>ENA-OREN01000529-OREN01000529.1-marine-metagenome-genome-assembly--contig:-NODE-529-length-54849-cov-4.681571_pt1 | contig 54849 bp, 47 predicted proteins | sample MGYA00248624_ERZ508555 | MGnify/ENA primary metagenome ERZ508555 (study PRJEB26222, sample SAMN06267773) | marine metagenome | isolation source: Saanich Inlet, British Columbia, Canada | place... | reverse complement strand
ATAACCTGTAAGTAATTGTGTGAAACCGTCAATCAATAATGGCACACATAGGATTGCACCCATTCCAATCCAAGCCCTGGTTCTATGGTTATCTCTATAGATTTTTTCAAGCCATTGGTCAGGCAATAGGGAAAGGCAAGAATCTTTGATTGTCCAGCGATTATATCCATAACGAGAAAACACCAAACCACCAATTGCCAATCCGAAGAATATTCCTACATCACGGGTGCAAACTGGCATTTGATTACCGTTGATTTCCCATGTTCGTTCGTGCTTATTGTGGCAATTCAGATCACCAAACATGTAGATAAAGCCTGTATAAGGGTCAAGTTCAGTCCAAGCAAAAGGTTCGTGCATGTGCGAGGTGCCATCATCGTGAATATGGTTCAGTGAAGAAGGCGTGTTGCCTTTTGAGAAAGCACCATCTTCAGTTGCATAATCCCAAGCATTCGCTCTGGCACCAAGTTCTGGAACGCTATCGGTTGGCAATATCAGTGGGACGAGAAAAAAAGAGACTAAGAAGAAAGTGCTAATTCCAAACACCCAAAGACCGACTTTACGCTCTCGATGTCGGTCAAACAAGCCGTTCTTCTCCATACCTTGGCCAGTGTTAACCAATTGATGAAGTTTCGCTCGGCAGGATGCGAGTATTGATGTGCAAGGCCGATGTAGAGGTGTCATGAGCCTCGCAGAGGGTGAACCGGTTGGTCTTGGAACCGGACTTCAAGCAGGGGCATTCATGGGCCTATATCTTGGATTCAGTTTAGCCGTCATATCAGTCTTAACCGACCCAGGAGAACTCAAACGCTTGGTTTCATTGATGTGTATTCCTCCGATGATAGGCTCGATTTTGCTTGGTCCTTTTTTAGCTAGGCGTAAGCGACCCGTATTTCTTGGGAAACAGCCCCTTATTCATGCGAGGGATTTACTACATCGCTTCAATGAAGGTCAAGGAAATTGGCGTGTTCTCAGCCACGTAAAGAGCGATGGTATGGCGATTCGTATAGACATGCACAATCTAACCAATGTTGCTGGAGTTGTAGATGCTGGCTTAGTATTAGCCGAACAATATTCGGTTAAATTCATCGTTGGCCAGGGCATTAATAACAGCCGTCAACCCGAATTGAGAAACAAAGTTCTGTCCCAAATTGAAGAGAAAGTAAGTCTTGCTCGTCGTTCGAGAAGTGCAAAATCAATTGAAGTTTCACCTGAACCAACCGTCAAATATGTTGACCAACAACGAAAAATAAATCGCGCTATACTAATTCTTCTTCCAATTGTCTCCTTCTTTGCATGGTTAGAAATGAGTGGAAATTTGTAATTGCTGAAGTAACAACCCATCCTTTACATGAGTTGCCGATTTTGCAATGATGATGACGGACATGCCAGCCTTGCTGAAACGTCTTGAAAAAGGCGGCATAGTGGTGCCAAATCTCGTAAAAAAGGCCATGATAAAGGTAGATGTTTCAGACTTTACTGATTACGATGTTGAACCGTTTTTTGCCGACCGCCCTATCCCCTTTATTGAAACAGACGAAGGTGGAATCAAAACTATCTCGGCACCTCACATGATTGTAACATTACTACATCATTTGGAATTGTCAGAAGGACAAGAAGTCGTAATATTAGGCGCTAAAGGCGGCTATATCGCTGCTCTTATCGCCATAATTGTGGGTGAAAATGGACGTGTCCGATTACTTGACCCTTCTCAACTTGCTGTAGAGCATGTCCAGTCTCGTCTTACTCACTGGCCGACAGTTGAATCAAGAGTATTGGAGGCAGTTGAGATTGCGCCAGTTGCATTCCCTGGGGATTTGAACCGTGTGCTGATTACCGGGCAAGTTCGTGAACTGCCTGAATGGCTCTCATCTCGAATCGTTGACGGAGGATTTGCTCTTGTACCTCTTGGCAACACTGCGGGGCAACATTTGATGAAAATCGAGCGCCAAAACGAAGAAATGTTATCAACTGATTTAGGTCCTGTTTCGTTTGGCCCTGTCGACGTCAAAGATTCCGAGACTGGACCAATGAATCCCGATGAATTAGCCGACTTGCTTGAATTAACTATGGAGACATGTGAAGAGTTGGAAATGATAGATGAACAAGAAACAAATGCATTACTGGATTTGATTGCCAGTCTTCGTCAATTGCCTGCAGATTTGCCACCACCAGGAGATGGTGGTATTCCGATGAGCGAACATCCGATGGTTCAATTGATGTGGGAGGCATCTCCTTCATTCCTTCGATTATGGCCGATGTTGCAAATGATGTTGCATCCAAACCTTGCTCAGCCAGGTGCGATTGATTGGAACGAAGATGACGATGACTTCAACTTCGATGAATTCAAACGCTGATTGACATGGTTGAACAAACGGATATGAAAGTCATATGCTTGAAATCTGAATTATTAGATTTATCTCCATGAAGAATATTGAGGCACACCCCTATGAGGAACCACTCACTCGGTGCATCATGGCACATGGTGGTTTGGACAGTGAAATCGCTCGTTTGAAGCACAAGGATGTGCGTAAACGTCGTCGTGCAATTCGTGTATTGTTCGATACCGATATTCCAAGAGCCCTCGAGGGTTTCGTCCCATTGCTCAACGATAAAGATGCTTGGTTTCGTTCAAAAGCACTGGAAGCGCATCGAAAGTGGGCACCAAAGCAAGGTGTTGAATCATTACGAATTTTAGCGACTCATTCTTGGCTTGATGCACGACGATGTGCTGCTAATTTACTGGGGGAGTTCTCACAAGACACCACCGAAATCGCTCTGTTGTTGTTCGAAGATGAAGATTTGACGTGTACGCGCAAAGCTGCGGAAGCACTGCTCAAAGGCAAAAATGCTGCCCTTTATTCTAAAAAATTGCAAAAACATACAGACAGCGCTCTTAGACGAATGGCTGTATTGAGCCAAGGCGCAGATGCAAAACATCGCTCTATCGCTCTTTACGATGAAAAGAACAGTGTTTGTGAAGCAGCATTACAAGCCATTTCCGATAACGGCGAAACGCTGTCAGAGAAGGAGATGAAAGAAGTCCTTAACCGAGGTCTCAATTCAAATTCTCTGCTCCCATCTGCAGTTCATAACTCCGGCGAAGTTCTGGTAGAAATCGCTCGACAAGCCGATGCCCAAACAATGAAGGCATTGGTCAAAGAACTCCGTTCACAGTGTACTTCGCTAGATGATGCTGCGATTCAACTATTGCTTGAACATGAATTATTTGTCGTTGCTGGGCGTTGGATGCAAGGTAAAAAAGGTAAAGAAATCGATGCATTGCGTTGGAATATTCTTCGAAATGATTCGGTTGATGTGATTGAGCGTGCTCGCTTACTTGAACGACTTATCGGACGTTGTGGAGAACCTGAAATTGCAAAAGAAAATAGCTTATTTCTTGCCGAATGTAGTGATGATTTGCTCCGTATTTCTGCAGAGAACCTTTCAACCGCCTCTACTGAACTTGGTCTATGAGCCGCCAATCCTCTGGCATCCGCTTCCTAATCGACGCAACAGAAGGAGAATCCCGACGTTTGTCTGTTGGCATCGAAATCAAGGGCCCTTTTACCGGCTCAAACCTCACAGTACACTTTCCACGTTGGGTCCCGGGGTCCTATTTCCTCCGTGAACCAATTCAGCACATGACCGATTTTGTTGCCACAGATCAATCTGGAACAATCTTGAACTCTCATCGAAAAGATGTTGATGCCATACGTATCAAAGTGTCTCCAAACACTGCCAATGTGACGCTTACCTACCAACTTCTTGCCACTGACCTTTCGGTTCGTTCCAATCATTTGGATACCACACATTTGCACATGATGCCACCTTTCACTTGGTTCATGCCAACAGAAGGAATCGATTCGGAACGAATGAATATGGAGCATATTATAGAATTACATGCACCGAAAGGATGGACTGCTGCAACGCAATACACAGCCACAGGAAACCGCACTGGCAAAGGTGAATTGACAAAGAATCAGGGTACAACCCATTGCTTCACATCACCCAACCGTGACGAATTCCTCGACGCTATCGTCGAATGTAATCCAAATCCAATGGATTCGTGGACCGTAGAAGGGCGCACACACCACCTCAAATTATGGGATAGTGGTGGACATCAAGTCGATTCTGCAATGCTCAAACGATTCAAACTTGACATGGACCGGGTGGTCAAAGAACATCATGCCTTGTTTGGAATTCCACCTTGGGACAATTATGTCACGGTTATTCAATTGACAGAAAAAATGAGAGGTGGGCTTGAACACCTCAATTCTCAGACCTCCATGCTTCCACGTCAATGTCTCATTCCAGGCCATGACGATGAATACCGAGACTTGGTAAGTCTGTTTAGCCATGAATACCTCCATCAATGGAATGTGAAGAGATTACGTCCTCGGAATTTTCTTGACTACGACTTACAACGAGAAGCACATTCCGATTTATTATGGTGGTTTGAAGGCGGGACATCTTGGATGGGTGACATGCTGTGTATACGCTCGGGAGCCTGGTCAGAAGAAGACTGGCGCAAGGATTTCATGCGGAAAATGAAACGACATACTGCCCGTCATGGGATGGAAAGTGAATCCTTGTCCGAATCTAGCCATGATGCTTGGATTCACTTATATCGAGGGCATGCATTTTCACGAGAAACTCAAATTTCATACTATCTCGAGGGAGAATTGGCCATTATGCAACTAGATACTGAATTACGCCGCCGCTCTAAAGGTGAAGTTGGTGTCTGCGATTTGATGGCCGAATTGTGTAGGAGGCATGCCATTGAATACGATGGTATCGAACGTTTAGGCGTCACCTACAAAGATATCAGAAGAGCCTTGACTTCAATGAAAGGTGGACGACAATTGGGTTCGATGCTCGATACTTTGATGCATGAGCGAAAAGCACCGGACATGAAGACAACTATGGCCTTTTTCGGGCTATCTCTCGCTCCTGAAAACGCTCCTAAAGATGGAGATGAAACGAATGGATGGTTGGGATTGAATCTATCTGGAAAGGATGGGAAGGTTACAGTCACATCACATCTCAAAGGCTCACCAGTGCGTCATTGCGTAATGCCAAGTGATGAAATTGTCGCCGTTGATGGTCTGCGAACGACTTCACTGAAAACTCTGAAAACTTCACTAAAAGGGAAAGCCGGGACTGAAGTGAAGTTAATGGTCTCACATGAAGGGGTCATTCACCAATACCTTGTAACTCCTGTATCTTTACCACAGCATGGCGTGAAATTAGAAGGGAAAGGAAACACACGTTGGCGTGCTTACATCGCTACACGTCAATCCAATTGAGTTGGTGCATGCTGCTCAAGAACTTCCAATGAAACATGTATTGGTGGCAAATGGTCAGCGATGGTATGGCGACTTGTTTTTGGAGGAAAAACATTGCCTGAAAGACACATTTCGATAACTTGTTGCTTGGTGAGGGATTCAATTTTAGAAGCCGGCCAAACATCGACTTCAATTCGTTCATCTTCAAGATAATCTACGCATATTGCCGGAACTCGTGCCAAATTGAGTTCACCGGCAATCGAATAGCGATGATGACCATCCAAAATACCACCAGTTCGCTTATCGACGATTAGGGGTTTGGTAAATCCACCCCAGCGTTTGGTCATCTCGAGTAATTTATCTCGGTTTCGCGGTTTGATTTGCTCATGTGGCTTAAGCCATTGATACGGCACTAGTTCGACATCTTCTTCATCCCACATTGAGCCGTTCCAACGGCCATTCTGCGATAATGCTTTGTCTGCCTTGCGCCCCCATTCGGTGTAAAGGGGAGTTCATATGTCGGATAGAGGTTGGCCGAATCCTGCTATTGAAGCAGATGTACCGGCCCTTGAATGCCCTCCAAATGTAATAGAATGGCTTGAAAAACTGCCCTCTCATATCTTCGATATTGCCTCAACAGTCGCCGAACATGGCGGTGGAATTTGGATTGTCGGCGGTGCAGTAAGAGATGCTTGCCTTGGATTAGAAGTTCATGACATCGATTTCGCCGTGACGCTTGAACCTCAGAAGATGATGGAGATTTTTCCAAATGCCATTCCCACAGGAATGGATTATGGCACCATCAGTCTTCGAGGCGGGGGGGAATTCTATGAAGCAACAACGCTTCGCACAGAAAGCAACTATGAAGATGGACGGCGACCTGAACAAGTTAACTGGGGTGTATCTCTTTCCGAAGACCTTGAACGCCGTGATTTTACCATCAATGCGATGGCCATTGATATCGCTAGAAAAGTGATGCATGATCCACATCATGGACTTCAGGATATGGAGAGAGGGATGCTAAGAGCAGTCGGTCAAGCCTATCGACGAATTTCCGAGGATGGGTTGAGGATTCTTCGCGCCTATCGTTTCCTCGACCGAGGAAAAGCCGGTGTTTGGACGTTTGATTTTGAATTGAGTGAGGCCTTGCGACAAAATTCACATATGCTCAAAGCCGTCACAAATGAACGCATTTGGATGGAATGGCTCAAAATTCTCAGCGGGAAAAACATGGCTCAGGTTGTCGAAAAAATGGCTCACGATGGAGTATTAGATTGCTTCTTACCGGGTCAGTGGAGTGCACAACATCTGCGTCTAGCAGCACTCTACCATCCTTTTATTCATGATTTTGATGGGCTGACAAGATTCGCCCTACTCCTCGCTGAATGCTTTTCTATAGAGGTTGAGCAATCGCTTGTTGACCTTAAGCTCTCCAAAAAGGACCGAACCTACATTCTTGACCTTCACGGGCGTTTTGGAACACTCCCCGTTGATTCACGAGCGAGTTTGAGAGTGTTTCGAGCCGTCCTTGAAGAAAATGCTGAACAACATTTGAAACTTGAAGTGGTGCTTCGAAGTCACGAACTTTCTCCTTCAATGGGGAGTGGAACTGAAAGTGCTGACGCAGTCTACGCTTTACTTGAAGAACTTGAAGTTCTCTCACCTTTACAAATGGGCCATGAATCATTGATTGATGGGCATTGGCTCATGGAGCGCACAGGATTGGGAAAAGGAAGAGCACTAGGCCGATTAAAAGACTGGCTTCATCGACTCCAAATAGAAAGAGATTTGGCAACTTCTGCTGATATTGAAACAGCGCTTTGCTCGCTTCATTGGACTGAAGAAAACCATATGGATTGGCCTCAATTGAAATTCCCTGATTAATTGTCGGCATCAAGTTGATGTGATAGAGGCGTTGTGCTTTGCACATGCAAGGTGATGCCGCACGAGATTTGGCCTTCAAGAAAATTGAAGAGAAACTCATGACAAAAGGCATCAATCTTGCCGTTTTGGACAATCAAGAACTGGCTGAAATAGCGATTCGTTTTACCGGTGACGCCCCTCCAGACCATTTGCCACGAGAAACGATTATTGATATCTTATCTGAACAACAATCCGTTCAAAATTGGGCTCTTTCAGTTAAAGATAAAATTGGCTCAAATGTGACCGAAGCGGTTACTACTGCTGTTCGTGAAAAAGTTACTGGGGCTAAGTCAAAAACAAATAGCGTGGCTGGAAACAATCCTATGGCGGCTCAAATTACTGAACGATTTGGTGTGTGGCTCAAAGAATCCGGATACACTTCTGTTCAGTTAACTCAAATGCTTGACACAGATGGAGACGGATACATTTCAAATAAAGAAGCCTCGGATTTGGTCCGGAAAATTTCGAATACTGAGCCACCGGGCTGGGTCATCGACCAAATAAGTGCAATAATGGATTCAAACTCTGATGGAAGGTTATCTGTCACAGAATGGTGGGCATTCTTGGAATCAATTGGTTTTGAAGGTGAACAAGACGCCGAAATGGATGAATTCGCTGATCTTGAGCAGGAATTGACTGCTGAAAAGAAAACCGATGAAGAACTTGCCCGAATCAAAGCAGAAGAGGAACGCTACTTGAAGAAAATAGAAGATGAAAAGAAGAAAAAAGCCTTTTCGGGGCCTGAAAGAGTTATTCGCATCAGTGATGGTAACCAGAAAGAAATTCAGATAGATGGAACTTTCCTCGTAAATAATAATGTATTAGGGAGTGGTTATTGGATTTCTGATTCCCGCTTTATTGTGCAAATCGCTGATTGGGGAGATATTTGGTGGATTGGTGAACTTGTTGAAGGTGGCATGTACACTACATGTGTCGACCTTGAATCACAAGCAGAATCTGCTCAACCACAGAATTTCGAAGAAAATTGGGTGCCTGAATCTGAGCGACAAATACAGGTGGTTGATTCACCACCATCAAGTGTGTCATTCAGCGAGACTTCTTTCGAAAGAAGTTCGATTTCAACAAATAATGAAATGACCGCTTCCCAAGACTCTGCGATTCGTTATTCCACTGAATTTGCAATAGAGCATCTCGAGAAATCTCGTCTTTCAAGTGAATCTCAAGGCATTATTGAGCGATGCATCGAACATACCGTCGTAATCAAGGTCGAGGAACACGGTCGAACACTTTTGGCCTCGGGCCAATACCGTGGTGGTTGTACGATTCAAGGTGAAATCGATGGAGGGCCTTATTCTGCTGGAATCATGCTCCCTGCAGAAGATAATGAATTGGTTGAATCACTCAAACCAGGAGAAATAGTCACCTGTCAAGCAAAGATTGTCAAATGGTCAAGTGGTTCACGCCAAGCAACTCTTGAAGGCCGAAACTCTGTGAAAAATTGAATCACTTAAGTCCACGAGCAATAACAATTCTTTGAACTTCTTGCGTCCCTTCATAGATTTGAGTAATCTTTGCATCTCGGAAGAAACGTTCAACAGGGAATTCTTTGGTGTAACCGTATCCTCCCAAGACTTGAATCGCTCGTTCAGAGACCCACATTGCAGTATCTCCAGCATACAACTTCGCCATGCTGGCTTCTTTCGAATGGCGTGGGCCATTGTGCTCGTAATGCTGTTGCTTGACCCATGAAGCACGGTAAACAAGCAATCGTGCTGCATCAATACGTGTAGCCATGTCAGCAAGATAAGTTGTGATCATTTGGTGACGAGCAATCACTTGTCCAAATGCTTCACGTTCGTGAGCGTATTTGAGTGCTGCTTCATATGCACCTTGAGCAATTCCTAAAGCCTGTGCTGCAATACCAATTCTACTGTTATCAAGGGCATTCATGGCGATAGGAAAACCCTCGCCAACGCCTTTGAGAACATTTTCCACAGGGACCTTGCAATCATTGAGAATGAGGGTGCAAGTATCCGATGAGCGGATGCCCAGTTTGTTTTCTTTCTTCCCAACTGTAAAGCCTTCAAAAGAAGATTCTACAATGAAAGCAGTCGAACCTCCGTGCTTCTTTACTCCATAGTCTGGATGGTCGACATCTTTGGCAAACAATATCAAAATTTTGGCTTGAACTCCGTTGGTAACCCACATTTTTTCGCCGTTGAGAATGTAATGTTTGCCATCTTCAGATAACTTCGCTTTGCAAATCATGGCTGCAGCATCGGTTCCAGCTCCTGCTTCTGACAATGAATATGCTCCAACTTCACCTTCTGCAAGTCTTGGTAAGTAGTGTGATTTTTGCGAGTCATTACCATGCAGTGAAATGGTTTTAGCACAAAGTCCCACATGTACGCAATACATAACTGCGAACGAAGGGTCAACACGTGCCAATTCTTCTACGATAATCGATTCTGAAATGTCGTCAATTGGTGAACCACCGTATTGTTCAGGAATTGTGACTCCTTGGAGGCCATATTCGAGGAATTCTTGCCATTCGGCCGAAGGAGCAATCTGATTTTCATCTCGGTGTTCAATTGTGGGGGTCAAGACGCTTTCTGCGAAATCTCGAACGAGTTCACGAATCATTTGCTGTTCATCGGTTTCGGCAAAATTCATACGCGCTCAAAGAGTGCTAATACGCCGTCTCACTTAACCAATTTGACGAATTATTTTGAAGTCAAGACATGCCTCAATTTGATATACAATGATGTTTGGGGCGGATTAAGGATGAGAAACCATGGACGAAGAAGTGGTAGAATTCAGTGTAGCCCATAACAGAAAATATTCTCGTGATCACCTATGGTATCAAGAGAAAGACGACCGCTTGATGATTGGAGTCAGCGAATACCTTGCCGTTGAAATCGGTGAAGTTTTGCGTGTGATCCTCCCTCAAGCAGAATACGAAATAGATGAAGGTCGAGACATGTTCTCGATTTGGACAGCCGAAGAAAAGGTGGCTTTCCCATCACAATACTCCGGAATCATTGCAGAAGTGAACGGTGAAGTTGAAATCAACCCCGACTTGGTCAACGATTCTGCATATGACCATGGTTGGATTATCATCATCGACCCTCACGAATTGGACCTCGAGAATCTTCTCGACCCTGATGAGTATGTCGAATTCCTTGCCGAACTTTGAGCAAAGGTCATACTCCGTCACTCTCGACCCTTTGCTATGACGGATGCTATGCATCGACTTCGTGAGAGCCTTCGCAATGCCCCAGTGATTTGGAAAGGTGACTATCCCTATTTCATTCACCCCATCACCGATGGAGTACCTCGACTTGACCCGCTGGTACTCAAAGCGGTCACTGATTTATGTGAAACTGCAATTGACTGGGTTGGTGTCGACCTTATTTTGGGAATTGAAGCGATGGGTTTGCCTCTTACTGCACCTTTGAGCGTGCGAACTGGAATTCCTTTGATCATCGCTCGAAAACGGCCTTATGGCCTTGAAGGAGAAGTTACCATTGGACAGGAAACTGGCTACTCAAAAGGTGAAATGTTTCTCAACGATTTCAATCCTGGAGAAAAAGTAGTCATCGTAGATGACGTACTTTCAACCGGTGGAACTCTCAAAGCAGTTCTCGAAGGTGTTCGGCGAACAGGTGCAGAAGTAACCCACATCATCGCAGTAGTCGAAAAAGGTCCAGGTTTGGCCAAATTGCAGGCAGAATACCCTGAAGTGATCATCGAATCTTTGGTTCGCTTAGAAATGGATGGCGACCGTATCGTTTTGCTCGATGAAGAATAGTTGGTCTAAAGGGTGGATTGATGAGGGGGAGGCTTGCCCCTTGGATTGGGGACAGCCATGGATTTAGACCGTCACGACTTCCAACTCACCGAATTGATGGAACGAATTCAGGCCAATGATAACCGTTTGATTGCTCTTCAAGTTCCTGAAGGACTCAAAATGCAAGCACTCGAAATGATGGATTCCATTGAAACCGAAACCAGTGCAAAAGTCATCTTGGCAGCTGACCCTTGTTACGGAGCATGTGATCTAGTTCACGATAAGATGCAGATGATGGGTGTAGAGTTAGTCGCTCACATGGGCCATTCCCAAATGAATATCGATTCAGGAATGCCTACACAATTTATTGATGTCACCTATGATGGCGACCCTGAACTTAAACCAGTACTTCCGTACTTAGAGGCTCATCGAGCAATGGCTCAACAAAGAATGGAAAATCAACCGGCTCCTGAAGACCTTTCTGAAGAAGAAGCACAAGATCGATTCATGGATGCTGTTGGACGACTTGCTCCTTTGACGGGCACCAAACTTGGCTTGGTTGGCTCGATTCAACACTTGCACCTTCTTCCTGAATTCCATGACCGCTTAGAAGAAGCTGGTTTCGAAGTGGAAATACCAATTGGCGGCGCTCGTCTCTCTTTCCCAGGTCAAGTATTGGGTTGCAACTATTCAGGTGATGATGATTCCATTGGTCACTATCTTTTCCTCGGTTCAGGCGATTTCCATCCGATTGGCTTGGTTCTCCATACAGGGAAGCCTCTGGCTATGCTTGACCCTTATACCGGTGATGCTGAAGAGATGTCGCTCGAAAGAATCGAACGTATTTTGCGCCAGCGTTTCGGCCTTATCATGGCATGTGGCGAGGCGGAAAGATTTGGTATACTGATTGGTGAGAAACCTGGGCAAATGCGTCGTAGTCTTGCTCTTCGAATGAAAAGAATTCTCGAAAAGCACGGTAAGAAGGGATACTTGTTGGCGCTGGAGCATGTTGGACCTGAATTGATTGATTTCTATCCTGTTGATGCTTTTGTCAATACCGCATGCCCTCGCATTGCAATTGATGATGCGGTGCGATACCAGAAACCTCTAATCACTCCGTTTGAACTTGAAGTCGCACTTGGCGAGAAGAAGTGGGAAACAGGTTATCAGTTTGATGAAATACCCTGAGTTAGAGTTATTTTACTCAGAATTGATGCTCTTTCACCCAGAATAAACCGTATGTTCAATAACGGTTGGCGTAAGCCTTCCGTTGTTATGAGTAACTATCTCGACCGTATAGGTGCTGGCTGGGTTCTAGCAAAACCTGAAGTGTTTAATTTTGATTATATCCCAAATAAACTGGTTGGTCGCGATGGAATTCAAAATGAATTAGCTTCTAAATTCACAACACTACACTTACCAGAAGGTTCTGGTCGTGTCGTCATAACAGGCCCTGTTGGGAGTGGAAAAACAGTTCTTGCACGAACTTTTTGCCGTGACATTCAACGCCATTTAGCAAATAAACGAAACATTCGCTCTGTTCATGTAAATTGCCGCAATGCCTCAACCAGTATGCGAGTTGTTCAGCGAATTTTACACGAACTTGCACCAGGACACCCCGACCGTGGACTATCAATGGGTGAACTGTTGATTAGCCTACGACGTATCCTTCGGAAAGATACTTCTCACTTGATTGTCGTTCTCGATGAAGTCGACCATATGCTTCGTCGCTCTGGCGATGATTTGTTGTATCAACTACTCCGCATCGATGAAGACCAAAGTGGCAGAGGGACACTCTCACTCATTCTCATCAGCCAAGAACAAGTGCTCGATGTCCTTGAAACAGCGGTTATCTCTCGTATGGGCAATACCAATCACCTTCGTATTCAACCCTACACTTCCGATGGACTTGAGGCCATTGCAACCCAACGGGCAATAGAGGGGCTAGTTCCAGGTTCTTGGACACCTGAAATAATCCGACTGCTTGCAGAAAAAGCTGCTCCAACGGGAGATGCTCGAAGAGTTATCGAATTGCTTAATGCTGCGGTCGAACGATGTGAATTTCGGCAAGATGACCATAGTGAACGGCGGCTCACCGTCGAAGATATTCACCTCCCGCTGGAGAATTCACCAACAACGCTCGGAAGTAACCTCGAACACATCGATGACCTGAACCCGAACGCGATGTTGGTGTTGCTATCTTTGTGTCGTCGACTAACCAAAGAAGAGTCGATGACGACTGGGGATGTCGAGCAACTTTATGCCGTTGTTTGTGAAGAGTACGAGAAGAAAATGAAGAGCCATACCACGATTTGGAAATACCTCAAAGAATTTGAGGAGCGACAAATTATCACCTCTAGAGTAGCAACAATCACTGGTGGGCGCGGTCGAACTACGCACTTGAGTATGCCACATTATCTTCCAAAAGACCTCGGAATTCGTATCGAAATGTTACTAAAAAAGAGGTTTCGCTGAATGATTTCTCGTCGTTGAACAAACGGTGGGGCTAAATACAGGTCGATGGTCGGAAGGTCGTTCTAGAAGTGATATTATGGCTGTTGGACAACAAGGAGAATTCGTCGCTGTAGTGAATGATACCGACCCGAAAAACGGCGGTAAGTCTTATTCACTCAAAATTAGTGGAAATAATCATGCTCAATTATTGGGTAAGAAAATCGGCGATACCGTCGATGGAATCTTTGTTGGAGAAGGTGAACAAACACTCTCTGGCTTCAAACTCCAAATCACTGGTGGTTCAGACAAAACTGGAACACCTCTTCGTCGAGACCTTGAAGGAGGCCGCCGACAAGCAGTCCTTGTAACTCGTTCAACTGGATTCAAAGGGCACAACCTCGTCTTCAAGAACAAAGGTGGCGAAAAGAAGCGATTCCGATACAAGCCAGATGGTCTACGAAAGCGACGTTTCTTCCGTGGCAACACTATCAGCCAAGATACCCGTCAAATCAATCTCAAAGTCATCGAGGCTGGAAAGAAGTCTCTTGGCGACCTCCTTTCAACAGGAAGCGAGGAAGCATCGGAGTGAATCCCGAGAGGGCTTTCGTAGTAGGGTGAGGAAGCATGGCACGAAAGCTTCCAGCACAACCTGAAATCAATATTGGATTAGTCGGTCACGTCGACCACGGTAAAACCACCTTAACACAAGCTCTTTCGGGGGTTTGGACCGATACACACTCTGAAGAAAGAAAACGTGGTATCTCCATCAAACTTGGCTATGCCGACACTGCCTTTTACAAGACAAAGAAAGGTCAATACTATGCTACTGGCCGGCACCCAGATGGCAAAGGTGATGATCCAAAAGAATTGGAGCGAGTCATTTCATTTGTCGATGCTCCAGGCCACGAGACGTTGATGGCCATTATGATAACAGGCGCTTCAATTATGGATGGTGCCATGCTTATGGTTGCCGCAAATGAAAACTGTCCACAACCACAAACTCGTGAACATTTAATGGCACTGGAAATTGCTGGAATAGAAAACATCGTAATTGTTCAAAATAAAATCGATTTGGTTAGTAAAGAACGCGCTCTTGAGTCTTATGGAGAAATCAAAGCATTCCTCGAAGGAACCATCGCTGAAAAAGCACCAGTAATTCCCGTTTCAGCTCATCACGATGTGAATCTTGATATCCTCATAGATGCCATTGAAAAGACAATTCCAACTCCTGACCGTTCGAAAGATAAGCGCTCTATCATGCATGTTGCTCGCTCATTCGACATTAATCGCCCTGGAACACGCCCAACAAAACTACGTGGTGGTGTTATTGGTGGCAGTATTATAGAAGGTAAATTCGAGATTGGTGATGAAATCATTATTGGCCCAGGAAGAAAAATCGAAAAGGGCTCAAAGGCAATATGGGAACCTATCGAAGCAACTGTCAGCAGTATGAAAGGAGGTGGCCTAGACCTCGATTCAATGCACTCCGGCGGATTGTGCGGTATGGCGACACTCCTTGACCCATCTATTACCACCGCAGATAACCTCTCAGGGCAAGTGGTTGCTCGAAAGGGCGATCTACCGGAAGTTCGACATTCTGTTTCCGTAGATGTAACTTTGATGGAAGCAATGGTTGCTGGTGAAGGTGAGGCTCCTGAAAAAATCTATCCTCTGAGAAATAATGAGATGTTAATGATCAATGTTGCAACAGCAACTTCAGTTGGGGTGACCAAGAACTCTGAAAAAGGCAAGGCTACCCTTGATTTGCGACTTCCGATTTGTGCCGATACCGGTCAGCGTGTCTCTCTCTCTCGACGAGTTGGCTCACGATGGCGTCTTATTGGCTATGGAACAATTCAGTGAACATCAAGCCATGAAGGTGATGTGAAATGCAGCAGATACTGATTGACGCCTGTGGATGGGTGGCAGTAATTGATTCTGGAATGAACATCGATAGTGAACTACTACGTGTATTTGGACCTGCCCAACTATTACTTTTGGACAGTGTTCGCCAAGAATTAGAACGGGTGAATACTGAACGGCCGAGAAGCAAGAATCTATTGCTAACCTTGTTAGAACAAAAATCACAGCCTATAGAAGCACTTTCACTTGATTCAACACATCCGGATGACCAATTATTTGACCTTGCAGTTGAACTCAAAATACCAGTATTAACCGTAGATATAGAATTGAAACGCCGATTGTATGAGCAGGGTTTACCAATCATCGAAGTAAGTCAGAAACAACGATTAGAAGTGGTTGACTCTCTATAGAGTGGCGTTCAAAGAACTCTCCTATTTATGGAAGTGTAAAAAGAACATCGTCACCATGTCCATCAAGAAGACCTATCTTGACGCCGGCATCAATCCAAGCATGAGCGTAGTTGATGGCCCCGAATGCTCGAACGTGATCTCCAATTGAGAGAAAATGTGCGGCATCAGAAGCGTAGTCATCAGCCATTCGCATCATGGTGGCCAAATGGCCAGCCTGTTCACTTCCTTCCTCGACCAAGGGTGTTGCCTTTTCACGAGCACGACGTGTGATATCGAGGTATTTCTCGATTCTTTCACGGGTGATATGTTCTTTCTCTTCACTCACTCGCCACCCTCCTTTTGACGCTTTAACAGGCGACGAACGTCTTCGGTACGGCCAAGTGCCTCATAGAGTTCAACAGCTCGAGATAAGCGACCTTCGTCTTCTGCAGTTTGTGCTCGGGCGAATATGGCTCTTCGCTCTTCCCAATTCTTAGCCAAAGCGGCTTCAGCAGCGGCTTTGTAGCGCCCTTGACGTTCGGATTGAGCCAAATGAGGTGCAGTCCATCGACGTATCAATCCTTCACGGGTGGCAGTTACCATGGTATCAGGAGTTAATCCAATCAACAGGTCACCAAGATTCATCGATTCGCCAAGAAGTGCTTCTGATTGGTTTTCACCATGTCCAGAAAGGTGATGTAGATGTCCTTCGATACCCAAAACCCACCATCCATCAGCGCTTCTTACGCCCTCCATCGGCTCAAGAGATTCGTATTCAATTCGTTCGAGTGAATCCCATCCGAATGGATGAGGTACGCCTTCCCAGATGCCTCCATCACTCGATTGCATGAGTATTCGACCGCTCATCAAAGGAGTTACCCAACTCCAAACTCGGTCTTCAAGTACGCGCTTTTGATCATTTTGAGCAAGGCGTGCACACCAAAGCATACCGTCAGAATCTTGCCACATCATGTGCTCTCGGTCAAGCCAGCCGAGTAAACGGCGAACTTTACCGCTATCTAGCCTGCGAAGGCCAGTTCCTTCGTGTGTAAACAAATGGAGGTGCCCTTGTCGCCCAGATAGAATCCAACCGCCTCCAGGGCGTGCTAGAATCTCCGTGAAGCCGCCCTGCGTTGAACGCCCTTCATGCAGCATAGAGCCATCAGAAGTCGAAAGAACATAGAAACCATGCGCTGCTAGGATGCCTAATACTCCATTATTAGCCTGTGCGCAATGGGCTTTGAATGGCAATTCAACTTTCCAACGCACCTCCCCATTTGCTTCAATCATAAACAGGTCAAGGCCACTGCTGACGACCATACCACCTTCAACCGGCGCAAGGGCTGCAATGCGCTGTGGAGACTGCCAAGACCATGTAATTGACCAAGACATCAGTTCTCACCTCCAATGACCTTCCAAGCAATCAATTGGGCACGAGCGGCTTGTGTGAGTTCATAGTAACGGTTTCTTCCAATGGTACGAACACTCAAAATCCCTGCTTTCAATAACCGATTGCTGATTTGAGAAAGGCGTGCTCGCTTAATGCTTAACTGCTCGAGCAATTCTTCATCCGAAGGAGAATATTTTCGGTAATGAGCAATAGATATTATAGAGATTTCATGTGAAGTCAAGGCTGAAAGAACCGTGGCATTGAGAGCATAATCTTGCTTAGGGCCACTTGGTTTACGTTGAAACGCTTCAAGTGCTTCAACTAATTTTCTTCGTTGAACCGCACTTCCATTCTCACTAGGCGCCATAATGGCAAGTTGAAGTGCTTTCATCACAGGGACCATTCCAGCTAATTCACTCAACAGACCGTTAGCAACAGGTGCAATCTCTAAATCAAGTTCCAGTTCTGGCAATGGTTCATCAAAATCCGTAATGCTCTGTTCAAGTTCTGGCTCCATCTCCAGTTCTTCTTCGATAAAACCGACTTCATCATGCAGCATAAAAGCCGAATCCTCTTCACTTATTTCCTCTTCAACCGCTTCGGCTTGTTGCAAAGAAGGATCCTCCCAGAGTTCAACACCACCCTGCCGTTCAACAAGATTGCTTTCCGGCGGGGTTTCGTGCTCCATATCAAGGAAAGAACGGCTACGAGAGAACAAGCCTGTCATTCCTGCGGGAGTGAGGCCATCAAGAGGGGGGCGCTCAAAAACTTCTGGTTTTGCACTAGCTGGAGCCGCATCATAACCTTCTTTGATTTCTTCAACTGTTTGGAGTTTCTTCAATTCTTCCTGATTGTCTTGATCTTCAGTGAGTTGTTCAAGATTGAGGTCGAATAGATTGTTGACGTCTTCGAGACTTTCCATAATTTGAGCATCCTGCTCCATGATTAAGGCCTCAGAATCATTGGCATATTCCTCTGTATCAGTTGATTCAACGACCTCAATCACATCTTCAGGCTCTGTGAACAATGATTCAAAGGATGAGTGAGGAGTTGATTCAAACAACGAAGGATTAAACTGAGGTTCGCTAACAGTGGCATCAGAATCATATTGAGGTTCAACATAGGTGTATTGAGACATCTTTGCGTTATCGATTGCATCTCGCATTACCCGTATGACGTCGGATGGCAAGCCTGAAGTTTGCTCTAAGAGGTGCTGAGCGTCTTCTTTGGCAAAGGAAAACGGCTGATTTGTAGACTGTTCTATGCGACGTTCTACCAAAAGTTGTATCTCTTCCAATGACAAGTTCTCCAAGGGTCGCATTTGGTCCAATTTTTGTAGTATTGAATCATGTAACATTGTCTTATCTTTGGTTTCAAGAACCACAACAATGACTGCTTGAATACGTTCAAGTGTTGGTAATGTATCTCGCAATGCCACGTTAAGAGCAGATATATCGACCGTCGAAGCATCGATGACAATCAATGGAAGTGCTTTGGAATAATTCTGTGATGCTTCGAGAATTTTCTTCGTCAATTCATTACGATGTTCGGGAATATTAGAATTAACGAAGCGAGAATAGATTTCTTTCAATAAATTTAATCCTGCATCCATCGGAGGAATATGATCAATATGAACGGGAATTGGCGATATTTTCGATGCACAGCGCAGCAATGATGTTCGTCCAGAGCCATGCTCACCAAGCAATAAAATACGGCGAGGAGAACGGAACTGGATGTATTGAGAAAGCACAGTAAGCATGTGCTGCCGTCCTACTAATAGGTTTGAATCACTAGATTCTAGCGGCAAAGTGGAGAACGGGTTGGCATCAAGAGGAGGGAGGTTCATTTCTTTTCCAATAATACGCATGATGCGAGCATTCGCCTTTGGGTATATCATCTTTCACCAATAAGAGGGGGCGGGGAAAGGCGTTAGGACCTGTTAGTCTCATGGCCGATGCCGTTTCAAACATGGCATTAACACCCCAATAACGCAAAACTAACGCGTTAATAAAAGCGTTAAACCCGTTAATAATCCTATTTTGGGCCACTAAATATGAAAAAGGAGAATGGTTTGTTTCTACGCCCTGATGCCGATTGCTTGATGGGGTACAGGTGAGTGGCAACAACTGGACGTGGACACATGCCGGTGGAAAATAGTCGTTTGAGTGGGTTTTTCCGCCACAGTGTATCTGAAAGGCGGCAAATAGTTGCTGACTTGACCGACCTTAGTGATGAGCAAATCGCCGCACTCAAAGCCTGTGGGGCATTAAGTGAAGATGCCGCAGACCGAATGATTGAGAATGTCATAGGCACCATGTCGCTACCTGTAGGAGTTGCTACAAACTTTGTCATAGATGGCAAGCATTACCTTATTCCGTTCTGTCTTGAGGAATCTAGTGTCGTGGCTGCTGCATCCAATATGGCTAAACGTTGCCTGAAAAATGGTGGATTTCATACCAATTCTGATGGTCCAATGATGATTGCTCAATTGCAAATATTGGGTTGTAGTGATTGGAATAAGGCTGAACAAGATATTCTTTCAAATTCTGAAGAATTGATGGCCCTGTGTAATAGTCTTCCATCTACAATGATACGCCTTGGAGGAGGATGCAAGCGCATTGAAACACGCTTACTCGACTCCATCAGTGGACCGATGCTTATCGTTCACATCATAGTAGATTGCCGAGACGCAATGGGCGCAAATGCAGTTAATACAATGGCTGAATTGATTTCACCCCGTGTTGAAGAAATCACAGGCGGTAGGGTACATTTGCGAATCCTTTCCAACCTCGCAGCACATCGTTTAGCACGCGTGAGTGCCGTATTCACTCCAGAAGAGATCTCTGAAGATGGAACCCATGAAAATGGTGTTTCAGTCATCGAAGGAATTCTTGAAGCACAGCATTTTGCTATGGCAGACCCGTTTCGTGCTGCAACCCATAACAAGGGCGTTATGAATGCAATCAGCAGCGTTGCTGTTGCTTGTGGCCAAGATTGGCGTGCAATAGAAGCAGGATGCCATGCTTGGGCTGCTTACAGCAACGGTAGTTACAGTTCAATGACTAATTGGGAAAAAGACGCTCAAGGTAACCTACTAGGCACTATCGAGACTCCAATGGCCGTAGGCATCGTAGGGGGCGCCTCAAAGGTCCATCCAGTGGCTCAGGCGAATCTTGCTATACTTGGGGTCGAATCGGCCCAGGAATTGGCAGGAATCATCGCTGCGGCTGGGCTATCGCAGAACTTAGGGGCACTTCGAGCACTTTCAACCAAAGGAATTCAGGCAGGCCACATGAAACTACATGCTCGCAATATGGCTGTTTCAGCAGGTGCTCAAGGTGAAGAGATTGAAATTGTTGCTACCCGTTTACAACAGTACTCTGGGCCAAAAACACAGACACTAGTTGGAGAATTACTTGAAGAACTACGTAAAGAGTAAACTATCACTCTTCTTCACCGATTGGCAAAGTCGATTGGACCGAACCATCGATTTCAGTTTCTTCTTTGAGGACAGTGGCATCTTCCATTCCGTCGAATAGCCCAGTGGTCTTGACTTGCTCTCTGAACCATTTCTTGACCTTCTTCCGGTCGGTGTAAGGGCATCCAAATATCTCAGAAAACCTTCGTGTCGTCGAAAGACGGCGCGTATTGCCATCTTTTCTTCGGTCAACCATTCCGAGTTGGGCTAATTCACGAACATAATCGTAGGCTTTCTGCCCCAATAATTCGACCAAACGCGATTGCGGCATTGGTTGATGATACGCAATGAGGGCAGCAGCCTTGAGTAGTTTCTGAGGAATTTCAGTTTTTGTTCCTTTAGGTAAATGACTGGCAATGTCTGGTTTGACTTCAATGGCCCATCGGTCACCTACTTCTGCAACCTGTAAAGCACCGCCGCGTCGACGTTTTAGTGTGGAGCGGAGTGAATACAGACTGTCTAACATCTCATCTTCATCATAGCCAAGTGCAACAGAAAGTTCTGAAACACTCATTGAGCGACCTGCCCCAAAAAGTGTCGCTTCCAACAGAGTATCAACGGGTATTTCTGTCATTTTTCTCCCTCTCATTCAACCAACCATTCATGGTTGTCATACGACTGTTTTTCAAGGTCTTTCGATTCTTGCATCTCAACAGCAGCTTGTTCCTTTTGTTGCTTTGCTAGAGCACGTTCCTGCTTTCGAATCAATACTTCTTCAGCCAGACGGGCCTTTTCTGCACGAAGTTTTGCATGGCGAACCGAGCCGAGGTCTTGTTCTTGGATGCGTTCATTTTCAGCATCTTGTTGGTCTTGAAGCAACTGCTTAACCTCTTCAAATGTTTCAATTTGGGGCCACGAATCCTCTAAGAAAATTTCACCATCTGGAACATTGTCTTGTGTAATTGAAGCAAAACCACGGTGTGTAAGGAACAGCCCCGCAATAAAAGAAGCAACTTTCGCTTCATCATCATAACCTTCAGGGATCGAACCAAATGTATGTTCGAGAATCGGTTTAAGTTTCTCCATAACATCGACAACTGGAACTTTTGTTTCACCTGCAGACAAACACGAGGTGCGAAGGGCTTGCCAGCAACGCTTGATGTCTCCTTCAAGGTCTTCATTATGCATTCTCCCGTCGACATCAGCAAGGTATTCCTTCAATTCCTCTTCGTGTGCCAATCTGTTTTGTTCCCGAAGACGGAGTGTCTCGGCGTCATCAGAAGCATCTTTGAAGGCTGAAAGTAGTTCAACCAAAGTCACAGGTCGCCCTTCATCACGCCGAACGCGATTTTCTAATAGGTCTGGAAGAATGTCATCTGCACTACCTTGAAGAATTGAATTGGTAAAGAAAAAGTCTTCATCGTTGTAATCTGCTTCCCATCCGAATCCAAGTCCGTCATCCCAGTCATCAAGTTCATCTGAATACTGGACTCGGTCAAACAAATCCTCGGCCTGCTGGTGTAATACTTCCCATGAAAGGCGTATGAGGCGCCCACATGCTGGTAAATCGAGGGCTTTTGCTTCGGATTTAACTCGAGCAGTGAAAACCTTAAGGAAACTTGACAAGTCAATGTTCCAGGCATCAAGGCCCTCATCTCTAACCAAGGAAAGCACAAGTGCTACAGAACGGTCAAACGGATCGATAAGGGTTTGATGCTCTGCTTCTTCTGTAGCGGCAATCGCCATAATTTTGTCACCAAACAGAGCTGCTTCTTGGGATTCTTCACCAGAAGCCAATAGTTGGTCGATGACATCCTGACGAAGGAACCATTTGTCCAAACCTGACTGCTGCTCTGCCATCATGCTCACCTCAAACAGTTTCTTCCTCAATGTCGGTTTCTTCCACGCCATCGGCTGAATCTTCAGCCTCTTGGGCTTCAACTGCTTGAATCGCTTGTGCAACTTCAGCATACTCTTCGATATCTTCTGTCATCTCGGCAGTTCGCTCCGAAAGTGCTGCCAATCCAATACTTGTCTCATTATCTTCAGAAACATCTTCTTCTGAAACCGGGATGTGGTCGAGTAAGCCGCCAAGACTGCTTGGTGTAGACAATGGTTCAGGAACTTCTGGCATCTCGTGAGAGGCGGCAAAAGATTCTTCAATCCGTGAACGTAGCAATTTTTCTGCTTTTTCAGCCTCTGCCATGGCTTCTTCACCCAGTGCAATCGCCTGTTCACGGTCGAAATCAACAATGCGTCGACTACAGCCATCTCCACCGTGTGTAATGCCGATGTGATGGTCTGCAAGACGAAGAGAAACTTTTCGCAATGTTACCATAATGAATTGTGCTCGCTTACTTCTCTCTCTGCACATCAAAGCAATGCGCTCCGCGTTGTAGCCGTCCAAGTTTTGGTCAACTTCATCGAAGTAATAGAATGGGCTTGGGTCGTAATCCTGTATGGCAAAGATGAGGGCAAGAGCAGCCATTGACTGTTCCCCCCCTGATAATTGATGGCGTGTTACCTTAGCCGATTTTCCACGTGGTTGAGCCCACAGTTCCAATCCACCTTTGAACGGTTCATCCTTGTTTTCAAGGAATAACTCGCCACGTCCACCATCACTAAGGGATTTGTATGCCTTCTTGAAATTCTCATTAACCTTCTCTAGAACCTTCAACAGACGTTCTTTACGTTGACTTTCAAGTTTGTCAGTGACATCAATAAGGTGCTTACGACGGTCTTGGAGGGTCTTGAAATCGCCCTTCATCTCCGATAGTCGTGCCTCACAAGCATCGTATTGTTCGATTGCCAACATATTAACTGGGCCGTGTGAATCGAGTTTGCGTTGAAGGTTGCGTTCATTACGCTCAGCATCGCCAACACTTGGCAGTACCGCATCTTCATCTGCAGGTTCGATGTTGTTTTCTGCCATTTCTTTCATGGTTTCTTGAATGGATTCGTCTTTCAGGGCCAAAGCACGTCCCATTTCTTCAACCATCACTCGTCGTGAGCGAGCATCAGAGGCTTTCTGTTGAAGTTTTACTTGCAAAGAGGTGCGTTCTTCGATGAGTTCTAATCGTTCTTCTTCAAGTCCTTGATTTTCTTCCAAGAATTGGAAACGCTCATCTTCTTTTGCTTTGAGCTCTATAGAATCGGTGGCTATTCCGGCTTGGAGTGTGTCCATGCGGTCGCTGCGAGTAATCAGTTGTTCATTCAACAATTTCATTCGCTGTGTGATTTCATCGACACGGCTGCGAAGAAGTGATTCGTGATTTGAGTCGCCATTGAGAGATATTTCAGCCTGGGCTTTGAGGCCTTCCGCTTCAACTCGCTTGACTTCTGCAGCATGCAATCGGTCTTTGAGATGTTCTGGGCTGGCATCTTCCAATGCACTTTGAGCAGTTGAACGTAATCCATTTGCTGCCTCAAGAGCTTGCTGGGCTTGATCGTGCTCACGAATTTTGTTGGTTCCTTCGAGTTTGAGTTCAATTAAGCGCTTCTCGTGTTTTGCAACTTCTCCCAATGCATTGTTGTGATTGGTTTGGGCTTGCTTATGTCCAGCACGCCATTCTTGGAACCGAACGGCATGGTCGCCTTCGGAAAGGGCATTAATCTTGACTCGCAATTCTGATTGCAAACGACGAGCGTCGGCTAATGCACCGTTAACAGTGTCAGCCATCAAACGGAAGCGTTCAACATCCGAAGATAGAGATTCAACTTCGCTAGCCCCCTGTATATTACCGCCGAAAGAGACTGTCATTCTGCGTTTCTGGCCACCTACCATGGCGCCACCTGCTTCGGTTACATCGCCCCTTAGTGTGACTAAACGAACACCACCCATGTTCATTCTTGCAATTGACAGGTTCTCAACAATCAGCGTATTGCGTAGAACAAAACGAACTGCAACATCGATTCGAGGGTCGAAGTCTAACAATTCATTGGCAAAACCGATGACACCTGGCTTCTTTGAAACCATCAAAGCCTTTCCAGCAGCACGAGATTGAGTGAGTTTGTTCAGTGGCAAGAACGTAGCACGTCCTGCTTTATTTTGGGCCAACCATTGAATGGCTTTGGCAGCAACCTCGTCATTATCGACAACAACAGAAGTCATTCCTCCACCAATGGCTGTAGCAAGTGCGTCGGTGTGTGCAGGGTCTCGTGGCTGACATAATTCTGCAACTGTTCCGATGATTCCTGATAATTCACCTCTGTCACGGGCTGCAATAATTGCCGCTGCACCACCAGCCATACCTTTGGCACCGCTTTTATTTTCGAGTTCATTTTTTGCAGTGTTGAGTTTACGTTCAGTTTCACGTAGTCGTGTCTCGACTGCTTGTGATTCTTCCACAAGTTTTGCCTCTGAACGTTGAGCAGTAAGCAATTGATCACCAAGTTTCCTTCGGTCATGATCAGGTGCATCAGCGCCAAGTTCTTCGCCTTCTAATTGTGATTCACCCAAAGCAAGCCGTGCACTTTCAGCGGCTTCTTGTGCAGTACTCAATTGTTCACCCAACATCTCTGCTTGTGTAGCAACACGGTTAACTTCGGTTTGTGCTATCCCCAAAGCCTCTGTCGCTGATTCGACCTCGGAAATGGCTTTTGACAGTGCCCGGGATAATTCTGCATTTGCAGTTCCAGATGATTCGAGAAGTTCCTGAACTTCTGTTTCTTCTTTTTTGGCTTCAATCAATGCTGCTTCGGCTGACTTCAAATCTGTGCTGGCATTGGAAAGTTCTTGCTTGAATTCATCGAGTGATGTTTGTGCTTGTTGCAATAATTCTGCGAGTTCTACCAATTCCTCTTTGTCTTCAAGGTCTTTGTCTTCTGACTCGCTGATTCGGTCTTCACTGGTCGCAATTCGTATCTGAAGTTGATTGATTGCAGCGAGTAATCCATTCGAGTCGCCACCCATCAAATCTTCAATTTGTTTCTGCAGCACCCCGATTTTATCTTCATATATCAGGAGTTTCTTAGCACCATCTTTGACTTCACTCTCGAGTTGGTTTGCTTCTCCGTCTACTCGAACTCGTTCCTCAATTGTATAGGTTCGCTCAGCTTGTTGGCTCGCCAACTTCGCTTGGGCTGAAGTGATTCGGGCAAGTTTGAGTTCTTTTACCAAATCTTGAACTTTCAAAGCGAGGTTTTTTTCTTTGGTCAAATCTTTCAGACGAACTTTTTGTTCATCTTCAAGTAAACCGATACGTTCAATGTAACCTTCAACCTTCTCTTTTTGGCGGTCTGCCTTTCGAATCTCATCATCATATGACGTGACACCTGCGACGCCGTCAAGCACTTTACGGCGCTCTTTAGCAGTCATTTTGGCCAACTTTGTGACGTCGCCTTGTAGAACAATATTGTATCCATCAGGGCGTGCATTCGCCGCCCCGAGAAGGCGATGAAATGTCTTTTGGCTGCTCTCTCCACCATCGAGGAGATAACTTGTGATGATATTATTGGATTTAGACAATCGAACAGAACGAGTCATTCGTACTTCATCTTGGTCCAAAGGTAGGCGTCGGCGACCGCTGGCTAGCAATGGATTGGCGAATACGAGTGTAACCTCGCATGATCGTGCTGGCTTGGAGTTTTTACCACCGTTGAAAATCAAATCTTTGGCGTTTTGGGCACGAATCACCTTGTTGCTACGTGGACCAAGAACAAATTGAACAGCGTCACCACAATTCGATTTTCCTGAGCCATTCGGTCCAGTAATTGCGGTGAATCCTCGATCAAGGGGGATGGTTATGTCGCCTTTGAACGATTTAAAGTTTGAAATTTCTAGTGCTTGAAGATACATCCCTATCCCTCTAATCGAAGTACTTTGCCTCGACCTTATCCGCGACACCCATCTCCCACAGGTCTTAAACAATGCTAGTGAAAGAAGGTCAGTGCACTGGTTTTTGGAGGTAATCAGTTTGAGCCGGATGGCTTCAACAAAGGTTCAACACGGAAATAAGAGATGGCTCACAGTGTGCCGGATTGGTTGCATTCTTTACATCCGCCGCCCTTGCAATATGGACATGTTGCAAGAACTTTGAGGCTTTTTGATGTATTCCGTCGCATATGTAATTGAGAATCCTTCTTCAACAGTTGTGAACGAGTAATTCGATTTGTAGAACCACTGCGAGAGGTCAAAGACATTTTTACTGAACCAAAGGCGTCCCTGAAATCATCTGCCACTTTCCTTTGTTTGGTTAATCTGTCTCGAGTTTGTTCAATCGCTTCAGCCTCCCAATACTTTGGCCCACCCATGAGGAAGGCGCCTATTGCGGCAATGATACATTGAAACAAAAATGGGTTGATATAAAACGGTATCAATTCAGAAATGCCTTCAGAACTTGCCGCTCGAGGTAAAAAACTGAGACGGTCGAGAATCGCGATGCTAAACAGTGCAGCACCGGTTGCAAATAGAACATGATAGAGGCGTTGAGAGCGACGTCCGGTTCTTGCAAAGCCTACACGCCTGTAGAGAAGAACAAACAATCCCAATCCTAGGAATAGAAAATCAACACCGTCCCAAACGCCAACTGCGCCAAGACAATACGGCTCGTTGCCATTTGCCAATTCTTCTTCGATAACTCCAATCCCACAATGGGGTTCAAACATTCGTGTGATTATCATCTTGGTGTTTTCAGCCCCGACAATAAAATAAGGTGCTATTTTCCCCATTCCAGCATTTCCAATTGAAAATCCAACAAGGCAAAACCCAAAAACAATGCCAAGAGCATCCCGGAGGCTCGCCATAACGAGAGGTAAACGTTGGCCGAACATAGCGGTTTCGCTTGCCGATGGGGTGAAATGTAGTTGCCCACACCCATAGACAGGTTGGGGACAATATGGCACGTATCGTCATCATCGGAAGCGGCATTGCAGGATTGTTTGCTGCTTTGCGACTTGCTGATGCAGGATATACTGTAACCGTCATCACCAAACAACGCCCGGTCGATTCTTCGACCAATTGGGCTCAAGGCGGTATTGCAGCGATTCTCGATAAAACCGATGGTTTAGGATTGCAATCCCATATTACCGATACTTTGGCAAGCGGTGATGGGTTATGCGATGAAGAAGTCGTACGACGCGTAATTGAGGAATCTGGTGCACGAATACATGATTTGCTCAACATCGGTGTTCGATTTGAAACCAATGAAGACGGAGAATTTCACTTTGCCAAAGAAGGTGGACATTCACAAAGAAGAATTCTGCATGCGAAAGATGCCACTGGAAGAGAAATTGAGCGTGCATTAAACGATGCTGCAAGTTCTCATGTCCACATTACACTCAAACCAAATACACTAGCTATGGACTTGATTCAACGGGAACATCAAAACCCAGAAAAAGGCATTGCAGGAGTATGGTGTCTAAATCAAGAAAACAATAGGGTGTTCACAGAACCAGCAGATGTACTGATGATTGCAACGGGCGGCGTGGGCCAATTATGGTCACAAACAACAAATCCACCTGTTGCAACTGGTGATGGTTTAGCAATGGCTTATCGCGCAGGTGCAGCAGTAAAAGATATGGCTTTCATTCAATTTCATCCAACGGCTCTCGCTGTCAAATCGGACAGGCCGTTCTTGATTACCGAGGCCATGCGAGGTGAAGGGGGAGTCATCCTAGATGAAGAAGGACTTCGTAATTGGAGGGACGCTGTCAGAGATGCTGGAGAACAAGGTTCCAAAGTAGCCCCTGGACCCTTTTCATTCACGTTGAACCATTCGCCGCTTGGTTCCATGGCAACTCGAGATATTGTGGCTCGAGCCATCGATCAGCGCCTGAAAGAAACCGGTGACCCACATGTGTACCTAATCACTTCCCACCTTGACCAAGACCATCTTTTTGAACACTTTCCTAATATTCAGCAACGACTCAATCGTCACGGCTTGATGCTTGGACGTGACCCTTTACCAGTATCTCCAGCAGCACATTACATCGTAGGAGGTTTGGAGGTTGATGAATTTGGTCGGCCACACAGTCGAGAAACAGGTACAACGATGCCGTCATTATATACCATTGGCGAGGTTGCTTGTACTGGGATGCATGGAGCAAATCGACTTGCATCAAACAGTTTGCTTGAAGCAGTCGTCTATGCTGCACGAGCAGCTAACCACATCATTGAATCAATGCCTGAAGGCAGTGATACGAAATTACCCGATTGGCGTGCTGATGGATTGAAAGATTTGACCGAACATGTTTCTGTATCCAATGATAGGGAATCTTTGTGCAACACTATGTCAAGAGAAGTTGGCATTGTTAGAAGATTCAATCGACTTCACCGAGCATCTCGACGTCTGCAACTTCTTTCTCAAGAAGTTGATTTTATTTGGAGAAGAGCATTGCCTTCGAGACAAATCGTCGAGTTACGTAATTTGGTTTTGGTGGGGCAATTGGTTACTGAAGATGCTGAAAATCGAACCGAGAATAGAGGGTTGCACTATAACACAGACCTCATTCAACATGAAGAGCAGTGACCATCGCGACCAGCATTTGGTTGAGCGGTGTTGCGATTCCTGCTCGTTCACCCCGTGTGACAATGGCTTGGTTTAATACCGAGATTTCTGTATTTCTTCCTGCACGAATATCTTGAAGCATACTACAGATGTTGGTTGATGTTGCTGTGATTACTTGCCGTAACTGTTGTTCAAGTTCTGCATCATCGGGAAGAATAACTCGCTCCATTCGAGCCACAGCGGCCCCTTCTAGCATTGTCGAAAAGGCTGATGAAAACAAATCTGGACTCAATAGCGCTCCATTTTCTACACCTGCCAAAGCAGCAATTGGATTAATAGCGATATTGAGAAGTACTTTGTTCCAAAGGGCTGCCAAGCCATCAGAAGACCACGAAGGCTCTAATCCAGCAGCCAAGAAGACTTCGAGTAAGGGTTTGGCTTCTATTTCGCCGGGGCCGCCCGGTAATGAGCCCAGAACGGTTTTACCCTTACCAGCCCAGTTGACACATCCTGGTGATGGGCGCCAGGCGCCATGGGTTGAGGTCGCAGCAAAAACTCGCTGTGGGCCAAGAATTTCAATGCATTTTTCTGCATGGCCAAGTCCATTGCTAAGGCATAAAGCCATGCCTTGTTCACTCAATAATTGATGGGCCAATCCAGCAAGGTATGTCGTTTGGCCGGCTTTCCCAGTAAGGAGGGCAAAATCTATTGTTCCAAGGTATTCAGAAGGGATGCCAACCTCTTCAAGAGAGAAGAAAACTTCGGCATTAGAAAGAAAAATCGTCTCTAAACCTTCTAATTGAAGCCCATTTGCCGCCATATGTGCGCCGTGACTTCCTCGTCCATGGATTAAGAGTTCTACATCTTCTACTTGTGATAGAAGTGCTGCATACAAAGAACCAAGCGAACCTGAACCCAATATTGCAATACGCATGTTCAAACCTCACACATAACTCGACAAATGGATCACAAGTGTTTCGTCTTGATGTTCAAACCAAAGTGTCGAAATGGTACTTGAAGGTGGAACAAATTCAAACGAATTCCAACCTGTCGAAAGTGAATTTGGCGATTCAACGGTTATCCATTGTTCACCATTACCCTGATAATTTAACTGAACAGGCACCGAGGAGTTGTCCGAACTATAGATTGAGAAAGTGGCGCCATCAGGTTGCACCAGACTGCCGTTATATGCAGCCATCCACATATTTGACCATATTCGGTGAGAGGTGTTGTAGCGTTCAAATACCAATTCTGGCCCTTCTTCAACCGTGAAATTAAACTTCGGTTCCACAGAAAGTTGTGGAGCACAAACATGCATGCTCGATTCATCCGACATTTGGATATTCAAGGACTGATTACCATCGATGACTGATGGAATATTGGATATCTTTCTTACATCAAGGTCCCAAACCCATTGACCTTCACTGGGGGCCGGAGGGATGGACAAGGCTGGATCAAGAGGACAGAGTGAATCGATTGAACTCAGTAAGCCACTCGAGTTGAGCATGAAGCCCCATCCAAGAGAGGAGGTATTGGTAATTGTCCATCCATCCGAAGGCACTACAGCCACCAATGGGAATTCCGGCAAACCGCCATCGAAGATTTGTTCATTCAGTTGAATTGTGTTGAGTTCTGAAGTACGGAGAACAACCGGGTCTAAACCTCGTATACAAATTTGATTTGGGGATTCTTCAAAGCTTGCTGATAAGTTGTTATAGCCCTCAATCCACTGCAAACGAGATTGCAGGTTGATGACTTGACCTGCATTAGGGAAACTTACATTGAGGGCTTCTGTTGAATCAACATTGAGGTCCATACAACGTTTCATTTCACCTTCATCATACAACATCTCCCAAAGAGAAGCCGGATGTATCGAAAGGTCTGGTTGAATCGAAATTAGATGACTAGTGTATACTCCCTGGGCCAATGAAATGAGAGAGAAATCTACAGCGGTAGGTGAATGTTCTTGGTCAGTCCAAGTTAAGTTCAGTACAACAGTTGTTTGGGTTTGTGGTGGTAACGTACTTCCACAACCAAAGCCATTGATATCAAGCGAATCTTCACCGTCACATTGCCAAACTTTGCCCCATTTTTCTAGTCGTGAATCGTATTGGTCATAATCGATGGCCCAATCTCGTGTGACCGATGAAGGATTTATCACATGAACAGAAACCAAAGCATTCCATTGCCCTTCTGCTTCACTTGCTGTATAATTCATATCAATGTCATAAACAACAGAAGTATTCCAATCTTCATCAAGTTCAAATGGAACTTGACTTGGCAAAGCGAATAAGATGGCAACAAACATTACAATTCCGATATTTCTCATGGTTTTGAGTTCAAGACCTTTCGTCTCGTTGAGAATCAAAGGTGAACTTCGGTCAGCACCCATAAACAGTAACAGCGGCAATATCAAGGTTAGAACAAAAATCCAGATGGAGAAGCCATTGAAGGCATCGAACATCCAAGCAAAAACCAATATTACAAGAAATATGAACATCTGATTTGTGCTACTCCGTGCTTCGAATGAACCTGCACGAGAGATCATAATCCTGCCACCGGGGAAGGTTGGAATCGGAAGTAAAGATATCCAACCAAAGAATGTTAACAATGCTCCAGCTTTCACAAAGGGGTGTGACCATATGAGTCTTGTTAGGTAATCATCCAATTGCCATTGACCAATTAATTCGATAATGAAGGGACTATTCGCCACATTTTGAGCGTGTGTTATGGCAATATATTCGGGCGTTAGCCAAAGGCCAATACCCCAAAGCAATAACCCGATACCAACCAATGTAGTAGGTACTGAAAGAGCAACTAAGCCCAAGACTTTGCGGTCGTCCCATAGCCGAGCATCCATACGTGGGAACGTTGGAATGATAAACAAACCAAAAGGCCAAACAAGTGATGCCTGAGACAGCAAACCAAGGCTCCAAAGGGAAATAGTCGGTTCTGGAAGTGGTGTAATATGCCCTACGCGATGATTGAAATGCAAAGCAAGTCTTTTCTGAATCAGTGAAGCGATAAACAGGCTACCAAGGACTGGAATTGTGTAACCCAATATGGTATCCAAAAAGGATGATTGTGAAAACCAACCCCCTTCAGGGCGTGAACCATCCATCCAATATGCACCTGCAAGTGTTAGGGTTAAAGCCGAAAAAGTCCAAAGTGTGAGCGTGAGTTTCAGTGAAGGAAATTGGCGCTCAGGAAGTGGGAACAGTTGAACAACCCATTCTTCAGTTTGCGAGAGTTTTGCAACCCAACCAAGTTTTTTCAGATGAGCATTGGCTTGGTCAAGGCATTCATCAACATTTTTGTCGCCTTTTGGCAAGACAACCCATGTGGGTAAGATCCCGCCAGACATTTTTGAAGCAACAAAGAAAGAACGATTCAAAATTGTTGATAGAAGTTCGTGTTGTTTCCATTCTGAACGATGCGCAGGCATCGATTCGAGAGAAGAATCAACCTCCTTAGAATCATCCGAATCGGTTGACATGTATTCTCCTCAAACCTTTGTAGTTCTGCTTCCCCTTTGAAGGAATCCCTCGACCAGTTCAAACGGGTCAAACAAGAATCACTTGTTTTTGAAACGCTTGAGACGGAATGTTTCTTCACGTTCCATCTCTTCAAGTCGAAGTTGAATAAAGACACGGGCTTCTTCTAGTTCTGGAATAACTTTGAACTCCAAAGCATTGACACGTCGCTTAGTCGCTTCAATTTCTTGAAGCAGTCGCTTAAGTGTCGCTTCCATCTCAGATGCTTTGACAATCTTTTCAATCAAACTGCCAAAGGATTCACCAGCCTCATCGATGTAAGGCGAAGAACCAATGTATCCAACACCTCGCTCTTGGAAAGTCGATTTCAAATTGGTTCCACTAACGCTTGGAACGACAACACCCATGATGTTTCGTCGTTCAACTTCAACTTCAGGATGACCTGTGTTTGCAATAGCGGCTGCACGAACGGCCAAACCGCCTTCAATTGCATTCGCCAAATCAATACGTTGCTTTGCCAAACGATATGCTGCAGTCAAGTCGCGCTTTGCTTCAATCATGGCTGAAAGAAGACTTCGAAATTCATGGAACAATCCATCACGCTTCATCTTCAAGAGTTTGTAACCATTCTTGGTTTGCTTGATTCTTGCCTTGAGTTTAATCAACTCACTGCGGGTTGGTTTGATGTCGAGTGCCATGTTCTTTCACCTCCTTTCCTGATTGTTTAAAATGTTTTAAGCTCGGTTATCTGGGTGGTACTTGTCAATCCACTTTTGGTCGAGACGAACAAGGTACTTGGTGTCGATTGAGGACAGAAGGGTCCAGCAAAGGTCGAGTGTTTCTTCGATTGAACGGTCTTCATCACGGGTTTGGCGAAGGAACTTGTCTTCGAAAACTCCGGAGAAAGTAAGCAATTGCTTATCTCGCTCATTCAGTGCATCTTCACCAACAATAGCGACAAGTCCACGAAGTTCGCGGCCTTGAGCATATGCTGCATACATTTGGTCCGAAACTGACTTGTGGTCTTCACGGGTTGTTTCCTCACCAATACATGAACCCATCAATCGAGAGAGAGATGGAAGAACGTTGATTGGCGGATAGATACCTTGTTGGTGCAATTCACGTGAAATAACGATTTGTCCTTCAGTAATATATCCAGACAAGTCAGGAATTGGGTGCGTGATATCGTCACCAGGCATGGTGAGAATTGGGAATTGGGTGATTGAACCCTTCTTGTTCTTGATAATTCCTGCACGTTCGTAGAGCATAGCCAAATCGGTATACATGTATCCAGGGTAACCACGTCGTCCAGGTACTTCTTCACGAGCAGCACCAATTTGACGAAGAGCATCACAGTAGTTGGTCATGTCAGTGTAGATAACAAGAACGTGGTAGTCCTTCTCGAAAGCGAGGTATTCTGCAGCAGTCAGTGCGAGACGAGGCGTAATGATACGCTCGACAGCAGGGTCGTCGGCAAGGTTGACGAACAAAACCGCATTTTCAAGAGCACCGGTGCGCTCCAAATCGGAACGGAAGAAATTGTATTCTTCAGCGGTGATTCCCATTGCACAGAACACAACAATAAATTCTTCATCGGAATCCTTGAGCTTTGCTTGCCGAGCAATTTGCAGAGCAATGTCGTTGTGTGGGAGCCCAGATGCTGAGAAAATTGGCAACTTTTGTCCACGGACAAGGCTTGTACAAAGGTCGATTGCGGAGACTCCAGTTTGAATGAAATCATTTGGACTCTGTCGGCTGTATGGGTTGATAGCAGCACCGATGATGTCGGCCTTTTCTTCAGCAACAATCTCTGGTCCGCCGTCTCGAGGACGTCCTGCACCGTCGAGAATTCGACCGATAAGGTCAGTACTCACTGGGAGTTTGAAAACATCACCCATGAAGGTGACACCAGCTTCTCGGTCAATTTTGGATGTTCCTTCGAAAACTTGGACAATCACGAGGTCGTCCGAAGTATCGAGAACTTGTCCGTTCTTGATGGTACCATTGGAGAGTCGTAGGGTAACGATTTCACCAAAGGCAACAGGTTCAGTTTTGTTCAAAAAGACCAATGGTCCTTTCACGTCAGTAATGGTTCGGTATTCTTTTCCAGTCATGATATTCCTCTCCTCAGTTTTCCTCCACCGTATCGGCGATTTCATCGGTCATTTTCTTGACCATGTCAGCGATATTGTCGATATAGCCCTTTTCGAATCGACCTCGCATGAGGTCGGAACGAGCTGGTACGTTAACAACATCGTTGAGAACGGCACCGCTAGCCATTGCAGACTTTGCTGCATCTTGGAAGGATAGGATGGCCTTTGCCATCTGATATTGCAAATGAATATCACAGTATGCGTCAACATCGTGGAATCCATTTTGTTGCAAAAAGAATTCACGGATCATACGAGCGACTTCAAGAGTCAATTGTTGGTCAGTAGGAAGTGCATCGGAACCGACCAGTTGGACAATTTCTTGCAATTCGGATTCAATCTGAAGCAAACCACTGATTTGTGTTCGGACTTCGGGGAAGTCTTGAGAGATGTTATCTCGGAACCATTGGTCGAGACTTTGTGGATACAAAGAATACGAGTTCAACCAGTTAATTGCAGGGAAATGCCGTTGTCGAGCAAGACCTGCATCCAATCCCCAGAAAACCTTGACAATACGAAGTGTTCCTTGAGAAACTGGTTCGGAAATGTCTCCACCAGGAGGGGAAACAGCACCAATAACAGTGACCGAGCCGTCATCGCCGTTAAGTGTTTCAACACGACCAGCACGTTCGTAGAATTCTGCGATACGAGAAGACAAGTAAGCAGGATATCCTTCTTCACCAGGCATCTCTTCAAGTCGGGAGGAAATTTCACGCATTGCTTCAGCCCAACGAGAGGTTGAGTCTGCCATCAAAGCGACGTCGTATCCCATGTCTCGGAAGTATTCTGCAATGGTAATTCCAGTATATACTGATGCTTCTCGAGCAGCGACAGGCATGTTTGAAGTGTTTGCAATCATGACGGTTCGCTCCATTAGAGGCTTACCGGTGTTTGGGTCAATCAAGTGAGGGAATTCATCCAACACTTCAGTCATTTCATTTCCACGTTCACCGCATCCGATGTAAACAACGAGTTGTGCATCGGAATACTTTGCGAGGGATTGTTGTGTAACAGTCTTTCCAGACCCGAATGGACCGGGGATTCCAGCTGCACCACCCTTAGCAAGTGGGAACAAGAAATCGAGAATTCGCATTCCAGTGATAAGAGGGGTTTCAGGTGCGTACTTTTGTTGGAAAGGTCGAGGGGTTCGAACAGGCCACTTCTGCATCATCTGCAGTTCAGTGCCGTCTTCAAGAACACACACGGTTTGTGTGACATTGAAATCACCGGATTCAATCGATTTGACAACACCGCCAACGGTTGGAGGGACCATGATTTTGTGAACGATTGTTTCGGTTTCTTGAACGTGTCCAATAACTTGTCCTGCAACCACTTCATCGCCAACAGCGACTTGAGGTTCAAAGGTCCAAATCTTTTCGAGGTCGAATGCATCTGCGTCAACACCACGAGTGATGAAAACACCCATTTCTTCTTCTAAAGTTGGAAGAGGACGCTGAATACCGTCATAAATTTGAGTCAAGAGACCTGGACCCAAAGAAACTGACAGTGTTTCTTGCGTATTCAATACTGGTTCACCCGGTCGGATACCAGAAGTATCTTCGTATACTTGGATGACAGCTTTATCGCCGTGCAGTTCAATCACTTCGCCCATTAAACCTTCTTCGCCAACACGAACCACGTCATACATTGCAGCTTTCATGCCAGTTGCGGTTACAACAGGTCCCGATATTCGGTAAATTACTCCTTCATTGCTCATTTTTTTTTCCTCCATATGGTTTGGAATATTACTTCCACAGGTCGACTCCTATTGCCTTACGAATTGTATCTCGTAGGGTAGTGTCTTCTTCCGTTCCAATGCCAAGCACGGTCGGAGAGACGGATGCCGAGAGTTGGTCACGAAGACGCTCTGGCAGCGTAGTAAGGATTGAGGAGTCAACCACGACAATCCCTACGCTCTTTGTATTGAGTAGTTTTTTGAAGGTCGAGACCATAGCCTCTTCTCCTTCAGGGTTATGCAGGTTATCTATACCTGCAAGTTGGAATCCGAGGGTGAATTCTGGTGTTCCGACAATTGCGATATCCATACTTCTTCACCTCACAAAATATGTGCTTCAAGCACTTCAACAGACAATCCAGCAAGGCGCCCACGAACGATTAGGCGCAAATCATTCACTTCTTGGACCTTCATGGCCACATAGTGAATAACCGGTAGTGCAGATACTGGATGGAGGAAGCTCATTCGCTTCATAATTGCATGTTCTCGTTCCTTGAACCACGTAATGACGGGGTCAAGGCTATTCATTTCCTTTGATGCGGAAAGTATTCCTTCAAATGCAGGGAAATCGAATCGCCCTGCACTGCGTAACAAATCCATAGCAGCGTCTTTTCCACCTGCAGCAATCGAAGAGAAAGCACGGGAAGGAATCAATTTTCCACCGGGGATAAGCATCGAGATAATATTCTCGGAAGAAATACCAACTGCTTCAGCCTCTAGAATATTCAAGAGGTTGCGATGGTCGATTTCAGCAGCAAGAAGGCCATTCAAGAAACGAACATCTGCGCCTTTACCACTCAAAGAAGCCAAGGCTTTCTTGAAGTAATGGAAATCAAGTGCATCTTCATAATCGGAAAGTCGTGAATCTTCTGGGACCGCAATAAGTGCAGGGCCAAACGGCTTGCGTCGCATCTGAACGACTGCTGAACGCAAATCATCAGCATTTTCGATGATCTTCAACCAAGGCGTGTTGATGTCATTCAATTCAGGGAGAATTGAGTGAGCGACTTTTTCAAGTTCAACATCATTCACAACAGCACGAAGAACAACTTTTGCATTATGATACTCAAATCGAGAAGTGTAGGTCTCTACCATGCCACGGATTTTTCCATTGCACATCGAGAGCATCTTCTCAAGTTCGTGTTCCAAGTTGTGGGTCAATGCAGCCTCAACCAAATCGCCACCTGTCAGTTGCCCTGCATAGATATCAATCTCTGCACGGTATCCGATTTCTCCAACTGCAACAGTCAGTTGTTCAGGCGATTGGCTGATTAATTGGCGTAGCCTGGAACGGTCCGCAAGCTTCTGCCGTCGCGACTTAGCGCGGGCAGCAACATAAGGTGTGTTTCCAAGCATTACCATCATTTATCCCTCAGTCAAAAAGTATTGAATTCGTTTCAGCGAGTTGGTCACTCCACGAAGAGTCGAGAAGTGTATCAAAACGCATATCATAGGACACAGAGCCATCAGGCGCTTCGAGAACAAAGCCTCCAAGGCCATCAATTGCTTCGCCAACGTTACGCTTTCCAGCCAATTCTGAAAGTGCCTTGCGGTCAATTTCAACTGGCCTAACTGTGTAATCGTTACCACCAATCTTGTCAGCCATGGTCATCAAAGACTTGAGCAGACTTGCTCTTCCTGATAGTTTAGGGCTTCCAAGTTCATCGCTTGCAGTTTGGAAGGTCTCATCGAGAACCTTTCGTCGTGCTACGAGAATTTCTTTTTGGTTGGCTTGGCGTGCACTTGCTACAACTTCACGGGCAATCTGAGTTGCTTCACGTTCAGTACGAGTTGATGCTTCCGAGCGAATGTTGTCGGCCTTGGAATTGGCTTCGGCGAGAATTGCCTTGGCCTCTTTCTTAGCCGCCTTCATCATAGCCGAGGCTTCAGCCTCAGCAGATTTTGCGATATCCTTTGCGAGTGTTTCGAGCGTCATGTATTATTCCTCTGTGTTTTTTTTTCACTTTACTGGGTGTTCCCAGAATATTGCCTTCTTCCTCAAAGGAAGAGAGGCAAAGCACCGAGAATCACGATTGATTCTGGCAACGCAGTGAAAATGAGTGCGACACCGAATTTGCTTCCATCTTCAGCAAGCATGCCGACAGCTGCGCTGCCAATGGCTGCTTGGGAAACACCAGCACCAAGGCCGGCGAGTCCTAGAGCGATACCTGCGCCAATAGCTGTGTAGCCATCGCCGTCGGTTGCTCCGTCTGTTGGTTCTGCTGCGACACCTTGAGCAACCATGGTTATGGCTGCCAAAAGGATCAGTGTTCTTAGGCTCATTTTTAGGGTATTTACGTTCATATTTGCTACCTCCGTTTTTTGTCCGTTGGACTATGATTTACTCTCCACGTGTGCGCTCTCCACATGGAGATTGCGGCCACCGAGCGGTGCGAAAGCACGGCCGGACCCGTCGTAGAACTTGCCCATCCATTCCACAAAGTGGAGACGGGCAGCGTGAATAGTAGGGGAAAGAATTCCCAAAGCGATGGCAAAGACTTGGATGCCAAGGAACAAGACAAAGCAAACTAATGCAGTGAGGTATCCACCGGCTCCGCCACTGGCAAATGCATCCGTCATTGGTTCAAAGCCCATTGTGATGGATACTTCTGCAATCTTGACGCCAGCTACACCGACTGCCATGATTCGCAAGTATGAGAGTGTGTTTGCAAGTAAACCGAATGTTTCGATTGGACCCATAATGAGGCCTCCAACCCATCCGAACTTCTCAAAGATTGCCAAACCAATGATGAGGCTGACAATTCCCACAACAAGGAGGAGAGTCCAGATTTGGAATTCAAACAATTCATTGTATCCACTGACCATGTTTCGACATTGCATGAATCCACCAATGAGGATTAGAATCCAAGAGCCCTTTTCGAAATAGGCTGCTGCTGCACCATGTGCCTTGTAGACATTGACTAGGCCAAGAACGAATCCAACGAATATGTGAAGAGCGCCCAAGTAAATGGAGAGAACCACATATTCTTGTAATCCGTGACCTGCTGAAGCGCGATGGAATGGCATGTGAAGACCACTGAGATTCAAGAGGTCAGCGAGTGCTCCAGGAACATGGAGATTTGCATAGGTCCATTCATAAAAACCAGTAAACGGTGAATTTGCGCCCATTTGGCCGGTATTATCCCATACAAAGCCAAAGCCTTCTGCAAAGATAATTCCCCAAATGATACACCAAACACCCATCCAGCGAAGAATGGTGAGCCCTTTTTGAGCCATTGGGTCCGTTGCGAATGCTTTGCTACCGAGCCATCCTGCCAAAGCAAGTAGAACAATTCCATAGCCCCAATCTCCGAGTATCATTCCATAGATGAATGGGAATGTCATCATGAGGAACATGGTTGGATCGAAAGTTCCGTATTTTGGACGCCCTACCAAATCAACCATCAGTTCAAACGGTTCAGATGTTGAACCGTTGGTGTATTGAATTGGTGGTTCAACCTCAAGTTGTTCCCCGCCAGCAGATGGCGAATTGCGGATTCGTGTCAAGGTAATATCGAGTTCTGGAAGGTTGATCTTTCCGTCACCGTCAAGGTCAACAGCGGCAACGAGGCCACCAACTTCCCAAGGTGGAAGGTTTACAATATCTGCATTTCTAAGAGCCTTTTGAAATTCATAACAATCAATGAGTCCTGAATCATCTAAATCGATGGCTTTGAAGAATTGGAAAATCGACTGACTGGACTTTTGAAGATAATTCGAAAGCATGACAAGTTCTTCGGGGTCATTATTAGAATGGTCTTCATGCTCTTCATGGTGATGATGCCCACCTACATAGGCTTCAATGCTCACGTGAGATGCTGCTTTCGATAATATACTGCTAACCATCTCTGCTTTATCGGCTGGAACCCAGCCATCCAAAGCGAAAGCCTGGTTACTTACTGCAACCAAAGTCGGTGCAGTGTGAATGGCTGATTCTCGGACAAGGTATTCTTGAACAGCCACAAGTTTGCGCCCATTGCGAAGAACCCAAGCATCGAGAGCCTCTTGAACAGAGACGATTTTGGTTTCAAGACGACTGATTTCATCTCTGAGGGAATTTGCTTTTTCATCAGGAGAGCCTTCTCCAGCAGGGATTTGAACAGCCTTTGCTCCGAGTTCTGCCATACCGATTTGAACTTCAGCAGATTGAGAAGAACGGCATGCAATGGCAATGAGGCCACCTGCAGCATGCATTTCAATATCCGAATCAATATCAGAAAATACATCTCTTGCTTTTGAGGCTCGACTTGTTTCACCAACGAACACATCAACGCCTTCGAAACCACCCATCAATTCCAGAGGAATATCTAATGGAGCAAGGCGGCTCAATGCTTGATGTTGTTCTTGAGAGGTCGCAATATCTGCTTCAGCCTCACGAAGGGAATCGATGTATTCTAGGGCAGCAGTGATTTTCTCCTCAAATGAGGGGAGCATCTTTGTTACTTCAGCACGAGAAAGTGCGCCTTCGGTGTTGAAAGCATCGACTGATGAGGAGACTGCTTGGACTTTCACCAACAAAGCACTAATCGAATTTGCATCTTCGGAGTCCATAGACTTACCAACGCCAATTCCATCTTCAAAACGACCGTATTCTTCGATGTGAACACAAGACAAGTCTGTGCAAATTCGTAGAATTTCTTCCATTTTATCAAGCGGGGCGGCTACCGTAAGACGGGACATCTCGGAGGTAGCAAACATAGTATCGCCTCATTGTGATGTAACTGCATCAAGAAGATTCTTGACGGCCTTTTCTTTGCGACTGGATGCTGAAGTTTCGATTTTTTCAACAACCGAAGCACCTTCTTTTTGGACCTTAGTAGCCTCTTTTCCAGCCTTTGTTCGGGCTGCATCGAGTGTTGCTTGGGTTTCGCTTACAGATTCTTCTGTAGCACCGGATACGATTGCTGCTGCTTCACGTCGAGCATCAGCAGTGATTTTATTCGACTCAGTTTGAGCGGAAGAAAGGGTCTTTTCAGCAGACTGCTCTGCTTGTTTGATTTTGCGAAGGACATCTTTCATACCCATGTAAACCACCTACAAGGTCGCTGAATCGGAGGGGGTTTATGAGGGTAATGGGCCAAAAGAACGGAGTTCTTTAGCGCAATGGCCGTTTTTACTCTTGTTTTGGTTTAGTTGCTCGGAACCGACTCGACATCAAAAAAGGCCATAATAAGCGACCTTGAACATCGTCAAATCCAACTTCTTTCATCATGGCACGATAATATCTATTGGTGCCGTATTGAGTGTAGGTATTTGCAAGTCCTTTCCATGGATGATTCTTTTCTTTAGTCACGTATCGTGCAATCCATTGAACTACGGTAGCCATCCAAATTCGACCTCCAAGGCCATGTAACCAATTGGCTTTACCTGCATCACAAATGATAAGGCGCCCTCCCGGTTTAAGAACGCGATATATCTCGCTCAGTCCCTGCTTTTTATCTTGGAAATCTCGGAAGGAAAACAAACAGAATACCATGTCAAATGTGTCATCTTCACAGGGAATTGATTCTGCAATTGCTTCAATGTAATGTGCAGGTTTTTCACCCCGTGATGCTCGTGATGCTTCCACACGCTTTTTTGCAACTTTCAACATCTCTGATGAAGGATCAAGGCAGGTAACATCCAATCCAACTAAGTCTTCTGCAAAGGAGCCAGGCCCACAGCCTACTTCGAGTACTTTCATGCCAGGTGTGGCATGATTTCTAACATTTCTACGCCATCTCTTATCCTGTCCAAACGTCATCAAACGGTTTACTCGGTCATAATTTGGAATCGTATCTTCAAGTTGAGATTCCAGTTTCTCCCAAGCATCGATATCGATGCCGGAGGGGTCGTAACCGCCAGTTGCTGCTCGGTCGCCCATGGTCGTTCGGTACGACCGACCTCTTTGGATATGTCGCCACCAATACATCATCACTTGAAACATGTGTGAACATGCCCTTGCAGGCACTTCAAGCGATACGTTCAACGGTTTCTGGAGTGATTCCTTCTTCAGGAGTTACTCGGAATACGAGAATTTTCAAGTTTTCAGGCGCGTTACGGAATTTTGAAACGATCATTGAGGTTTCAAAATCAGTACCAATTGTTCTAACTTGGAACGAAAGAACCATGTCAGCAATTGATGCCAATTCTTGTTTTACAATTGGGTCAAGTCCGTTGGTTGAAACTGAAACCAATAATAGTCCACGATTCAGTTGAGCGTGTGCTTGAAGCATACGGACCATAGCCACAACACGAGAAGGGTCTTCTCGTTGCAAGAAGAAATCTAAACTATCAACAACGGCTCTGAAATACGGCCCTAATGCCATAATTTCATTGGTAACTTCAGTCAAATAATCTTGTGTGTTGTCATCGACAAACCGTGTTTGGGCGAGTCTACGGATATCATCGAGGCGGAAACCTTCGAGACGGTAACGGCTGGCAAGGAGTTCACGTTCCAAAACCGTCGAATTGTATTCTTCGCCAATAGTTCGTACATTGATATCGAGTGGCCAGTCATATTTTTGGAAAATTCGAATGATTTCTTGTTGGCCTTCATTGGTCGAGATGTACAATGTGTTTTCCGCTTCTTCGGCTGGAGAAGTAAATTGCTTTGCAAACAATTCACTTCCAGAACCTATGTCAGTAAAAGCCACCATCATAAAGCCGCGGGGGACTCCACCATGCATTTCATTGTCGAATTTAGGAACTCCAAAGGAGCCTACTTTTCCAAAAAACTCTTCATCTTCTGGGTCAAATTCGATTTTTCCCGCCATGATAAAAACCTCAATTGATGAGAACCTGTCCTCTGTCGATAAGATCAGTGCAGTATAAATCTAGATTTGCAAGAACCAACGGCGGGGTTTGGTCTGGAACATTGAGTATGACAGAAAGTACCTCTCTTTGGCGGAAGGTGTTGATGAAAGTGTGAAGGTATTCAGCAAGCATTCGTTCATCATTATAGATGGCTAATGCATTTACACTGTCCAAGAATACGAAATTACGAACCGAAGTTGTCATGCGTAGAATATACAGTGTTCGAAGAAGTACGGATTCAAGCATAATTGGGCTATCGACAAAATGTATATTGGAATATTCGACATCTGTTCCACCAAGAATTCCAGATGAAACCAAATCAATAAATTGTATTCGGGAGATATATTCATCAGAAAGTCCAATCGATTTGAATTCTTCAATTCGCTCTGCTGCACCGACACTGGCACAAATGTAAACGCCTCCCATTTCGTGGTCACGCATCAAAGGAACCAAAGTACTCGCTGTCACATTGAATGCGTTCGAATTTCCGAAACGCACTTGTATTGCGCTGTTAAGACTGACATCAATTGCCAATTGTTCAGCAATTCGGTCATCGAGGGTTAGATTTGAATACATTCATCATCCACCTACTTTGTTTGTTTTATCGTGTTGAGCTCCCCACTTGAGCATCGGTGTGAGCATTACGCCCAAAGGAGTCAATTCAATCGCGTGCTTTGCACGACTGTGAGCGGTACCGCGCATTTTCACAACTTGTAAAAATCGGAGTAGGTGGCCCATACGCTCAACGTCGCCCATGACAATGATGCCATCTGCAATCGCTTCTTCAACACCGAAAGAGGACCAGTGTGCATTTTCTGTAGCCGAGGTGATTTCAGAGATTAGAATGGTTGTACAACCGAGCGATGCCAACTTTTTCCCAAGGGTGAAAAGGAAATCACGAATCAATTGTTCCGATTTAATTTTGTAACAGAGTGTTGTAACCGAATCAATTACCAAGCGTGTAGCCCCAATTTCGTGAACAATATTGATGATTGCTTTAATCAGTGCGTGTACGTCGTCAAGGTCAAAGGATGCTTTGTCCAATCCAAGCCACGAATATAACACGTCCATATCGAAAACATTTATTTTTCCAGAATCGATCATTTTCATGTCGAAAAATGCATATTGACGGATATTTTCAAGCAATTTAATCGAGGGTTCAGTTGCAGTAAAATGTGCACATGATTCCGGCAATTTCGCCAAAGCGCCACGAACCAAAAATTCCATGGCGAGTGTGGTTTTTCCAGAACCACAGGTCCCTGCAGCAAGCACGGTTGAACCATGAGGGATGCCACCACGAAGGATTTCATCTAAACCGTGAATACCCGTTACACAACGGTCACGGGTGTAAACTGAAGTCGACTGCATGGGAATCTGTACAGACCAACGCCTATGGGTTCATGAAGCATCCGCTAATTTATCCTCAAAATAGTAGAAGAGATTTCTCAAAGGTAGTCACCCGGATTAGGATTTGGCTGAACACTCCAATTCGCACTAAATCCGCCATCATTTTGGTCGGCTTCCAAAGATTGCCCAAGCGAAGTGAACAAGCCAGAAGTACCACCCCATTCGACACTCATGACATCAAATGGCTTTACTGAATTGAGTTGTGTATAACGCAAAGTGAGAACGCCGCTACCATCGCCAAGTAGATTGAGTGAACCAACGCCGAGGAATGATTCCTGTGAGAGGTCAATAACTTGCGAAGCATTTCCCGCATTTTGAGAAGTTGGATCTCCAGTCAATATGACGGTAGAATGACCGGAAATTATTCCTTCTTTAAACAACAAGTTATTGCTGATAGAAGAATAGGTGTGATTCAACGACCAACCGTGCAAAGATAGGGCGAAGTCGTTTGGATTATAGATTTCAATCCACTCCGGTCCAGAGGCGATAGGACGCACCATGACTTCCGTCAAAAAAAGATCATTATTCTTATCCCCGCCTTTGTGAACTTCGAAGACAACTTGGAGAAGTTCTCCATCTTGAGAAAATTGACGATTTGCTGTAGAAGATGCAGAAGCCGTTGAACGTTGTGTGCCGCCAGAGAAGACTTCGAATCCTATTCGAGAAGAGTTGTCAGATTCAATCACCTCAATGGATAAAAACAGAGTATAACCCACATCAAGACCAAGCCCTAGAGCCATGTTTTCTTCTGAAACATTACGAAGCGCATGAATGCGTTGGTAGTCGAGAATACCGTCCTTTACCAATCCCGTTTGTACGCGGCCATCATCGAGTTCTACGGCATCGAAAAGATACCATTCAGATGTTGAATTGGCATAATCCAATCCATCTTCACCCATAGGGACGAACCAACCACCATCAGAAGTCAAGCGGTCCAAGCCTTGGACTGCAGAGCGGTCGATACGGTCTACATTTGGGTCATTGGAACCCATTTGGAGTTGTGCAAGTGACAAAAAGGCAGTTAGAATCATGAGGAATAAAGTGAATGCAGAAAGGAATTCAATGACTGCTGTAAGTGCATTGTCGTCTCTTTTCAGACAACGAGTAGCATCTTCACGCATAAACAACGGTGATGTTCGACGATTGAAGAGGTTGCCGCATGGAGATGGTGCAAATCATCTAATTATCGCAAGTCTGCCCCCTTCGGGGGCGATGAGTCTTTGAAGCCCCGAGGAGAGGCACCTGTCAATGTCGCGCTATGCACCCAGTGATTCGAGGCGGAAAAGCGGAAGTATTTCGTTGGTTTTCCTCCTTTTGTTCGCCTCCTTCGCCGGGCTACTGACCATTCCCATAGTATCCGCTTCTGAATCGGGAGATTTGGCAATTTTAGGAACCAATCACCCACTCGAAGATTCATGGGGGTCGTCTTGGGATACAATTCTATTCAATACCACAATTTCAAATCAAGGGCTCCAATCAATTGCGAACCGTGGAATGCGGTGGTATGTTTGTGAAGGTGAAGTTGATAGTTCAATTTGTAAATCAAATTATGATGAACGTGGAAGTTTCTCTTTACCGACCATTTATTCGGGGACTACAATGAATTTTACATCATTAAATGCTTGGAATCCTTCGGGAGATGAAGGTACATACACCATTGTTTATGCTTTTGAATTACAAGACCAAGACCCTTCAGATGATTCCTATACATTCCATATCAATCTTTCACGCTCATTTGTTGATCTTTCAATCGACACTTCATATGACCCAACAAGTGTCTTAACCGAACTTGCCTCCTACAATGGCCAATTAATTCTCAATACAGATACGGACTATGACATGCAAATCAAAGGTTCAGTCACTGCATGCGGCACATGTAACTTTGTAGCCCAACTCGGTTGGCAACTTTGGACTGAAGACAAATCTGCAATGCTTTCAGAATCCTACACGAATGTCACAAACCTCCCTTCATGGGGCGGAGTGTCACCCTTTTCTCGTGCTATGCCTGCATTTAACCATTCGAATCAGGGCGTATTTACTCTCATTTGGGGACTCTTTAACAGCACTGGGACACCTCACGCTGACTTGAACCCGACAAATGACCTCTCAGAAATAATTGTCGTATTTGATAACACCATCGACCTGCAAGCAACTTCAATGCTTCCAGGACATGACCCCCTTTCAAGCAATTACTATTATGGGGAAGATATGGCCATTTCTACAATCACCAACAAGGGTAATCTATCAATTCAAACAGTAATAGTCTCGTTCCAAGTTTATGACCCAATTGGAGAAGTTGAACAAGAAACCCAATGTGTGCTTATTGATTTCAAACCCAGTGAAGTTCGTACATGTGCATTCAATATCACAACGATTGGTTCAGGAAGAACATTAACCATTGGTGTCCCAAGTACATTTACAGAAGGCGCTGATACTAAAACAGGCGATAACAGCCTTACTGAAGAAGCGGATATTCTTGTTGGTGACATCAGCCCCACAATATTCCAAAGTAATTCCCTTGGCACCTATACTACTGGAGAATACATCGAAATGGTTGCACGGACAAGTTCGACTGCTGCTGCTCCACTCAACTATTCATGGTGGATTTCAGGCATCATCAACATTGGATATGGCCAAGTGCTTAACATATCAGGCTCAGTTCTAGGGCTTGGAGACCACACCCTCACCGTACGTGTGACCGATACCTTTGGTGAAATGGAATCAGCTCACGTCGAGATTACACTGTACAATTATGTTTCTATTAACAACGAACCTTTCTTCACCGGGCAAGCAGTTACTCGGACATTATCATATCTTGATCATGAATCAATATTACCGGTTATTGGGACACAGTATGGTATTGGTGAAGGGCGTGACCCCTTGTTGTTACTCTCGTTCAATGTTTTAACCAATGAAGACAACTCGAACAACACGGGCATGGATTATATGGAGATTCATCTGAACACTTCAGCACTCTTACCGTCAAATATCCCGCTTGAAACGGTTGACATTCGATTCTTACCAACTCTTGAAGATAGTCTTTGGACGTCTTTGGAACAGTATACCAAAAACATTGACAACTCCTTTGATGTTGTTCTATCACAGAATGGAGTCATACTTCTCATTGGTGAAGCACCTGCAGCAAATGTCAGTAGTGGCCCACTAGAATATAATCAACTTGAAGGTGGCGCTATGGAACTTCAGTGGAGCCCTACAGGAGACATTGAAAACCCGTACATTGGGTCTTGGAATATATACAAACTAATCATTGAAAATGGTGCAGGGACCATTTTCCCATCCCCCTATCCTGAATTCAACAGTTTTGTTTGGGAACAATTGACCCAAGAAACCCTCATTGCTACTGTTGACAAAGATGACACATCATGGGTCGACCCATCGCCTCTTGAGACCGGAAATTGTGCCTCCTATGCAATAATTCCCGCTGACCGTGAGGGGACTCCGGATACACTCAATATTGAAATCTCTCGGGATGATTCCGGACAAGCAACAGCTTTCTGTGGGGACGCTATTGCACCAGACAAAACCGTATCGAATATACAATATGATGTGACTTTTACCAACGAAACCGACTGCTATAAAATTGAAAATGATTGGTCGATGTGTTATGATTTGAACATGACATGGGTTTGGCCTGAACAAGAAACTACTGGCAACGTCACTTGGAATCTATACCGAATCGATCAACAACCACAAGGACTCGATTTGAAATTCCTCACACCACTAGAGACCGATTTATCAGGGGTTCCTGGTGAAACTGGATATTACAATCAAAGTGGTACTCAAGACGAAAATATTCGACCTTGGAGAGCCTTCTATTATGTCCTCTCGCCCGTAGACTCTGTAGGCAATCAACTCATGGAAGTAAATTACCCAACGAACTCAATTCGCATAGTCATTGATGACCAATGGTGGGACTACAACCAGCATCTGATACCTATTCCTCCTCCTGAACCTGAACCACCACTCGGTATAGAATGGCTCGGAATACTCGACGATTATATGGAAGTTAATGAATTCCAAACAACTGGAATAGTTGCATTGATTACTCTTGTTATCAGTATGATTTCGTTACCGCTTCTTCTCAAAAAGAGAAAGCGATTATCTCGTGTCATGAAAGCACGAAAGCGACGTCAAAGTGCTCGTGGAACTGCAGATGAATTCGAAGACTTCTTTGATTGAAATAATGGCGCGGCAGGGGAGATTTGAACTCCCGAGGTGAAACACCACTGGATTAGCAATCCAGCGCAATGGCCAGGCTATGCGACTGCCGCAGTAACTCGGCGACCGTCGAGGCAGTCATGAACATGACGGTTGGCACCGTTCACGAAACTGATACAAAACCGTTGTACTCAACTTAAAGGCCCGAGTATACCAAGCCATGCTGGAGGAATAATACAAACTGCCACTAATGCAACATGCATCCATCCCAAGTAGTACAGTGAACGGAAAAATGAGTGGGCTGCTTTTGGCATTCGACCGTTTTCATCCAAACCTTCCAGCGGATCAATGTCCCAAACTGATTTTGCATACCAGAGTGTCAAACCACCTGCAAGAATTGCCCAGAGTAGAGGCAAACCACTTTCCGGCCAAAAGAGAGGTACGGCGGCAAGCATGAAAAGAAATACACAGTATATTTTGGATTGAAAAACAGTATGCTCAGGGCCCTTAACTTCATTCATCATTGGAATATTTGCATTTCCATATTCTCCTGAACGGTATAGTGCCAAAGCCCAGAAATGTGGAGGAGTCCACAAAAAGATCAACAAAAACAGCATCCAAGGGATTGCTGAACCCAAATCTAGAGGATTGTTTGAATTAATTGACGATGCTGCTGCTGCTGCCCACCCAATAAGAGGAGGCGTGGCGCCTGCTACACCCCCAATAACAATATTTTGAGGTGTACGTCGTTTCAACCATATCGAATATATCAGGACATAGTATGCAACCGAGAAAAATGACCAAAAGGCAGCTTTCCAATGTGCCAAAAAGAAAAGCGATGAACCCAAAATTGCTATGAATAGTCCGAAAATAAGTGCGCCTCTTGCCGAAATATGCCCTTGTGGAATAGGACGGTTGACTGTTCGCCTCATAAGTGGGTCAATATCTGCATCATACCACATATTGATAGAATTTGAGCCCCCTGCAGAGAGAGTTCCTGCAACGACCGTTAGAACTACGGTATAGAAAGTGTCAGACCATGTGCGGTCGATATCCAACAATCCGTGTCTAGCAAGGATATCATGGACCAAAATTGCACACACTGCGGTAACTTGGAGTAAAACAATGACACGAAGTTTCATCAGTTGTGTGAAAACTTTGAGCCAACCAGGATGAGGTGCTAAATCAATCACCTCATCTTCAGGCATGCTTATTCCTCCTCAGATGACTGTTTTGTGCTTAACCTAAACAAGAATGAGGCAGAAATTGCAACAAGGAAACAACTGACGCCCATAATCAAGTGTAGGAGAGAAACCCATTCAGGGAAGTTTTCAGCCTCTGCAAACATGATGTACGAACCACCGATAATAACATTGAGAATCCACAACCCTGCGGTGAAATCAGTAATACGCCCAATCAAAGGCGTGACCTCATGTTTTTGAGCATCACTTCGAAGGCGAGCAGAACCAGAAACCAAAACTAGCCCAACAAGAACGGCCCCAAAACGATGTATCATTTGAACCAAGACGCCGGGTCCATCAAATGAAGGAAACAAGGTGCCATTACACTTTGGCCAACCATTTGGGAATCCAACTGAGCAACCTTGATTGTACTGTCCGCCAGCAGTTGACGAAACCCAAGCACCAAGAATCATGAGAGTGAAGACTGCACCCATCATTGCATCAACACGTTTTTGATTGGCTGAAACAAATTCGGGATTCATCGTAAAGACTTCGAATTTCGAACCTTCTGCTTTTCGCATTGCAAAATACTGAAACAAAAATGTTGAAGTGAAAATACTGGCAAGAGAGAGATGTAATGCAACCGACCAGTCTACATTATCCATAGAAACAGTTAGTGCACCTACCAATGCTTGAGCCATCAATAGCACACCCCCAAACAATGCCGTGTGATATACCTTTGAACCATATGTATCGACCATCCGCCGTGCTAAAAGAGCATTGAAAAGAACAGGTATAGCAATAATTCCAACTAAGAGGCGGTGAAACCATTCAGAAAATATCTCAAATGTTGTGTATCGGTGGTCAATTCCACGTGAATCAACTTCATCGGGGTGTTCGGACCAATACGCTCCTTGCTCATCTGCCGATACATCAAAACTCCATGTTCCAAAGCATTGCGGCCAATCAGGGCATGATTCTCCAGCATCATTGATGCGGATAGTGCCACCTGCGATGATAATACAGAGTGACATAATCACAAGGGCAATGGGGAGAGACGACGGTCGACGCCACCACACCTGCCCCATAGGTGATGGTGGGAGCAGACCCCTTTTGAACACATTCCTACACCAGTCAACTGTGGCGAGAAATCACGGACGGTTATTGTCAATACTAATTGTAGTATTATTTGTGGCAATTTCGTTTCCTTCAACGGCACATGCTTCAACTGACGAGCCTGTGTTCGCTGCCACATATGATGTGATTATTTTTGATTCGTCTTGTCTAAATTCAACATCATGTGCCGGTGAACGGGTAGAGCATTTCGTCGAGTATTATGGTGCAGATTGGTGTGAGCCTTGTGTATTTATTGAACAGGAAATAGGTGCATTGAACCGAACAGATACCTTTGTCATGCAACATCACCCTTCGGTTGTTGATGCTTCATTCCTTAGTGCTTCAAAACTACGATTTGATAATGAGTACCGGTTGTTGTTTTTACCGAGCCTTGTTATCAACGGGGAGGGGTTACTTACCGGTTCAAGTCAGGGACTTGAACTCTCCAATGTGCTGAGTGAACGTTCAACTTCCTATGAGGGGTTTTCAAATGTAGAAATCAACAATGGAAGTCTGACCTGGAATGCATCACAAGGTGATAGAGTAAGCGTTTGGCGTACTGAATCAATCGAACATGCAAATCGAAACAGGACTCATCCTACTTTGGCTACCGACATGATGCAATTCAATGCTTCTGATGGTTCGGGAAATGTTTCGAAACTTATTGAAGATTTGAACGGTAGTTTAGTCATGGTCTTAGAACACTCTGGCGTCTATAAATTGGTGAGTGATTCATCGAATCCGATAGGTGGTTTTGACTTTAATGAAAACGATGATACGGGCATCCAAATAGGTAATCAAGGCATATCACCAGGGCAAAAAGCGACTCTTTGGACCATGGTCCTAACCGTAACTTTAGTTCCTGCAATATACATGCGGTGGAAACTCTCTAAACACGCCATTCACGAGGAAGAATAGGCTCTATTATCAGATTGTTTCAAGGGTTAGGTTCAAGAACAGTAGGCAGGTCGCCCAATTGCGGGTGAACTCGCAGGTGTATCTCATGGTCAAACCAGCACGACTCCACACACGATTTGAACGAGCTCGAATTATTGGCGCACGCGCACTCCAAATTGGAATGGGCGCTCCACTTTATGCAAACGAAGAAGTTCTTCGTGAAGCGTTTAAGGAAGAACTCATCTCACTCTATGGCCTTGAAGAAGCATCTCTTCGTTTCGTTCTTGACCCGCTTAAGATTGCATTGTATGAGTATGAACATGAACTCATTCCAATCGATATTGACCCGCACCTCGACTGAAATTACTCACTTGCGGCAAAGCCGTAAAAACTGGCTTTTTCAACATTTGGCAATGCTTCACGCTTGACAAGCATAGTTCTAACAGCCCATAGGTCTACAAAGATTCTGTATTTGGTCGTTGCATCAAGGTAATCTACTCCACTTGAGCCACCAGTCCCCATTCTACGCCCAATCATTCGTTCAACCATTCGAGCATGTGCAGTACGGAACAGCAGCATTGATTGTTCAAGTCCGACAAAAGAATCGATGAGTTTCCGAGGCCATGATAGTAAAGGAAGTTCTCGATAAGATTCAATAAACAATAAACCTGCTCTTGAACGTGAAACCTCCCCATCCGGGCGAAGGAATTCTGCTGCCTGTTCTGTTGCAGATTCAATACGTGCACGAACTGGTGCTTCTTCGCCATGTCCTATCGCAACAATATGAGCGATAACTTCCTCTCCATGGGCACGCATAGCCTCCACATGGCCGTCAACAAATGCTTCAATGACGCTATCATCACCTGCTGAACTAGGGAGGGAGCCATTGATTGGAGTTCGGGCAAGCCATGCAGAGAGAGCTTCTCGAAGCGAGGGCTGGTTCGATGTTTCTTCAAAATCAGCCAATACGGAATCGGTGACTTTTCCTTCTTTGGCCAGTTTTTTCATATGGAGGAGAGGATCCATTCCCCCCATTCGTTGAGCATTATCAAGGCCAAGAAGAACTTCTAGTTCCCTCATCTGCCATGATTCAAATCCTGATGAAGTACCAAGTTTATCGCGGAAGGCCAAGAAACCTTGCGGAGTGAGTGTTTCCATCACTTTCCATTGACTAGAGAGAAGGCGCATGATTTCTATCACTCTATCTAAGTGGTGAACTATTTGAGGTAATTTTTCTTCAGGTACATGTTCTTGGTTGAGAATAACATGCGTTTCTTTGAGTTCACGCAAAATAAGTTTGAACCATAATTCAAATGCTTGATGAACGATGATAAAATGCTGTTCATCATTTGACGGCGCCGGACTGTAACCTTGAGGTCCGTCCTGTAAATTCAACAAAGAATCCAACTGCAAATATCCGCCGTAAGTCATCCGATGCGTTGGTGAGTTGTCGGTCATGGTTAGGGATAGGTGGCAAGCCCTTGAACTCTTCACCCACATGGTGTTGATATGATTATACTCCGATGCTTAATTTATTGAGCCGTTGGCAAGTTTTAGGCCAATTGTATAGGCGATAATTGTGAGAATTATCGCAATAGCGAGTGCTGGCCAAAAATCCATTCCTCTTTGTAGGAAAACAGGTAATGTAAGAAAGAGGACAAGTGATGGTATGACCAACCAGAAAATGTCTTTACTGAAGGTTGCAATTTGTTCGGTATCACCTGTATCATTGTACAACCAAATCATTGCAAATATCGAAATCAACGGCAGAGATGCAATGAGGGCGCCAAAGACATCATTTTTCTTAGCAATTTCACTTGCACCGACAATTAACCCACCTGAGAGTACAAGACGAACAGCAAGTTGGAACCATGCCATGCAAGGTGTTTGAGCAGAGGGTATGTCGTTGTTGTGGCAAATTTTTCGTTAGACTACACTTTTGTTGGGGGAAATAAAATGCCCGAAATTCCTTACTAGGATAGATTCCAATCATAACACTCATATCACACATACTGAACCCCTCGACATGGGCGTAGATTCGGATACACTGGCGGGATGGCTCGCCAACTACGACCGAGATAACATCACAATCGGTGTTGTTGCATCTCATTCTTCTTTACAAATATTGCATGGAGCGCGCATTGAAGGATTTCGAACGCTTGGAATTGCGGTTGGAGAAAACCGTCGTCGTTTCTATCAAGCATTCCCAGGTGCTGAACCCGATGAATGGTTAATGCTTGACAATTACCGAGAAATGCTTGATCATGCTGAATGGTTCCGTAAGCGAAATGTGGTCATTATCCCCCACGGTTCTTTGGTTGAATATCTTGGCTCAACCAATTATCGTGAACTGAAGGTTCCAACCTTTGGAAATCGTGGAATTCTCCATTGGGAAAGTAGTCGTGAACGTCAACGCCAATGGCTTGAAGCCGGCGGATGCACAATGCCAAAAGTGCTTGAAGACCCTCATGATATCGATGGCCCAGTCATTGTCAAATATGCTGGAGCAAAGGGTGGAAGAGGATATTTCATCGCCCGTAATTATCGAGATTTCAGAAGAAATGTAGATATTGAGGAAGAATTTACAATTCAAGAATACGTCCTTGGTTGCAGATATTACCTGCACTTTTTCTTCGACCCTACAGCGACCGATGGCTTCCAGGTTCGTGGTAAAGGTTCGAATGCTGGGAAAAACCTTGGCCGTCTAGAACTCCTTTCTATGGATCGAAGAGATGAATCAAATGTTGATGAATTCTACAAATTGGGTTCACTTCGCGACTTGAGAGAAATGGAACTTGAACCCTCTTTTGTGGTTACCGGAAATCAACCTGTTGTAATTCGTGAATCATTGCTTCCGAGAGCTTTTGAAATGGCCGAGGGAACGGTCGCAGAATCCTTTGAATTAGAACAAAACGCTCGTGGAATGATTGGACCGTTTTGTTTAGAAACAATTGTTACCGATGCACTAGAATTCA
>ENA-OREN01000526-OREN01000526.1-marine-metagenome-genome-assembly--contig:-NODE-526-length-55054-cov-5.128054_pt1 | contig 55054 bp, 66 predicted proteins | sample MGYA00248624_ERZ508555 | MGnify/ENA primary metagenome ERZ508555 (study PRJEB26222, sample SAMN06267773) | marine metagenome | isolation source: Saanich Inlet, British Columbia, Canada | place... | reverse complement strand
TTTAAAACTTCAGCCATCCTTGAAGGATCACGAACTTCCTCTTGGTAGCAAACCATATCTTTAAATAAATTCATTTGTTCAACTTCTTGAAAACCACCTTGGCCAATAGTTTTATTTGCAGCTTGAGGCGTAACTAAAAGCATTGGTGTATGATTCCAATAAGCTGTTTTAATAGGAGTCACCAAACCAGTAATTCCAGGACCATTTTGAGCAATACACATTGATATTTTACCAGTTGAACGAGTGTATCCGTCAGCTATTAGACCTCCATTGGACTCGTGGGCAACATCCCAAAATTTAATACCAGCTTTAGGGAAAAGGTCTGAGATTGGCATAAAGGCAGAACCTATTATTCCAAAAGAATGTTGTATTCCGTGCATTTGTAGAACTTTTACAAAAGCTTCCTCTGTTGTCATTTTAGCCATCTTCAAATCTCCAATTAATATATTATGTTACTTATTTAGACTTATTTATTAAAATTCAAATTTTTGAGTATAATAATTTAAGATCATAATCTAGGGAATTAATTAGATAATGGATAAAAAAGACTTAAAAACTATAAAAAAAATAAAAGATATTAAGCCTAACTTAAAAGGACAAGAAATTATAAAGTTTATAGCTAAAACACTTCCACATCAACCAGGTGTATATCAAATGGAAGATGATGATGGGAAAATTTTGTATATAGGAAAAGCTAAAAACCTTGCGAAAAGAGTTATTAATTATACTTCTATAAATAACTTAACACGTCGATTGCAAAGAATGGTCAGTTTAACAAAAAAAATGAATTTCTTTGTGACGAATACTGAAATAGAAGCTCTACTCCTTGAATGCAATTTAATTAAAAGACACAAACCTCGATTTAATATAATTCTAAGGGATGATAAATCATTTCCCTATATATTGATTAATAAAGAGCATAAGTTTCCCAGACTTCAAAAATATCGAGGAATAAAAAAAATAAAAGGTTATTATTTTGGACCTTTTGTATCTCCATCAGTCGCTGATTATACTTTAATAGCTCTGCAAAAAGCTTTTTTATTAAGAAGTTGTTCAGATGGAACTTTTAATAACAGATCACGTCCTTGTTTGCTTTATGATATAAAAAGATGTAGCGGACCCTGCGTAGAATATATTGATGAAATAAAATACAGAGAAAGCATTGTGGATGCAAAAAAATTTCTAAAAGGCAATACAAAAAAAATAGAAAAAAAACTAAATACTAAAATGCGATCAGCAAGCAAAAATCAAATGTTTGAAGAAGCAGCTAGATTACGTGATAGGATCAAGTCTGTTAATCAAATTCAAAAATATCAATCAGTCTACATCAAAGAAATGCGCAATATAGATATTTTTGCAATTAAAATTTTAGAAGGAAAAAGTTGTATCCATGGAAAATTTTATCGGAATGGGAGCAACTATGGAAATAAGTCATTTTTTCCATCTCATGAAGATACAAGTGAAGAAAGAGAAGTGCTGGAATCTTTTTTATATCAATTTTATGCAGACAAAGATGTCCCTCCTAAAATCTTAGTTAATATTGATGAAAAATATTTTAAAGAAGTTGAAAAAACTTTAATTAAAAAAAACAATATAAGAACAATAATATTAAAACCTAAATCTGGTGAAAAACTTCAGCATGTTTTATTAGCTGAAAAAAATGCACTAGAAGGAATTAAGCTTAAAAAATCTAGTCTAGAATCTCACCATTCTGCATTAAATGCTTTATCTAAATTACTAAATCTAAAAGACGAAATTACCAGAGTAGAGGCATATGATAACAGTCATACATTTGGTAAAAATTCAGTTGGGGTAATGATCGTTGCTGATAAAGAAGGCTTAAGTCCAAAACATTATAGGAAATTCAATATCCGCTATGACTTAAAAGAAAAAAAAGTTTCACGAGTTGATGATAACTATATGATGGAAGAAGTATTAAGCAGACGTCTTGCAAAAATCAATTTAAATAAAGTTGTGGTGATACCTGATGTGATTATAATTGATGGTGGAAGAGGTCAATATAATAGTGTTTTAAATATTTTAAAAAAATTTAAATTAAAAAACATAAAATTATTAAGTATCTCAAAAGGGCCAGAGAGAAATGCTGGAAGAGAAATTGTTCATCTGGAAAATAAAAATATTAATCTAAAACCAAATGATGATTTACTTTTTTTTATACAACGATTAAGGGATGAGGCTCATAGATTTGCAATTACAGCTCATCGATCAAGAAGATCAAAATCATCTTTAAAATCAGTTTTTGATGAAATAAAAGGGATTGGGCCAAAAAGAAAAAAGATTTTACTTCTTCACTTTGGAGCAGTTCAGAAAATTAAAATAGCCTCATGGGATGATCTCAAAAAGGTAAAAAATATACCTATTAAGAATCTTCAAGATATATATGAATTTTTTAATGGCTAATAAGCTAAACTTAATCTAAAAAAAATTTATGAAATTAAATATTTCAAATTTTCTAACTATAGCAAGAATAATTGTCATTCCTGTAATAGTATTGTGTATTTACTTAAAAAGCCCTTTTTATGGGTGGGTGGCATTTATCCTTTTTTGCTTAGCTAGCATTACGGATTATTTTGATGGGTATATTGCTCGAATCAGAAATGAAGTAACTAATTTTGGAACATTTCTTGATCCAATTGCTGATAAATTACTTGTTGCAGCAGTTATACTCATCTTGACTTCAAAGGAAATTATTGCAGATTGGGAAACTATTCCTGCTTTAATTATACTTCTAAGAGAAATAGCTGTGTCTGGCCTAAGAGAATATCTGGCGAAAATTAAAGTAAGCGTCCCAGTTTCAAGTATTGCTAAAATAAAAACAGCTATGCAATTAATTGCACTAGCTTTATTAATTTTAAGTGAGAGTGGAATAACCATTATACCCATAACATATATTGGAAAAATTGCCTTATGGATTGCTGGCCTCTTAACTTTATATACGGGTTATGATTATCTTAAATCAGGTTTAAAGCACTTCTAAATGAAAATTAAATACTTTGCTTGGATTAAAGAAATAACCCAAAATGATGAGGAAGAAATAAATTCAGATGAAATAGATAATTTAGATCAGTTAAAAAAATTTTTAATGAATAAGTACCCTGACCTAATAAAACATTTTAATAAAGAAATTCTAAGATTTGCAGTTAATCAAGAATATATTGTTGAAAATATTAAATTAAATTCAAAAGATGAGATTGCGGTTTTTCCACCAGTAAGTGGGGGATAATGATTAAAATTCAAAAAGAAGATTTTAATTCTGAAATAGAAATTGAAGGTATAAAAAATTTATATTCAAACATAGGAGCTTCCACTTCATTTGTTGGTTATGTTCGTGATAACAATAACAACAATGGAGTACAATCAATTAACATTGAAGTTTATAAAGAGATGGCTCACAAACAATTAGACAAAATAATAAATAAAGCGAAATTAAAATGGCAACTTTTAGATTGTCTAATTATTCATAGATATGGAAAACTAGATGTAAATAGCAAAATTGTTTTAGTTTCATGCTTTTCTGAACATAGAAAAGATAGTTTTGAGTCATGTAGCTTTATTATGGATTATCTTAAAAAAGATGCTCCTTTATGGAAAAATGAGTTTTATGATAAAAATAATGAATGGTTGGAAAATTCTAATTAGTATTATTTACTAAATCACTAAAATCACTCATAAATTTAAAAGTCTTTGTGTTTTCACCAGTTTGAAAATTAACACTATCTATTGAACGAACCGGCGTAATTTCTGCAGCTGTTCCTGTTAGAAAAGCTTCATCATAATTATTAATTTCATCTGGTAGTATATGTCTTTCTGTAATTTGAAAACCTTGTTCAGTTGTCATTTTTATTACAGCCTGTCTAGTAATACCATTTAAAAAACAATCTGGAGTTGGAGTATGAATATCATTGTTTTTTATAAAAAAAATATTTGCCCCAGTGCCTTCAGCAACATACCCTCTATAATCTAACATTAAAGCATCATGATAACCTTTTTTTTCTGCAAACTCTTTTGACATGGTACATATTATATATGGTCCAGAAGCTTTTGCTTGATGAGGTGCCGTATCTGGCGCTGGTCGTTTCCATGGAGAGGTTATTAATTTTAAACCTGCTTTTCTATCTTCTATTTTAAAATAAGAAGCCCAATCATCCCAAAGAGCAATAGCAACATTAATATTAGAGTTTGTTGTAGATATTCCCATTTGTTCACCACCTCTCCAAGCCAAAGGTCTAACATAACAATCTTTAAAATTCATTTTTTTAATTAATTCATTTTTGGCAGTTGTAATTTCATCTTTAGTAAATGGAATTTCAATGCCAATAATTTCTGCTGACTTGAAAAATCTTTCAGTATGTTCTTCAGATTTAAAAATTATACCATTGTAGGATCTTTCACCCTCGAATACAGCACTGGCATAATGCATACCCTGTGAAATAATGTGAGATGTGGCATTTTTCCAAGGAATAAATTCACCATTCATCCAAATCCAACCATCTCTATTCTCAAATGATTTTGCCATTTTATAACCCTCAATCTTTTTTTAATGACAATTGAGTATCAGTGATGCATAATTAAGTCAATATGACTGACCTAAATAATTTGATATCCCCCTTTTATTTAAAAGACAAAGAAATAAGAAAAATAATAGAAATAATTTTTTTTTCTTATAGAGACTTTACTGAGGGACCTGACAGAGTCCTTGAAAAACTTAATTTTGGCAGAGCTCACCATAGGGTAATTTATTTTGTGGGTAAGAAAAAAAATATAACCATTAAGAATCTGTTAAGAGTTTTGAAAATAACAAAACAAAGCTTATCGAGGGTACTAAATCAATTAGTTAAAGAGGGTTATATTACTGTATCTACTGGACTAGATAAAAGAACAAAAACATTATTACTAACTGATAATGGATATAATCTTGAAAAAAAACTTTCATCAATTCAAACAAACAAAATTAAAACAACATTAGGTAATTTTAATGAAGATGCTATTAATAGTTTTAAAAAAATTTTATTTGAAATGATTGAAACTGATAATAAAAGAATATTTCAACAATTAAATGAATGAAGATGAACAAAGCAATTCTTTTAGTTGATGATGACCAAAGATTAAGAGATTTGCTAAAAGATTATTTAACAGAAAAAAATTTTAAAGTATTTCCTTCTCAAGATTTTTCAGAGGCTAAAGAGATTTTAAATTTTTTTATTTTTGATTTAATTATTCTTGATAGAATGATGCCAAGCGGTGATGGAATTGATTTAGTTAAAAAAATAAAAGAAGTATCAAATACACCAGTTATTATGCTTACAGCAATGGGGGAAAATAATAATAGAATAGATGGTTTAAAAACAGGAGCAGATGATTATATTACAAAACCCTTTGAACCTGAAGAATTGTATCTCCGTATTGATAAATTATTAAGGTTATATGATGGTATAAATAAATCTGAATTACGTATTGGATTTGGTGAATTTATTTTTGATACAAAAACTAACTCTCTAAAGTTAAATAATAAAGAAATATATCTTACTGAGGGAGAGAATAATTTACTTGCAAAACTTATCAATAATAGAAATAATATACTTTCTCGCGAAGAATTAGCAGACAAGGAATTTGATGAGAGTGAATTAAGAAAAATAGATGTAGGGATCACTAGACTTAGACAAAAAATTGAAAAAATACCTAAGCAACCTCAATTTATCAAAACTATTAGAAGCAAAGGTTACATGCTTATATGCAAAGAAATATGATTTTTAAAAAGATTATACCACTTTCTTTATTGGGACGTTCAATAATAATTATATTTGTTCCAATTATTATCTTAATGATTGTTACTTCATTAATTTTTTATCAAACATCATGGAATATAATCTCCAAAAGACTGACGGAGTCTGTAGTTGCTGATATAAATGTTATTGTAAAACTAATTGATCAAAATTTAAAAACTGAGGCAATAAATATTGCGAAAGAAGATTTTAAAATGAAAATTAATATACAAGAAAATTCTTTAATTGATCAAATGATTTTTCAAGAACAAAGAGGGATATTGTCTAAAAGATTAAAACAAGCACTAATAAAATTAAAGAAACCTTTTTTTTATGATTTAAGCAAAATCGACAAAGGAGTAATAATCATTATACAATTAGGTGATGATTTACTAATAATAAGGGTTGATAAGGATAGGCTATATAGTGAAACTGCATTCGTTTTTTTATTATGGATGTTATTCGCATCTATAATTTTACTTTTCTTTTCTTATTTTTTTATGAACAAACAAATTAGACCTCTAAAAAGATTAGCAATAATTGCTGAAACATTTGGAAGAGGGTTAGATGCACCAGAACTTCAGTCTTCAGGCGCATCTGAGATTAGACAAACAGCTAATGCTTTCAATCAAATGCGAACGCGAATAAAAAGATTTTTAAAACAAAGAACTGATATGCTTGCAGGTGTTAGTCATGATTTGCGCACCCCCTTGACCAGAATGAAACTTCAATTATCGTTGTTAAAAGAAGAAAAAGCAAAGAAAGAGTTAGAATTAGATATTAATGAAATGACTGCAATGCTTGATAGTTATGTAAGTTTTGTTAGATCCGAAGCCCCAGAACCAATTGAAAACATAAATCTGAACAGCCTAATAAAAGAAATATTAAAAAATATTGATCAAGAAATTATTGAAATAATTTTTCAAGAAACAAACGTAATTAAAACTTCAGGGAGACCCGTACAATTAAAAAGAGCATTTCAAAATATAATTGATAATTCAATACGTTATTCATATAAATTGAACATTGAAATATATATAAATGATAATGGCTGCTGTATAGTAATAGAAGATAATGGGCCAGGTATTCCAAATAAAAACTTTGAAGATGTTTTCAAGCCTTTTTTTACCCTAGACCCCTCACGTAATAAGTTGAAGGGTGAAAGTGGATTAGGTCTTTCAATAACAAGAGACATAATAAGAGCTCATGGTGGTGAAATTAGACTTGATAAATCTAAATTTGGTGGATTAAAATCAGTGATTGAACTGCCTACTTAGTAAAGCCTTACTCCATTACATACTTTTTTATCAGGACTTATTAAAGAAGGCTCATTTTCATCATCTGGAAAACCAAGGACTAAAACCTCGGATATTAAATTACCTATTTGCTTAGGGGGAAAATTAACTATTGCAGCTATCTGTTTATGGATAAGCTTATCTGTATTATAATTTTTAGTTATTTGGGCAGAACTTTTTTTTACCCCAATATCTTTACCAAAATCAATATTCAAAACAATTGAAGATTTTGTTAATTTGTTATTTATTTCTGCAGAAATAATAGTTCCTGCTCGTATATCAATTTTTTCAAAATCAAAAAAAGAAATTGCATTTTTCATGATACAAGCTTGCCAAATTTCTCAGCTTGATCTAAGTTTTTATCTAATTGAGTCATTGTCCTCTCTAAAGAAGTAGTTTTGTCTTCTAACCATTGAAAAAATGTAGCAAAATATACCATCATTAAACCTTTTAATCTGATAGTTCCTTTTAAGCCATTTACATTATATTTTGCTAGTTCAGCAGTTATAATCATACTTTCAAGAAAAGATGGTAACAACTTAATAAAGTATTGGGGTGATTTCTTAAAAGCTTTATAAATTTCTAAATAAGACTTTCTGTTTTGTTGCAAGATATCAAACCGTGCCATTAAAACTTCAAATAACATATCCTTGGTCGAAGAAATTTCTAATTTCTTCATTTTAATTATCAAAGCATCATCAACATATCTGTTTATATTTTTGAGCAGATCAATTTTTGATTTAATGTTAATATTTTTATTATTTTTTAATACTTCTTCAAAATTTAATACTTTCCATGATTTTTTTTTAAGAATTGCTAAGGTGTTTTGGGCAATTCTTTTTTCTTTATCAGTCATTTTCTTTTCCAAGCTTAGAAGCTTTTTTAAATGCAGATAAAAAAGTATTGTGCATTATTTTATTAATATTATTTTTTTTTAAAACCTTTATTCCAGCTTCAGTTGTTCCGCCCTTAACAGCAATTGAATTGGCTAAATAATGTGGTTCTTTATTGGTTTGCTGCATTAGCTTAGCAGATCCTAAAAAAGTTGATAATACTAAAGCTCGTGATATTTTTTTTGAAAAACCAATTTTTTGTGAAGCTTTTTCAAAAGCATCAATTAATGTAAATATATAACCAGGCCCGCTACCTGATATAGCTGTTGCCATATCAATCTGCCTCTCTTCACTAAACCATATTGTTTCACCAACTTTTAAAAAAAGTTCATTAATTTTTTTTTGATTTGATTTGGTAAAATTTTTATTGCCAATCAAGCAGCTTATACCTTGATTAATTAATGCTGGCATATTCGGCATTACTCTAACTAACTGAATAGCATTTTTAATATTGTTTTTAAAAAAGAGAATTTTTTTTCCAGCAATGATACTTGCAATTACTGAATTTTTTTTAAATTCAAAATTTTTATATTGAGCAATTACTTTATTGGCAACTTGAGGCTTAATAGCAAAAATAATTATATCATATTTTTTAATTTCAATTTGAGTTGGGGTTTCATTAAAAATCCTAACATTATTTTTTAAATATTTTTTATTTAAAATTTTGAAATTAAACGGATCAACTACATCAAAAGAATATAATTTTAGACCCAACCATGCATCTAAAAGTGCTGAACCCATATGGCCACATCCTATTAAAAGAATTTTATTCATTATTTCCATTAATTATACTTTTTAGAAAAAAAAAATAGTTTTTTAGGCAGAGCCTATAACTTCAAAGTTAACAAACTCTAAAGACTTTAAAGGATCAACTTCATCGAATAGAACCTGCTGAAATGATGGGTAATATTTTTCACATTCGTAAACTGCAATATCAACTAAATCTGCTAATTTTTTATGCAAAAAATCATTATCATTACTAGATAAAATTGTGTGACGAAAAGCTGGAATGCCATTCTTACTAGTTATATCAAAATGCCCAATCCATAATTTTTCATTAATAAGTCCAATTAATTCATAAGCTTTATAAAGCTTTAATTGCGGATATTTTAAATCAAAAGTAATTGTAAAACTCATTGCTCTTACGTTTTCTGACCAAGTAAAATAAAGTCTGTACTGACACCATATGGATGCTATTTCAGCTACTAGCTCATAATCATCAGCTCTGCTAAAGTTCCATTTTTTTTCGTAAATTACATCTTCTACGATATCTATTGGATTTAATGGGATATTATCTATTTCCATACTTCATATAGTAGGTATATTTTTTAAACTACTATATTTAGTTTACTAAATTAAAAAGGAGTTTCGCAAGTCAAATTACACTAATAACTCTAAAAAAGTGGATAAATCCTAGTTTTTTAGCTTTTTCTTTTTAGAAACGGCTTTTTTCTTTTTAAGTGGTGTTTTTATCTTAGTTTTATTGAGTTTATCATTCTCTATTACTAATTTTTGTACCATTTTTTTTACTACATCAAATTCATCCCTTTTAACAAGATTCATCTTATTAATTATTTTATTAACTCTAAGAGAGACTAATGTTTCTATCTCTTTTTTTAAACCTGAAAAGGTACTCATTGCATCAACAGCAATTTTTGATAAGTCAGATAAAATTTTGCTCTTATTAACCATAATATATTAAGTTATTTAAAACATAATGATTTTTATTCAACCCTCAATAAGCCCTATAGCTCTTTCCTTTGGTTTTGTAGATATTCGTTGGTATAGTTTAGCTTATATCTTTACCTTTATTATAGGTTCCATCATTATTAAAAAACTTAATAAAAGATCTTATAATTATTTATCAGAAAAACAAATTGATAGTTTTTTTATATGGGCAGTCATTGGAGTTATTATTGGAGGAAGAGTTGGCTATGTTTTATTTTATCAAACAAACTTGATATTATTAGAGCCCTGGTATGTTTTAAAAATATGGAATGGCGGCATGTCTTTTCACGGAGGTCTAATTGGGATGATTATTTCTATCTACTTATTTTCAATAAAAAATAATGTAAGTTTTTTTTATATATCTGATCTCGTTTCAATAATAGCCCCTATTGGTTTATTTTTTGGCAGAATATCAAATTTTATTAACACAGAACTTTATGGAAGAATTACTAATTTTCAATTCGCAATTATTTATCCTTCAATTGATAACGAGCCTAGGCATCCATCACAGTTATACGAAGCATTTTTTGAAGGAATAATTTTATTTATAATTTTATTTGTATACTTCAGTAAAAATATCAAAAAAAATAAAGTGGGAATTATAAGTTCATTGTTTCTAATTTTTTATTCTTTATTTCGATTTTTAATTGAATACATAAGAGAACCTGATTTTCATTTAGGATTGTTTTATAATTATTTAACAATGGGACAGTTGTTGTGTATTCCATTGTTTTTTTTTGGTTTGGTAATTTTTTTACGTAAATGAGAGTTAAAGATTTAATAATTTCTGAAATAAATCAAAAAGGTAAAATTGATATAAGTGAATTTATTAATCTTAGTCAGTATGGAGATAGCGGATACTACATTAAACAAAATCCAATTGGATTAAATAATGATTTTATAACAGCTCCAGAGGTTTCACAAATGTTTGGAGAAATAGTTGGGTTATTTATTTTAAATTACTGGCAAAACAAAATTGGAACTTCTTATAATCTAATAGAATTAGGTCCAGGTAGAGGAAGTTTAATTAGTGATATTTTGCGAGTAGGTAATATCAATAAAAAATATATAGATTCAATCAATCTAACGCTTATTGAAAAAAATGAGAAGTTAATAAATTTACAAAAAAAAAGTTTGAAAGATATAGGTTTCGATAAAGTTACTTGGCAAGAAGAATTTAAAATTCAAAAAAAAAATATTCCATCAATTATTTATTCAAATGAATTTTTTGACTGTTTTTCTGTAAGACAATTTTATAAAAAAAAAAAATGGATTGAAAAGTTTATTAAATATAATTCTGCTAATAATCTTTTCAATTTCACAGAAGACGAAGTAAATGATAAAAAAATTCTAAAAAAATTAGAGCAATTTGATAAAATAAAAGTAGCTGAACTCTCAAGCTCACGAAAAAATTATTTTGATAAGGTATGTAAGTTTATAAAAAGAAATAAAGGGATCTTTTTAACAATAGATTATGGCTATAAAAAACCACCTAATTACTTAACTCTACAAACTATCTATAACCATAAAAAGACTCATTTATTTGAAAATATAGGCAATCAAGATATTACAGCTCATGTGAATTTTAATGAATTAATAAATGTAGCTAAAAATAATGAATTAAAACTTGAGATTTATTGTTCTCAAAAAGATTTTTTAATGTCTTGTGGAATAGAACAAAGAAAAGAAAAATTAAAAATTAATAAAAATCAAAAAGATATTGAAACCTTAAATCTTGAGGTTGATCGCTTAACAAATAAATCTAAAATGGGAGAAATTTTTAAGGTTTTGGTGGTTTCATGCTTATAAAGAAAAACTTTTTTTCAATAAAATCAACTAATAACGATAAAATAAAACATGGTTTTTTTACTAGATTAAATGGATTTTCAAAAAAACAATTTAAATCTTTAAATTGTAGTTTATCTAATGGTGATGAACGAAAAATAGTTTTAAAAAATAGAGAACTTGCACTTAAAAAATTAAAGCTAGAGAAAAAAAAATTAATATTAATTAATCAAACTCATTCTTCTAAAGTAATTAGAGTTAATAAAAATAACTTAAATAAAAAAAATAATGCAGATGGAATGATTACATCTCTAGAAGATGTGGTCTTAGGCATATTAACAGCAGACTGCGCTCCAATTTTTATTTACGATAATAAAAAAAAATTTATTTGTTGTTTACACTCTGGTTGGAAGGGAGCATTAAATAATATTTCTAAAAATGCAATTAAGCTTTTTGATAAATATAATATTAAAAACACTGACCTTGTAGCTATAATTGGTCCATGCATAGGAGCAAAAAATTACGAGGTAAGTAAGACCTTTGAAAGAAAATTTATCAAAAAAAACTTAGAATATAGTAAATTCTTTAGAAGAAAAAATAAGACTAAATCTTTTTTTAATCTTAGAGGTATTATAAAATATCAACTTAAACAATTAGGTCTTAAAAAAATACATAATGTTGATCTGGATACCTACAACAACAAATCATTATTCTTCAGTCATAGAAGATCAACATACAAAGGTGAAACATCTTCAGGTAGATTAATTAATATAATCTCTCTTACTTAATGGTTGATCTATTCTGATAGTTATATAAAGATTGAATTAATTAGATGAAAATTATTGCCTGTAATAGTAATATCATTTTAGCAAAAGCAATATGTTCCTATATTGGAGTACCATTAGCAAACACCTCATTAAGAAAATTTGCTGACAGAGAAATATTTGTTGAAATAAATGAAAATATTAGAGGAGAAGATGTTTTTATAATTCAATCAACTTCACACCCAGCGAACGACCATCTAATGGAATTACTTATTACTATTGATGCAGCTAAAAGAGGTTCAGCAAAAAGAATAACAGCGGTTATTCCTTACTATGGCTATGCTCGTCAAGATAGAAAAACCGGACCTCGTACCCCAATAACGGCAAAACTAGTAGCAAATTTAATAACTTCAGCTGGGGCTGATAGAGTTTTAACAATGGATTTACATGCTGGACAAATACAAGGATTTTTTGACATTCCGCTTGATAATATTTTTTCAGCCCCTCCAATAATTAAAGATATGAAAGGTAGATTTTCACATAATAATGATCTGGTTATAACGTCACCTGATGTTGGTGGTGTAGTTAGAGCGAGGGCTTTTGCAAAACGCCTAAACGCAGGTCTGGCAATAGCTGATAAAAGAAGAGAAAAGGCTGGTGAGTCTGAGGTAATGCATATTATTGGTGAGGTAAAAGATAAAACATGTATTTTACTTGATGATATTGCTGATTCTGCAGGCACTTTATGTAATGCTGCTAAAGCTCTAAAGGAAAATGGGGCTAAAGATATATACTCATATATAGCTCACGGCGTCTTATCTGGAGAGGCTTTAAATAAAATTGAAAGCTCAGCCATTAAAGAACTTGTTCTCACAGATAGTATTCAGGCCTCAAATGATGTAAAAAATACAAAAAATATTAGACATATTAGTATTGCTCCTTTAATGGGGGAGGCCATAAAAAGGATAAACAGTGATTCATCTGTTTCAGCACTTTTTGATTAGTTTAAAAAAATGGAAAAATATAAAGTAATTGAAAGATCTAAAGCCACTGGCTCTACATACTCACTTTTAAACAAAGGTATGGTTCCAGGCATAATTTATGGAAAAGGCACTGAACCTATTCAAATAGCCTTTGAAGATAAAATCCTGCAAAAATTAATGCATACTGGTTCTTTTTATTCAACAATATTAGATATAGATATTGAGGGTAAGATTGAAAAAATACTTCCTAAACAACTTCAATATCATCCAGTAACAGATAAATTAATTCACTTTGATTTTCTGCGTGTACAAAATGAAACTAAAGTAACTGTTGAAGTTCCTGTTCAGTTTTTAAACCAAGAAACATGTCCTGGATTAAAAAAAGGTGGTGTACTAAACCTAGTTCGACGTGATGTTGAGCTTAGCTGTAATGCCAATAATATTCCTGACAACCTTCAATTTGACCTTGAATCAAGTGAGATTGGTGACTCAATTAAAATTAGTAATATTGATCTTCCAGAAGGAATTAAACCAACAATAAGTGATAGAGATTTTGTTATAGCAACTTTAGCACCCCCAACGGTTGAGGTTGAAACTAAACCAGCTGAGGCTGAAGAAGAAGTCACTGAAGAAAACAAAGATGAAAAAACTGAAACTAAAGAAGAAACTAAAGAAGAATCTAAGTAAACTAATCTATAATTAAAAAATGTTTTTAATATGTGGCCTGGGCAATCCAGGTAAAGAGTATGTTAACACAAGACATAATATAGGTTTTCAATTAATAGATAAATTATCAAATTTTTATAATTTTTCTTTATTTAAAAAAGATAATAAAAAAGAAATTCTAAAAGGCTCAATTAATAATAATGCATGTCTTTTAATGAAACCCTTAAACTTTATGAATTTATCAGGTCAGCCTATTCAAGAGATAATGAATTTTTATAAAATTGAAAAAGATAAATTATTTATAATTCATGATGATCTTGATTTAAGTTTGGGTAAAGTAAAAATAAAATTTGGAGGTGGGAATGGCGGACATAACGGACTTTCAAGTATAGATGAAATGATAGGTATTAATTATTACAGATTAAGAATTGGAATTGATCACCCTGGTATAAAACATCAAGTTTCCAATTATGTATTAAATAAATTTACTGATCTAGAAATGGATGTAATAGTCAATAAACTTAATAAAGTTACAAAAAATTTTGAGCTACTTTTAAGTGATTCCAGTCTCTTTTTAACTAAAATAGCAGAGGAAAAATAATGGGATTTAAGTGTGGAATTATAGGGTTACCAAATGTTGGAAAATCAACATTATTTAATGCTTTAACTGAGTCAAATAAAGCGGAAGCTGCTAACTATCCTTTTGCAACAATTGAACCAAATGTAGGGAGAGTAGCTGTTCCTGATGAAAGATTAAGTGTGTTAGGTAAAATAGGTAAAAGTGAAAAAATAATCCCTTCTTACATGGACTTTGTCGATATTGCTGGATTAGTGGAAGGAGCTTCGAAAGGAGAGGGATTAGGGAATAAATTTTTAGGTCATATTCGTGAAGTGGATGCAATAGCTCATGTTGTTCGCTGTTTTAATGATGAAAATATTACACACGTATCAAATGATATTAATCCTTTAAATGATATTGAAACAATAAACACTGAACTTCAACTAGCAGATATTGAAACATTAGAAAGTAAAAAAAATTCTCTAGAAAAAAAATCAAAACAAGGGGATAAAGAAATAGTTCATCAAATAAGCATAATTGAAAAAATTATAAATAATTTAAGTGATTTAACTTCATTACAAAAAAATGAATTCACTGAAGAAGATAATGAATTTATTAAAACACTAAATCTAATTACAATTAAACCAATGCTTTACATTTGTAATGTTGATGAAGAGTCGGTTCAAAATGGTAATGAGTTATCAAAAAAAGTTAATGAACATGCTATTAAAAATAATCATAATTCTGTTATTGTATCAGCATCTATAGAGTCTCAGATAGCTGAACTTGAGGATAATGATGAAAAGCTTGAGATGATTAAGGAAATGGGTCTGAATGACACAACTCTCTCAAAAGTGATAAAAGGTGGGTATAATTTATTAGATCTAATAAATTACTTTACTTGTGGGCCAAAAGAAACTCGTTCTTGGACTATTAACAAAAACACTATGGCCCCACAAGCTGCAGGAAAAATCCATACTGATTTTGAGAAAGGTTTTATTAGAGCTGAAACCATAGCTTATAATGATTTTGTTGAATTTAATGGTGAGTCAGGAAGCAGAGATAATGGGAAATTAAGACAGGAAGGTAAAGATTATACTGTAAAAAATGGTGACGTAATGCATTTCCTATTTAATGTTTAATACACTTCTTTCCAAAGTCTATTTTTTGCTAAGTAAACAACCATTCCTAAAACTAAGAAAAATAATATTACTTTGACTCCTAAATTTTTTCTAACTTCTAATTCTGGTTCTGCTGCCCATTTTAAAAAAGTAACCACATCCTCTGTAAGTTGTTGAGCATTATTATCTGTTCCATCATCATAATCGACACTGCCATCATATATTGGTTGTGGCATAGATATTTGGTTACCCCCTACCCATTTATTGTAATACATTCCGTCCCCTACTTCCATTCCTTCAGGTGGTTCTTCGTAACCTAAAATAAAATTATAAATATAATCTTCACCATATTTTCGAGCTTTTGTTATTACACTTAGGTCAGGTGGATAAGCACCATTATTACTTAATCTAGCTTCATTGTCATTTGCAAAAGGTGAAACGAATCTATCTGCAGGTCTTGCATCTCGCTCATACATTTCACCTTCATCATTAGGTCCATCAAGAACTGTATATTCAGCTGCAATAGCTTTCACTTCCGCTTCAGAAAATCCAATATCTATAAGATCTCTATAATACAATAATTTCATTGAATGGCATCCTGCACATACTTCTTTATAAACCTTAAAGCCTCTCTGAAGTGCCGCTCTATCAAAAGTACCTGTTATTCCATTGAAAGACCATTTATGTTTAGGCATTTGACCTGAATTTGATTCAGCAGCAGATATACTTGTAGATAATAAAAATAGTAAAATTATAATAATAAATCTCATGGATTAAATAATCTCTTTTTGAGAATTAAGAATTGGTTTTTTTTCTCCAGCCCCTAAATAAACATCACTAATTCCCATAGGCAAAGATATTGGTGTTTCAATCCTATGAATGAATGGTGTTATAATTAAGAAAAAACCAAAATAGTAAACAAGACCAATTCGTGCTATTAAAAGATATAAACCTTCAGCTGGCAACATACCCACATAACCAAGAACAAAAAAATTAATAAAAAATAACATTACAAACCATTTATATATTGGTCTAAAGTTACAACTTCTAACCTTTGATCTATCTAACCAAGGTAGAACAAACAATATTGCAATAGATCCAAACATCAAAACTACACCACCTAGCTTATCTGGAATTGCTCTCAATATTGCGTAAAAAGGTGCTAAATACCAATTGGGAACTATATGGGCGGGTGTTACAAGTGGATCTGCTGGTATGTAATTATCAACTTCAGCCATTAGGTTTGGTCCAAAGAAGATTACTGTAGAAATTATTACACCAAAAATACAAGTTGCTAACGCATCCTTCATAACCATATATGGAAAAAATTTTACTGTATCATTCTTTGATTTAATATCAATTCCTGCCGGGTTGTTAGATCCATGGACATGAACTGCGGCTACATGTAAACCTACAACACCTAAAATAACAAAAGGCAAAACATAGTGTAAAGCAAAAAATCTATTAAGAGTTGCGTTGCCAACTGTGTAATCGCCAAGCAACCAGGTTTTTAATCCTTCACCAATAACAGGGATAGCACTAAATAAATTTGTAATTACTGTTGCTCCCCAATAAGACATTTGGCCCCATGGTAAAACATATCCCATAAATGCTGTAACCATCATTAGAAGATAAATAAATACACCGAGTATCCAGTTTAGCTCTCTTGGATATTTGTATGAGCCATAATACATTCCTCGAAGTATGTGAATATAAACAATAATAAAAAAGAAAGCTGCACCGTTAGAGTGAATATAACGAAGCAACCAACCGTAGTTTACATCTCTCATTATTCTCTCAACGCTATCAAAAGCCATATCAGTGTGAGGTGTATAATTCATAGCAAGAAAAATTCCGCTTAAAATCATAACCATAAGTGTAATTGTTGCTAGTGCACCAAAGCTCCAAAAATAATTACAATTTTTAGGCATTGGATAATCACCATATTCCCTTTCAAAGTATGAAATTATTGGGAGTCTAAATTCTATCCAATTTAAAAAAGGATTTTTATATTTTCTAGGTTCTAAATTACCACTCATAATTAACCAATCTTAATTGTTGTATCGTTTAAAAAAGAATATGGGGGCACTGGAAGATTTTCTGGTGCAGGTCCTTTTCGAATTCTACCAGACGTATCATAGTGTGATCCGTGACATGGACAATACCACCCATTATATTCACCTTTAGTGTCAGTTAGCTTTTGACCAAGTGGGACACATCCTAAATGCGTACAAACACCAACTAAAATTAACCATTCTTCTTTTTTAACCCTATTAACATCTTGTTCAGGATCTTTTAAATCTGAAATATTTACTGCTTTAGCTTCTTCGATTTCTGTCTTAGTTCTTTTACGAATAAAAACTGGTTTACCTCTCCATTTTACTGTTATACTTTGGCCCTCCTCGATAGAACTTATATCAACTTCTGTTGTTCCAAGAGCAAGAGTATCTTCTGCTGGGTTCATGCTTTTTAAGAAAGGCCATATAAAAGCTGCTGTACCAACTGCACCAAGAGTGATGGTACTTAATTGTAAAAAGTCTCTTCTTTTATTATCAGGATTTTCAGCCATAAATTGATTTTCTCTTATAGCTTAAATTCGAAAAAAAATACCAAATTATATGTGCCAGCGTGACGCAATCATATAAATACTGTAGACAATAATTTATGAGAATAGCTCTATATCAACCAGACATACCACAAAATACTGGTAATATATTCCGCCTAGGAGCATGCTTGGGTGTTCCTGTTGATGTTATTGAGCCAACAGGCTTTATATTTGATGATAAAAAATTCAAAAGAAGTGCAATGGACTACATCAATCATCTAAATTATAAAAGACACCTAGATTGGGAACATTTCCTTAAATGGGTTAAAAATAATCAAGGTCGGTTAATCTTAATGACGACAAAGAGCGAAAAGAGTTACTACAATTTTAAATTTCAGCCATCAGATATTTTATTATTTGGAAGAGAGAGTGCAGGTGTTCCAAATGATGTTCATGACATAGCTGATCATCGACTAACCATTCCTATGAAAAATGAAGTGAGATCAATAAATCTTAGCAGTTCTGTTGCTTTAGTAATTGGAGAGGGTCTTCGTCAAATAAATGGAATCTAATTTAAAGTTCCCATTTTTCCATTCTGATATTCTAACATTACTTGTTTCATCTCCCCTTCAGAGCTTGTAACAAAAGGACCATATCTAACTACAGGTTCATTTATAGGCTCTCCTGCTAAAACTAAGTAAGAGCCATTGGGTGATATTGAAGTTAAATTAATCATGTCAGATAATTGATCAAAATAAATCATCTGTCCTTTTCTTACAATTTTATTATCCACATCAAATTTTAGCTCTCCATCTATTACATAAACCATTACAGTTTGATTTTTAGGTATATCTAAATCTATTAGACTTGGCTTACTAAATTGAACATCAAAGATCGATACTGGGGAGTATGTTTGAACAGCTGAAGAAACATTTTTAACTTTACCAACGAGCACTTTGATTAAAACATTATTTCCCTCATCAATAGTGGGGATGTTATTTTTTTTAATATGTTGATACCAAGGTTTAACTTTTTTATGTTTTTGAGGAAGATTGACCCAAATTTGTAATCCTTGCATAATTCCACCATTATTTTTAAATTTATCTGTAACTAATTCAGAATGAATAAGGCCTGAGCCTGTCGTCATCCATTGAATATCTCCTGTCTCAATAGCTGCTTGACCACCCCAGGAGTCTTTATGTTCAACCTCTCCACCTAATAAATAAGTTATTGCTTCAAAACCACAATGAGGATGAGCTGGTACACCTGTAGCACCACCTGGCTCATAATTAATAGGTCCAAAATGATCAAATAAAAGAAATGGGTCATTTTCTCTCATTTCAGGAACAGGGAATGCTCTTGTGATAGGAATACCGTCACCTTCAAAAGTTTTCATACAATCTTTAATAGTAACAATTTTTCTCATAATATCCTAAATGGTTATCAATTAATTAATTTCAATTAATTTTATAGTTTCATGTGAGCTCCATCACAAAAGGGTTGATTAATTGTTTGTTTACATCCACAAAGATATACCTTACCAGATTTTTCTGCAGTGAAAGCAACATTATTAAAGTTTGTCTTGGTATGTGATCCATCACAAAAAGGTTGGTTTTTACTTTCTCCACATTGACACCAGTAATATGTTTTGCCCTCTTCAACCTCAGCTACATAAGGACCTACTTTAGCTATTTTTCCATTAACAGTCATTTTAATATCTCCTATTAAATTTATAAAAATTACATAAATATATTTTTAGAATTAACAATTAGGCAATATTTTTTGCCTAGTATGCAAAAATTGTCTGTAGCATTATATTATAATGTACTATATAAAAACATACTGTTATGCAAAATAAGCAAAATCTCTGCCCAGTTACAAATGCCTTAACAATTCTTGGAGGTAAGTGGAAAATAAATATTATTTTTCAATTATCACAAAACACAATGCGATTTGGGGCTCTTCGTAGATCTTTAGGTGATGTAACACAACAAATGTTAACTAAACAACTAAGAGAAATGGAACGTGACAAACTCATTAACAGGAAAGTTTACGATGTTGTGCCTCCAAAAGTTGAGTATTCTCTTACTTATTTAGGAAGATCCAGTTTACCCATTTTAAAATCATTGCATCATTGGGGTAATACAAAAAAAAGAACAATAAACAAAGTAATAGAAAATAATTATTCTGAAGTAGTTAATTTATAATACTATCTATTTTATTTAGACATTTTTTTAAACCTAGCTCATAATTCGTTTTTATAAAATGTTCTTTAAGTATTTCCACCCATTTAAATTTTACATGTGATTGATAAAAACAGTTTAGCGGATAAGGCATATTAAACATTTTTAATATTTCTTGACGTATGACTTCATTAGTTAAGACAGACAATGACTCATGAATATATTTTTCAACAATTATTTGTGTCTTGTTATTTACTTGAGGTAAATCAAACAAACCAAGAAAACGAAAGTACCTATAAATTCTCAAATAATCTTCTTTTATTCTATCCTCAATTTCCCCAATAAATTTTATTATTTTTAACTGAAGATCTTGTTGGCCATTATAATAATCATAAAGTTTACAGTCTTCACCAAGATACAATGCATTAAATGTAAAATCTCTTCTTGCTGCATCTTTCTTCCAATCTTTGGTAAATAATACTGAAGTATGCCTTCCAAGTTGATTAATGTCCTCTCTTAAAGAGGTGATTTGAATTTTCTTATTATTTGGATAAGCAATAATGGAACCGTACCTAATAGCAAAATCATCATATTCAATTTTATTTATTTTGAGTAACTCCAGTACATCATTAGGCTCTAATGTGGTTGCAGAATCTATATCTCTACTTTCTCTATTCATAAGAACATCTCGTATGCTCCCTCCAACCAAACGAAGTTCTGTATTTTGATTTTTAAAAATAGAAAATAAAGTTTTTATGTGTTGCTCACCTATCAAGTCATTTATTTTATTATTGTTCATATCTAGCTATTTTTCTAAAACCATTTATATTACATGAATGATGTCGACGCTTTCAAAAGAAAATACCAATGAAATTTTTGAGGAAATCAAAAGAAATTTAACTCGAGGTGTAAAGGAAAGAAAGCATACTTTTCATACACCTGTTTTTTGCAATGTAGATAATGAAAACAGCATTGAGTCAAGGGTGGTCGTTTTACGTCAATTTGACTCTCCAAATATGGTTTTAAATTTTCATACTGATTTTAGATCTCCAAAAATTTTAAGTCTTCAACAAAACAATAATTCCTTATTTGTTTTTTATGATCACAAATTAAAAATCCAATTACGAATTAAAACAATTTCTACAATTAATAATCAAAATAAAATCACAGAAGAAATTTGGGAGAAAACTGAACTGTTTAGTAGAAAATGTTATTTAACTGAAAAAGCACCGAGCTCTGTTACCAGTATTCCTAAAGATGGAATTGATGAGAGCCTTAAAGGGAAAGAGCCGACATTTGAAGAGAGTGAAAAAGGATATAAAAATTTTACAGTTGTCCAAAATAAAATCAAACAGATTGATTGGTTATACTTAGCAGCAAGTGGGCACAGAAGATTAAAAATTGGTTTAAAGGAAGATATACCGTCTTTTAAATGGTTAATTCCTTAATATAGAACGAAGTTATCAATTACTCTGATTTCATCTAAGTATAATGCAATAAACAATCTTGATCTTTCATGTATCTTGCTGAGGCTCAAATCTTTTTCATTTCTTACTTCAATATAATCAATTTTTGAAATTCCAAAATTTCTCAATTCATTTTCTATATTGTCTATAGCTTTCTTATTAAAATTTTTTTTAAGAATTAATAAATTAGAATTAATTATTTTAGCATATTGTTCAAATTTTATTCGTTGATCTTGACTAAATACCGAATAACGAGATGATAGACTCATACCGTTTGAGTCTCGAATTGATGGACATTTAATTAAAAATGTTTTTGAGTTATTTTGATTTATTAATTGCTCAATTATTTTTAATTGCTGAAAATCTTTTTCGCCAAAAAAAACGTTAGAAGGTCTAATTAAATCTAAAAGAATTTTTACAATTGTTGTTACACCATCAAAATGTCCTAATCTAAAGAGATCACATAAAATATTTCTATATTCAAATACTGTTTTTTTAGTTTTAATATCTTCAAGAAATATTTCATTCTTGTTGGGAGCAAAAATGATATCACATTTTTTTTTTGATAATATCTCCACATCTTCTATAAATGTATTAGGATAATTATTGAAATCATCCACGTCATTAAATTGTGCTGGATTGACAAAAATACTCACAATATTTACCCCTTTAAATTTTTCAGCCTCAGATAACAGAGATAAATGCCCCTCATGAATATTGCCCATGGTTGGCACCAGGTTAATTTCTTTTTCTTTTTTCTTTAAATCAGACACTATTTGGTTAATTTCTGATATTTTCTTAACTATTTTCATGTTTTTTTGAGTATCTATTTGACTTATATACGATCAATTCGTAATAGGGCTCAAAAATTATTATATTATGAAAAGAACATATCAACCAAGTAAACTTATTAGAAAACGTAGACACGGATTCCGTGCTAGAATGGCAACTAAAGCTGGAAGGCAAATCATAAATCGTCGTCGTGCAAAAGGAAGAGCTCAACTAAGCGCTTAATTAGGCCTTATGGCCCATCAATTATTTACTATAAAAAAAAGAGCTATATTTGTTCATGTTAGAAATAATGGCACTTTTATAAGAAGTAAAAATATAAACTTGCAAAAATTAATTAATCAAGATTTAGATAACAAAATTGGAGTTGGTTACACTGCTACTAAAAAAATAGGTAATGCAGTTAAAAGAAATAAAGCTAAAAGAATAATGAGAGAATTAGCAAAAAAAATATTGATTAATGGTAAAATAAATACTTATTATGTGTTAATAGCCAAAATATCAATTTTAGATACTAAATTTAAGAACCTATTAGAAGAGCTAGATAAAAGTGTTAATATTAAATAAAATCATAACTGCTCTCTTATTATTTTTAATACGAGCATATCAACTTATTATATCTCCAATACTTGGCTCAAACTGTCGATTTGCTCCTACATGCTCAGAATATGCAATGGAGTCTTTAAAATCGCATGGTTTGATTAAAGGTTTATTTTTAATAATTAAAAGAATTGGCAAGTGTCACCCTTGGGGGGGTCATGGCTACGATCCAATACCTAATAAGATAGAAAAAAAATAAATATGAAAGAACAAAAAAACTTATTTTTAGCAATTGGAATTTCAATATTCATAATAGTAATATTTCAATTTCTTTTTCCAACTTCAATAAATAAATCGATTGAAAGTGTAGAGAATGAAATCTTAGCACCAGCTACATCTATTGATGAACAAAAAACAAATATAATAGAAATTATAAAGCCAAAAGAAGATGTTCTTTTAGTAAATAAAAGAATTAATATAGAAACGCCATCCGTAACAGGGTCTATAAATTTACAAGGAGCCATTTTAGATGATCTAACACTATCAAATTATAAAGTTAGTATGGAAGAGGGTTCAAAAAATATTGATTTACTCTCTCCTGACGGGACTGCAAATCCATATTATATTGAGTTTGGTTGGAAGGCGTTAAACAATCAAAGTACTCAATTGCCAAATCTAGAAACAATATGGGAAGCAGACTCATCAAATCTTACTCCAGGAAACTCAGTTAGATTGAGTTGGACTAGCTCTGAAAATAATACTTTTATAATGAATTTTACTGTTGATGAAAATTATATGTTCTCAGTAAAACAAGAAGTGATTAATAACAGCTCATCAAAATTAGAAATTTACCCTTATCGATTAATTAAAAGAATAAACACACCTAAGACAATTAATTTTTTTATTTTACATGAAGGTCTAATCAGTCTTGTAAATGATGAACTTCTTGAAAAGGGTTACGATGATTTACTTGATGATTGCTCTTCAAGCATGCCAATCAAAGATTCTTTTTGTGATGCAAAAGCTCAAGGAGGCTGGTTAGGCTTTACAGATAAATATTGGATGTCTGTATTAATTCCTGATCCAAATGAACCTATAAATGTAAATTATCGTCATGGTAATAATGGCAGGGATAGTTATAGAATGGGATATGTTGGGCAAGTATTTAATGTCGCTCCTGGTAATTCAATTTCTTATAATGGTAAAGTATTTGCTGGAGCTAAAAAATTAGATATTCTATCCCAATACGATAAATCATTATCTATTGAACGTTTTACAGATTCGATTGATTGGGGATGGTTTGCATTTCTTACTAAACCAGTCTCGTATGCAATAAACTGGTTTTATGGTTATGCAGGTAATTTTGGTTTAGCAATTATTGCTTTTACTATTCTAATGCGATTAATTCTTTTTCCTTTGGCACATGCATCCTTCAAATCAATGGCTAAAATGAAAAAACTGCAACCTGAAATGCAGAGATTAAAAGAAACTTATCCAAATGATCGTCAAAAAATGCAACAAGAGCTAATGGCTCTCTACAAAAGAGAAGGTGCTAATCCTGTAGCAGGCTGTTTACCTATACTCGTTCAAATCCCTATCTTTTTTTCTTTATATAAAGTGCTTTTTGTTACAATAGAGATGTATCACGCCCCATTTTATGGTTGGATTCATGATTTATCAGCACCAGATCCTCTTGGTATATTAACTGTATTTGGTTTAATTTCTTGGGATGTGCCAGGAGCATTATCTATAATAAATATTGGTATCTTGCCAATAATAATGGGCTTAACTATGTGGCTTCAACAAAAATTAAATCCCGCTCCAGCAGATGCAACCCAAGCTAAAATATTTGCTCTACTCCCTTTTGTATTTACTTTTGTATTGGCAGGTTTTGCAGCAGGTTTAGTTTTATATTGGTCGGTGAACAATATTCTTTCTATAGCTCAGCAATGGTTTATTCAAAGAAAGATACTCGCTAAAAATGGCTAATGGAAATAAATCATTAAATAATTTTTTTAATACAAATAAATTTATTGGGTCTTTTCCTTCTTATAGAGATATTAAAAAAACTCTTAATATTCCAGACTGTTGTTTTGTTGGTAGATCTAATGTTGGTAAATCTAGCATAATAAATGCTGTAACTAGAACAAAAAATTTAGCAAAAACAAGCAAGACTCCAGGAAGAACACAATCAATCAATATTTTTTTGATAAATGAAGTAATTAATCTAATTGATTTACCTGGTTATGGATATGCAAAAGTCTCTAAGGTAATGAGAGAAAATCTTGGAGTTTTAATTGAGGAGTATATTCAAAATCAATCAAGTCTTATTCATGCATATGTTTTATTAGATGCCAAAGTAGGTGTTAAAAATAGTGATATAGATATGTTTGATTTATTAAATGATTCAAATCGAAGGTTTTCAATTGTTTTCACAAAAATTGATAAGTGCTCAAAGTCATATTTATCAGATTTAGAAAAATCTATGGAAAGTCTAATGAAAATGTACAAAAAAACGTTTCATAACTTTTTCTTTACTAGTTCAAAAAAATTTGAGGGAATAATTGATATCCAAAAAGATATCTATACTTTATCTAAGCAATAATGAAATTTGATTTTTTATCTGAAAGTGACCAGGCTTACTTTATTCATAAAGCTTCTACACTAGTTGAAGCTTTACCATTTATTAGACAACATAGTGGTGACATTATTGTAATTAAGTATGGTGGACATGCAATGGGCGACCCTAAGCTTGCAAAGAGTTTTGCTAAAGATATTGGTTTGATGAAAGAAGTTGGGATATTTCCCATAGTGGTTCATGGAGGAGGACCTCAAATAGCTGAACGCTTAAAAACTAAAAATATTGATTCCAAGTTTGTTGAAGGTTTAAGAGTTACGGATATAGATACTGTAAAAGTTGTAGAAGATGTATTGGCGAATGAAATAAATACAGAAATAGTAAAGTCGATAAATGACTCAGGAGGTAATGCAATTGGACTTAGTGGAAACATAAATAGACTCATAAGTGCAACACAGCTAAAAATAGAAATTAAAGATTCAGATTCAAATATTGAAAAAATAGTTGATATTGGTTTTGTTGGACAACCAACGAATGTTAATATTGATTTAATAAATGCACATATTCAAGCGGGTAAAATACCAGTCATTGCTCCATTAGGAGTGGACGATAATGAAAATTCATACAATATAAATGCTGATACTGCTGCTGGGTATATTGCAGGAAAACTTAGAGCAAGTAAATTATTACTTTTAACTGATGTTGCAGGGGTTTTAGATAAAGATAAAAATTTGATTTCTTCACTTACACTTGATGATGCTATTAAAATAACTAGTGAAGAATTTATTGTTGGAGGTATGAAACCAAAAATTACCACATGTATAGAGGCAATGAAAAACGGTGTTAATAAGTCAACTATATTAGATGGCAGAATTCCTCACTCAGTAGTATTAGAATTATTTACCGAACATGGTATAGGAACACAAATTTATACATAATATATGAACAGCCTAAATTCACATATAAACACTTGGATATTTGACCTAGATAATACTTTGTATTCAGCTGATAGTGGAATTTTTCAACAAGTTCATGAATTAATGGGTAAATTTGTTTCAGCTCATTTGAAAATAGATATTGATGAAGCAAAGCAAATACAAAAAAAATATTACAAACAACATGGGACAACCCTTAAAGGAATGATGGACAATCATGGAGTGGATCCTGATGATTTTCTAGCTGCAGTTCATAAACTAGACTATTCAATCGTTAACCCAAATCCTAAACTTAATGAAGAGCTAAAAAAATTAAATGGTAGAAAAATTATTTATACGAATGCAAATATGCAACATGCTATTGATGTTCTGGATCGTATAAAGTTATCAGGATTTTTTGATGAAATTTATGATATTAAAATGGCACATTATATTCCTAAACCGGAGATTTCTCCATATGAACAATTAATAAAACAATTTAATATTGATGCAAAAAGTTCAGCTATGTTTGATGATATAGCAAAAAATTTAGTTCCAGCAAAAAAAGTTGGCTTCACATCGGTCTGGATTGATGCGGGTTATGAAAATTTTAGTGATGATATTCAAGCATCAAAAAATTATCTAGATCATAAGACATTAGATATTACAAATTTTTTAGAAGAAGTTAACAAAGGAAATGTATGAGTGAATTAAAAAACATTATTGACAATGCGTTTGAAAATAGGGACCAAATTAATACTAATACAAGTGGTGAAATAAGAGAAAGTGTGGACGAGGCTCTTAATCAACTTGATATGGGTCATATTCGTGTTTGTGAAAAAAATGGTGAAGAATGGATTGTTAATCAATGGATTAAAAAAGCAATTTTATTAAGTTTTAGATTAAATGATAATGAAGTAGTAAAAGCGCCACATGCTACTTGGTATGATAAAGTCCCTAGCAAGACTGCAAATTGGTCAAAAGAAGATCATGAAAAGGCAGGTTTTAGATACGTTCCTAATGCAGTTGTAAGGAAGTCAGCTTTTATTGCAAAAGGTGTTATTTTAATGCCATCATTTGTAAATTTAGGAGCATATGTGGATGAAGGCACAATGATTGATACTTGGGCAACCGTTGGATCATGTGCACAAATTGGCAAAAACTGTCATATCTCAGGAGGTGCTGGTATAGGCGGTGTACTCGAACCCTTGCAGGCAAACCCTGTTATTATTGAAGATAATTGCTTTGTTGGTGCTAGAAGTGAAGTAGCTGAAGGAGTTATAGTTGGTGAAGGATCAGTCTTATCGATGGGTGTGTTTATTGGAGCTTCAACAAAAATTATTGATAGAACCACTGGAGAAATACATATGGGTAAAGTTCCTGCCTACTCCGTGATTGTTCCAGGATCATTACCTGGAAAAGCATTACCCGATGGAAATATTGGCCCATCTTTATATTGTGCAGTAATAGTAAAAAGAGTGGACGAAAGAACTAGATCTAAAACATCAATTAATGATTTGCTTCGTGATTAATGAATAAAATTGATTTTAATACAACAAAACTTACGCAAGCTCTTGTAAGATGCAAGAGTGTTACTCCTGCCGATGATGGAGCGCTTCAAATTATTGAGGATCACTTAAACTCCATAGGTTTTAATTGCACTGCTTTATCATTTTCTGATCCCAATTCTTATGATGTAAAAAATCTTTTTGCTTCCATTGGCTCATCAGGAAAGCATTTAGCTTTTGCTGGACATACTGATGTTGTTCCTGCAGGTAACGAAGAGTCTTGGCGCTTTCCTCCTTTTTCAGCAACAATAGAAAATGATAAATTATACGGCAGAGGGGCTGAAGATATGAAAAGTAATATTGCATGTTTTATGTCAGCTGCTGATCAATTTATTAAAAAATATGGAAAAAATTTTGGAGGCAAAATTTCATTTATTATTACTGGAGATGAAGAAGGTAACGCAATAAATGGTACTCCTAAAATTATGGAATGGACTAAAGAACAAAATATTAAAATAGATCATTGTATTGTGGGTGAGCCTACATCTGATAAAGCAATTGGAGATAAAATTAAAATTGGACGAAGAGGATCCATTAATTTTTTCCTAACTGTAAAAGGTATTCAAGGTCATACAGCAAATGGACACAGAGCAGAAAATCCCGTTCATCACCTTACAAAGCTATTAACTAATATTCTTTCAGAACCTTTAGATAATGGAAATGAATATTTTCTTGCAACCTCTATACAGGTTCCAACTTTTGATGTTGGAAATTCAGCGCATAATGTAATACCTGAGTATGCGAGAGCAACAATTAATATACGATTTAATGATCATCATACAGCAGAGTCTTTAATTAATTGGATAAAGATAAAGATTAATGAAGTTTTTGCTGATCTAAAAAATGCTTCCTGTAGTTTGACAGAAGAAATAAGTGCAAGATCTTTTATTAACAAAAAAGGTGAGTTAACAGATATAATGTCAAAATCTATTGCAGAAGCTACTGGCAGAAATGAAAAGCCACAACTCGCAACAGATGGTGGAACATCTGATGCCCGTTTTATAAAAAATTATTGTGAAACAGCTGAGCTAGGAATAAGAAATCAAACTTTGCATCAAATTGATGAGTTTGTTTATCTAAAAGATTTAGAAGATTTGAAAAAATTATATTTAAAAATACTCGAAAATTATTTCTTTAAAAATTAATAACCCAATCTCATGTTTACATCACTTTTTATTTTTTTATTTCTCTTAAATGTTAAAAATCTTCTATGTAAATAACTAATTGATGAGTCGTGATCTGTGATAGCCGCAACATGAGGAGTTATTGTCATATTTTTATTTTGCCAAAATTTATGTTTTTTAACTAAAGGCTCTTTATTAAATACATCTAAGGATGCATAAAAATTAGAGTTACCTATTATATGTTTTATCAAGTCTTTCTCATTTACAGCTGAACCTCTGCCAATATTTATTAAAAGTGAGGATTTTTTCATTTTTCTTAAAAATTTATGATTTATAAAATCTTTTGTATTTTTTGTATCTGGTAAAATAGACACTACGATATCACATTGAAGTAAAAAACTATTAAGAGAGTTTGAATTATAAATATCAAATGAACTTTTTTTTAATGTTAGTTTTCTTTTAAAACCAACAACTTTGTAACCTAATTTTTTAATCTTCAAGGCAAGATAATTGCCAATATATCCAAGACCCATAATACCAACAGTTAATTCATTGTTTAAAGGTGTATATCTCTCATTCACCCATAATTTTTTTCGTTGAGCCTCATCATAAATTTTCAATTTAAGTTGAAACACAAGTATTTGAGATAAAACATGATTATACATTCTTATTCTCATAGTTGGGTCTTTCACTCTTATTATGGGAATTTTTTTGGAATGAGATAATTTCAGTATATGATCAACTCCCGCTCCTATAGAAAAAATAACTTTTAAATTTGTCATTTTTTTAAAAATCTCATTTGGTAGATTCCAAACCATCGCAACATCAATTTTGCTTAAATTAAAATCATCTTTGAGAGTATAAATTTTATCGTGTCGAAATTTTTTTCTTAACGTGTTCAAAAACTCTTTTTGATTAGAATAAGTCGCGTAAAAAAAAATATTCACTGATTTTTATTATCAAGATTATTAATTAACTGAAGATATTTTTTTCCAATTATATTCCAAGTAAACTCATTTTCAGCTCTTAACTTTGCATTTGCACCTAATAATTTTAATTTATTTTTATCAGCAAGTAAATTCTTTAACACATCATAGAGATCAGAGATGTCTGAAATAATTAATCCAGTGTTTTTATGAACAACTGACTCAGACGTCCCACCAATATTTGAGGCAATTGATGGAATTGCGTAAAATGCAGCCTCTAAATAAGCTATCCCAAAACCTTCAATTGATCTATTGATAGACTCATCTAATGTTGGCATTACCATCAAATTAGTTCTTTTAAATAAATAGTTCTTTTGATTGTTATTAATATTACCAACAAAAATTACATTTTTTTGAATATCTAAATTTTTAACTATAGTTTTCAAATTTTGTAATTCATAACCTGATCCAGCAATAATATATTTAATATCTGGATAGTAAGTTTTTAATTTACCTACAGCCGATAATATAAATTCATGTCCTTTTCTTTTTTCTAAACGTGCTAAAGTCATTAAAATAGGTATGCCATTAATGTTTGGAATTGTTTCTTCATTAAAACTCATGCAGTTTTGAGCGCCAGGATAAATTTTTGTTAATTTATTTATTTTAATATCTAATTCTTTAACTAAATTTAATGTAAAATTAGAATTACAAACAATTTGAGATATTTTGTTCATAGTTAAATTTACTCTAGAATTATAGCTTTTATTTTTTGCAATTAGTTCATTTCCGTGTGCAAGACATATTGTGGGTATAGATTCTTTATTAATTAAATCTATTGTCAACTCAAAGCTTTTCCAGCTATCACCTATCACACACTTTATTTTATTTGAAATTAAAATTTTTTTTAAATGATATAATTTTAATCTTTTACGTAAAAATTTTATTCCACCAAATCTTTTAATGATTAAATTTTTTTTTACCCCTTTATCGTATAATGAATCTTTAATTTTATTATGTTGATCAGCCAAAACTAACACTTGACTATTTTTACTCAATTCAAGAGAGAGGTTTTCAACAAGACTTTCAATACCACCTATTCGAGATGGAAAACATTGGGTTAAAATAATGATCATTTTTTATATAACTATCTTGAATTAAGCAGGAAGTGTATGTTTAATTTAATTGGAATCTATTTTTTTAGAAAAATATTTTACTTAATAAAAATTATATAATTATTATTATTTTTAATATGCTTAAAATGCATATAATATATGTATTTAACTTGCTTGATTTGCATATATAAATTCTTATGTAGATATAAAGAAAGGAATAAAATGATAAACAACATAGTTAATTTTTTAAACTCAAAATACAATGCTGTAAATTATTACGGATATAATAATATTGATCCAAACCTAGTCAGATATTTTAAAAATGAATATGGACAAGATTGGCAGTCAGCATTATCTGAGCATTTATATAAAAAGAAAGATAGCAATGATAAAAAAGCTGCTTAGTAAATTATTTAAACGTATTGCTTTTGACGATGAAAGAGAAAGTATTGAAAAATACTTATCTCAATCTTCAAATACTTATGATTTAGAGCAAAGAATTCGCGAATTAGATCATAAAAATAAATATAATCGTTTTTATCTTTAAGTCTTACCTGAGTTAGAGGGGCATAGTTACATCTTGTAACCAGCGCTTCTCCTCTAGGGTAAGAAAATTAGATAATTTATCATAAACAGTTTGATGATAATTATTAATCCAGCCTAACTCATCTATATTAAGGATCTCAGCTTTTATAAGATCTCTATCTATTGGAGCCCAAGATATATTCTCAAATTTTAACATACCTTCACTAGCTTTTTGAACAATAAGTATATTTTCAATCCTAATACCAAAATCTCCTTCTTTATAATAACCAGGCTCGTTAGAAAGAATCATTCCTGGAAGTAACTCAACACTGGGAAACATATTTTTTTTAGAAATACGTTGGGGGGCTTCATGAACACTAAGAAAACTCCCAATTCCATGTCCTGTTCCATGATCATAATCACACCCAACTTCAATCAAGCTCGCTCTTGCTAAATTATCAATATCTGTACCTGTTGTTCCTTCAGAAAAAATATGGGAAGAAAGATTAATATGGCCTTTTAATACGCGTGTAAATTTTTCTTGTTGTTCTTCATTTGGAATTCCTAATATTACTGTACGAGTAATATCAGTAGTTCCATCATAATATTGACCTCCTGAGTCAGATAAATAAATACTATTATTCTTCATTGGGACTGGGTTGCTTATATCTGCTCTATAGTGCGGTAATGCAGCATTTTTTCCTATGGCTGAAATTGTATCAAAAGAAATTGAGTGGAATAGATCATTAGACTTACGAAAAAATAATAGTTTATTAGCAACAGATATCTCATTTTCTTTTTCAATATTCTTATGCGTCTTTAACCAATATAAAAATTTTGTTATACTAACCCCGTCTCTAATGTGAGCTTTCCTACTTCCTTGAAGCTCAACTAGGTTTTTGGCAGCTTTTGGTAATAAGCATGGATTTTCTAAATGAAAAGGTATCCCTTTATTCTCTGAAGCTAACTTATAAAAATAATATGATGTATTTTTAAAATCAAAACCAATTTTAGGATTATGTTTTAAATTATTAAATACACTATCAATTTCTTCAATGGGTTTTATGCTTACAATATGATTTAACTTATCTTTTAAATCTTGATTAAGTTTATCAACCGATAAATATAATACTGGCTTACTTTTAATCGAAACAAATAAATATGAAAACGCTAAAGGGGTGTGCAAAATATCAAATCCCCTTAAATTAAGTAGCCAGGCTATAGAATCAAGACTGGATAAAAAATAATTATCTAAATTATTTTTTTCTAGAGTGTTTACAAAGCTGTTAAGTTTATTTATTGATTCCTCACCAGCAAACTTTATTGGATGATTAAAAATTTCACCATATGATCGCATGGGTTTATTATCCCATAATTCATCAATTATATTTATTTTTGTAAAATATAATTTTGTTTTTTGCTTAAATGCTAACTCAATTATCTTGATTACCTCTTCAATTGAATGGAGTTTTGGATCTAATCCGATACATTTGTCTTTTATAAAATTTTTATCTAATTCTTTCGAAAAATCATTGTGATGCAACAATGAAACTACATTTTCATCTACTTGCTCTTTAGCTTGAAAAGTATATCTGCCATCAACAAATAAAAAAGACTTTTCATGGTTAATGATTGCCCTTCCTGCTGAGCCTGAAAAGTCTGTAGCCCAAAACAATCTTTCTGAATCCTGGGCAATATATTCATTAAGAAATTCATCAGTGCGGTTAATAATTAGACAATCTATATTTTTATCTTGTAATTTTTTTTGAATTTTAGGAATTTTTAAATTTTTCATAGACTACAAAACACATCAAGATCAATGTTGCCTCCTGAAATCATCACAACAACAGTTTTATTTTTAATATCAATTTTTTTTGTTAATGCTGCTGTTGCTGCTACAGCACCTCCAGGCTCTGCTACAATTTTTAAATGCTCAGCTAAAATTTTTATTGATTGTTTAACTTCCTCGTCATCTACAACAACTCCACCACTAAGATTTCTGAGATTAATTGGAAACGTCATTTTCCCTGGCTGAGGAGTAACGATAGCGTCACATATTGAGGTAAAACCTGACTCATTTGCGATAATTCTTTTACTATCAAGAGATTTTTTAGTGTCATCAAACCCAAAAGGCTCTGCGGCATATGATAAAATATTTGGGTATTTATGCTTTAAATATGTTGAAGTTCCTGCAATTAAGCCGCCGCCGCCGCAACAACACAAATATATATCTGGAATTACTGATATATTATTAAGTTCTTGTGATATCTCAAATGCTGCGGTACCTTGACCAGCTATTACATCATAATCATCATAGGGTTTAATAATAGTTCTATTTTCATGTGAAGCTATCTCTTCGCCAATTTTTTCTCTACTTTCGTTTTCGCGATCATAAAATATTATTTGAGCTTTTAATTTTTGAGTGTTTTCAATTTTAATTTTTGGCGCATCTTTGGGCATAATTATTTTTGCACTTATACCCTCTTCTAAGCAAGCATATGCAACAGCTTGAGCATGATTACCAGAAGAATAGGCAACTATACCTTTTAGTTTTTGCTCTTTAGAGAGCTTACTTACTTTATAAGTTGCTCCGCGTAGCTTAAATGATCCTGTTTTTTGTAAGTTTTCTAACTTAAAATAAATTTTTGCCCCTAATAATTTATTTATATAATCATTACTTACTAAAGGAGTTTTAATAAGCTTTTGATGAATTGCCTGATAAGCTTTTTCAATATTTAAATAAGTAAAATTAGACATAATTAGTCCATTTTATTTGAATTGATGAAAAAAAAATATATCTAATTACATATGAGCGATAAAAATATCATTTCTCCGTGTATTAGTGTTTGTAAAACTGATCCTGTTAGCGGATTTTGTTATGGTTGTGCAAGAACAGATGATGAAAAAAAAACTTGGAAAGATGAAAATACCACTAACCAATGGAAATTAGAAAATATCGAAAACTTAAAAAAACGATTTGATGGATGGGCTTTGGATGCCTTTAATAAATCTTATAAATCTAAACAAGACACTGGATTATCTTTAATTAAAAAAAATCTTTTGGAATCTCGAAGTAAATAAAATAAAATTAGTAATCAACTTTTTTTAAATATAGACCACTAGCAGGAGCTGTCTGTCCAGCATCTTCTCTTTTTTTGGAATTAATAATTTCTTTAATTGATCTATTAATGTTCCCCTTAGCTATATCAACCAGTGTTCCAACCATGATTCTAACTTGCGAATGAAGAAAGGATTTAGCACTTACTTCAATTATTATCTCTTCTTTTTCATTGTAAACATTTATATTATCAATTGTTTTAATACTATTTTTAGACTGACAATGAGATGAGCGGAAAGCATTTAAATCATGTTTTCCTAAAAAAAATAATGAATCACTTTTCATTTTTTCAACATTTAACTTTTTATGAACACACCATGCATGATTTGCATCAATAGTAAGAGGAGGTCGTCTATTAATAATTTTATACTCATAAAATCTTTTTGTAGCTGAAAATCTTGCATGGAATGTGTCATCAACTAATTCTGCTACTTTGACTGCTATTAATCTTGGTCTTAAGTGTTGATTCATCCCATCTCTTATTACATCAGACTCGATTTCTTTATTTAAATTAAATGATGCTACTTGACCGTAGGCGTGTACGCCTGAATCAGTTCTCCCTGCACCAAATACTGATATCTCATAACCTAAAAGTTTAAATAAAGCTTCTTGAAGAGCTGCTTGAATGGAGTTTCCATTTTTTTGCTGCTGCCAACCAACAAAGTCTGTTCCATCATATTCAACAATAATTTTATAATTAGGCATTTAATTTATCGCCAATGAAAAAAGAAAAACCACGCAAGAAATCGTCTAAAATTACTGCCTTTTTACCTTCGCGCTGAATAGAGATTGGAAGTATACTTCCTTCACTGCATCCTAATAAAAAGTTTTTACTTAAAATTGTAGATTGTTCCCCTTGCTCATAAATTTTCTTTGCTTTCAAAATTTTTATTCTTTCTCCCTTATAAATAAACCAAGACCCTGGTTTAGGTCCGTGAGCTCGAATATGGTTAATAACTTTATCTGCCGGGTTATGAAAATTTATTTTTCTATCTTCAGTTGTGAATTTTTTTGCATAAGTTATTTTGTTATGATCTTGTTTTGTTAAAGTAATATTTTTTTCAAATATATCAGGTAAAACTTTAATCATTAATTCTTTACCAAGATTTGTAAGCGCTAAAGTTAATTCATCACTATAGATGCCTTCATCAATTGGTAAGATTTCCTGAGCAAGAATATCACCGGCATCTAATTTTGGAGAAATCTTAATTATACTTATCCCAGTTTTTAAATCTCCTTCTAAAAGAGAATGCTCAATTGGAGCCGCGCCTCTCCACCTCGGCAATAAAGATACATGGATATTAATACATCCATATTTTGGAATATTTAAAAAATCTAATGGAAGAATTATTCCATAAGCAACTACAATTATTAAGTCAGGCTTAAGATACTTAATTTTATTTATTACATCTTCATTAATAGAAGTTGGATGAAATAACTCTAGGTTATTTTTAATTGCAACTTTATGCACTTCACTTTCTTGAGCAATCATACCTCTATTTTTTTTTCGAGGTGGCTGTGTAAAGACACCTACTATATTAAAATTCTTTTCAACTAAAATATTTAAATGCTGAGCAGCTATAAAAGGAGTTCCCATAAAAATTATTTTTTTATTAGTCATCATTTTTTCTAGAGTTTTGCAGTTTTTTTACTTTTTTAATTAGAATATTTCTCTTTAGTGAAGAAAGATAATCTACAAATAGTTTTCCAGATAAGTGATCTATCTCATGCTGCAATATCCTAGCTTCATAACCATCAACTTCTCTTGTTATAGATTGTTTATTCTCATCAATATACTCAATAGTAATTTTTTTTGGACGCTCTATGTCTGCATATTGCTCTGGTAAAGATAGGCAACCCTCTTCCATCACGATTGTTTCTTTTGAATAATGAATAATAGAAGGATTAAATAATATATAATTTGCTTTTTTATTATTTTCTTTATCTTCAAAATTAATTGTTACAATTTGTTTTAAAATTCCAACTTGATTTGCAGCTAACCCAATGCCAGGAGCCTTCTTCATAACTTCCATCATGTTATTGGCTATTTTAATATCTTCTACATGAATGTTATTTAACTTATTAGCTTTTTGACGAAGAACAGGATGTGGGACTAATAGAATTTCCATTATAAGCTAGATAATTTTTTTTCTAGATTGGAAAGCAGTATTCAAAGTATTTTCATCTAAATAATGAACTTCTCCACCTATTGGAATTCCTTGAGCTAATCTTGTAACTGTTAAATCCTTAAAAGATTCTAATTTATCAGCTATTACATGACTCGTGGTTTGTCCTTCCATCGTAGTGCTTAAAGCTAAAATAACTTCTGAAATTTTATTTTCATCTATTCTTTTTAAAAGTTTATTAATATTTAATTCATTTATACCAATGCCATTTAAGGCTGATAAAGATCCCCCTAGTACATGATATAAACCTCTATAAAAACCAATTCTCTCAAAAGTCCATAAATCTGAAACATCTTCTATGATACAAATAGATTTTTTATCTCTATTTGTATTAGAGCAAATATTACATGGATTTACCATATCTACATTGCCACATACTCCACATTCACTAATTAACTTATGTGATGACTCTAAAGTTTGTATGAAAGGTAATAGAGAACGATCTTTATTTTTTAAAAGATGAAGTGCAATTCTTTGGGCTGACCGCCTACCTATTCCAGGTAACTTGGAGATATCAGAAATTAATTTTTCTATTGCAGAACCATTCATTTTTAAAAAGGTAATTTCATTCCTGGAGGTAATGGTAAACCACCCGTGACAGATTTCATTTCTTCTTGAGCTGCAGTTTCACCTTTTTGTTTTGCATCATTAATAGCAGCTACAATTAAATCCTCAGTTATTTCTTTATCCTCTGGTTTTAATAAACTTTCATCAAGATTAATTCTCTTAATTTCACCTTTTGCAGTTGCAATAACCTTAACAACACCTCCACCAGAAACACCCTCAACTTCAATAGAGCTAAGCTTCTCTTGTGCGTCTGCCATTTTTTGCTGCAGCTGTTGCGCTTGCTTCATCATATTACCAATATTAACCATTATATCTCCTTTTGCCTTTCATCATCATTTTCGTCTGTTGTCTCATCAACAGTTTCTGTAATATCAGTTATAGAGTGAATACTCAAACCTGGAAGAGCCTCTAATATTTTCTTTACCTGAGGATGATTTTTCATAATTTTTATTTCATTTTGTTGATTAATAACATCTTCATCACTTAAAGAACTTCCAATATTGCTATCTGAAGAATGAATTTGCCATATCCTCCCAGTCCATTTTGAAATTAATTTAGCTATATTGCGATTAAAATGCTGATCCTTTATTACAGAAGTATTTAAGGTTACTTCACCTTCTTTAAAAGAAATTAATTTTACTGAATTATAAAGTTGTGTATGTAATAAAGCTTCTCTTTTCATATAAAAAAAATCAACAAAACTTCTAAAGTTAGTAATACGGATCAGGGGAAGGCCTCCCGTGACTGAGGGCTTATTTTCATAAGTATTAGTCGTATTATTATTATCTAAATTATTTTTTTTTTTTAAATCAATATCTTTTGATTCTAATTTAACTTGCTCACTTTGCTCAGAAGTGGTCTCTTTAATTTTTTTATTAGGGTTGGGTTCTTTGCTTAAAAAAATTAATCTTAAAAGAATCATTTCACCATGCTGATAAAGATGAAATCCATTTTGTAATTCTTCAAACCCCTTAAAAAGAACTTGCCACATAATACTTAATGAGTTCATAGAAAGTTGATCTGAAAAATATACCCCTTTACTTCTTTCTAATTCAGGTATTGAGATATCATCTTGAATCTCTGGAGAAATCTTTATTTGAGTTATTGAGTGCACAGCACTCAATAATTCTTCAAAAATCATCAATATATCTGCCCCCGAATTATATAGGTCTCTAAATACAGCTAACGACTTAGCGGCATTACCTTTGGCGATATTTTCTATTAGATCATAAATTTTTCCCCTATCAGCAAGTCCTAACATTTTAGTAACTGAATCTACAGAAACAGTCTGGTTGTTATTTATTATTGCCTGATCAAGCAAACTTAATGAATCTCTTACCGAACCATCTCCTGCTCTGACCAAAAGCGCTATAGCACCATCATCAATTTTTACTTTCTCTAACTCAGATATTTTTTTTAAATGCAAACTTAGTTTTAACGACTCAACTCTCTTTAAATCAAAACGTTGGCACCTTGATAAAATAGTTACTGGTATTTTTTTTGCTTCTGTTGTTGCAAAAATAAACTTTACATGTTCGGGGGGTTCTTCAAGAGTTTTTAACAAAGCGTTAAAAGCACTTTTGGACAGCATATGTACTTCATCTATAATAAATATCTTATATTCATTATTTATTGGTTTATATTTTACATTATCTATAATTTCTCTAACATCATCAACGCCAGTTTTACTCGCGGCATCCATTTCTATAACATCTAAATTATGATCTAACTTAATTGAGTTACAAGACTCACAATTTCCACACGGTTCACAAGTATCTTGTTTCTTATTTTGACAATTTAGACTCATTGCAATTAATCTGGCTGTCGTTGTTTTCCCTACACCACGAACACCTGTTAATAAATATGCATTAGCAATTTTATTGGTTGTGATTGCATTAGTTAAAATTTGAACGAGAATATCTTGACCAATTAAATCAGCAAATGTTTGAGGCCTATATTTTCTTGCCAGAACTTTAAAATCTTTAATATCAGTCATAATTTATAAGGAAGGTTACAAGACCCAAATAGACTTACTACAGCTGCTTCTTTTCAGACCTGACTGGATTAATAAGGTATTTGCCCTCAAACCTTCCAATGATACTATAACACTAAAGAGAGGAAAAAATAACTTGTGATTTATCTTTTATGTTTATTTTTTTCTAAATTCAGACTTTTTATAAACACCCAAAATTTTAATTTCTTTGCAGAAAAATTTCATCTCCTCCAAAGCCAATTTTACTGAATCTTGATCAGGATGTCCTTCAAAATCTATATAAAACTGAGCAACATCAAAGCCTTGCGGATGAATGTAACTCTCTAGCTTTGTTATATTGACTCCATTGCTAGCAAAGCCACCTAGACATTTATATAATGAGGCTGGAATACTTCTTACAACAAACACTAGAGTTGTTAAAAGATTTTTTTCCGTCGACTTAATGTCACTTGAATTTTTTGACATTACCAAAAATCTCGTAACATTATTTAATGAGTCTTGAAAATTACTTTCAAGTATTTCTAAATTATATATATCAGCAGCTAATGCAGATGCTATTGCTGCATCTTCTTTACTTTTAAGCTCAGATATTTTTTTTGCAGATCCCGCAGTATCAGCTCCAATAATCATTTCTTTATTTAGTTTAATAATATTATTTCTACATTGAGCGATACCTTGCTCATGACTATGAATTCTTTTTATATCAATAATTTTTGTTCCAGGAATAGCTAATAAGTTATGGTCAACTTCTAAAAAATATTCACCAATAATATTTAAATCTGAGTCTGGTATCAATCTTTGTGTATCTGCCACTCTTCCAGCTTGAGAATTTTCAATTGGGACTAAAGCAATCTCTGCTTTTTCATTTTTCACACATGAGAACATGTCCTCGAAGGTTGAGCATGGAACGCTCTTTGCATCAGGAAAAACATTTTTACCAGCTTGCTCACTATAAGCTCCATAGACTCCTTGAAAGGCAAAACTTTTAATTGATATCATTTTTTTCCTTAATTATTTTTTCTACTATCTTTAAATCTTCAATTGTATCTACACTAATTGCTATATTTTCTACATATGTAATTCCAATTTTTATGCCGGCATCAAGTGCCCTTAATTGTTCTAATTTTTTTTCTATTTCATTTTTTGATGGTGGCAAAGTTATGAATTTTTTTAATGCAGTAGGTCTAAAACTATAAATACCTACATGTTGATATATATTTAATAATTTTCTTTTTGAAGATTTGTAAAAATCAACACTGTTACCTAGAGTATTTAGTTTTTTCCAATCTATTATAACTTTAGTTATATTTTCATTTTTTTCTTCATTTTCTGAAATATTTGTTGAAATTGTTCCAATTTCAAATCCATTTATTAGAGGCAAATTAACACTTTTTATATTTTTAGGATCTATCAAAGGCATATCTCCCTGCAAGTTAATTATACTTTCATATTCGTCTTTATTTTGAAGAGAATTATACGCTGCGAATATTCTATCTGTTCCGGATGGTAAGTCTGGATCAGTCATAATTGCCCTACCTCCAACTGAAGTAATATGATCAAATACTTCTCTCTCGCTGCATGCTACAAATACATCACCTATATTTGCTTTAGTCCCCTGTCTCCAAACTCTTTCTATCATAGGAACTCCAACAATATTAGCCATAGGTTTATTAGGGAAACGTTGTGAAGCCATTCTTGCGGGTATAATTATTGCAGTTTTCATGAATTATGCGACAATTAAGCAGTAATTAATATTTTCTTGAGCGTTTTCATTTCTATTCATTTTAAAAAAAATCTATATATGTGTTTTACACATGTCTGGACTTGAAGTTAACAAAATTTTGGCTTCCATTATAGTAGCAATCCTTGTGGTAACGGTTATTGGCCACCTTGGAGATATAATAGTTGATGTAGAGCATCACGAAATGGAAGAAACTGCCTATAAAATTGATGTGCCAGAGTCAAGTGAAGCAGCACCAGGAGTTGTGCCTAAAGAAGAATTTACAGAACCAATATCACTTTTGTTAACAAGTGCCTCTTTAGAAAAAGGAGAGAAGCTATTTAAAAAATGTAGCTCTTGTCACAATTACAATAAAGGTAGCGCAAATAAAGTTGGACCGAATTTATGGAATCTAGTCAAAAGACCTAAGGCTAGTGTTGATGGTTTTGCTTATTCAAAAGCCTTATCAGAATATGGTGGTGAATGGGGTTATGAAGAAATTGCAGAGTTTTTATATAAGCCAAAGAAATATATTAAGGGAACTAAAATGAATTTTGCAGGCTTAAAAAAAGTTCAAGATAGAGCAAATTTAGTTCTATTTTTAAGAGATCAATCTGAAAACCCAGTTCCTCTTCCATAATTTGATCAATGAATAATTCCTATCAGGAATATTTAAATTTTTCACACAAGCTAGCAGATGCAGCGAGTGAAACTTCTATGCAATATTTTAGAACATCATTAGATATTGATAATAAAAGTGATGATAGTCCTGTAACTATTGCTGATAAAAACACAGAATTGAAAATAAGATCTTTAGTAGAAAAAGAATATCCTAATCATGGAATTCTAGGAGAAGAATTTGATAGTAGTAATCCTGATGCTGATTTTGTGTGGGTTATTGACCCAATTGATGGAACAAGAAGTTATATTGCCGGTCATAAAGATTTTGGCAATTTAATTTCTTTAACGCATAATAAAAAGCCTATCATTGGAATAATAAATTGCCCAGCTCATAACGAAAGATGGGTAGGAGTTATCAATCAACAATCTACATATAATCACGAACCAGCAAATACATCTGAGGTAAAAAATATTGAAGATGCATATCTTTTTACTTCTGGTTTGTATTTTGAAGAGCCTCAATTAAGAAATGCGGTAGATAAAATTAATAAAAAAGTAAGATATTATCGCTATGGTGGTGATTGTTATATGTATGGAATGCTTACCTCAGGATTAATTGATATTGTGATTGAGGATACTCTTAAGGCGCATGATTATATGGCTTTAGTTAATGTAATTGAAGGCGCCGGAGGTCAAATTAGTGATAAATTTGGAAATGCCATTTCTACAGATTCTCAAGGAAGTGTGGTAGCTTCAGCTAATAAAGAGCTTCATTCAAAGTTAATTTCAATAATTAATGAATGAATTTAATTTAAATTTAATTTAAATTAATTATATTACCCTTATGAATATCTTAAAAATAATTGCATTTACTTCAGTTTTTTTAATCACTCAAAATATTTACGCAAAAACAACAATCTCACATGCAATTGCTATGCACGGTGAGCCGAAATATGCCGAAGATTTTATTAGTGTGGAATATATTAGTAATAGCGCAGAGAAAGGTGGGGCAATTGTAAGAAGTGCTATCGGAAGTTATGATACCTTTAATCCTTTTACATTAAAGGGGAGCTCTCCTGCTGGAATAGGTTTGTTATTTGAAAGTTTAACACTTGGATCGAGTGATGAAGCATTTACTGAATATGGACTCTTAGCAAAAAATATTGAGTGGCCAGAAGATAGATCGTGGGTGTCATTTACTTTAAGAAAAGAAGCTGAATGGCATGATGGAAAAAAAATCACCAGTGAAGATATTATATGGACTTTTAATACTTTAATGGAAAAAGGGCATCCATTCTATGGATATTATTATGGGGACATTAAAGAGGTCATAAAAATTTCAGAGGATAAGGTTAAATTCATTTTTGCTACTAATACGAATAAAGAACTGCCATTAATTGTTGGTCAACTTCCAGTTCTTCCAAAACATTATTGGGAAAATAAAAACTTTGAAGAAACAACTCTGGATATGCCTTTAGGAAGCGGTCCTTATAAAATAAAATCCTTTGATGCTGGTAGATCAATAACATATGAACTTAATGAAGATTATTGGGGTTTTAAAAATAATGCCGTTCCAATTAAAGTTGGAAAAGATAATATTGGTACAATAAGATATGATTATTATAAAGATAGAGGTGTTGAAAGAGAGGCTTTTAAATCTGGGGAAATAGATTTCTTTTCTGAAAATACTTCAAAAGAATGGGCCACTGGTTATAATATAGGTGCTGTAGAAGAAGGATTGATAAAAAAAGAACTAATTAGTCATGAAAATCCTCAAGGAATGCAGGCATTTGCTTTCAATACACGAAAAGAGATTTTTAAAGATAAAAGAATAAGAAAGGCTCTTGCTTATGCTTTTGATTTTGAGTGGACTAATAAAAATTTATTTTATGGTGCATATAACAGAACAGATAGTTTTTTTGAAAACTCTGAACTAGCTTCTTATAACCTTCCTTCAGAAAAGGAACTTCAGTATTTAAATCCATATATTGATTTGCTTCCAAAAGAAGTGTTTAATTCAAAGTTTCAAAATCCATATACTGATGGTTCAGGATTTATAAGAAAAGAACTTCAAGAAGCAACTAACTTAATTAAAGCTGCTGGGTGGATCTTACAAGATGGTAAATTAGTTAACTCTAAAAACCAACCCTTCGAATTTGAAATATTATTAGTATCTCCAGCATTTGAGAGAATTGTATTACCTTTTATTGATAATTTAGAAAAACTAGGAATCAATGCTACTTTAAGAACCGTAGATAGCTCACAGTATCAAAAACGAATTGAAAGTTTTGATTTTGACATGATTGTTTATACTTTTTCACAAAGTTTATCTCCAGGAAATGAGCAAAGAAACTTTTGGGGCTCTAATGCTGCTGATACAAATGGCTCACGTAACGTAATTGGAATAAAAAATGAAATTGTAGATAGTTTAATTGAAAAACTTATTAATGCAAAGGATAGACAGGATTTAATAACTATTACCAGAGCGCTAGATCGAGTTTTGTTATGGAATTATTATGTTATTCCACAGTGGCATATTTCTGCATACAGAGTGTTATATTGGGATATGTTTGATCAACCTAAGAAAAAACCTAAATACTCCCTTGGGTTTGATACGTGGTGGATTAATCAAAATAAATTTGACTTAATTAATTCTCAAAGATCAGCAAACTAAAAAGTTAAAATCTTCTATAAATAATATAAAACTATCTGAGCATGGGTGCTTATTTAATTAGAAGAATACTCCTAATATTTCCAACGCTTTTTGGAATAATGTTAATTAACTTTGCTGTTATACAAATTGTTCCAGGTGGCCCAGTAGAGCAAATGATAGCACAAATGACAGGAACAGCTGTTGAGTCAACTGCTCGTTTTTCAGGCGGGGGTGAAGGTGAATTAAGTACAAGTTTTGATGCTTCCAGCTTTGATGATGGCGACTCAAAATATAGAGGGGCTCAAGGTTTAGATTCTGATATCATTAAAGAGATTGAAGTGATGTACGGTATGGATAAACCAGCTCATGAGCGATTTTTCAAGATGTTGAAAAGTTATATTTTTTTTGATTTTGGTGAAAGTTTTTTTCGTGATCAAAAAGTAACTGCATTAGTATTAGATAAATTGCCTGTGTCAATCTCTCTTGGTTTATGGACAACATTATTAGTTTATTTAATTTCTATTCCACTTGGCATAAGAAAGGCAATAAATGATGGCTCGAGATTTGATATAATCTCAAGCAGTATAGTGACTATAGGCTACGCAATTCCAAATTTTTTATTTGCTGTCATACTAATTGTTTTTTTTGCTGGTGGTCGTTTTTATGATATTTTTCCATTACGGGGTTTGGTGTCAGAAAATTTTGAAGAACTCAATCTTTTATCTCAAATTAAAGATTATTTTTGGCATTTAACACTCCCATTATTAGCTATGATTGTAAGTGGTTTTGCTGGGTTAACATTTTTAACAAAAAATTCATTCATCGATCAAATTAATCAACAATATGTAATGACTGCAAGAGCTAAAGGGTTATCTGAAAGAAAAGTAATCTATGGACATGTTTTTAGAAATGCTATGCTAATAGTAATTGCTGGTTTTCCTTCAGCATTCATTGGAATTTTGTTTTCAAGCTCTTTATTTATTGAAGTAATATTCTCATTAGATGGTTTAGGTTTGCTCGGATATGAAGCTGCTCTAACGAGAGATTATCCTGTTATATTTGCCACATTATATTTCTTTTCATTACTTGGTTTAATTATGGGTATCATTGGTGATTTTATGTATTCATTAATTGATCCAAGAATTGACTTTGAGTCTAGAGAATGAAAAAATTATCACCAATAAATAAGCGACGTTTGAGTAACTTTGTTTCAAACAAAAGGGGATTTTATTCTTTTTGGATGTTTTTTATTTTATTCATGATTACATTATTTTCTGATTTTATAGCTAATGAAAAACCATTGCTGATCAAATATGAAAATAGATTTTATTATCCTATTTTTCAAACCTATGCTGAAACTATTTTTGGTGGTGATTTTGAAACAGAAGCTGATTACAGAGATCCTTTTGTAAAAGATTTAATCAACTCAAAAGGGTGGATGATTATGCCAATCATACCTTATAAATATAATACAATAATAAGAGACATGGATAGTCCAGCACCATCTCCCCCAAGTAAAAAAAACTGGTTAGGAACAGATGATCAAGCAAGAGATGTCTTAGCTAGACTGTTATATGGTTTTAGAATTTCAATCTTATTTGGCTTCACATTAACTTTTTTCTCAATGATAATTGGAGTCTCAGCTGGAGCTGTGCAAGGATATTTTGGAGGTAAAACTGATTTATTTTTTCAGCGATTTATGGAGGTTTGGTCTGCAATACCAACATTATATATTTTAATAATTCTTGCCAGTGTCATTCAACCAAATTTTTGGTGGTTATTAATTATTTTGCTTCTTTTTAGTTGGATGGGTTATGTGGGAGTAGTAAGAGCAGAATTTTTAAGAGCTAGAAACTTTGATTACATTCGAGCAGCTAAAGCTCTTGGTGTCAGCACGTCAAAAATTATTTTTAGACACATGATACCAAATGCTACTGTTGCCACTATAACTTTTCTTCCATTTAGCTTAAGCGCCTCTGTAACTGCACTATCTGGATTAGATTTCTTAGGATTTGGTTTACCTCCAGGATCTGCATCACTTGGTGAGATGGTAAACCAAGGTCGTAATAATTTACAAGCACCATGGCTAGGCCTCACAAGTTTTTTTACACTAGGCTTAATGCTTGGTCTTTTAGTTTTTATCGGAGAAGCAGTAAGGGATGCCTTAGACCCTAGGAAAACTTTTAATTAAGATGAGTAATATTATTTCAGTTAAAGATTTAACTATTAGTTTTGAAAAAAATCAAAAAGTAGTTAATCAAATAAACTTAGATATACCGCAAGGTAAAACTGTTGCAATTGTGGGCGAGTCTGGCTCTGGCAAAACTTTATCAGCATTAAGTATTTTAAAACTGCTACCTAGTAGTGCTAAAATTGATCAAGGAAGCATAATATTTAATAACAAAGACTTACTTAAACTTCCATTAAAAGAAATAGAAAGGATTAGAGGTAATAAAATTTCTACAATATTCCAAGAACCAATGTCGAGCTTAAATCCTTTACATACGATAGATAAGCAAATCAAAGAAATTATAAGCACACATAATGAAGTAAATAATAAAGATCTTAAACTAAGGGTTTTAGAGTTACTAAAAGAAGTAAACTTAGAGGATTTATCAAATAGACCCAATATATATTCTTATGAATTGTCTGGGGGACAACGACAAAGAGTTATGATTGCCATGAGCATTGCTAATAATCCTGATTTATTGATTGCTGATGAACCAACGACAGCTTTGGATGTAACAATACAACTTCAAATTTTAGAACTATTGAATAAAATTCAAGAACAAAGAAAAATGTCAATTTTATTTATTAGTCATGACTTAGGAGTGGTTAATAAAATTGCAGATTATATTTATGTTATGAAAGATGGAAATATTATTGAGCACGGTGAAAAATTTCAGATTTTCAATAATCCAAGAGAGCTTTACACTCAACAATTAGTAAGCTTTCAAAACAAAATAAGAAAAAATACAAATAAAAAAACATTAGAAATTTTAAAAATTAAAGATCTAAAAGTTTGGTACCCAATCAAAAAAGGGCTTTTTAAAAAAACTGTTGATTATGTGAAAGCAATTGATGATGTTAATTTTACTTTGGATGAAAAAGAAACAATAGGAATAGTGGGCGAATCAGGGTCAGGCAAAACCTCCCTAGTATTGGCAATTTTAAAGCTCATAACATCTTCAGGAAAAATAGAATTTAATAAAACTGATTTAAATATTATTAAAAATAATAAATTAAAAAGTATAAGAAAAAATATACAAATAGTTTTTCAAGATCCTTACTCATCTTTAAGTCCTAGGATGAATGTGGAAGAAATATTAACAGAAGGTTTAGAGGTTCATTTTTCTAAATTATCTATGTCTGAAAAAAAACAAACAATAAAAAATATCTTAAATGAAACTGGAATGAATTATGATCGAGATCATAATAAATATCCTCATGAATTTTCTGGAGGTCAACGTCAAAGAATTGCTATAGCCAGAGCTTTAATTCTAAAGCCTAAAATACTTATTTTAGATGAACCTACTTCAGCTCTAGACATAACAATACAAAATCAAATATTAGATTTACTTCAAAATCTTCAAGAAAAATATTCACTGAGCTTTATATTTATTAGTCATGACATGAATGTAATTCGATCAGTATCAGATAAAATTATGGTACTAAAAAAAGGAAAACTAATTGAATATGATGATGCTGAAATTGTTTTTAATAACCCGGTTGATGAATATACAAAAAATTTAATACGTTCAGTTACTTGATTGTTTACGAAGAGAGAAGGATTCGACTCTCGGTAGTATTGCTACTACGCAGGCTTTCCAAGCGTGCTGATTAAAAACAAAGTGTAGGATTTCAAGTAAAAAAGTAAGGGTAAAAAATTAAAAATAATGTTTCAGTTCAATATAATACGTGTTGGACAGTCTTCCAAATTCACTTTGTATATTAGGATTTTGCCAACTATTGCCATTAGGTTTTTTTCCAAAATTCATCTGTCCACCAATCACAAAGTCTGTATTATCAGTAACGGATTTATGAAAAGAAAAACTGTGTTGATTAGAAGAATCGGCCCACGCATATTTTGTGTCATATCGACCAATTAATAAAGGGGTAAACTCATAACTTAATGATGTGGCGCTTAGATGATTATTCAAAGAAGTGTTAACCCCATTTTTTAAACGAACATCAGAAGCATCAAAATTATCAGAATCTCCAGCTCCATTAAAAAGATGTTCTGCTGTTAATTGCAATTCATTATCAAAGCGATAACTAACTCCTAAAACATTCATGAAATAATTTTTCACTAAATTACCTTCATACGAACCGGGCATAGAAATCGTCTCTGTTCCCCATAAATATGTGATTTCATCATACATATTAATAGAGCCCAATTCTCCATCTATCTCCAAACCCAAGCGATGTCCTTCAGGCTCTCGTTTATATAAAATTGCATAATCTATATCTTGATAATTAGTATATCCTTTCAATAAATATCCTATTTTCTCTTCTGATCCGAGCCATTGGTATGATTGAACTACACTATTTTCTAAATAACTACCTGATGAGGAGAGAATATTTTGTTTATTAAAAACTGCAGTAATTCCACTAAAATTTCCTACAGATTTATCTATTTTTACTGCATCAATCCCATACTTGTATTCCTGAGCAAGGTAAGAACTTCCATAATAGTCAAATAAATTCCAAAAAGTAGGTTTACCAAAACTAGTTGCTAGTCTTCCAACTTGAATATCAAGATCTTGTAGAGAAAATTTTATATTAGCCCGATCGATATAAGAGTGTGCACTGCGATCGGTGTCATGGATCCAGTTATCACTAAGATCTAAGGATAACATAGAAATATCCCTTCCTCCAACACCAGTTTTTGCATTAGAATAATCGTACGCTTGTACAGCATGTAATTCATAAGAATGTTGATCATAAATATTACCTTCCACTATAATTCTAGCTACTGAAAAAAATCCTTGTGTACTATCCTGATCAAAATAAGGTGAAAAACTGTAGTGGTCATAAAGTTTATAGCCAGATTGTACGCTGCCACTTATTTCAATATCGAATTCATCAGCAAATAACTGTGAGAAGTAAAATACCAGTGTACAAAACAGTATCTTATTAAAAGTGCCAGCAAGCATTAATAAAAATCATCTATGAGCAAATTGCCCTGTTTCTTCTATAGATGCCTTTTCGCTATGAATGATTCCGTCTTTTAAAATAATAATTTTTTTAGCAAACTTTATGACTGCTGGGTCATGGGTGGAAAACAGAAAAGTTGTACTATTATTTTTATTCAAAGTCGCCATGAGTTCTAAAAGTGATTGGGCTGTTTCAGAATCCACATTGGCTGTTATTTCATCTGCTAATACAAGCTGAGGTTCCGTGACAACTGCTCTTGCTATAGCTACACGTTGTTGCTGTCCGCCACTCAACTCGCGTGGATATCTATTTTCGAGTCCATCCAATCCCATTTCTTGAAAAAGATGCATTACCTTCTCCCGCCGCTTAGCGGGTGCAACCCCCTGTAACATGAGTACATATTCAGCATTTTCATAAGCATTCAAAACAGGTAGTAAATTATAATTTTGGAATACAAATCCAATATGCTGGCGACGTATCAAGCTTAAGGCTTTATTTGATAGAGTGTTAAAGTTCTCATCATTAAATTTTACCTCTCCACTAGTTGTTCTGTCTAATCCTCCAATAATATTAAGTAAGGTGCTTTTTCCACAACCAGAAGGGCCCATCATTACTGAGAAATCACCTTCAAGAATTTTCATACTAATTCCTCTCAAAGCTTTAGTTAAAACTTTCCCTTCTCCATAATTTTTTACGACTTTATGTAACGAAGCTATTTCTCTTTTTGAACTCATATAGATCTCAACTCATCTGTAATTGAAATACGTGATATTAAATATATTGGTAAAACACTCAATAATAGAACCGCACAAAAGAACGAGATGCTGATTTGCAAAGTCAGAAATATTGAAAAAAATGGTGTAATAACTGTATCCATTCCAAAACCTCCTATCTCCATATCTTCTGGGTTAACATCTCCAAATATATTCATAATATCATAGCCTTCTACCCATTTCGCGAGACCAACACCCGATAAAGATCCTAACGGGCAAGCAATGATTCCAAATATAAAAGTTTCAAAAAAAATTTGAAGTTTTAATTCTATTTGCTGTGTGCCCAACGCCAAAAGAGAAGCAAACTCTCTTTTCCGTTCTAGTGTAGACATTAATATCGTGCTAAACATTGTAAACAGTACGATCACAACCAGCATAAACATAAAAGATATTACGGCGATACGATCCATGCGAATCGTTGTTGCTATATCTGGCATTATTTGCTCCCAAGACAAAAAAACGCCATTGTTTTTAGCTAATTTTTTTTGCCACTCTTTAAGCAGTTTTTTATGAGTATCAGAATTTTTTACAATAATACCCAACTGAGAGGTAGAATTGTTATCTAAGCTCGCGATCTTTCTAGCAAAATCAATGTCACTTTGAACGAAATGACCATCAATCTGATTTGATCCCGTTTCAAAAATGCCTTTAACACGAAACAAATCTTCAACGATTTCACCGTTAATATCATTTGTTGTAAAAACAAATTTTTTTCCAACCTTAATATTTAATCGTTCTGCTAATTTAGTTCCCACTATAACCCATCGGCCATCTCCTTGAGACAAATATTCTCCTGCAACAATTGATTCTGGTAAAAAAGAAATTGCTATTTCCTTTGACGGTTCTATTCCCATCAAGGATACTCCGACAGCACCTTTAGCTGTATGTGCCACGCCCTGTAAATTTACTATTTGCTTTGTAGATATAACTTCATCCTTTTCATTTAAAACGCTGTTGATTATTTGAATATCATCTACCCACAGATCATTAGAAGGTGAGTTGCGATATTCGACATGTTCATAAGTAACATGTCCTGCCATCAGGCGTGCGACATCATCAACAAGACCTGCATAAAACCCCCACGCAACACATACAAAAAAAGTTGGGATGCAAGTAGCAATCAATATAGAAAATAATGAAATAAATGTGCGTCTTTTGTTGCGCCAAATACTGCGCCAAGCAATTTTTAAAATCAGTAAAAATTTTATCATCATGGCTTGTAGTGAATAGCCTCCACAGGTTTAATCCGAGCTGCAATGCTTGCTGGATAAATTGATGCCACAATGCTTGTCAGCATCATTAACACAACTGGAAGGAAAACAGATTTAAGTGAAACGCTTGCCCTCCATATTGGATCAAATACTATTCCTCCAAATGCAAGATTTCCTTTACCACTAATATCAATTCCGTACACTTGCAGATATATTGCTATGCTCAACCCAATCACCGTGCCTATAATTGAAGCAAGGAAAGTTAACAGTATTGCTTCTAAAGATACTTGTCTTATGATTAGCCAGGGTGTTGCTCCAATTGCTCGGATAATGCCAAATTCCTTCATCCGATCATATGTCGACATAACCAATGTATTCATCACTCCAAGGCTTGCAGCAATAGTAAATATTAAACTAAACATTGTAAGCATAAAGACAGACATTTTCTCTGTCATTATCGCAATGGTTGGCATCAGTTCTTTCCATGTTTCCACTGCTACGCCAGCAGCCTTAGCAGACATGAGTTTTTGTATTTCTTCAGCTTCCAATTTTCCATTGGAATTTAATGCGATTTCATGAATAAGATTATTTGTAGAAAATAATATATCAAAATCATCTCTTAAAATTATAGCTGCTCCTCTATCAATGTTATCGGCTACATTTCCTAAGATGCCCGTTACATAAAAAAGTTCATTACCCAAGGAGCCGTCAGCACCTTGGACAAATATTACCAATTCGGTACCCAGTTCTGCTGCTAAGGAACGGGCCAATTTATTGCCCAATACAACCTTCTTTAATGATGTTTTTGTTAAAAAATTCCCTTCATCAATATGATTGGCAAAGTCGAAATATTTGAGTTCTGATTCTGGATCAATGCCCCAAAATTGCGTGCCAGCCGACTTTGTTCCTGATGAAATCAAGCCGAATCCATAGCTTCGCTCCACCATGCCAATATTATTTTCTTTTGCAACGGCTCTAATCTTATCTACGTTTTTTAATGATTTGTAAATGGAGCGATCATCAAGATAACCAATTGCATGAATCTGAACTTCCCCAACTACAAGATTAGTTGTATTATGTACCGCTTTTCCAATTAGCCCTATAATCAAAGACTGAAAGATAATTAAAATAGCAATACACAATGCAACAGCTGTTATTGTTACATTTGTTCTTGTAGAGTTGCGCCATAAATTTCGCCAACTTATTTTCACTAGCTTCATTTACTATTTATTCTCCATTATTTTTGTAATTTGCGCAAAGAAAAAAATTCATCATCTATTGCAATATTAAATTTAATTTCTTCCCACTTAATAGTAGTTGATTCTCCTGGCTCATCTGCTGGGATTATGCTCATTAATACCGGAATCATTTTTCCATCCATTTTTTGAATATTTGTAAATTCTAGGGTGCGGGATAATAACAAGTCTTCATCATAATAAATCATTCTTAAAGGAATGTGATTGTCAGCATATACTACAACTTCAACCTTTCCCCAAACAACAGCTGCTTCCTTTTTAGGTAAGCATGTGATTTCTATAACTTCTTCGACATCCCTTATGCCTTCATAAGTAATAGAAAAAATATAGTCATCTACCATACGTGATTGCTTGACTAAATCATCATTGGTAAAGTGCGATCCCATCCAAGACGAAGACATCATAGAAGATGGTATCTTAACCACACGTTTTACTTTTGGCATATAGTTCCAAACATTTTTATCAACGCGAAGTGTAGCTAGTCCTTTTTCTTTTTTAGGTTTAAGAACTTTAATCAGACTATTATTTTCACCTTTAGACCATTGTTCCATAGTCAAAGTTCTCTGCCAATTATTAGTTTTTACAGATAAAGTAATTATCCCGTGACTTGTATTTGAGCGATAAAGATCATCAATATTATTTAAAATTTTTTCTGGATTAATATTATCTGCCTTTGAAGTGGAAATAAATATAAATAAAAAAATTATAATTAATATTTTTTTCATTATTATTATCTTAACATCCTTCACTATAAATGTTGACAAAAAATAAATTCCCAAGTGTGACGTATGAGTGACAAAACATATTTTGCTTGAAAAATCATTAAAGAATAATCCTAATTTTTGGCGGAAAGAGAGGGATTCGAACCCTCGGTAGTATTGCTACTACACACGCTTTCCAAGCGTTACGATTAGAAAAGAGTTAAGGGATTACAACGATTAATTAGACTTAATTTTTAACTATAGTGATTGTAAATGTAGCCAATGTGTAGCAAAAACTATTTTTTAAGTATTTATATTATATAAAATTCTTAATTTATGGCGGAGAGGGGAGGATTCGAACCCTCGGTAGTATTGCTACTACACACACTTTCCAAGCGTGCTGATTAAAATCCCACTTCACTCATCAAGCACCAGCATTACTAAGATAAGAAAGTGAAAATTCAGCTTCCAATATTTCTTTCATAAAGTCTTCAAATCCATTATCCATTCTAAAACCTAGATATGCCTGATGGTCCTCTTTTGTCTCCCATTGTTCGTATATCCACATTGTTTTTTTATCTTCACCAACCAAAAGTTCGATATGTTTAAATCCCTTGTGTGTTCTTGTCACTGAAAATCCATCGTCACTTTTTGCCCAATCAATAAGCTTCGACGCTCCTTCTTTATGACATGGACACTTAATAATTACATAAATCATTTTTCACTCCTTTATAGTTTTTATTGAATTATTTTTAATGATACTATCAAAATTAAATCAAAAATATAGTAATTAATCTCGAACTTTGAGATTTTGGTGGGAAAATGTTGATTCCTTATATGCTCAATCCTTAGGTCATGTTCGTGTTTTCTCTTTAAGACTGAGATAACCGATGAAGAGAACCAGTTCTTTCCTCTAAGAGTCTTTATTCCACTCTGATTCAACCAATGTGATATCTTTCTGTACCCCCACCCTTCTCTATCGTGAAGATGATTGATAAGAACATAAATGATCTGTTGTCGTTTAGTGTATTCTTTTTGGTAAATGAGTTTGTTGGATTGGAATTCGATTGAGAATTCTAGAAATGGAATTGTTGAATCTATTAAGTGTACCTCCGAATTCATTCCACTACCGTTGAATGAATTTGGATAGCACCCTGTTGAGGTAGGATTGGTTAGTTAACACTCGTTAAAATAAAATCTTCCCATTTTTGTAATTTTCTTCTCTTTTTATCTCACCATTGAATTGAA
>ENA-OREN01000525-OREN01000525.1-marine-metagenome-genome-assembly--contig:-NODE-525-length-55069-cov-4.700229_pt1 | contig 55069 bp, 50 predicted proteins | sample MGYA00248624_ERZ508555 | MGnify/ENA primary metagenome ERZ508555 (study PRJEB26222, sample SAMN06267773) | marine metagenome | isolation source: Saanich Inlet, British Columbia, Canada | place... | reverse complement strand
GGGGACAATGTCTGCTTTCAATATTTGGACAGGGAATTCATGCCGGCCGAGGATTACGACGCCTGTTTGTTCGATCCGACGGGCTATTATATTCGCGAATATCTGCCGCGCATCGCCGGCGGGTTTGAGCCGTTAAAACATTTTCCCGACCTTCCTAATCAGACCGAATGGGGCGTCATCACCGGGCTTCGCGCTTTCGCCAACCCGGAACTGCAAGAGGGCCTCAAAAATCTGTTCAAGGCCGGCGAGCAGGTCGATGCGACCATGAAAAAGATCGGCGCCTTCGTTAAAGAAATGGCCGATGAAGGCTATCCACCGGCGGCCGGCGGTTTTTGCAAATCGCCCTATGATCACTTCGTCGATGCCATGCGCGGCTCCAAGGGCGGCATGCTGGACATGTTCCGCCATCCGGAGAAGCTGATTGCCTCCATGGAAAAATGCGGAGAATTCATCTACCGGGGTATCAAGGAAGGCGCCGAGCGGTCCGGCTGTCCTTATATCTTCATGCCCATGCATTGGGGCCTCGATGGCTTCATGTCGCCCGACCAATTCAAGACCTATTTCTGGCCCGAATTGCGCAAGATCATCATAAAATTGATCGATGATGATTTGATCCCAACCATCTTGTGGGAAGGCAATTGCACCTCGCGCCTGGAAATCATCGGCGATATTCCGGCCAAGAAGGCGGTCTATTGGTTCGAAGCGACGGATATGTTCAAGGCCAAGGAAATTCTCGGCGATACCGTCTGCATCCGCGGCAATGTTCCGGCCAGTCTTTTGATCACCGGCACGCCCGACGATGTTGATGAATATTGCAAGACGTTGATCCAGAAGGTCGGCAAGGGCGGCGGCTTCATGCTCGACGGTTCCGCCAGCATCCCCGATGAAGCTCCCAACGAGAATGTCATTGCCATGGCCCAATCTGTGCACAAGTACGCCAACTAGGCATTCATATATGACGACGGTAACCGACTGGCCCGATCTTCCCAGTGATCGGAACTATAACGATTGGGCGTCGCTCGAATGTTCGCGCCAGCTGCGCCCCAGGTTCCAAGCGGCGATTGCCGAGATGATGGAGCATGTGCAGGACCGGGGTCTGATCCAGCCCGGTCTCGCTTACCAGACCATCGCCCTCGAAAACATCGATGGCGATGTGTTGCATATGGCTGGTGGCACCAAATTGACCGAGGCGCCGATCGTCGCCGACAAGTTTCGGAAAGCCCAAAAACTGGTGCTGGCGGTGGCCACCATTGGTCCCGGGCTGGAAAACGAAGTGTCGGAATTTTTCAAGATCAAGAAAGCGGTCAACGCCTTGGCCCTGGAAGAGATCGCCGTCGCCGCCATGTTCGAATTGAACAATCTGATCGGTGTGCATATAGCCGAGGTTGCCGGCGTCGAGGGCCTCAAGGTCTCCTCCCCGTTGTTTCCCGGTAATGATGGCTTCGCACTGTCGCAGCAGCGGGTTCTGTATGACTTGGCGGGCGGCGGCGACATCGGTTTGAGCGTATCCGGTCTGGGTATGCTGTCGCCGGTAAAATCCGCATCCATGGTGTTCGCCATTGGCGAATGCGCACCCACGTGGGACCGCAATTCCGATTGCAGCACCTGCAAGGCGCGCGAGTTGTGCCGCTTCCGTAACCGAGAGACCACGAGCATCGCCGCATGAATATCGATACCAAAGCCGTATCCGAAGCCGAAGACGAATCCGGCTCCAATAGCGGTCTGTCTGTCCGCGTCACCGTCCTGCCGATGGATCAAGTTATCGAATTGTCGGCTGGCGACACCATATTGGATGTGGCCCGCCGGGAACGCATCCGCATTGCATCTTCGTGCGGCGGGCACGGCACCTGTATTACGTGCGCCATCCAGGTCACCGATGGCGAAATTCCGGAACCCCACGATGCCGACCGCCAGGTCTTTTCCGAGCGCCGCATAGAAGACGGCTGGCGCCGCGCCTGCCTGACCCGCCCGGTCGCCGATTGCACCATTTTGGTTCCGCCTCGCTCGACAGCGGCGGCGGTGCGCACCCAGGTCGACGGACAGGCCGGCGAGGTGGAATTTGCCCCCGGCATCGAGGTGCTGCATTTCGAATTGGAGGCGCCGACGCTGGAAGATTTCCGCGCCGATGATCTCCGCATTCAAGAGGCATTTCCCGGCAAGGCGGATCGCTTCGATGCCAGGCTTTTGGCCGGATTTGCTGAAGATGTGCGCCGCTGGAAGTGGCGCGGATGGCTGGCCAGCCGTGATGGCGAGATCGTCGCCGCCGGCCCCATTGATGCGCCGGTGCTTGGTCTGGCGGTGGATTTGGGAACCACCAACATGTCCGGCTTCCTGATCGATATGCAAAGCGGCGAGGTTTTGGCCACCGAGGGCTTGGAAAATCCGCAGACCATGTTCGGCGGTGATCTGATCACCTACGCCTCGCACATCCGGCGCAACCCGGAGATGGCGGATGAGCTTAGAAAGCTGGCGGTTGAAGGGGTCAACCGGCTGGCTGGCGATCTTTGCGATGCCATCGACGCGGCGCCCGAACAGATCGTCGAGGTTACCGTCGCCGGCAATACCATGATGCATCATCTGTTGCTCGGATTGCCGGTCAAGCAGCTGGCGCTAAGCCCGTTCATATCGGCTTTGAGTGCCGCCGCCGATTTCAAGGCGCGCGATCTTGGCCTGATGATCGCGCCCGGCGCTTACGTTCATATGCTGGCCAATATCGCGGGTTTCGTCGGCGGCGATCACGTGGCGACGTTGCTGGCGTCCGAGATCGATGTAGAAAAGCCGGTGATCATCATGGACATCGGCACCAACACTGAAATTTCTCTGGTTCAGGCCGGCAATATCACGTCGGTCTCTTGCCCGTCCGGCCCGGCCTTCGAGGGCGGCAATATTTCCGCCGGCATGCGCGCCGCCGTGGGCGCCATCGAATTGGTCCGTATCAAGGGTGATGAATTAAGCCTGAAAGTCATCGGCGATGCGGCTCCGGTGGGGCTTTGCGGCTCCGGCGTTCTGGATGTGGTGGCGCAGCTTTATCTGGCCGGCGTTTGCGACAATCGCGGACGGTTGCGCGAAGAACATTCCCGGGTGCGGCTGATCAACGAAAAGCGCGCCTTCGTGCTGGCTGACGAGGAGGCCAGCGGTTCCGGGGCGGCGATTGTCTTCACCCAGGACGATATCCGCAATCTGCAACTGGCGAAGGCGGCGATCCGAGCGGCAACCGACATATTGCTGGATGAGTGCGGTTATACCGAGGCCGATCTCGGCAAGGTGGTTATCGCCGGTGCCTTTGGCAACTACATCGATGTGGCCAGCGCCCTGGCCATCGGCATGTTGCCCGATTTGCCATTCAACCGCTTCGCCCAGGTTGGCAACGCCGCCGGTGACGGCGCCCGCTTTACCCTGCAATCCAAGGCCCAGCGCCAATTGGCCGTCGATATCGCCGCCCGTGCACAATATTTCGAGCTGGCCAGCGCGCCGACATTTATGAAGGTGTTCGGCAAGCGCATGAATTTTACCGAAACAACCAACATCAAAAACAAGGACTGATTTCAATGGCCATACCAGGTGTTGTGCTGATTGGAGACCGCATCAATCCCGGTTTCAAAAGCACCCGTGAAATGATCGAGACCGACGACTATGAGGCGCTGCAAGGGCTCGCATTGCGCCAGCAAGATGCCGGCGCTGCGTATCTGGATTTTACCATCGGGCCCCGAGCCAGGGACGACAAAGAATTTCTCACCAAGTCGATCCAGGCGGTGCAGGAGGCGGTCGATATTCCGCTTTGCTTTGACGATCCCGCTTTCGCTATCCAGGAGCATTGTCTGAATGCTTACGATGCGGACAAGGCGGGCGGCGAAAAGGCGATGATCAATTCGATCTCGGAAACCCGCTGGGAACTGCTCGACCTGCTCAAAATCTGCCCGCTTAAATTCATCATGATGTCGTCGGAGCGGGTCGAAGATGGCGTCGGCATGCAGAACAAATCGGTGCCCGATATGGTCGACACCGTGAAACGCATGACCAAGAAAATCCTTGCCAGCGGCTATGATATCGAAATCGACGATCTGATCGTCGATGTGGCCATCGGCACGCTGGCTTCCGATACCGAGGGGCTGACCCGCAATTCCCTGGATACCATCAAGACTATCGGCTCGGCGCCAGAGCTAAAGGGCATCCATATGTCGGCGGGGATGACCAATCTTTCGACCCAGCTGCCGGTCATGAAAATCGACGATCAGCCGTTGAAATTGTCCCTTGAAAACGCGTTCCTTACCTTGGCCGTACCCGCCGGGTTCGACATGATGCTGACCACGCCGTGGAAGGATTACCACCTCCTGGACGACGACAACCGGGTGTTCCAGGCGTTCCAGGAAATCATCGCCTTGGATGGGCTCGACGCTCTTAGGCGTTTGCGCAAACTCTATAAGTCTCAATAGCCATGCCGGCTGGGATTGTCGGTGCCGGCGGCTATTTTGATAGCGCCCAACATCATCAGAAAAATATGCTTGAGGCGTCAAATTGTTTAAGTCCCTATGGAAATTGATGATATAGTCAACGACAGGTAGCGTCTGTGAACAGGAGGGGGATATGATGGATCAGACAGTACTCGATCGGACCGACATGGATCCGAAGGCGGCATACGATGCCCGCGTTCAACGCATGCGCGACGTGATCGCACTCAAGGAACCAGACCACGTTCCCGTGTATCTGTCGTGGCGCTTCTGGCAGGCGCGCCATCATGGCATGACCTGCGAAGAGGCTATGTATGATGCGGATGGATTGAGCGCCGCAACCAAGGCGCAGATCCTCGAATTTGAGCCCGATTGCTACCAGCTTCCCCATAATCAGGTGGTGCTCGGCGCGCCGCTGGAAACCCTCGGCATTAAGGCGTTGAAATGGCCTGGCCACGGCGTCCCCAACGATGTGTCCTATCAGTATCTGGACATGGAATTCATGCCGGCCAGCGAATATGACGAGTACCTTTCCGATCCTACCGGTTTTACGTTGCGCAAATATCTGCCGCGCATCGCCGACGCTCTAGAGCCCTTGGACGTATTGCCTGATTTCCCCGCCTTTTATCACACGCGGGTCCTCAATCTGGCCCGCTCGTTCGCCGATCCGGGTGTCATCAAGGCCTTGCAGGCGCTGGCCAAGGCCGGCGAGCAGATGGCCGAAATTGGCGGCAAGGCGCGCGATTTTGCTGCGGAAATGGCGGCCCTCGGCTATCCGTTGTTCAATGTTGCCGGCGCCTCCGCGCCGTTCGATCAGGTCGCCGATTATATGCGCGGCTCCAAGGGCGCCATGCTCGACATGTTCCGCCACAAAGACAAATTGCTGGCAGCCATGGAACAGGCGAAGAAATACATCATCGCCTCGGCCGTCGCCGCCAAGGGCGACAAGGAAGACGCCCATGTCTTCATGCCGCTGCATTGGGGCCTCGACGGTTTCATGTCGGAAGAGCAATTCAAAACCTTCTATTGGCCGCAGCTCAAAGACGTCATGATGGCGCTTATAGAAGCCGATATGACGCCCTATATTTTCTGGGAAGGGAATTGCAATTCGCGCCTGGAAATCATCGGCGACATGCCGGCGGGCAAATGTATTTACAAGTTCGAATCCACCGACATGAAGCTGGCCAAGGATGTTTTGGGCGACACCATCTGCATCCAGGGCAACATCCCGGCATCGTTGCTGATCACCGGAACGCCAGACGACATGGACGCCTACTGCAAGGATTTGTTCGAAGGTTGCAAACCCGGCGGCGGCTTTATTCTGGACGGTGCCTGCGGTATCCCGGACGAGTCCAAATACGAATGCGTCGTCGCCATGGTCGAAGCCTGCCGCAAATACGGGCAGTATTGATTCCTTGTATATTTAGTATCGCGCGGGGAGGCCGAGGCCTCCCCGTTATTTATTGCCCTACCTCGCCGCGTCTTGCCCCGCGTCGATCTCCAATTCCCTTAACGCGGCCTCTTTTAAGAATCCGGACCGGGTGGTGTTTCTAAGGTTGGCCTCGGCGTCAATCAACTTCACCAGGCTTTCGGGTAAGGTCACATTGCACCTGACGGCCTTCTCCGCTGCCTCTGGAATGTCCACCATGATTACGGTGGCGGCATCCGAATAGGGGTCCTCTTCGAGAGTCTTCAATGCGTCGTTTAAGCTGGATGGTTCCGGAATGTCTTCCTTAACCTTGATCATGCTCTGCATGTGAAATACCAACCCCTTGATGGCATTCCAGACGACTTCGTCCATGGTCTTGGCGGAGGTTGCAAATCCAGGAAAATCCGGGGCGGTCACGGCGTAGCCGTGCCCGTCTTCCTGCCATAGATAGACTGCGTAAATGGTCATCTCAAAACCTCGGTAAAGTCAGGCCGGTTATACGCTCGATCATGCGAAGGACAGCGGGCGGTGCGTCACCATTGATGGGCAACGAAATGGAGCCGGCGCGGTCTGTGTGATTGTATGAAATCCTTACCTCATCGCGATTGCTTTCGGTCCAACCCGCCTGTGTTAATAGCGAACGGATATCCGAATAATTCATGATGCGCATTTAATACGCATTGTATGGTATTTGTCAATATAATGCGTATTAAATGCGCATGAAAATGAACTCTAGCCCGGATTTTTCTCCACGTCCCACTCCACCAGCAACTTTTGTACGCCCCGGAAGGTCAGCGTTGGGATATACTCCCAATCCTGGTCGGGGCTGAGTTGCATGTGGGGTAGGCGGCGTGTCAGTTCTTCCAAGATAATCTTCATTTCCAGGCGGGCCAGGGGCGCGCCCATGCAGAAGTGGGCGCCGTGGCCGAAGGCGAGGTTGCGCTTGGCGTTGCGCCGTTCGTGATCGAACTTGGCGCCGCCCGGGAACATGGCGTCGTCGTGGCTGCCGGAACCCAGCATGAGAAGGATTTTCTGGCCCGCCATGATTTGGTGGCCGGCGATCTCGGTATCGCGGGTGGCGATACGCCGCCAGGCGAAAATGGAAGAATCGATGCGCAAAATTTCCTCGACCGCGTTGGCCATTTTATCCGGGTTGGCACAGATCGCCTCCCATTCGCCCCGGTCTTCCAAGAGCGCCTTGATACCGTTGGCGGACGCTTGCGTGGTGGTCTCGTGGCCGGCGAACTGCATCAGAAACGCCACATTATAGAGATAGTTGATGGTGAATTTCGACGGATCGTCCCGGTAAATGCGCACCATGTCGCCCATGTAATTGTCGCCGGGATTTTCCAGCGCCGCATCGACCAGGCGCTTGGTGAAATCCCAATGCTCGCCCATGCCCGCCATCATTTCGACCTGTTCTTCGTCGCTCGGCCGGCCCCAGTTTACCAGCGCCCGTTTGGAGCCCAGTATCTTGACCTTAACGGCGTCCTCATCAGACGCGCCAAGGAAGATAAATATGGCCAGCGCCGGCACTTCATACAGCATCTGCTTGACCAAATCGGCCTCGCCGTCATCGATGAAGCGGTCGATATAGCGGGTAACGATGGCGCGGATGCGGGGCTCGATCTCACGCAAGCGCTTCGGCGTGAAGGCATCGCCGAAGATGCGCCGGTGGTCCCGGTGGGTCGCCGGATCTTCGTCCACCAACGATGGCTCGGTGGTGATTTCCAGCTTGTCGCGTAACGTAGCCGCGGCCGGGCAGAGCGGCGTCACTGGATGGCGGGCGAGGGCGGCGGAATAGGTCTCCGGATCCTGGAAAATGGCGACAATATCGTCATAATTCATGACCACCCAGGCATCCATTTCGGCTGAAAAAAACACCGGCTCCTCGGCGCGGGCGCGGCGGAAAAAGGCGTAAGGATCGGCAAGGTATTCTTCCGAGAACGGCATGAATTCCGCACCCATCCCGCTCACCGGACATTCGCTTGTGGATGCCTTTTGGTAGGCTTCATATTCCCCCGGCACCGATTGAAACATGCCAAGACCGTCTGCCGTATCGGACATCAAATTCTCTCCCGTTGGCTGGGGCGCTTTAGCGCAGCCCGGCCTGCTTGATCAGCGGCAACACCTCGTCTTGAAACTGCAAAATGCCCTCTTCGTATTGGGGCCAGGTGAGCAAAATACCGGCAAACCCGATATCGTTCAGGTTCGTCAAAATATCAACCACCTGTTCCTTGGTGCCGACGATGGGAAAGCCGCCCCAGCCGGCCATGAAATGGGCCTTCATGTAGCGCATTTCGTCCTCGGTGAAGGTTTCCGCGTTGAGACCCATGGTCTCCACCAGATTGGTCACCGCTTCCCAATCGCCCATTTCGTGGGTGTAGTGATGGACGAAATCGCGTGCTTCCTGCTCGGTCTCGCGCACCACAACATAGGCGTTGGTCCAGACATCGATTTCATTGTCATATTCATCGCGGGCGAGATCGCGGTAACTGGCGACCATCTCTTTTAGTACGTCATACTCCCCCGATTTCGGCGCACAAAAGGCCACGTCGGAATATTTGGCGGCAAAATGGCGGCCCCGGTCCGAGCCGCCCGCATTCATCACCATGGGCCTCGGCGTCTGGATCGGTTTCGGCTCAAGGTAGCCTTTTTTGATCTGGTAGAATTTGCCGTCGAAATCGAACTCCTCGTCCTCGGTCCACAGACGATCGATGATTTCCAGCCACTCGACGGCGGCATCGTAGCGATCTTCGTGTTCCAACATTTTGCCGCCGAACATTTCAATCTCGTCCCGGTGCCAACCGGTGACGATGTTGAGCACGAAGCGCCCACCGGTGATGTGATCGATGGCGGCCGCCTGCTTGGCCGCCATGATGGGATGCACCGTGGGTACGTGCGAGGTCGCAAATATGGCCGGGTTTTTGGTTGAGGCGCCGATGCCGGCGGCCCAGGAAAAACACTCGAATCCAGGGCCGTTAAAATTGGTGATGCCGCCGAAGCCGCGCCATCGCCCCACCGGAACCAGGGCTTCGAATTCCATCGCGTCGGCGATCTGGGCCAGCTTCAGGGTGCTCGGCCAGTCGGCCTTCAAGGTGCCCTCAATGGTGGTCACCGCCGCGCCGCCTTCCAAATTGGTCGAGAAGGTGCCGAGCTTCAGTTTGTTGCTGCCGAACAGCGGGTTGCTATCCTGGCGGTCCCGTTGATGATCGCGCCTTGCCATTATGTCTTCCCTCCCTGTTTACAACCCCAGCACCCGTTTTCCCAATATTTCCGCTTGGATCTCGTTGGTGCCACCCAAAATTGTGTAGGCGCGGAAATTCAGATAACGGGGGGCGATGCCGAGCAGCTCTTCCTCGTCCGGCGGCAGTTGCAGGGCATCGTAGAGCGGGCGCTCGGGCTCCCACTTTAAGATATCTTCACCGGCGGCATCCAAGGCCAACTCGGAAACTTCCTGGCGGATCGAGGACCAGCGCATTTTCAGCATCGACGAAATGGCGCCCGGATTGGCGCCCGATTGCAAATCCGAAAGGACGCGGATATCGACCATCTCCATGGTATCCAGATCGGCGCCGATCTCGGCCATGCGGATGCGAATATGGGCGTCGTCGATAAGCCCCCGGTCCCGGATCAGGCGCACCACCTTGGCGAACTGGGCGCGCACCCGGCCCGCTACCAGTGCGCCGCCGCGCTCAAACTCCAAAAGATATTTGGCCACGTCCCAGCCCTTGTTTTCCTCGCCGACGCGGCCCGACTGGGGCACGCGCACATCGTCAAAAAATACTTCGTTGAATTCATGATCGCCGCCATTGCCGATGATTGGGCGGATGGTGATGCCGGGCAAGTCCATGTCCAGCAAGATGAAGGTGATGCCTTCCTGGCGCTTGCCTTCGGTGGAGGTGCGCACCAGGGCGAACATGCAGTTCGATTTGTGCGCGAACGAGGTCCAGATTTTCTGGCCGTTGATGATGTAATCATCGCCGTCGGCGACCGCCTTGGTTTTGAGGGAGGCGAGGTCCGAGCCCGAACCCGGCTCCGAATAGCCTTGGCACCAATGGTCTTCGCCGGAACAGATGCTGGGTAGGTATTTGTTTTTTTGCTCATCGGTGCCGAAATGCATGAGCACCGGGCCCACCATGCGCGAGCCTTGGCCGTTATAGACCGGCGCGCCGGCGCGGGCGCTTTCCAGATCGAAGATATATTTCTGCACAGGCGTCCAGCCGGGACCGCCCCATTCATCGGGCCAGGACGGCACCGACCAGCCCTTTTTATGCAGCAACTTGTGCCATTCATAACCCAATTCTGGCTCGTTCAGGAACGCCGTGGTCAGGGTCATGGCCCGGCGGGTTGCGTCCGGCAGGTTGGCGTCGATAAAGGTGCGCACCTCTTCGGCGAAAGCGACGTCTTCGGGGGCTAGGTTCAAATCCACTGGCTTATTCTCCCTGTTCCTTAAGCCGCTGGCGACAGCAACAGGCCGGCGCCGGCGGTGTCGGGATCGGCGATGATGGCGGCATATAATTCGGCGTGACGGGCAGTGCTGCCGTAGCTAGCCTCATAAACCATCAGCCGCTTGGCGTAGCTGCCGATGGTCAAATCGGCGGTGGTGCCGATGGCGCCGTGGGTCTGGATGGCGTTCTGGCCAACGAAGCGGGCGCAGCGCCCGACCTTGGATTTGGCGCTGGATACGGCGCGCCGGCGCTTGCTTGCGGGTGCGTCCGCCGACAAAACCGCCAGCGTGGTGACGGCGCGGGCTTCTTCTTCCGATACCTTCATGTCCACCAGCCGGTGGGCCAATACCTGAAACTTGGAGATCGGCTTGCCGAACTGCTCGCGCGTCTTGGTGTATTCGACGGTTTCTTCCACCAATTTCGCCATGGCGCCGACCGCGTCTGCCGATAGGGCCGCGATGGTCCTGTCGATGGCGGCCTCGATGGCGTCCGATGCATCTTCCAATCCGCCCAGCATTTGGGCGCGCCCGACATTTACGCCGGTCAGTTCCACATCGGCGGCGCGCCCGCCATCCAGCGTGCGGTGTGGGCGCAAGGTGACGCCGGTTGCATCGCAATCGATCATGAAAACGCCGATGCCTTCACCGATACGCGCCGGCACCAATAGCCGCCCGGCCATGGGTGCGTCGATCACCGATTTGCGGGCGCCGCTTAACACATATCCGTCGCCGCTTGGCGCTGCGTCCACCGAAATATCACCCGCTGCGCCGCCCATAAATGCGATCCGCAAGGCGCCTTCGCCGATGGCCGGCAAGGTTTCGGCGCGCTGCTCCGGCGTTCCGATGGCGGCGACCAGCCCGCCACAAAGAACCACCGTGGTTATGTAGGGCTCCACCACCATATTGCGCCCGAAGGCTTCTGTCAGGATCGAGATTTCCACCATGCCGGCGCCTAGGCCGCCGTCTTCTTCGGCGAAGGGCAAGGCCAGCCAGCCCAATTCGGCAAACTGGCGCCACATGTCATCGGCCCAGGCGGCATCGTCTCCTTGGTCCGCTGGGCTCCCATGGCGGGCGCTGAAATCATAATTTTCCGACAGCATCCGTTCGGCACTGTCGGCCAGTAAGGTATGCTCGGTGTCTCGCTGTAAATCCAATGGAAATCTCCCCCTCGGCCATTGCGCCTTTGGAATATTACTTTAAGCTTCCGGTTCAATCAAAGCCAACATGACAAGGGGACGGGGTATTGTTCGGCAGTGGTAAGGTCATTTCCGGGGATCGGGTTATCGACAAGGCCGATCTGGAGGTGCGCGCCCGGCGCGCCGCGACGGCGCTGAACAGCCTAGGCATCGACAACGGTGGTGTGTTCGCGGTGTTTCTGCGCAATGATTTCGCCTATCTGGAAGCGCGCATGGCCGCCGATTTCCTGGGCGCCTATATCGTCGCCACAAACTGGCACCAGAAAGATGACGAGGTCGGCTATATCCTTAGTGATTGCGAGGCCGAGGCGCTCATAGTCCATGCGGACCTGCTACCCCAAATCGAACCCGGAATACCGGACGGCCTCCCCGTTTACGTCGTGCCGACGGCAGTGGACTTGGCTGAAGCCTATGGCGCCGATGCATCGATCTGCACGGTGCCCGATGGCCGCACAGATTGGGGCCAATGGATCGAAGGGTTCGAGCCTTGGGACGCGCCGGGGCGGCCGCCGCGCCCGGCGATCATGTACACATCGGGCACCACCGGGCGGCCCAAGGGGGTGGTCAAGCAACCCTTGAAGGCGGATCAGGTGGAAATGGCGGCCAAGCTGGGCGCCGATACGTTTGGCCCGAGGAACGGCATGGTCTCGCTTTTGTGCGGCCCCTGTTATCATTCGCCGCTGGATGTGCAGGCGCGCCAAGGGCTCACATACGATGCGGATCTGATCATCCAGCCGCGCTTCGATGCGGAAGAATTCCTGGCGCTGGCGGAAAAATATGGCGCCACCAACGCCCACATGGTGCCGGTCATGTTCGTGCGCATGCTCAATCTGGCCGAAGACGTGCGCGCCAAATATGACATTTCTTCGATCGAGCATATCATTCACGGCGCAGCGCCATGTCCCCCTGAGGTCAAGCGCGCCATGATCGATTGGTGGGGGCCGGTGTTTTGGGAATATTACGGCTCCACAGAGCTTGGCGTGCCGGTACTCGGCACCTCCGAAGACTGGCTGGCGCGCCCCGGCTCTGCGGGCCGGCTTGTGCCTGGCGCCACCATCAAGATTGTCGATGACAACGGCAAAGAGGTTCCCACCGGCGAAGTTGGCGAGATATTTACCGGCTCCACCGCGCGCGCCGAATTCACATATAAGGGCCGCGATGCCGACCGCGCCGAAGCCGAATTGGACGGCATGTATTCCATGGGCGACATCGGCTATATCGACGCCGACGGCTATATCTTCATATCCGACCGCAAGCGCGACATGGTGATCTCCGGCGGCGTCAATATCTACCCGGCTGAGATAGAGGCGGCCTTAACGCAAATGGCCGGGGTCAATGACTGCGCCGTGTTCGGCATTCCCGACGACGAATTCGGCGAAAAGCTGATCGCCTTTGTGGAGCCGGCCCCGGATACTGCTCTGGAAGTTGCCAGCGTGCAGGAGCATCTTCGCGCCCATCTTGCTAACTACAAGGTGCCGCGCATAGTCGAGTTCGCGGCCAGTCTGCCGCGCACACCCACGGGCAAAATCATAAAACGCGAGCTGCGTGATCCTTATTGGAAGGAAGCTGGCCGCACTATCTGAGCAATCAACGAGAAACGGAGGAAACCCAAGTGGCAAAAAAAGATATCGCCATTGTCGGCTATCACGAAACCAAGATCGATGTGAACACCGGGCGCAGCCCGTTTGATTTCGCCGGCGAAGTGCTGGACGGATTGCTGGATCAGACTGGCCTCGAAAAAGACGCCATCGACGGCTTTGCGGTGTGCAGCGCCATGTCGGGCATGTCGACGCCGTTCTGGTCGGTGGTGGTCTCCGACTATCTCGGAATGGAATTGAACTGGTGCCAGCAAGTGGATATTGGCGGCTCCTCGCCTTTGGGTGCGGTATCCAGGGCGTGCTCGGCCATCCGCGACGGCCAATGCGAGATTGTCTTCGTGCTCGGCGCCGATTCCCAATCGACGGCAAACCTGTCCAATGCGCGCGGCTGGCAGCCGGAGTTTCAGAATCCGGTCGGGCTGATGGGCCCTCCCGGCGCCTTCGGCTTCATCTCCAACCGCTATGATGGGGTTTATGGGCTCGATCTGACAGCCCTGGCGCGGATCGCCGTCGCCCAGCGCGGCCACGCGGTGATGAACCCAAACGCATTCGAGAAGTTCCGGGTGCCGATCACCGAAGATGATTATCTGAATTCCCGCATGATTTCCGACCCGGTGCGCTTACTCGATTGCGTCATGCCCTGCGACGGCGGCAACGGCGTTATTGTCATGAGCACCGAGCGTGCCAAGGCGCTGGGTATGGATAAAATGGTGCACCCCACCGGCTATGGCGAGCGTAACAATCACGGCGTTAATGATAACAACACCGATATCTTGGAGAGCGGCCATTGTGTCGCAGGGCCGAAAGCCCTCGCCCAGGCCGGCATGACCGTGGATGATTTGGACATGTTCCAGCCCTACGATGATTTCATTATCGCGGTCATGCTGCAGATGGAAAATATCGGCTTTTGCGAGCGCGGCCAGGGCGCCGCCTTCGTCAAGGATACGGACCTCACCCATACCGGCAATCTGCCCTTGAATACGTCCGGCGGACAAATCTCGGCGGGTCAGGCGGGGCTTGCCGGCGGCGGCACCAATCTGGTCGAAGCCGTGCGTCAATTGATGGGCGAGGGCGGCGAGCGCCAGGTGGCCAAAGCCTCCAACGCTATGGTTACCGGCATCGGCGCCATTCCTTATTTAAGGAATTGGAGCTGTTCCACCGTGATGATCCTGGAAGCCGGTTAGAGATTAATAGGAGCGAATGATATGAGCGAAACAGAAATTCCCCCGCGCCCGGCGCCAGTGCCCACCAATTTTTCCCAACCTTTCTGGGACGGTGCCAAGGAGAAGAAGTTTATGCTGCAATATTGCCTGGATACGGGCAAATACCAGTTCTTTCCGCGCCCCAACTCTATCCACACGGGCCGCCGCAACACCGAATGGCGCGAAGCGTCTGGCGACGGCACGGTCTATTCGTTCACCGTCACCCGCCGCGCGCCGCCGGCGTTCCGAGGGCGCGAGCCATATGTGATCGGCTCCATCCAGCTGGCCGAGGGTCCGCGCATGATGGCCGAGATCGCCGGCGCCAAGTTCGAAGATTTAAAGATCGGCGCCAAGGTCCGCATCACCTGGGAAGAGGTGAACGAGGAATATAACTATCCGGTGTTCGAGCTGGTGGAATAGAGACAGCAGCCATGGTCACGCTTCAGGCGCGCCCGGCGGCCATCGAAATCGATCCGGCCCAAACCGCGCTGGTTATCGTCGATATGCAAAACGCCTTCGCTTCCAAGGGCGGTATGTTCGATCTTGCCGGCTTCGATATTTCGGGCGCGCCCGCCGCGATCGAGGCTAACCAACGGCTGATCCATGGCTGCCGCGCCGCAGGGGTCCAGCTTGTCTATCTGCAATATGTCTATGATGCCGAATTGCGGGACGGCGGTGGCCCGGAATCGCCCAACTACCACAAGGAGCTGGGCATGGTAATGATGCGGGACAAGCCTGAACTGGCGGGCAAACTTTTGGTCGAAGGCACCTGGGACGCGGCGATTATCGATGAACTGACGCCTGTGCCCGGTGACAAGGTGATCATCAAAACCCGCTACAGCGGCTTTTGCCGGACCGAAACCGAAGACTATTTACGGTCGCAGAATATCAGCCATCTATTGTTCACAGGGATCGCCACCAATGTCTGCGTCGAAAGTACAGCCCGTGATGCCTATTTCGCGGAATTTTTCCCCATCGTGATCGAAGACGCCATGAACCATTCCGGCCCGGACTTCAACCGCCAGGCGATGCTATGGAACTTCGAAAATGTGTTCGGCTGGGTCACGAAGTCAGCGCATGTCCTTGCGGCGTTGGAGGCGAAGGCCAACGCGGCCTGATTAACCAAAACAAAGAGCAATACCATTGGCACGATCCCTTGGCCTCGGCGGTATCACGGACGCCTTTTCCAGCCGCAATTTCCGCATCTTCTGGACCGGCAACTTCGTCCACAACATCACCGTCTGGGTGAACAGGATGGCGCTTGGCTGGCTTACATGGGAGTTGACCCATTCCGGGACCTGGCTGGGCCTGATCGGCGCCGCCGGCATGCTGCCCATGGTGTTTGTCGGCCCACTGGCCGGCGTGACCGCCGACCGGTTCGGTCACCGTCTGCAGCTTGTGACCGCCACCTATATCGGCGCCATAACCGCCTTTGTGACCGCGATGATGGTTGCCTTCGATGCCATCAGCCCTTTTTCGTTGCTGGCGCTCACCTTGTTGTCCGGCTTAACGCGCGCCTTCAACATTCCGGCCCGTTCGGCCATGGTCCATGCGCTGGTGGAGCGCCGGCATCTTTCCTCGGCAATCGGCGTCAACAGCGCCACTTATTATGGCGGCAATTTCATCGGCCCGGCGCTGGCCGGTCTGATCATATCCGTGTGGGGAATCAAGCCGGCTTTTTTCGCCTATGTGATCGGCGAGCTGATCGCCGCCACGTCGTTCGTCCTTTTGCGCTTCGAAAACGCGCCCGCCGGGCCTAAGCGCAAGTTCGATCTGTTCGGTGACCTGATCGCCGGCGCCCGCTACACGTTTCGGAACCGGGGCATTTTGTCGCTGATGATGCTGAGCGCGGTGATGGCGCTATTTTTGCAGCCCTATATGGATATGCTGCCGGGCATGGCCGACAAGGTTTTCGGCATGGGCGCCGAAGGCCTTGCCTTCCTGACCTCGGCGACCGGCGCCGGCGCCATGTGCGGCGGATTGTGGATCGCCCAGCGGGGCCGCATCGGCGGGCTGGTGCGTATCCATGTGATCATGTTGGCGGGCGCTATAGTGATGATGCTCGCCTTCGTTGCCACTGATATTTTGGTTGCCGCCATGGCCGCTTTGTTCGCGGTTGACTTTTGTCTGATCTCGGCGCATTCGTCGAACATGACCCTGGTGCAGAACGCCGTCGACGGCGATTTCCGCGCCCGGGTCATCAGCTTTTCCGGCGTCGTTGGGGTGTCAGGCCCGGCCCTCGGCGCGCTGATTATCGGCTGGGCGGCGACGCAGCTCGGCTTCCGCCTGCCGATCGGCGTAAGCGCCGTGGTTGCCCTCGCCGCCTTTGCGCTGATCGCGCGCATGGTCTTAGCCCGCGCACCGGAATTGGAAGCGTCGAAACTTTAAGCAATCAATCGATCACCGCGATGGCGTTAATCTCCAACATGCAGCGGGGATCGGTGGCCAGGCGGACGATTTGAACGGTGGTGGTGGCCGGCTTGGAATCGCCGAAATATTCCAACCAGACTTTGTTCAAGATATCCTGCTGTTCCATGTCCGTCAGAAAGCGGTCGGCGGTGACGATATCATCGAACGTGGCGCCCACCGCCGAGAGGCCTTTTTTTAAATTCTCCAACGTCGCCCGCGCTTGACCCTCCATGTCCGTTGGCATATTGGCGAACTCTTCCGGGATGTGCGGATGACTGTGATAGACCGGCGCCGCCGTGACCCCGGCGCAATAGACGGTGGTGCCGCCGGTCACCTTGATGGCGGGGGCGTAGGGCATCCACACGTCGGGGGCGTCGGGCCAGTGAATATGTTCGACTTGTTTGGGCATGGGTTACCTCCGGTTTGGGTCAGGTGAGCAATATGGCACGAAAATCATTGACGTTTGTATAGGTAGGCCCGGTGACGATCAAATCACCGAGGTCAGCGAAAAATCCGTGGGCGTCGTTGTTATCAAGCATGGCTGCCGCATCGAGGCCAAGGGCACGCGCCCGCTGCAAAGTATCTGGCCCGATAAACGCGCCGGCATTGTCTTCGCTGCCGTCGATGCCGTCGGTATCGCAGGCGATGGCGTGGGCATCGGCGCGCCCCTTTAACGCCAGGGCCAGGGCCAGCAGAAATTCCGAATTGGGGCCGCCCTTGCCGTTGCCCCGCAGCGTGACCGTAGCCTCGCCGCCCGACAACAAAACCGAGGGCCGCAACTCATGGGCATCCAGCTTGGCCGCCATCTCCAACCCCATGTCCCGCGCCTCGCCTTCCAGATCGGCGCCCAGGATCACTGGCTCCACACCCAACTCCCGAGCCCGCGCTGCGGCGGCTTCGAGGGCGCGGCCCGCATCGGCGATAATGAACGCCTCATCATTGGCGAAGGCCACATCGCCTGGCTCCGGCGTCTCGCTCATGGCATTGAGAATCTCTTCCGGCGCATCGATGCCATAGCGGGCGAGCACAGCCAGGGCGTCGGCGCATGTGGTGGCATCGGGCACCGTCGGGCCCGACGCGATCACCGACAGATCGTCGCCGGCCACGTCGGATATGGCCAAGCTCAATAGTTTTGCCGGGCGGCAAGCGGCGGCGAGCCGCCCGCCCTTGATGGCCGAGATATGCTTACGCACCGTGTTCATAGCGTCGATGGGCGCGCCCGAGGCCAGCAAGGCAGTCGTCAGTTCCTGCTTGGCGACGAGCGAAATACCGTCCGCCGGCGACGTCAGCAGCGCCGAGCCGCCCCCCGACAACAAACAAATCACCAGATCATCAGGCCTAAGCCCGCTCACCAGTTCCAGCATGCGCCGGGTTGCCGCCTGGCCGGCCGCGCCGGGCACCGGATGATCGGCCTCCACAACTTCGATGGATTTCGTCGGACGGGCGTAGCCGTGGCGGGTGATGACCAGACCTTCGAGCGGGCCTGGCCAATGGGCTTCCACCGCCTCGGCCATGGCCGCCGATGCCTTGCCGGCGCCGATCACGATACAACGACCGGCCTGGTTTTCGTAGCCATGCAAATAGGACGCCATGCACCGGGACGGCTGCGCCGCTTGAACGGCGGTTTCGAACAAATCGGTTAATAGGGCGCTGGGGGTCAACAGCTCGGTTCGGGCAGCTTGCGAATGGCGCGCAGTTTTAGCTGGACCACGGCCAGTCCGATATCAAAGGTGATGGCGCTGCCGATGCCATTATCATGTATGTCCTGGGTGATGCTGGTTATCGGCTCGGCGGCGGTGCCGGTATAGCGATGAAATGATCCGACTGTGCGCCACGAGCGCCCGCCAAGCAGCTCGGCATCACCCTTGGGCGGCGGCCTGATGGCAATGGCCGTTCCGGTCAACAGCTCAAAGACGCGCATCGGCTCTGGTCCTGAGCCATCGAACAAAACATAGTTCATGGTGCGCTTGCCTTGTTCTATTTGTTGCGCAGTCCACAGAAACGATTGCACCGGAAAACGGGCTTCCTTCGGTAAGGCCAAGGTCTGGTCCTTGGGCACGCTAAGCCGCACTTGCCCCGCCGCGCCCGGGTGGGGGCGCGATGCAACGCCGCGTATCGGGGCCAAATCCTGGCCGTTCATGCGCGTACTATGATCGAAGGTCAGGCGGGTGCCGTCTTTGGCCTCGGAATTGCTGATATCGGATTCGAACTGCATATTGCGCCCGCCCCGCAATTGCGCCGTGATGGCGAAGCGCCCGGTCAGCCGCCAGGCCCGGCAGGTGCTTTCCAGGCGCAAAATCTGCGTGCCGTTATAGCTGGTAACGGCGCCCGGCAAGCGCCACTCCTTGACGGTGATTTCATAGATCGCCTCGTGCGGCTGCACGGTGGCGGCCTCGGCGCCGCCGGTAATCGCGATTGCCAGCGCGGCCGATGCGAGCATGGCCTTCATCGCAAGGCCTCGTCCACCCAGCCGGCCCAGGCCAATGTGGCCCCGTCGCTGCCTTCGGCCCCGACAAGCTGCAAGCCGACGGGCATGCCATTCGGACCTGAATAGGCCGGCAATGTAACGCACGGACCATGCATCAAGGTCCAAAGCCCGTTGAAGGCGCCGCCTTCGATGATGGTGAGGTCCTTGGGCGCTTCCCCGGTGGCCGCAGGCGTGATCAGGATATCGAAATCGCCGAATATGGGGGCCAACAAACCCCGCACCCTTGCCGCTTCCGCCTTGGCGGCTTCGTAGTCGGCGTCGCTGACGGATTTGCCGAACACATATCCGTCCCGCGACCAGGAAGTGATCTCGTCCAGATGATCGGCGATGAAATCGTCCGAGGCGCGCACGCCTTCGTATGCCGTAATATGCCTGAAGCGTTCCTCCATGACGGCTCGGAAATCATCGGCCAGGTCCACATCGCTGACCGACGCGCCTGCGGCGTTCAATTTTTGGCTGGCGTGTTCGATCATGGCGACGGTTTCGGGCAAGGCTTTCGGCCAGACATGGGTGCGGGCGATGCCGATGCGGGGTGCGCCGGTGCGCGCCGGGGCTGCGCTCTCGCCGGTCAGCGCGGCGCGTATAAGTCCGATATCCTCCAAATGCCGCGCGAACAGGCCGAGGGTGTCGATGGATGGTTTCAAATGGCGGATGCCGGAGCGGTCGAGCCCGTCGAGGCTGCCCTTGAACCCATAAAGGCCGCACAGCGACGCTGGCCGTATCACCGAGCCGCCGGTCTGCGTGCCGTTGGCCAGCGGCACCATGAAATCGGCGACCGCGGCGGCCGAGCCCGAAGACGAGACGCCGGGCGTGCGCTCCAGATCATGGGGGTTGCGTGTCACGCTTGGAAACGGGCAGGCAAATTCGGTGGTGATGGTCTTGCCGAGGATCACGGCGCCGGCGGCCCGGAGCACCGCCACCGTCGCCGTATCCGCACCCGGCCGGTTGCCCTTATAAAGGTGCGAGCCGTATTCGGTCGGCATGTCCATGGTATCGAGCACATCTTTGATACCCACCGGAACGCCGTGCAATGGGCCCGCCGGCGCTTCACAATCCCGGGCGCGGGCTTGGGCGAGGGCCAGCTCGGGATCGATAAAGGCCCAGGCGTGGATATCACCGTCGCGCGCATCGATTCGCGCCAAACAGTCTGATACCAGCGCTTCCGAGGTGAATTCGCCAGCCGCGATCCCTTTCGCCATGGCCGCCGCGCTAAGGGTATTCAGACCCTCCGGTCCTTTCGATTGCAGCTCCGATTGTGCCATTTTGATACGCTTTCGTTTTGAAATTGACCCCTTGGCCATGGTGATGGCATCGTGCGCCGAAAGCAACCGGCGATCAAAGTCCAGTCAGCCAAATTGAGCATTGCCAGGCCAGGGCGAATTCGGGATAAGAAGCTAGGAACTTTGAGGGCACCAATCGATGGCATTTGAATTGTTCGTTAACGGCACGCTGATGCGCGGCCTGGCGTTGCACGAAAATCTACAAGACGCTGAATTCATGGGGGAATTCACCACAACGCCGACCTACCGTTTGTATTCCATCGGCGATATTCATCCCGGCATGTTTGCCGTCGAGGCGGGCGGTGTTGCCGTTGCCGGGGAAATGTACCGTATGAGCGACGAGACCTGGAAACAGGTCGAGGACGGCGAGCCGCCCAACCTCTATTGCGGGCCGGTGACGTTGGACGATGGCAGCACCGTCAACGGCATCCTTTTCCCTCAAGATATTGCCGAAAAGAGCCATTTGGACATATCTGATTTTGGCGATTGGCGCGCCTATATGGCGTCTAAGAAATAGATGGTCCGGAGGGGCTGCAAACAAACCTTAAGTTTGGACTCGGCGAGCGGTTTGTGATATCGTTTTCACCTCCTGGGGAGGAGGGGAACGGCCATGGTCACGGTAGCGGCGCAAAATTTTTTTATTGAAGCTCAACCCTACGCGCTGGAGTTCGATCCAGCGGCGACGGCTCTCATTGTCATCGATATGCAGCGGGATTTTGTCGAGCCGGGCGGCTTTGGTGAAATGCTGGGCAACGACGTTTCGCTTTTGCGCGGCGCCATAGCGCCCACCATCCAAGTCCTGAAGGCGGCCCGCGAGACTGGATTGTTCGTGCTCCATACCCGCGAAGGTCATGTGCCCGATTTGTCGGATGCGCCGCCGTCCAAACTGGCGCGCGGCAAATTGGAGACCGGCATCGGCGATGAAGGCCCCATGGGACGCATCCTGGTGCGGGGCGAGGAAGGTCACGACATTATTCCTGAACTGGCGCCTATCGACGGCGAGCCGGTGATCGACAAGCCCGGCAAGGGCGCGTTTTACGCCACGGATCTTGGCGACATATTACAGGCCAGAAATATTGCTACGCTGATCGTCTGCGGCGTGACCACCGAAGTTTGCGTGCACACAACGGTGCGCGAAGCCAACGACCGCGGCTATGAATGCCTGGTGTTGGAAGATTGCGTTGGCTCTTATTTTCCCGAATTTCAGCGCGTGGCGCTGGAAATGATCAAGGCCCAAGGAGGAATATTCGGCTGGGTCGGCACGTCATCGGCGGCAATCTCCGCATTGCGGTCGGCGGCAAGCGTCGCAGCCTGATATCAAGCGGACACCAAAATCCGCGGCAATAAACTTATTTTATTTTGTTTTGAACTTAAGTTGAACAAGGGGACTTTTCGTTATGGATAAATCGGTATCGTGGTGGGAGCCGGGCGATTGGAACGGCTTCTTCGGACTTGGCACCAATGTTCTGGTCAACCTGCTGGTTCTGACCGGGCTTTTAAAATTTGTCATCGGTATTCCCGATGAAACCCTGTTTGGAACGATCCTGCCCGCCATCGGGCTGATGTTGTTCCTGGGCAATATGTATTACGCGTTTATGGCCCGCCGTCTTGGCGAAAAGGAAGGGCGCAACGATGTTACCGCGCTCCCGTCTGGTCCCAGCGTGCCGCACATGTTCTTCGTGGTCTTCGCCATCATGCTGCCCATCAAGGCCAGCACCGGCGCCTGGCAGACGGCCTGGCAGGCCGGCATGATCTGGGTGTTTGTCGAAGGTATCATGCTGTTCCTTTGCTCGTTCATCGCGCCGGCTATTCGGCGGCTGACACCAAGGGCGGCGCTGCTTGGAACTTTGGCGGGCATTTCAATCACCTTCATTTCCATGCGCCCGGCGTTCGAGATCGCGGAAACACCGATCATCGGCTTCGTGTCGCTGGCGATCATTTTCGCGGCCTGGTATGGCGGCGTGAAGTTCCCGGGCAAAATTCCGGGCGGATTGCTGGCCATTGCCGTTGGCACCGCTTTGGCATGGCTTTCCTATGCGTTCGACTGGGGGTTCGGCAACGTCAACCCGGGCGGCGTATCAGGCTCTGTTGCCAGCCTTGGTTTTAACTTCGCCTGGTTCGAACTCGGCAATCTGTGGGCGGGGCGCGAATTTCTGGCCCTGGTCCTGGTGACCGCCATTCCGTTCGGCATCTATGACTTCATCGAAGCCATGGATAATGTGGAAAGCGCATCGGCGGCGGGCGACGAATACAGCGTCCGCGAAGCGGTCAGTGCCGAGGGCATCATCAGCCTTATCGGCACGCTGCTTGGCAGCCCCTTCGCCAACGCCGTTTATATTGGCCATCCAGGCTGGAAATCCATCGGCGGGCGGGTCGGCTATTCGGTGGCCACCGGCGTCATGGTTCTGGTTCTGACCTGGCTGTCCATCGTGCCGTTGCTGCTATCGATTATTCCAGTGGTGGCGATCATCCCGATCCTTCTCTATATCGGGGCCCTGATCGGCGCCCAGGCCTTCCAGGCGACGCCAAAAAGCCACGCGCCGGCGATTATCCTGGCGCTGGTTCCCAATCTCGCGGCTTGGGCCAAGGTGCAGATCGATGGCTCGCTAGGTGCCGCCGGCACCAACGCCGCCCAGGTCGGCTTCGATAAGATGGCGCAAAACGGCGTTCTCTATCAAGGCATGGATGTGCTGGCTGGCGGCGCTGTCGTCACCGGCCTTCTGTGGGGTGCCATGGTGGTGTTCCTGATCGACCGCAAGCCAAGCGCGGCTGGCGTCACCTCGATCATCGCCGCCATCCTCGCCTTCTTCGGCTTTATCCACGGCTCCGCCGTGGGTTGGTCGGTGTCGCCGACAATGGCACTATCCTATGGTTTGGTTGCGATCCTGTTTTTCGCATTCGCAACCATGGATGCGGAACCGCAGGCAGCCGAGTAGTTGCTGGCGTTACCGCATATAACCGAGATGCAGACATACGGACCCGTCCGGTGGGATAATCCCCGCCGGGCGGGTTCGCCTGTATCGCCTCAACCGGGGCGCAAGCGGGCGCTTTCGGTGGGTTCTGGTATCGATCCGTTGCATTTTCACGGGACCGTTCACAGCGTTTTCGAACGCGCGCTGAATATCGAACTCGACAGCGGCAGATTGGCGGCGCTGGTGGCGCCGGGACTGCCCAACGCGCCGGCTACCATCCGCGCCGACGTTGGCGAAATGGCGTTCATGGAGCTTGCCATGCCGGGCGAAATCGCCGCCTGCCGGGCGGGCATCCTGAGGTTTGGCGGCGGGCTGGTTATTGATTTGCGAGGCGCCAAAAGCTGGCGCCCGGCGGCACCTGTCGGGCACCCCAAAAAAGAGGCATGGCAAAGCCTTTACAAACTTGCCATCGCCGCCCCCGAGTATGGCGCCTTGGGCGACTGGTCCGGCCTAGAAATCTGTAGAGATCCCCATCGGTTTAACCGCATGCCCGCTGATGAACTTGTCGCGGCCCTCGCGCCATTGATCGGACTTGGGCCGGGTCTGACCCCGGCGGGGGATGATTTTGTCGCTGGGCTGGCCGCTGCCCTTTATTGGTCGGGGAACGGTTCAATGTTGGCGCCGCACATGCTCCGCTGGGCGACGCGCACCACCCTAGTCAGCCGCTGGCTTTTGCTGGATAGCTTGGGCGGCCAAATCAACGCGCCGGTTTGCGAGCTGGCTCAGGCCATGCATGGAAATATGGCCGTGCCCGCCGCGCAAGCGGTGTTGAAACTGGGGCATACCTCGGGGCTCGCCCTGGCGCTTGGGCTTTTGGCGGGCTATGGGTTCGCCTGGCCCGGCTTGGCCAAACAAACAGAAACCGAGTTGGCGGCCTGAACCATGAGCGCCCTGCAAAAGATATTCCCCAATATGTACCGGGATTCTGTTGCCCTGATGCGGCTGTCGGCGGAAGCATCCGATCTGCCCGGCATCGAAGCGGTATCGGCGATCATGGCGACCGAAGCCAATATCGCCCTGCTGGCCGAAGCCGGATTGCTTGATGGCGCAACCGATGCGGGCCCCAACGATCTGTTGCTGGTGATCCAGGGCGGCGATGATACGGCGATCACGGCGGGCGCCGAATTTATCGAAAGCGCCCTCACTGAAACCGCTGAAGGGCCGAGCGAAGGTGGCGGCGCACCAGCTCTGCCCCATAGTATCGAAACGGCGCTCGGCACCCATCCGGCGGCCAACCTCGCACTGATATCCTGCCCCGGCGAATATGCGGGGGCAGAAGCCATGAAGGCGCTGCGCCTCGGCCTCGACGTGATGCTATTCTCGGACAATGTCGCGCTCGAAGATGAAGTGGCCTTGAAAACCATGGGCGACGAATTGGGGCGTTTGGTGATGGGGCCCGATTGCGGCACTGCCATTATCAACGGCGTGCCGTTGGGCTTCGCCAATGTGGTGCGACCGGGCAATATCGGGCTGGTGGCGGCATCGGGCACTGGTCTGCAGCAGGTGTCCTGCCTGATCGATGATTTAGGCGGCGGCATCTCCCAAGCCATCGGTACCGGCGGGCGTGATTTGAATTCCCAGGTTGGCGGGCGCGCCATGATCCGGGGGCTGGAAATGCTGGCAAGCGATCCCGGCACCGAGGTGATCGTGCTTATATCGAAGCCGCCGGATGCCGACGTGGCCAAGCGCCTCATGGATTTGGCTTCCGCTTGCGCTAAGCCGGTGATTGTGAATTTTCTGGGCGCCGACGGGGGCGCGGGCACGTTGGAAGAGGCCGCCCATCTGGCCGTTGCCGCTGGCAATGGCGAGACGGCGGATATCAAAAATTTACCGCGCCACAATCTGGACGCGGACGCGCTCGAAAAGGCGCGCGCCGCCCTCGGCTCAGGCCAGGGCAGTATCCGCGCCCTTTATAGCGGCGGCACCTTCGCCTATGAGAGCATGCTGATTTTGCAGCCGTTGCTGGGCACCATCTGGTCCTCATCACCACTGAACCCCGATGGCCTGTTGAATGATCCGTGGCAAAGCCGGGGCCATACGGTCATCGACCTCGGCGACGATATCTTCACCCGGGGCCGCCCGCATCCGATGATCGATCACCGGCTCCGGGGCGAGCGTATTTTACAGGAAGCGGCCGACGCGGAGACGGCGGTGATCCTGCTGGATCTGGTGCTCGGCTACGGCTCCCACGATGATCCGGCGGGCGAACTGGCCACCGCCATCAATCAAGCCAGAGACATCGCCGAGGCGGCCGGCCACTGGGTACATTTTGTCGGCTTCGTCTGCGGCACCGATGCCGATCCGCAGCATGCCGCCCGCCAGGCGGAAGTGCTTGGCAATGCCGGCGTACTGCTGACGCCGTCCAATGCCCAGGCCGCGCGACTGGCCGCTGATATTGTGGGGAGCGGCTCATGAGCAGCGATCTGTTCAACAGTGACCTGAGTGTGGTCAATGTGGGCCTGGACAGCTTCGCCGATGCCATCGACGGCGCCGGCGGCCAGGCGGTGCGCACCGATTGGCGCCCGCCCGCCGGCGGCGATGGGTCTGCGGGGCGCGCCGTCGCGGCGCTGATCAACGATGCCCAAATCGACGCCGCCAACGAGACGGCCTTCGCCAAATATTTGGCGGCGCAACCCATCTTGGAGGGCGTCGGGCGCGCCGGCGACTGCCTGCCCGGCATGGGCGAACGGACCATCACCCATTCCGGCCCGCCGGTAGCTTGGGAAGACATGTGCGGCCCGGTGAAGGGCGCCATCATCGGCGCCATCATCTATGAAGGCTGGGCGGCGGATGAAGCGGTTGCCAAATCCCTGGCGGACAGCGGCGAGGTTACCTTCGCTCCTTGCCACCACCATAGCGCCGTCGGTCCCATGGCCGGCATCATCAGCCCGTCGATGCCAGTCTGGATCGTGAAAAACAGCGACGCCGGTAATATGTCTTACTGCACCCTCAACGAAGGCCTCGGCCGGGTGTTGCGCTTCGGCGCCTTTGATGCGGAGGTGCTGGAACGGCTAAACTGGATGCAGGATGTGCTGGCCCGGGTGATGGGCGCGGCTTTGGAAGGCCTCGGCGGCATCGACATCAAGACCATCATGGCCCAGGCCCTGCACATGGGCGACGAGGTTCATAACCGTAACGCGGCGGCCACCTCGCTGCTGATTAAGGCGCTAATTCCGCCGGCGCTTCGCTCCGGCCTCGATCAGGCGGAGATCGCCGCCGCTATCGAGTTCATGGCCGGCAACGATCATTTCTTCCTCAACATCTCCATGGGGGGCTGCAAATCTATGCTCGATGCGGCCCACGGCGTTGCGGGCTCTACCATGGTGACAGCCATGTCCCGGAACGGCGTCGAATTCGGCATCCGCGTATCGGGAGCCGGTGATGAATGGTTCACCGCCGAGGCGCCGGTGGTCGATGGGCTCTATTTCCCCGGCTATTCCATGGCCGACGCGGCGCCCGATCTCGGTGACAGCGCCATTACCGAAACTGCTGGGCTCGGCGGCTTCGCCATGGCGGCCTCGCCCGCCATTGTCCAGTTCGTCGGCGGCACACCGGCAGACGCCATCTTGCGTTCCCGCGAAATGCAACAGATCACCTTGGGCCGCAATGCCGCTTTGACCTTGCCGGCGCTAAACTTCGGCGGGACCGCGGCCGGCATCGATGTGCGCCAAGTGGCCGATCAATCGGTGCTGCCGATTATCAATACCGGCATCGCCCACAAAGAGGCTGGGATTGGCCAGATCGGCGCCGGTATCACAAGGGCGCCGATGGAATGTTTTGCGAAAGCGGTGCGCTGGCTGGCAGACAACAAGGCGCCAGGCTGATGGCCGGGGCCAAAGGCACAGTAGTGATCGCCGTCGGCGGCAATTCGCTAATTGTCAGTGAGGACCGCCAAGCCATTCCCGATCAGTACGAAGCGGCGGTGGCCACGGTCAAACATATCGTCAACATGATCGAGTCCGGTTGGAACGTGGTCATCACCCACGGCAGCGGCCCGCAAGTTGGTTATATATTGCGCCGCTCGGAACTGGCCATCGCCGAGATCGCGCCGGTGCCGATGGATTATGCCGACGCTGATATCCAGGGCGCCGTCGGTTACATGTTCCAGCGCGCCCTCCACAATGAATTCGTCAAACGCCACATGGATAAGCGCGCCGTCGCCGTCGTCACCCAGGTTCTGGTAGACGGCGACGATCCGGCCTTTGCCAACCCGACCAAACCGATCGGCCCGCAACTGGACGAAGCCACCGCCAAAAAGCGCGCCGCCGATCTGGGCTGGGATGTGAAAGACGATGCCGGGCGTGGCTGGCGCCGCGTGGTCCCCTCGCCAAAGCCGGTGGAAATCATCGAGTTGGAGCAGATCAGATTGCTTGCCGCCGGCGGCTTTGTGGTCATCGCCTGTGGCGGTGGCGGCATCCCGGTGCTGACCAACGAAAAAGACTATCTGGTGGGCGTCGAAGCGGTGATCGACAAGGATCTGGCTTCGGCACTTCTGGCCGCGAAATTGGGCGCCGAGCGGTTCATAATCTCCACCGACGTGGAACAGGTGGCGCTCAACTGGGGGACGCCGGCGCAAAGCTGGCTGGGCGATGTCAGCCTTGCCGAGGCGGAGCGTTTGCTTTTAGAAGACCAGTTCGATGCTGGCAGCATGGGCCCCAAGGTGGAAGCCATGACCGAGTACCTGACGCATGGCGGCGGCGTAGGCGTCATCACCAACCCGGAAAACCTGGATGCGGCGCTGGAAGGCGATGCTGGCACGAGGTTTTCGAAATAGGTGGGATTGGCCTTCGGTTGCTCACCGCTATAATAGGTACACAAGAACAAACGGGGAGGCGGGCGCGTGCAATTAGTCGGCGTCGATATCGGTGGCACATTTACGGATCTGGTGGGGCTGCGGGATGGGGAGATCGTCACCGGCAAAACTTCCACCGTGGTCGACGATCCGGCCAAGGGGGTCGCCAATTGTCTGGAAGACGCGGGCACCGATTTGCGCGCCGTTGAAGTGTTTCTGCACGGCTCCACCATCGCCATCAATACGGTGCTGGAACGGAAGGGCGCCCGCGCCGCGCTCCTCACCACCGAAGGCTTTCGCGATGTTTACGCCATTGGCCGCTCCAACCGGCCGGAAGGCTTCAATCTGGAATTCACCCGGCCGAAGCCGCTGGTTGCCCGGCATCTGTCGTTCGAGGTGGCCGAGCGGCTGAATTCCAAGGGCGAAGTGTTGACGGCGCTGGACGTGGACGCGGTGCAAGCCCTGGCCGGGCAATTGACCGAAGACGGCGTCGAAGCCATCGCCATCTGTTTTCTGCATTCCCACGCCAACCCGGCCCACGAGCAACGCGCCGCTAAAATTCTGGCGACGGCCTGCCCGGATATTTTCGTGACCCAATCCTCTGATATCTTGCGCGAATATCGTGAGTATGAGCGCATGTCGACGACCGCGCTCAATGCCTATGTTGGCCCCCGGGTGCGCAATTACCTGGACCGGCTGGACGGGCATCTGGAGGCAGGAAAATTTGCCGGCCAGGTGCAGATCATGCGCTCCAACGGTGGCACCATGTCTTTGGATCAGGCGCGCACCGAGCCGGTATCGATGATGGAATCGGGCCCTGTCGCCGGCATGATCGGCGCCGGCCATCTGGCCAGTATCTTAGGCTTTGATCAGTGCATCGGCTTCGATATGGGCGGCACCACGGCCAAGACATCCATGTTTCGGGATGGCCAGGCTGCTATCCACGAAGATTATTATATTGGCGGTTATGCCAGCGGCCAGCCGTTGCAGCTCCCCGTCGTCGATATCATCGAGATCGGAGCCGGCGGCGGCTCCATTGCATGGGTCGATGCCCATGGCGGCATTCATGTAGGGCCGGAAAGCGCCGGCGCCGATCCGGGCCCGGCCTGTTACGGCAAGGGCGGGGCGGACCCGGTGGTTACCGACGCCGATCTGGTACTGGGCCGGCTCAACGGGGCGCGCTTTTTATCGGGGCGCATGGGCCTCGACCGGGCCTTGGCGGAACATGCGGTCGCCGAAAAAATCGCAGAACCGTTAGGTCTCTGTGTCGCCGACGCGGCCCTCGGCATCGCCCGCATAACCGACAACGCCATGTCGTTATCCGTGCGCGCGGTATCGGTGGCCAGGGGCTCGGACCCAAGGGAATGCGCGATGATCGCCTTTGGCGGCGCCGGGCCACTGCACGCTTTGTCCATCGCCCGGGATATTTCGATCCCGACCGTGGTGATCCCCCAATATCCAGGTAATTTTTCCGCCCTCGGCATGTTGCTGGCGCCCTGGCGGCAGGATTTTGTACGCACCTTTGTTGCCGAGCTGGCTGATGTTTCCGAAGACGCCGCCGCCGACGTGATGGCCGAATTGGCGACCACCGCCGAGGCCAAGCTGGCCTCCGAATCCATTGCCATCGAGGCCGCCGAATTTCAATTCGCCGCCGATCTTCGCTATGTGGGGCAAGAGCATACCATCCCCATCAATTTCGCCGGCGCAGACCATCTTACGGCTGGCGGCTCGGAAAACCTGCGCGCCAATTTCGACGCCGCCCACAACACCCGCTATGGCCATGCAGCGCCGAACGAGCGTATCCAGCTTGCCAACATCCGCCTGACCGTGACCGTGGCGCGCGGTGGCGCCGACGCGGCGGAATGGCTGGCGGCCCCATTCTCAGCCAGTGATGCCCAGCCGGAAGAAAGCCGCGATGTGATTTTTGGCGATCCGGGACAGCCCCGGGCGGCGCGTATCTTATGGCGGCCCGGTCTGGCGGCGGGGACCGAAGTGGACGGCCCGGCGGTGATTGAAGAGCCCAATTCGACCACCTTGTTATATCCCGGCGATCATATGCGTATCAGCGAACACGGCCACATGATCATTGACGTGGGCCAGGGCTGATAATTTCATTAGGATAATACCATGAACGTGCATCCCATCACCTTGGAAGTTGTCCGCAACGCCTTCGTTGCCTATTCGGAAGAAATGGCGACGGCGCTCTGCCGCTCGGCCTATAATATGATGATCTACGAGGTGCGCGATTTCTGCTGCGGGCTGATCGATACGGAAGGCCGCCTGATATCGCAGAATTCGGGCGGTCTGCCGATCTTCCTTGCTGATCTCGGCGTGGCGGTTCTGGATGGAATCGAACGCTACGGGCTGGACGGGTTCGAGCCCGGCGACGTGATCATCATGAATCATGGCGGGGTCTGCGGTCAGCACCTCAACAATATTGTCATCTATACGCCCTGCTTTCACGAGGGCACACTGGTTGCGTTCGCCGCTAACCGGGCCCATTGGGTCGATGTGGGCGGCTCGCGCATGGGCTTCGGCTCCTATGATACCACCGAGATCTATCAGGAAGGGCTGCAACTGCGCTCGTTGAAGATTTATGAGGCGGGCAAGTGCAACGACAGCCTGATGCAGGTGCTGGAAGACAATATTCGCTTCCCGGAAAGCTCCTTGGGCGATCTCCGCGCGCAAATCGCCGCCTGCAACATCGCCGACCGGCGAATGGCGGAGCTTTATGGCCGCTACGATCCCGCCACCATTTCGGCCTGCATCGCCACCATCTGGGACCAGGCCGAGGCCGAGGCGCGGGACGTGGTGACCGAAATTCCCGACGGTGTTTATGAGGCGGAAAGTTTTCTCGACAATGATGGCCGCGATACAGGTACGCCGCTCCGCGTCAAAACCAAGGTGACGGTCAACGGCTCGGACATGGTTATCGATTACACCGGCATGAACCCACAGGTAAACTCGCCGCTGAATTCCGGCCATTCCGGCGGTCTGGCGGCGGCGCGCATTGCGTTCAAGTGCCTGACCCTGCCGAACGCGCCGGTCAACGAAGGCTGCTTCCGCCCGTTGGAACTGATCTCGCCCGAGGGCACCATGGTCAATGCCAAATCCCCCGCGGCCATCGGGCTTTGGAGCGTCGCCATGCCCACCGTGGTCGATACTATCTTGAAGGCCCTGGCGCCGGCTTTGCCGGAGCGCATTCCGGCGGCGCACAAGGCGGACATGGGCGGCTGCTCGTTCCACGGCTTTTGGGAGGACAGCGGCAAGCGCTTCTTGTTGATGAACATCATGGGCGGCGGCTGGGGCGGCAAGCCGGGCGGCGACGGTGAAAGCGCCGCCATGTCGATCTGCCAGGGCGACGTGCGCAACGCCCCCATCGAAGTGCAAGAGATGAATTATCCGTTCCTGGTAGAATGCCACAAGCTGCGCACCGATTCCGGCGGCGCCGGGCGCACCCGGGGCGGCCTTGGGGTTGAGGTGCGCTATCGTTGCCTGCAGGCGACACAAGCCAATATCAATTTGGACCGCACCGTCGATGCGCCCTGGGGGCTGCATGGGGGCAAGGCGGGCGCCGTCAACAGGGCCATTATCCGGCGCACCGATGGCACCGAAGAAACCGTGCTCAAGCAAACCAATCTGCAATTGAATGCCGGCGACAGCGTCACGTTCCTGACCGCCGCCGGCGGCGGCTACGGTCCGACCGGAGAACGTCCGCGAGAGGCTATCAATAACGATATCGAAGCCGGCTTCATCACCGAGGAAGCGGCATTGCGGGATTACGGCTTTGAAGGGGCAGGGGAATGAGCAAAGTTCACGAAGAGCGCAGTCAGCGCATCAAGGATGCCTTGGCCGATGCGGGCCTCGACGGGGTGCTGGTCTACGGCAATGCCTGGCGGGTCGATTATCTGCGCTTCGCCGTCGATTATTCGGTGCTCGAAGGCGACGCCGTTGCCATCCTATTCGCCGATGGTGACACCCATATTATTGTCGAGGGACCGGTGGAAGGCGCCCGCGTCCGGGCGGCGCGCCCCGATGCCACTGTTACCGCCACCGATGATCTGATCGGCGCCGTCCGCAGCCAAATGAAAGCCTTCGGCAACCGCCAAATCGCTATGGCGCCCGCCGATCTGATGCCGTATGGCATCGGAGCTGGCGACGATGCACCCAAGATGGACGACGGCACCGAGCTGTTGGATGCGCTGATGCGGGTCAAATCGCCGGCCGAGGTGGAAACCATCCGCCGCGCCACCGACATGGCCGATAAGGGCTACGAAGTGTTTGTCGATGCCGCCAAGCCGGGCCGCGCCGAGTTCGAAGTGGTCGCCGAGATCGAGGGTTTTTTCCGGGCCGAGGGGTGCCAGGAAAACTTCATGCTGATCGGCTCCGGCGGCGTTGAAGTGATGGGCATGCATCCCGCCGGCAGACGCCGCATCGAGGTTGGCGATCTGGTCACTACCGAGCTAAGCCCTTGTGTCGATGGCTATTATTCGCAGATTTGCCGCACCCTGGTGATCGGCGAGCCAACCGAATTGCAGCTCAAATCCTTCACCGTGTTCCAGGACGCGGTCGATGCGGGCTTTGCGATTTTGAAGGCCGGCGTGACGGCGGGCGAGGTGGCCATCGCCGAGAACGATGTGTTCCGGGCCCGCGGCCTCGGCAAATACACCACGTCTGAATATACCAGGGTGCGCGGCCACTCTCTTGGCCTGTTCGTGGACGGCAAGCCGCCCTTGCTGGAGGATGTGGAGACAGTGCTGGAAGCTGGCGCCTTTTTGATCATCCATCCCAACACCTATCATCCGGACGCCGGCTACATGGTATTGGGCGACGCCGCCGTGGTGACCGAAGACGGCTATATCAGCTTTTCGAAGACGCCGCGCGAATTGATCGTTGCGGCCATATAAGGGGGCTAAGGGATATGCGGCGTGGATTGCTGAACTGGTCGAAAGAGGAATTGCCCGAGAGCGTGTTCGACGGCCGCGTCGCGCGTTTGCAGGGCGCCATGGTCGATGCCGGCTTGGGCGCGGTGCTGGTCTATACCAATTTTCCGCGCCCGGCGGCGGTCTCGTACCTGACCCATTTTGTGCCCTATTGGAACCAGTGCCTATTGGTTGTGCTGCCCGAAGGGGCGCCGGAACTGATCGTCAGCCTGTCCAAAAGGGTGGCCGGCTGGATCATGGAAACCTCCCATGTGGGCGAAGTGATCTGCACCCCCAATATCGGGCTTGAGCTGACATCGTTGCTGGCCGGGGCCGGTCTGGCATCAAACAAGATCGGCATCGTCGAGATGGATAAGATTCCGCGCCCGATCATCCAGGCGGTGCTGGACGCCGATGCGGGCTACGATGTGTCGGACGCCAGCACCCTTTTCGCCGGCGTGCGCAATCCCGCCGACGAAGCCGAAGTGGCCCTGTCGGCGAAGGCCACCAAGATGGCCGCCGATGCCCTGGCCGGCGCGATTGAAGACGGCGGCGATCCCGATCTGGCGGCCATCGAGCGCGATGTGCGCCTGGCCGGTGCTGAGGATGTGTTCATGGATATCGCGCCGGACCTGACCCGGGACGCCAATTACATCCGCGCCGACAAGCCCATGGAGCTTGGCGCCCGATATGCAATCAGACTAAGCGTCGTCTATAACGGCAGTTGGATCCGCTATGGCCGCAGTTTCGACCGCGCCGGGGGGGCTGAGGCCGATGCGGCCATTGCAGATTATCTGGCCGCCGCCATCCCACCCTTGGACGACGGCGCCGACTTGGTGCATCTCGGGGTTCATGCGAACGCGGCAACGCCGCTGCAATGGGAAGGCGTGGTGGTTGAGGGCTGCATTGGCTGTTCGCCACTTCAAATTCTGCCCATGCCGCCAGCCGGGGCGGTGATCACTCTGGGCTTCAGCTTTCGGGACAAAATAGGACATTGGCTGGCCGACGAGCCGGTTAAATTGGCGGACTTTCCAGGCAAGCGCGCGGCGCGGCTGGTCAAGGGCTGACGTTGATTTTGGAGAATTGAGACATGGCAACCGTTCTGGTAACCGGATCGAACCGGGGCATCGGCTTGGAATTCGCGCGCCAATATGCGGCGTCCGGCTGGCGGGTCATTGCCACCTGCCGCAATCCCGACGCCGCCGCCGAATTGGGCGCCATCACCGGCGATATTGAAGTGCGCAAACTGGATATGATGGATTTGGGCGCCATCGATGCCCTCGCTGGCGATCTGGACGGAACTGCCATCGATGTTTTGCTGCTCAACGCCGGCATTAATCCACAGCCCGAAGCGCCGCCATCGGGGGGTACCGATTACGTCGCCTGGGCGGATGCGTTTCGCACCAATACCATGGCGCCTTTGCGCGCCGCGGTGGCCTTCGCCGAGCATGTGACGAGCTCGGAGCAAAAGGTGATAGCCTCGATCTCCAGCGGCAGCGCGTCCATTGAGCGCAATCCCGGCGGCAATTATGTCTATCGGAGCACCAAGGCGGCACTGAACCTCTGCATGAGCGGGCTATCCAAGGAGTTCAAGGATCGCGGTACCACCATCATTATGCTGTCGCCAGGCTGGGTGCGCACCGATATGGGCGGGCCCAATGCGGCGCGCTCTCCGGAAGAATCGATCAGCGATATGCGCGCCATCATCGAAGGCCTGGGGCCCGAGGATAATGGCCGCTTTGTTCATTATGACGGTACCGACGTTCCCTGGTAGCACCGAACAATAAAAGTTGATTGGAATGCAGTTGACCCTATACCGAATATCTGGCTCAACTAATTAAAATTATTGCAGAATTGGCCACCAAGATTTTGCAAATTAAATTGCCGGAGAAGGGGAGGCGGCATTTATGAATGATATATCTGAGCAATTGCCTGACCAGGATGCCGAGGCTGCGGCCGAGCCCGGTCAGGCGCGAATTGAAATCACCGGCCTCGGCAAGAGTTATGGCTCGCTGCAGGTATTCAAAGACATAAATTTAAATTTTGGCGAGCGCGAAATCGTCACCATTGTCGGCCCTTCGGGCTGCGGCAAAACGACGCTTTTAAGGTGCATCGACGGGCTTTTACCGGTCAACGAAGGCGCCGTCCAAATCGATGGCGATGAGATTGCCCAGCCGCGCGAAGGCGTCGCCATGGTGTTCCAGCATTTCGGCCTGTTCCCGTGGAAAACGGTTGAGCAGAACGTCGCCTATGGATTGAAGCTGGCCGGCGTTTCGAAATCGGAAATTCAGAAAAAGGTGCCCGAATATATTACCCTCGTGGGCCTCGGCGGGTTCGAAACATCCTATCCGTATGAATTGTCTGGCGGCATGCAGCAGCGCTGCGGCCTGGCGCGCGCGCTGGCAACCGAGCCGCATGTCTTGTTGATGGACGAGCCGTTCGCCGCCGTCGATGCGCAGACCCGCGAGATTTTGCAGTTTGAATTGTTGCGCATCTGGGCTTTGCGCCCGATGACCATGGTTTTCGTCACCCATTCCATCGAAGAAGCGGTTTTGATGGGCGATCGGGTGGTGGTGCTAAAAGGGCGCCCTTCCAGCGTCTTTGAGATTATCGACGTGAATCTGCCGGGCCCCCGGGACCGGTCCACATTGGGCCACCCGCGCTTCGCCGAGATTCGTGAACATGTTTGGAGCACGTTAATGGACGAGGCGCGCGCCGCCGAGTTCGAAGTGAATTAGATTGAAGATTTCAAAGGCCGCACAAGAAGCCTTGCGAATGAAGATAACCAATTAACTGTGGAGAATATATTATGACCTTTAAATCCAGAAAACATGCGAAGACCTTGGTTGGCGCAGTTGCCGGCCTCGGATTCCTGGCCACCGCCTTCGCCGCCGGCGATGCGGCTGCGCAGGCCAAAAAAATCACGATCGCGCTGCCGGGCGTGCCACCGATCTTCGGCTCGGTGTTCACCTATGTGGCGCAGGAAGCCGGTATCTACAAGAAATACGGCCTCGACGTCACGCTCAAGCCGTTCAACTCCGGCGTCGGTGCGGCCCGCGCCGTGGTGTCCGGCAATATCGACGTTTCCATGTCGCCGACGCCGCCTGTGGCAGTGATGGTGTCCAACGCCGGTGTGCCGCTGGTCATGGTGCATGGTATAGAGATCAACGATTGGATGCTCGGCTCAATGGATCCGTCCATCACCACCTGCGCCCAGGTCAAAGGTGTGCCGGTCGGCGTCGATAGCCCGCGCGGCGCCCGCTGGATTCAGTTGGCCAACATGGTGCGTCCGTGCAAATTGGTTCCGGACAAAACCGTGCCCACGGTCAATCTATCCTCCAACGTTGGCGCAGCCATGGTCTCCGGAAAGTTGAAATTGGGTGTTCTGCATAGTGACGATATTCCGGTCATCGAGCGGGAAAGCGGCAAGAAGCTAACCATCGTCGCCCGCGTCAATGAAACATCGCCGGGCAGCCACTACGCAGTGTTCGTTTCCAATAAAAAGTATATTGCCAGCAACCGCGATACGCTGGTGCGCATGGCGGCGGCCCATTTGGAAGCCCAAAATATGCTCTACGACCAGTCCAAATGGCCGCAAATCGCCAAGTGGGCAGCACCTACGGGGCGCAATGCCGGCGATTCCATCAAGGCTTTGAAAATCTTCACCGATTTAAAATTTTGGCCGCGGAACCATGCTGGTCTGTCCAAAAAGCGTATCGGCAAGGCGGTCGCCATTCAAACCGGCGTCGGCAAACGCACCAAAGGCAAGGCCGGCATCAACCCGAAGAAAAAGCCGGCGACCCATGCGCAATTGACTGATATGTCCATTGTCGCGGACGCCTTGAAAATGATGAAGAAGATGAACTGATCATCCGATAGTGATTTAAGCGGGGGCGGTCGGACAACGGCGCCCCCGCTCTAATCGCCAAATTTAATATGAACAAAGTTATTTCCTTAGTGAATTCCGACCGGACTCTGGTCCGCTGGTCGACCGTTATTATCAGCCTTTTGCTGGGCGCCGCCATTTGGGAAGCGGTCGGCATGTCGTTCAATCAGGCCTTCATGGCGCCGCTGATCGGCAACGAGGAGCATCCGGGCACCTTGCCGCGCCTCTATGTCTATTTTTTCGATGACGAGGAATATTTGCTGTCGCTGGTTCAGTCGATCCAGCTGTTTTCCACCGGCTTCGTGCTGGCGCTATTGGTGGCGATCCCGATGGGCATCGTCATGGCGCGGCTGATTACGCTGCGCATCGCGTTGGAGAATTATATCCTGGCGCTGTACGTCACGCCGATGATCGCGCTGATCCCGTTTATCCTGTCGATCCTCGGTTTTGATTTTTGGCCGAAAGTGCTGGTCGTCTTCCTGTTTGCGTTTTTCCCGATCCTTTACAACACCCTCGAAGGCGCGCGCAGCGTCAAGCCGGAACTGATCGAAGTGGCGCGCTCGTTCCGCTCCTCGGAGCTCGCCATCTGGCGCGATATCCTCATTCCCTACACGTTGCCCTACGCTCTGACCGGTATTCGCCAGGCCAGCGGGCGCGCGCTGGTGGGCATGGTGGCGGCGGAGTTTTTCCTATCCACCAGCGGCCTTGGCGAGGAATTGATCACCGCCTCCCGAAACTTCGACATGGCCGGGGTATTGGCGACCATATTGGTGATCACCGGCCTCGGCATCACTTTCATGCGTATTGCCCAGGCGGTGGAGAAAAAATATTCGGCTTGGAGAGGCGTTGACCGATGACAGATGCTATCACCGTTAATGGAGCGAAAACGGGTGGCGCCGAGATCAGCCTCGCCAATATCTTGTGGGGCACGCCGGTGCGCGCCAAATTGTTCGCCGGGCTGATGATTTTGGCTGTCTGGCAGGTTGGCGTTGCCTTATTCGCCGCGAATTTCGTCGCCAAGCCCTTGAACATCATCCAGGTTTTTCCAAAAGTGCTGGCCGACCCGGCGTTTCAGGACGCCGCTATCTCAACCTTGACGGCGGTGTTCCAAGGCCTCGCCATCGCGCTGGTCGCCGGCACCATAGTCGGCGTCGCCATGGGCCGCCTGAAAGTCTTCGACCGGGCGCTCAATTTCTACGTCAACGGATTTTACACGCTGCCGATGATCGCCCTGTTGCCGCTGATAACCATCTGGTTCGGCTACGGTGCTGATGCGCGTCTGGCCACTATCATCTTCGCCGGCTTCTTTTCCATTGTGATCAATGCCCGCGACGGCGCCCGCTCGGTGCCGCCGGAATATTTGGAAGTATGCAAGGCCTATCGGGCGCCGGCCCGCTATGTGTGGTTCGATATCACGGTGTTCTCGTCGCTGCCCTATTTGATCGCCGGCATCCGGCTGGCGGCCGGGCGCGCTTTGGTCGGGGCCGTCATCGCCGAATTTTTCGTCTCCTTGGAAGGCGTCGGCATGTATGTTCTGGCCCACGCGCGTTCCTTCAAACACAACGAGGCGGTGGTCGGCGTATTGGCGCTGGTGGCCTTCGGATTGTTGTTCGAGCTGACCATCAATTGGGTGATGCGCCGCTATTTCCCTTGGTACCGCCGCGAAGGCCGCGGCGAATAAGTTTCCTAGCGGAGCCCCAATTTGTGGCCTATAATTTGGCTACGATGAGCGAATTATCGTTCATTCCAAATTAATTGGGAGAGAATCATGATTAAATCTTTGATGTCCGGCGTGGCCGTGCTCGCGCTGACCTCCGGCGCCGCGTTGGCGCAAACGTCCCTCAAGATGGCATTTTTCGCGTCCCCAAAGGATCCGACCTATTCCCAGGTCATCATGCCTTGGATCAACACCATCAATGCCGAAGCCAAGGGTGCCATCAAGATCGATGCATTCCCCGGCGGCGCGCTTGGCCGCAATCCGCGCCTTCAGGTTAAAATGACACTGGACGGCGTGGCCGATCTCGCTTGGACGGTGCCCGCATATACGCCTGGCCGTTTTCCCGACAATCAAGTTATGGAATTGCCAACCCTGATCCACGATGTGAAAGAATCCTCGGTCGTATTCCGGCGGCTTTATGAAAAAGGCCTGTTGCGCGGCTACGACGATTTTTATGTGCCGCTGCTGGTGACGACGCATCCCTATTTCATAAACACCGTGAAGCCAGTTACCAAAATTGGCGATCTCAAGGGTATGAAGCTGCGCGCCGGCGGCCCGGTTGCGGGCGCCTCCATGCGCGCCCTTGGCGCCGTGCCGGTGGGTATGCCGATCCCGGCGGTTGCCGAGAACATCTCCAAGGGGATCCTCAACGGCTCCGCTGCGGAATGGAATGTCATGTATGCGTTCCGCATTGTCGAGGTCGCCAAGCATCACTACATGGCGCGCCTCGGAACGGTGCCGCTGGCGGTTTTGTTCAACAAGAAAAAATTTGATGGGTTGCCGGCCAATGTGCGCGCCATCATCAACAAGCACAGCGGTGAGAAATTCTCGCGCAAATTTGGTGACGTACATTTTGCCATTCAGGGCCAGAAGCTGGCGTTGACGCAAAAGAGGCCAGACCACAAATTCGTGTTCCCGTCGAAGGCGGCCCTGGCCAAATGGGACGCAACCCTAACGCCGGTGATTACCGATTGGGAGAAAAAGCATCCCAAAGGCAAAATGCTTCTGGGCGCCTTGAATAAGGAGTTGGCCGACTACCGCGCCGGTAAGTAGTTCCAGCGTTTCGTTTCGGCCGATTACCGGTCCCATGAAGGGCACTATCGCAAGTATCGACGCGCGCGCCTCGGCTTGGGCTCGAGGTCTTGCCCTTTTTGGGCTGGTCGGGCTGGTGGTGTTGACGGTTATCACCATCGCCGACGTTTTAATGCGCTGGCTGTTCAACGCTCCCATCGACGGGGTGGCTGATATTGGCCGCCTGATCGTGGCCATTAATATCTCTGCTTTCTTTCCCCTTGCCCTGGCCGAACGCCACCACATCGCCATCGAGTTTTTGGGCAAGGCGTTGGGGCCACGCATTCATGCGTGGCTGGACGCTATCGGGGCGGCGGTGACCTCGGTTTTTTTCCTGTTGCTCGGCTGGCAATTCATTCTCTATACCGGCGAATTGCAGTCCAGCGGCGAAACCACCTGGCTGCTGGGTATCCCAGTTGCGCCTTGGTGGGCGGTGACCACAGCGTTTCTCTTGATATGTGTTCCGGTGCAGGTGATTGTCCTGTTGGCCCGCTTCCGCGCTGCCATGGCCGGAGCGCCGGAATATACCGGCGAGGACGGTGCCCATTCGGTGCCGGATAGCGAGTACTGATGGACCCGATCCTGGTTGCATCCCTCGGTCTTGTCGGCATGTTCGCGCTGATCGCGTTGCATATTCCTATCGGCGTGGCCATGGCCGTAGCGGGCGCCATCGGCTTTGCCATATTGGGCGGCGTGATGCCGGCCTTATCGTTGTTCTCAACCGAGCCGGTGAGCGTGCTGGCGAGCATGGATTTGGCGGTGATCCCGCTGTTTCTTTTGATGGGAAGTTTCGCCGGTGTCAGCGGCCTATCGTCTGATATTTACCGCATCGCCTATGCCTTCCTCGGTCACCGGCGGGGTGGGCTGGCCTTGGCGACCATCGGCGGCTGCGCCGGGTTCGGCGCGGTTTGTGGATCCTCCCTGGCGACAGCGGCGACCATGGGCCGGGTTGCGTTGCCGGAAATGTTGTCTCGCGGCTATTCGCAGACTTTGGCCACCGGCAGCATCGCGGCGGGCGGCACCTTGGGCATGTTGATCCCGCCTTCGGTGATCATGGTTATTTACGCATTCCTGGCCGAGCAATTTGTGATCACCCTTTTTGTCGCCGCCCTGGTTCCGGGGATAATTGCGGTTCTGGCCCACTTTATTACCATCGGCATCCTGGTGCGCCGGGATCCAATGTCAGGCCCCGCCGGCGCCAAGTTCGCCTGGCCGGAACGATTGGCCGTGCTCAAAAAAAGCTGGGGTGTGCTGGTTCTGCTGTTTGCGGTTATCGGCGGCATTTACGGTGGTGTCTTCACGGTCAACGAAGCGGCGGCGCTGGGCGCATTCCTTGCGTTCCTGTTCACCGTGGCCAGGCGTAAGCTTTCGGTGGAGAGTTTCTGGCTGGTATTGAAAGACACTGCCGCCAATTCGGCCATGATCTATCTGATTATCGCCGGCGCCTCGATTTTCTCCAGCTTTATCACGGTGACCAAAATGCCGGACGCGCTGGTATCCGCCATCGCTGCCATGGATTTGGCGCCGCTGGCGGTTATCCTCGTATTAATGGTGGTGTATCTGATCTTGGGCAGCATTTTCGACACCGTCGCGGCGATGGTGATCACCATGCCGTTCGTGTTTCCGCTTATCGTCGATCTCGGCTACAGCCCAATTTGGTGGGGCGTGGTTCTGGTCATGATGATCGAGGTCGGCATGATCACGCCGCCCATAGGCATGAACGTGTTCGTGCTATTCGGCGTTGCCGGCAATATCCCCTTGAAGACCATCTTCAAAGGGATATTGCCATTCTTCTATGCGGATATTTTACGCATCCTATTGATTATAATATTTCCCCCCCTGACGTTATGGCTGCCGGGTCTCTTGGGATACAATCTGGGCTAGGATCACGGAGCATAATGATCGAGCTATACAATTTCCCCGCTTCCACTTGCAGCCAGAAGGTGCGCCTCTGCCTGTTCGAGAAGGGGCTCGAATTCACCGACACAATCTTGAATTCCGGCAAAGGCGAACATCTGACGCCCGAATATTTGGCGCTCAACGCCAACGGCGTGGTGCCGACGTTGGTCCATGACGGCAACGCAATCGTCGAATCCTCGGTCATTTTGGAATATCTGGACGAGGTGTTTCCCGAAATTTCCATGATGCCGGCAGATTCCGTGGGCAAGGCGCAGTTGCGCAAGTGGCTCCGGTTTTTCGAAGAAGTGCCGACGCCAGCCGTACGGTACCCGTCTTTCAACATGGCCTTGATGCAAAAATACGAGACCCTATCCGAAGACGCCTTCAACGCCGCCGCCGATGCCAGGCCCTTGCGCCGGGATTTCTACCGGCAAATGGGGCAAGACGGATTCTCCGATGCCGAGATCAAAAAATCTCTCTCAGATATCCGCATGACGGCGGAACGCATGGAGGCGGCGCTTAGCGATGATGGCCCTTGGATCATGGGCGAGAAGTTCACCATCGCGGATTGTGATGTCGCACCGTCCTTTGACCGTATGGAGGATTTGGGCTTTTCCAGTCTTTGGGACAATTGCCCAAACGTGGCCGCCTGGCTGGCCGCCCTGAAGGCCCGCCCCTCTTACGCCAAAACCTATTATCCCGGCACCCGCCTGAGCGAAAATTTCCCCAATATCAAAGCCAGCACTTGAGACAAATAATTAAGGGCGGCCCGCCCGTCAAAGCGCACCGCCCCTAATTATTTTAACGCCGAAATTAATTCGTGACAGTATATTAATTAATGCAACGCCATGACATTTAATAAGTATACTGTCACGAATTAAAGACCGATCACGGAATGGAGTCCCAATCGTCACATCGGGGTTACTACGAAACGAACCCAATTCGTATTATCGTTATATAATAATAGCTTATATCAATAATCGCGGTTGGCGGCCCTATCGATGCGGTCAGCTTCACCGCCTATGTGAAGCCGTTTCTCATCCCCACACTCCTCGGCGAATTCTCACAACAGGAATGCGCAATTTATTCTAAAAATCTCGGATATGCTTCAATCTAGATGCAGAACGCTCTAGCGCCTGAGGCAAAATAAAAGGGCGGCCCGCCGGTGAAAGCGGGCCGCCCTTAAATTTTTTAACGCCGCGGCTTAGATATATTTGGTATAGCCGCCGCAGACCTCGACAACGGTACCGGTCTGGTAGCTGTTCCGTTCCGACACAATCCAGGCCGCCGCGTCACCGATTTCGCTCGGCTCTGCCCAGCGCCCGAGCATGGTCATCGCGGCGACGCCGGCGCGTACCTCATCGGGGGTGATGCCGCGCATTTTGGCCATGCCCTCGGCTCGAGGGCCCCAGCTTTCGGTGTTGGTAAAGCCAGGGCAGATGGTGTTGACGGTAATGCCGTCCTTGCCCAGCTGCTCGGCCATGACCTTGGCGAAACCGTGGATGGCGGTGTTGGGGATGGTGGTGGTCAGCGCGCCCGGCATCAATTGCTTGCCGGTGACGCCCGAGACGCAAAGCACGCGCCCGGCGCTCGATTTCTTGAGATGCTCGATGGCGCTCTTGGTGGTGTAAACGAAGCTCATCAGGTTTAGATTGAGCACCGTCGCCCAGGTGTCCTCGTCAAGACTATCGATGGTGCCGGGGATCATGCCGCCCACATTGTTGACCAGAATGTCGAGACCGCCCAAGGCCGCTGCCGCTTCGTCGATGAACTTCTTGCAGCCTGCTTCGGACGACAAATCACAGACGATGCCGACGGCCTTGACGCCCTTTGCTTCCAATTCGGCGACGGCTTGGTCGAGCCGATCCTGGTTGCGCGCCGACAACGCCACATTGCAGCCCTCGTCGGCCAGCGAATTGGCGATGGCGTTGCCGATGCCCTGGCTGGAGCCGGTAACAGCGGCGTTCTTGCCTTTAAGTCCTAAATCCATAGCTTGGTTCTCCCGTTGGTTTAATCGCGATTGTCGACGCGCTTGTTGAAGGCGCGGATTTGAGAATATTCCCAGACATTAGCCTGGATCAGTGGATCGTTTTCGCAAAATTCCTCGATGGCGGCGCGGCCCTCGGCCTCGACCACATAGAGGCTGCCGACGATGTCTTCGCCGTCGTCGGAGGTAAGCGGTCCCGACATGACCAGCTTGATCGGCGCTGCGCCCAGATATTCCACATGGGCGGGCATGACTTTGGCGCGAACCTCGCCCATATTGGGCTTGTCGATCCCAAAAATGCAAAAAAGCATAATCTTCTTCCTCCTGGAAGCTTGTTTTCCCGCTATCCGGTGAGCGCGCTGGCGCCCGCTTCTTCGGTGCGCCGGGCGACGCGTTCGATGAGCGCCAAGGTGTCTTCCACGTAGCTTTTGTCAAGACCGTGGGTGATAAAAACAATGCGAGTGCGGCGGTCATCGCTCGGCCATTCGGGCAACCAGTCGAGGGAATGGAAGATCAACTGGGCGCCCTGGATGACGGCGGGCCGCTCTTCGCCGCGTACATTGACAATGCCTTTGACGCGCAACAGATCGGGCCCGGCTTCGCCTGTCAGCCCTTCCAGGAACATGCGCAGCATATCCAATGACATGGGCTCGTCGCGGGTGACGCAGAACGAATTGACGTTGCCGTGGTTGTGGCCTTCTTCCGGTGTGTGGCCGTGCTCGGCGTAATAGGCGCGGGCATCGTCGTCGAGTTCGGCCGCTGGTGCCGCTTCGGCCTCATCATAGAGCGCCGGGTCGATCCAGGATTGCAAATCGATTTGCTTCGAATTCGCGTCGAACATGCCGGTGCCGAACAGATGTTCGGGATCGATCTCTTCGGTGGCGGTTTCGATAATTTCCGCCGCTGGGTTGAGGGCGCGAAGGCGTGTTCTGAGCGCCGCAACGGTTTCCCCGCCCTTGCCGCCATCGACCATATCCACCTTGGTGACGATCAGCCGATCGGCGATAGCCGCCTGTTTGACGCACTCTGGAAAGCGCTCCAGCGACGACAACCCGTTAATGGCATCCACCGTGGTCACTACGCCGTCCAGCGCGTAATGGTTCATAATCATCGGGTTGGTAAATACCAGTTGCAGGATCGGCATGGGGTCTGCGATGCCAGTGGTTTCGATCACCACCCGGTCGAAATGGGGGATGGTGCCGGCATTGCGCTGGATATAGAGATCGCGGAAGGTGTCGATCAGATCACCCTTCACCGAACAGCAGAGGCAGCCGTTGGCCAGTTGCACCACCTGTTCGTTCGATTGCTCAACCAGATCATAGTCGATGCCGATCTCGCCAAATTCATTGACGATCACCGCGGCCTGGCTCATGGCCGGATGGTGCAGCAACGTGTTCAGCAGCGTCGTCTTGCCGCTGCCGAGAAATCCGGTGATCAGTGTGACCCAAATACGGTCCATGCGCCGCTCCTCTTAGGCCCGGCTATTTCCCCCGCCCTAGTAAATTTCGCAGCCGGGCAGTCCGCAGGAAATCAAATGGTCGCTGGGGAAGTTGGTGATGATCTCGCAGCCATCGTCGGTGACCACCACTTCTTCCTCGATACGCGCCGCGCCGGAGCCGTCTTCGGCGCCTTTCCAGCATTCGACCGCGAACACCATACCTTTTTTGAGTACCGTCTTCTGGCCCATATAGCGGCGCGAAATGATCGGCCGCTCCCACAAAGATAAGCCAACGCCATGGCCGAACTGCAACAGGAAGGCTTCGTCTTCGTTGGCGTAACCGAACTCTTCGGCGCGCGGCCAGACGTTGGCAATATCGTCCAGCTTGGCGCCGGGCTCGATGGCGTCGAGGGCAGCGTTGACCCATTGCGAGCAGATCTCGTAGGCCTCTTTCTGCGCCTCGTTGGGAATGCCGCAGATGAAGGTACGGTAATAGCAGGTATTGTAGCCATTGAAGCGGTGCATGATGTCCAAAAAGATCATGTCGCCGGGCTGGATGATGCGGTCCGAAAACGTGTGCGAATGGGGCGCACCGCGCGGCCCGGAAACCGAGTTCACGCATTCTACCCGCTCGGACCCCATGCCGTAGAGCTTGTCGTTGGCGATGGCCACCAGATCGCTTTCCCGCGTGCCCGGCCGGATCGCCTTCGCAATATCCAGATACGTAGCATCGACCATGGCGGCGGCCTGTTTCAGCAATTCGATCTCTTCTTCGGTTTTGACCTCGCGTGCATCCATCAGCGCCTGCTGACCATCGACCACGTCGATACCTTCGGCTTCGAGGGCGCGCAGCATGGGCAATTCCATAATATCGATGCCGAGTGGCTGCTTTTCGATGCCGAGATCGATCATCTTTTCTTTGATCTGCTTGGCGAATACATGCTGGATGCCGTGCTCCGGCGGCAGGGCGCCTTGCATGGTCGAGACTGGCGCATCGACCCGGTTGCCCAGCCAGGGCGCGCTTTTGCGCTTGGCCGGCGGTGCCGGGTCCCATAGGAACGGCGCGGTATCGGTGGGGCAGAGGGTGTAGCGGTCGAACTTGTCGCGGCCCCATTCGCCCAGATGGGTGGAGGTGATATAGCGGATATTATCGAAGTTGAAGCAGAGGAAGGCACCGAAGCCAGCATCCTTGGCTGCAGTTTGCGCACGCTCCAGTCGGTCCGACTGAAGTTTTCTGAAATCAACGCCGGCTTCCCAATCCTTGGCGATTGTCCCCCAGGTGGCGGTCGAACGCGGTCGATTATAATGCATGATATCCTCCTCGTGGCGGCGGGCCGCCGTTAAAGCCGCCCGTCCTTGAATATTAAATTTGCTGGCGCCATTGTTGCGACTACGGCCCGATTAATAAAGCACAATTTCCCATCGCCAATGGGGTTCTAGTTTGGTAATGCTTGGCTATTAATGCGCGGGCCGATGCCCGCCGGGAGGGATTGCATTGGCCAAAAAAGCAAAATCTAAGGCACCCGCCAAATCCGGCAAAGGCCGGGGAGCGGCGCGTCTCAACGATGATATCGGCGAGGAAAAACGCCTCGAGATGTTTCAGATGCAGTTGGAAGTGCGGCTTTTGGAAAACCGCGCTAACGATTTGTTCCTGCAGAACCTGGTCAAGGGCACCATCCATCTTTCGGTGGGTATGGAAGCCGTGGCCGCCGGCTGCGGCGCCGCTATGCGCAAGAACGATTACACCTTCTGCACCTATCGGGGCCACGCCCACACCATGGTGCGCGGCGCGCCCATGACCGGCGTGCTCGGCGAATTGATGGGCCGCGAATGCGGATTGCTGAACGGTAAGGGCGGCTCCATGCATCTGACCAGCGTCGAGCATGGGGCCATGGGCTCTTACGCCATTATCGGCGCGCATCTGCCCATCGCCGTCGGCGCCGCCTGGTCGGCCCAGTACCGGGGCTCGGGCCAGGTTTCGGTCTGTTTCTTCGGCGATGGCGCCACCAATATCGGCGCCTTCCACGAAGCCTTGAACATGGCCGCCATCTGGAAATTGCCGGTGGTCTTCGTCTGCGAAAACAACCTCTATATGGAATATACGCCGATCGCCGATGTGATCCCGGTCGAGCATCCCGCTGCTGACCGGGCGTCGGCGTACGGCATGGATCAGATCCTGGTCGACGGCAATGATCCCGATGCAGTCTTCAGGGTGGCCCGCGATGCCATCGAAATGGCCCGCGCCGGCGATGGCCCGTCGATCATCGAAGCTAAGACCTATCGCCATTTGGGCCATTCCCGGGCCGATCCCGGCACCTACCGGCCACCGGAAGAAATCGAAGAATGGAAGAAGCGCGACCCGATCCCAATGTACCGCAAGCGTTTGCTGGATTACGGCGTCACCGAGAAAACCGTCAGCGGCATTGAAGATGCGGTCATGAAAGCCCTCGACGAGGCGACCGAAGAAGCCAAGGCATCGCCGGTGCCGGCGCTGGAACTCGGCCACACCGAAGTGTGGGCGGATGGAGGCTCGGCATGGCGGAATTAACCTACCGCGAAGCCGTTGCGGCGGCCATCGCCCAGGAAATGCGGCGCGATGAAAATGTTGTCTTCCTTGGCGAAGATGTCGCCGATGCCGGCGGCGTCTTCAAAACCACCGTCGGGCTTTTGGATGAATTCGGCCCTTTGCGGGTGCGCGATACCCCCATATCCGAACAAGCCATCGTCGGCGCCGCCATGGGTGCGGCGATGACGGGCCTGCGCCCCATCGCCGAGATCATGTTTTCCGATTTCTTCGCCGTCTGCTGGGATATCATCACCAACCAGATCGCCAAGTCGCGCTATATGACCAACGGCCAGGTGGCCCTGCCCCTGGTGATCCGCACCGCCAATGGTGGCGGCGTCCGGTTCGGTGCCCAGCATTCGCAAAGCCTGGAAAATTGGGCGATGATGGTGCCCGGGCTTAAAGTGGTGGCGCCTTCGACGCCGGCCGATATCAAGGGGCTTCTAGCCGCGGCCATCCGCGATCCGGATCCGGTCATATTTTTCGAACAAAAATCCCTTTACGGCAACAAGGGCGAGGTGCCCGAAGGCGAACATGTGGACGAGCTTGGCATTGCCAAGATCGTGCGCCCCGGCGACGATGTCACCATTCTGGCCCTGGCCGCCATGGTGCCGCGCGCGTTGGAGGCGGCGGAAATTCTGGCCGCCGAAGACGGCATAGGCGCCAATGTGATCGACGTGCGCTCCCTCGTGCCGCTGGATACCAAGACCATATTGGCCGAAGTGTCGCGCACCGGGCGCGTCGTCACGGTGGAGGAAAATCCCCGGCTATGCGGCTGGGGTGCGGAGTTATCCTCGATCATCTCCGAGGAATGTTTTTACGATCTGGACATGCCAATCGTGCGCATCACCACGCCGCACGTCCCGCTGCCGGCGGCCGATGATCTGGAAGATCACGCGATCCCGTCGGTGAGCCGCATTGTCGAAACCATCCGCCGGGAAGTTGACTGATGGAGATCGTCATGCCGCAATTGGGTGAGACGGTGTCCGAGGGCACCCTCACCATCTGGCACAAATCGGTCGGCGACGAAGTGACCGCCAACGAAGTGTTGTTCGAGATCGGCACCGACAAGGTGGAAATGGAAGTGCCGGCGCCAACATCCGGCGTGCTCAAAGAAATCCGCGTCGATGCGGGCGAAACCGTCGGCGTCGGCACCATCCTCGCTGTTATCGATGACGGCAGCGCGCCCGCCGCCGCCGAAACACCCGCGGCAAAAGTGGCACCGGCGGCAGCGCCGGCTCAGCCACAGCGGCAATCTGCGCCAAGCCGCGATAAATCGTTAAAATTGTCACCGGTGGTACGCAAATTGTTGGCCGAAAACAACTTGCAGCCCGGCCAGATCACCGGCACCGGGCGCGATGGCCGCATCAAACGCGGCGATGTCTTGGCATTCCTCAAAGGTACGCCCGCCGCGCCCGCAGCCCGGCCCACGCCCATGCCGGCATCATCCGGCGATGGCCGCACCGTGGTTCCGTTCAATCGGCGGCGCCAGATGACGGCCGAGCATATGGTGCGCTCGAAGGCCACCAGCGCCCATGTTTTGCAGGCCGTCGAGGTGGATTTCTCGAACGTGGATGCGGCGCGCAAACGTGCGGGGAGCAAATGGAAAGCCAAGGAAGGCTTTTCGCTGTCGTATCTGCCGTTCATCGCCAAGGCGGTGTGCGACGCGATTGCCGAGTTTCCCAAGATCAACGCCCATGTGGAAGGTGAAAACCTGGTTGCCTTCGACGCGGTTAACCTCGCCATCGCCGTCGATCTGGATTTCGAAGGGCTGGTGGCCCCGGTTGTGCGCGATGCCGGTTCCATGGCGGTTGTTGATCTGGCCCGCGCCATTAACGATATCGCGGCCCGCGCCAGGCGCGATGCCCTCGGCCCAGATGATTTCCAGGGCGCCACCTACACCATTTCCAATAACGGCACCTTCGGTACGCTCATCACCGCGCCAATCATCAACCAGCCACAGGTGGCGATCCTGTCCACCGACGCGGTTATCAAGAAACCGGTGGCGGTGGTTGTCGACGGTACCGACGCGGTTGCCGTCCGCCCGGTCGGTGTCTTGGCGCAAAGTTTCGATCACCGCGCCATCGACGGCGCCTATTCGGCGGCATTTTTGCGGCGCCTGAAAGACATTATCGAAACCCGCGAATGGGCGGCGGCAGTGCCTTAGAGGTAGTCCGGACTTTTATTATTCAGTTACGGGCCAGGAGGATTGATCGATCAAACATGGCTGATCAAAGCCCACCAATTCCACCTCCCGGTTGGGGTGATGATCTCGTTACCGAGTTAATTGATGCAGCTCGTTCAAATCAGTTTGCGACTTTTGACAACAAAAGAAACGAATTTAATAAGCTAGTTAAAATTGACGAGTGTTTTTGCCGCATCATCAAAGACTGGATCAATCCGAGCGATTTGCTCGCCCCAATGTTCATGATGAGATCCCATTCTGCGTTTCGTACAGCGCTTGGATGTGCGATGGCGGGGCAAATAGCAGAAGTATATCCATTGCTCAGGACTTCTTTAGAATATTCAGGATATGCGTTACATATTAATAGGCATAAGGACCTAGCAGAAGTTTGGCTCAATCGCCACGATAGCGCCGCAAATCTAAAAGAGGTAAGAAATAAATTTACCACCGGAAAAATTAGAGAAACTATAGAAATCTCCGACAAGATGCTGGGCGGTGTATTTGAGGAGCTATATCAAAGAGCCATCGACTATGGCGGTCACCCAAATGAGCGTGGTTTATCCACGAGCACCGAAATTAAAGAAATGGAGGGCAGAAAGCTAATCAACCAAGCATATTTGCATGGAGACGGAATAATGCTCGATCATGCGTTGAAGACCGTTTCCCAATCTGGGATTTGCACCTTACTGATTTTCCAGGAAATTTTTGGCCCTCGATTCGAGTTGCTCGGTGTCCATCATGATTTGTTAGAGTTGCAAAAAGGGCTGTGAGCCAATTTTGTCCGCCAATCATTCACACATTTAGAGATCATCGCGAAAGGCTGTTAACCGTCCGCTCGATTTCCGCGCCGGATTTTCCTTCCGCCACCTCAAGCTCATAATGCGCCTGTAGGTTCATCCAGAACTTGGACGTATTGCCAAAAAATTTTGCCAGGCGCAGCGCTGTATCACCACTGACGCCGCGCTGGCCGCCCACGATGGCGGTGATGCGGTTGGCCGGCACGCGCAATTCCATGGCCAACTTGCTCGCCGACATATTGTGCGGCCTCAGAAACTCCTCAAGAAGAATTTCGCCGGGGTGGATGGGGTTTTTGATTGGCATTGCCTGACACTCCTCCAAGCCGGCCTCGATAGCATTTTCCCGTACCGTGCAACATGCTTTTTTTTCCGCCAAAACGAATGTAATAGTTTGAGCAATCTCTAGCACAATCACTTCGCTTCCATATTCGCCTGGCGGCGGACCGGGCGATAACCAGAGGAATTTAGTAAAATGGCTGACACGGATTTGAATAGCTTGCGCGTTGGATGGATCGGGACCGGGCGCATGGGGCTTGCCATGTCCAGGCGGCTGCTCGATGCCGGCGTCAAATTATCGGTCTGGAATCGGACCAAGGCGAAGGCCGAGCCGCTCGCCGAACATGGTGCGACCATCGTCGATAGCCCGCGCGATTTGGCCGGTATGGATATTGTCTTCACCATCCTCGCCAACGACGTCAATTTCACCGAGGTGACCACTGGCGAGGGCGGCTTGCTCGCCGAGGGCGGACCCAATCCGGGCGTCATGGTCGATCTCACATCCATCTCCGAAGCCGCGTCCCGCAATGTGCGCGAGATTGCAAAGGCGCGCGGCACGGTCTTGCTGGATTCGCCCGTGAGCGGCAACGACAAGGCGGTGGAGGCCGGCGCAATCAGCATTATCACTTCGGGCGATAGGGGCGCGTTCGATGTGGCCGAGCCGTATCTGGCCGCCATCGGTCGCAGCGTCTCTTACGCCGGCGAAGGTGAACGGGCACGCATGGTGAAAATCTGCCACAACGTCATTTTGGGCATCGTCGCCCAATCCATGGCCGAGATCACGGTACTGGCAGAAAAGGGCGGCGTGCCGCGCCATGCGTTCCTTGAGTTTCTCAACAACAGCGTCATGGGCTCCACCTTTACCGCTTACAAAACGCCGGCCTATGTGAATTTGGATTTCACGCCCACTTTCACAGCGCCGTTGCTCAGGAAAGACATGGATCTGGGCCTCGCCGCGGCGCGCGAATTGGGCGTGCCCATGCCGGTGGCTTCGGCGGCGCGTGAATGTGTGCAGGCGCTGATTGGCAACGGCTATACCGACTGCGATTTTGCCGCACTAATCGAGCAGGAAGCCAAAAACGCCGGCTATGAAATCGAGCCTGAAGACGTCGAAGTGGGCACCGGGCTATAGAGTTTTCGGCGGCGGTTACTGGTTGAAATTTGTGATCGCCGCCGCTTTTACCGCCTTCACTCCCTGTGGATAAAAAATCGTCCTAAAATCACAAATTTTTGACGTTCGGGACCTTTTATTTTTGCCCACAATTACAATATTAAGTTCAAGCGGTTCTGAAACCGCGCGCCACCGCCACCAGGGCCGTCGGCGGCGCAAACTTGGAATGTAACATTGAACAAATGGCGATAGGATCATGACGGAACAGGCTCAAAGTAACGATAATATTTTTGTCGGCGTTATGCTTTTGCAGGATGGTAAGTGGAAGCCGCACAGCAGATATGACGTGACTGCCCTCGGCGGCGCCCTTTTGAAGGCCAAGGAGCTGGACAAGGACACTGAATATGACGGCGTCAAGGTGGTAAAAATCTCGGCCGGCCAAGGCGAGAACAAAGAAGTCTGGGTCAGCCCACGCTTCGAGGCACGGCAGAAAGCGCAGGCCAATGCCAAGGTTCGCGATGGCGAAAAACAAACCAGCGAGCAACTCGCCCACGCCCATCAGGAACGCAAAGCGCAGGCGCGCAAGAAGTAGCGCCAGCACCCAGCCTTAGCTTGGCCCAGCATATTGCCGGTACGCGCTTGGGCTCATGCCGGTTCCGGCAGAAAAATCGCGGCTAAAATGGGCGCTGTCTGTAAATCCGCAGCAATATCCGATTTCGGTCGCGGACAATTCGGAGCCAGTAAGAAGCTTTCCAGCCTGCTGAATTCGGGCCGCGCGCACCAATGTCGAAAAACTGAGCCCTGCCCGCTTGAAGCGGCGTTGTAGCGAGCGGGCAGATGCGCCGAGCTCCGATGCCAGATCGCCCACCAACCAATGGCGTCCAAGATCTTCGCAAATAAGCTGATTGGCATTCCGCACCACTGGCGGCACAGCATTCAACTCGTCTTTTAGAAGGGCGGGGAAATCGAGCAATCCGTCTTGGTCCGATTCAAATTTGGAGTTGTCGAATTTCTGCCATTGGATACTCCATTCGTCGGTCTGGTTAAGCATGGGCTTTGTTATCGCAAGGACTTTGCCGCCAGAATAAACTTCCAAATTTGGCTCGCCAGCGCGCCCCAATCTGCAACGAAGCCCCTTACAACCACCAAGTTCCAATAGCGCGATCATGAAGCCGCATATCACAAGGTTTTCCGCGACGGTGGGGACCGGGCCCTTGGTAGCGTGACGCTGGAAGCGGAAATCATCGGATGCGTCTTCGATAATGCGGCATCGATTTTTGGAATGGCCATATCGTTCCAACCTCGCCCATTTTTCGGCGAGGACATGGGGGGACCTGGAGTTTTTCAGGACATGGATTATTGGCGCGTCAGCGAAGTTTTTGATGCCCTGGCCAATTTCAACGATGATCTCTGGCCCGGAATGCGCCATCGCGTGCTCCAAAATTTGCCGTTTGATATCGCCGCCCACACGCGGTGAGCGGATACCGTCGGGCGTATTGATACCATCCGGCACCAAGGCAGGATCGCGGCTTTGCAATTCACCGATAATAAAGCGGGTCATCAGGGCGCTGGCTTCGTCCATCGGCCTAAGCTAGCAAATTCCGGGGCGAGATGCTTGAATAATCGCGCCAAAACCACCGTCGCATGACCTCGGCAATCCGGATTAGGTGCTACCAAAAAGTGCGTCATAGCGAACAGGGAGTTTTCGGACCCGCTTGGCGGAAGCAGCGAAAATGGCGTTGGCGATTGCCGCCGGCGTGGGCGCGATGGCTGGTTCCCCGGCCCCTACCGGAGGGGCGCCCTCGGGCTCAATGAGCGCCGTTTTTACATAGGGGGCATTTTCTTGGCGGACGATTTCATAACCGTCGAAATTGTCTGTTTCCGCCGCGCCGCCCGAAAATAAGACCTCTTCTGTCAAGGCTAGGCCCACTCCCCAAACCACATTGCCGATGATCTGTTGCTCGACAAACCCGGGGTTAACGATAAGCCCGCAGTCTTGCGCACACCAGACGCGCGGAACTTCGATTGTTTTGCCGGAGTGGTTGATCGTAACCTCGGCGACAACGGCGACATAGGTTTTCTCTTTATAGACTGCGGCGGCCATGCCGAGGCCGCTACCCGTGGGCATTCTTCGGCCCCAACCGGCCATATCGCCTGCCTTGCGCATCACTTGGGCCAGCCGGATATGTTGTGTCTCCAAATTTTTAATACGGAATTGGATAGGATCGATCCCCGCATTGCGGGCCAGTTGGTCCATTATGCTTTCGATAGCGAACGAGTTGGGCGCAGCGCCGAGACCTCGCCAAGCCCCAGTGGAAACCGGGAGCCGGATATCCGAATAGCGCACCAATTTGTTCGCGGCCCTATAGGGCGGCGTTGCGCCCCGCGCCGTCCCCTCGTCGGCCAGCCGATCGAGAATGGGGCGGGCGATCTTTGGAATGGCATCGATGCCGAAGAAAATCGGAGCGGATGCAAAATCATGACGCCAGCGGCTGATCGAGCCGTCTTCGAAAACCGCGGCATCAATCTTGTGAAAGTAAGGTGGTTGAAAGTAATTGCCGCGAAATTCGTCTTCGCGCGTCCATTGCACTTTGACAGGCCGTTTCGCAGCCCGTGACAGCAGCGCGGCGGTTTCCGCTGGCTGGCAAAGTACTCGCCCGCCAAAGCCACCGCCCATGCGCATGGGGTGCAAAATAACGTCATCTTCATCCCGGCCTAGTATTTGGGCAATACGGCGCTGAATGAAGAACGGTGCCTGGGTGCCGCACCATACTTCCACTTTTTCATCCCGCACCCAAGCGAGGCCGGCCCGGGGTTCCATCGCCGCGTGGGATTGAAAGGACGTTTCGAATTGGCCGGAGCCCGTGATGGAGGTTTCGCTGAGATCATCGACATCGCCATCCGAGATCAAATCATGTTCAAAGTCCCGGGGGATTTGGCTCCAAAAGTCTCG
>ENA-OREN01000524-OREN01000524.1-marine-metagenome-genome-assembly--contig:-NODE-524-length-55163-cov-4.889482_pt1 | contig 55163 bp, 50 predicted proteins | sample MGYA00248624_ERZ508555 | MGnify/ENA primary metagenome ERZ508555 (study PRJEB26222, sample SAMN06267773) | marine metagenome | isolation source: Saanich Inlet, British Columbia, Canada | place... | reverse complement strand
CCGTGGATGTGCCAGTAGCCGTTGGCTTCGCCGCCGACGGTGACGATATTGATCTCGGCTTCCCGGAACATGGGGATCAGCTCCTCTGGCTCGGTGGCCAGCATGGAAGCGAACGGCTCCTCCCCGAAGGTGGCGCGCGGATAGATATAGTTCTGGATCAATTGCAGATCGAAGTAGCGGGCCGATGGCATTTGCGCGTTTTCCCAGGCCCAGCGGATCAGCTTTTCCTTGGTATCGAAGCCTTCGCGCTCGGCGAAAATGCGCGCCGTGATCGGGTCCAAAAGGAACACCGGCGGCGTGTTCGGCTCGATCCCCAGCAGCATATCGCGCACATGTTCGCGCCAATATTCGCGTACCCCCAAACAAAAACTGTTGGAGCGGAGGCCATAGAAGACCGAGACCGTAGAGGCATCCGCCTCGAACCCCTTTTGCACATGCAGGGGCTGCCACGGGCTGCGTTCTTCGTTTTCGGCGAAGGTGATGGAATTGTAGGTAAAGTTGTTGCCTTGGGAGCCCATGAAGGTGGTGCCGGCCACCGAGCCGCCCTGCAAGTTCTGCGACAACAAGCCATAAGCGCGGCCAATGGTGGCGTTGGAATGGGCGTAGGGGCCCATGGCGCCGATGCCGGAATTGATGCCCATTTCGGCGCGCACCGGCCCGTTGAAGATAACCATCGCCGCCGCCGATGAGGACGTGGAGCCTCTCGCCGAAATGCCGGCGGACGCAATCGCCAGCACGGCGGGGAAATATTCCGGGCGGCAACCGGCCATCACCGCGTTGACGGCGACCTTTTCCACATCATATTCCCAATAGCCCCGGTTGTGGGTGGGCTGCATGCGCCCGACAACTTCGTCGGCCTTGTGGGACGTGTGGGACAGCATTTCTGCCACCCGCTCCTCGGTCGGCAGAATGATCGGCAGATAATCGGTCCAGTGGTTGTCCTCGAAAATCTGGTGCAGTTCGTCCTCGCTGGCGGGGTCCACAAGGCGCGGCGTGGTGCGCGGGAAGGCGCCGTCGGAATTGGCGGTCTGGTCCTGGGTCAGGCCCTCGATCACCTCCTGCATGAACGGACGCCCGGTGACCGGATCGTCGCCATCCACATAGGCGCGCAACTGGGCGGCACTTTTGCCCATCACGGGTTGCGGCACAAACGCATGCGGCGCTTCCGGCAGGCCCTTCACCTGGCGGACGGATTTGACCACGTTGTGAAAGATATCCGTATGCAGCGCCATGGTGGGGACGCTGTATTCGGCTTCTAATTCAATTGCGTGCGTGCTCACGGCAGGCGCGCAGGTGCTTCAATGGCCGACGCCGACAATTGCGGCATCGCCCTTGGCGGCGATCTCCTTCCAGGTATCAGGATCATCGATCTGATAGGTGCTGGACAGCGAGATCATGCGGGTCTCGACCGCTTTCATATTGTCGGCGAACCAAGCGCCCACCTGCTTTAATAGCTCGATGGAATCATCAAAGCGGCAATCGACCAGATAAACGATCTTACCGTCCAATGTGTCGAGGCGCGGTGCCGGCGTCTTGGCCTTGATCTCCGGCGGATAACCCATTGGGTTCAGCACGCTCAATGTGGCATCCGGTTGGGCGCCGCTTTTCATCTCGTTCATGGTTAGGCTCTCCAGACTATATGGGGCGTCGGAAAAGCCTAACCGGTAAGGCAAACGGATGCAATGAGCCCCGCTAACTCGACCGCGATGTCAGATCGTCGTGCACCATCTGCACCAGCGACAACAAATCGCCTTGGGCCATTTCGCCGGACAAAGCATAGGTAAGCTGGCCATTAGTCCAATAAAAGGCGACCATGCCGTGCTCGGCGATAACGCGGAACTTGGTGTTGCCGCCGCCCATGCCTGGGCGCACATAAAGACTGACACGCCGGGCTTTGCCATCTTCGAACATGAACAAAGCCGCCGGATCGCCTTTGTCGGCAACCAAGCGCCCGCCCATCAGTTTGAAGCCGGCGCCCTTCAGATTGGGGATCATCAGCTTGTGACCGAGGCGCCCGGACAACCAACTCAAGAGCCGGGTCTCGTCGCCGCCGCTGACTTCGACCGGGCGGTTTTCGTCGTGGGCGTAGACCACATGGGCGCCCAGCGCCCGCTGCACGAACTGATTGCCGGCGGATGGCGCATCGCCGCCGCCGAGCCCGGACCCAAACCAGCCGCCGAGGCCGCCGGCCAGCAACAACACAATGCCAGCAGCCATCCGGCGCCAGCCGGGCAGCCAGGCGCTCGGTCGATCCGCATCGATCAAAGCAAAGGTGCGCTCCGGCACGCGGGCGTCGTCGGCGTCTTGATCATACAAACGGTGCATCTGGCGTTTTTGTAGCTGATAGGCATGCACCTTGGCGGCATCGTTGGGGTGCCCGGCCAGCCAGGCTTCCACCTCGATCAGGCCGCCGTCGTCCAGTTCGCCATCCACATAGGCGTGCAAGTCGGATTCTGAGAGTGTGTCTGGAGACGTCATTTCACGCTCCTTAAGCTTGGTTTCAAATTGCCATCCATGGATAGCCGCAGTTTTTCCCTGGCCCGGGACAGGCGCGACATGACGGTACCGACGGGGATATCCAAAACTTCGGCGGTTTCTGCATAGGACAAATCTTCGAGCCCGATCAGCAATATGACGGCGCGCTGTTCCTCGGCCAACTCGGCCAGGGCGCGGTCGAAATCGCGAAGCGCCAGCCGGTCGTCCTGATCGCCGGGCTGGCCGATACGCGCGGCCAATTCATCGGTAAGGCTAGCAGGGGCCGGTCGGCGGGATTGGGTGCGCAGATTCTGGCGGTGGATATTGTGCAAGATGGTGAACAGCCAGGCGCGCATATTGGTGCCGGCCTCGAACTGGTGCAGACGCGACAGAGCCCGCTCCACACAATCGTGGAGCAAATCCTCCGCTGTGTCTCCGTTGCGGGTCAGCGCCCGTGCATAACGCATCACATCGGCAAGGGCATCGGTCAGAGCGGCGCGTTTATCCATTTAATATTTCCTAGCGCGGCGCCGAGCCAATTGCGTATGTTGGCCCGGCGCCAAGCATAAGCAATTCGCTATTTCTTCATCATCGCGTCTTTCTTCATCATCGCGTCTTTCTTCATCATCGCGTCTTTCTTCATCATCGCGTCTTTCTTCATCATCGCATCTTTTTTAGCATGGTCGCCCTTTTTCATCATCTCGTCTTTTTTCATCATGGCGTCTTTTTTCATGGCATCGCCCTTCATCATGCCATCCTTTTTCATACCTTGCGCGTTTGCGGCGCCTGCTGCGAGAATCAGCGACAATGCGGCGGCTGTAAACATTTTCAACATTTGAGGTCTCTCCTGTATTGGATAAGGTTTAAGGCCGGGCAAATTCCTATTGGCTGACACCAATGGTTCCGGCAATCACAACACCAATGCGCCTACTCGGCGTTTATTCCGGCGCGCCGGAATAAAATTCGATTCTGTATTACACCGCGATCATGAATTTTGTTGGCATAAACCAGATCATCAATGCTAAGTTGCGCGCGTTTCCGGTCATCGGCAACGATTTCCGGTGTTTCGGGGTTTAATAAATTCAAGGGAGGCATTATGAAAAAGTTGGTTCTGAGTTCCGTTGCTGCCGCGGCCATGGTTGCGGCTTTCGCCCAGGCAGGTGTGCAAGCACAAGAAGTCACGCTGCGCATGCATAACTTCATTCCGCCGGTTGCCAATCCGGCAAAACATTTTTTAATTCCTTGGGCTAAAAAAGTTGAGGCGGCATCCAAGGGCCGAATCAAAGTTCAGAATTTTTGGACCATGTCGTTGGGCGGCACGCCGCCGCAACTGGTGACCCAGGTCAAGGACGGCGTGGTCGATATCACCTTCACGCTGCCCGGCTACACGGCCGGCCGCTTCCCGAAAACGGAAGTGTTCGAATTGCCGTTTGTCCACACCACGACGCAGGCGACTACTGCGGCGATCCAGGATTTCCAGGATAAGCATTTGAAGGATGAGTGGTCGGCCTACCATGTCCTTATGCTCAACAACCATGCGGGCGCTCTGATCCAAACCAAAAATCCCGTTCTCAAAATGTCCGACCTGAAAAACCTGAAAATCCGCACGGCGACCCGCTCGGGCGGGCTGTTCCTGAAATCCATGGGTGCGGTTCCGGTAGGCGCTCCGCTGCCGAAGATACCGCAGTTGCTTTCCAAAGGTGTCATCGACGGCGCTCTGCTGCCGTTCGAGATTGCACCGGCGGTCAAAATGCAGGATCTGGTCTCTCATTTTTCGATCCTTGAGGGTAAACAGCCGCGCTTGAACACGTCCGTTTTCAGTTTCCTGATGAACCCGACATCCTACAAAAAACTTCCAACGGATCTGAAAAGGGTGATCGATGGTCTCTCGGGCCGGAATATTGCGGCAGGGGCCGCGAATACCTGGGCCAGCATCGAAACACCGGGCCGCAAGGTGATGGCGTCCAAGTCCAAGAATAAGTTCCACACCATCCCTGCATCAGAAGTGGCCAAAATGCGCGAAGCCGCCAAACCGGCAATCGCCGCGTGGCTGAAGGCAATGAAGGGACGCGGCATCAACGGGCAAGAACTGCTCGACGACGCCCAGGCCATGGTAGCCAAGTACACGAAATAAGCCGTCGTTTACAAAAAAAGCTACCAAAAAAAGGCACATAAACGCATGGCTGAGAGTAACGGCAAAGCATCCCGGCCCACCGATTCGGTGGGCCGGGCTCTCTATCCCGTAGCCCGAACACTGGCGATTGTCGGCGGATTTGTCTTAAGCACGCTCGCCGCGATAACAACGATCAGTATTATCGGCCGCGCCATTCCTGGTGTCGGACCGATCTACGGTGATTTTGAAATCGTCGCCATCGGCACCGGTGTCGCCGTGTTTTGCTTCCTGCCTTGGTGCCAGCTTAACCGCGGCAATGTGGTCGTGGACTTCTTTATGACCGCCGCACCGACGCGTGCCAAAACCTTCATGGATACGTTGGGCGCGGCCATGTATTTGGTGATCGCCACCCTTTTGACCTGGCGCATGATCTACGGCGGCATCGAAATGTACGAAACCCACGAAAAATCCCTGACCCTGAATTTCCCTCGCTGGAGCACGTTTCCGCTTTCCATTGTTTTGATGGGATTCTTGGTTATCGTCATCGCCTACACCGTTGGGCGCAGCGCCGCCGAGACCCGCGCCGGGCGCTATTTCGACGAACAGTCGTTGTATTAGGCCGCCCATGAGTACCCTAGCCATCGGCGGTATCGGCTTTGCCGCAATGCTCATCCTCTTGGCAGCGCGCATCCCGATTGCAATTTCCATGCTGTCGGTCGGATTGGTCGGCTATACCTACATTGCCGGGCCGACCGCGCTCCTCAGCTATTTGAAAACCGAAACCTATTGGCGCTTTTCCACCGACGATCTATCTGTCATCCCGCTGTTCCTTTTGATGGGGCAGTTCGCCGCCAAGGCCGGGATATCCAAAGCCCTGTTCCGCGCCGCCAATGTCTGGCTCGGCCATCACCGGGGCGGCGTCGCCATGGCGGCCATCGGCGGCTGCGCCGGCTTCGCATCAATCTCGGGCTCATCGCTGGCGACTGCCGCACTGATGGGCGAGGTAGCGCTCCCCGAACTGCGCCGCTTCAACTATTCCGGCTCGCTGGCCACCGGTTGCCTTGCGGCCGGCGGCACGCTGGGCATCCTCATTCCACCTTCGGTGGTCTTGATCATCTATGCGATCATTGTCGAGGCCAGCGTCGCGGCCCTCTTCCAGGCCGCCTTCATTCCCGGCATCTTCGCCGCCTTCGGCTATATCGTCACCGTCGCCATCGTGGTCCGCATCAACCCCAATGCGGGCCCCGCCGGTGACCGGGCTTCGCGTGAGGAAAAGTGGAGCGCGCTGATGGAAATCTGGCCGGTGCTGGTGATATTCCTGCTGGTCATGGGCGGCATCTATCTGGGCTTCTTCACGCCGACGGAAGGCGCCGCGGTTGGCGCAGTAGGCACGTTTTTGGTCGCCGTCACTAAGGGCGGCATGCGCTTGGAAGGCTTCATCGAAGCGCTTTTGAGTACCGGCTCGACAACGGCCCTGATCTTTTTGATCCTGCTGGGCGCGGCCATATTCAATGCCTTCTTAGGCTTTTCGCAGCTTCCCATCTTCGCCGCCGACTTTTTTCAGAACTCCAATCTGACGCCGATGACGGTGATGTTGGGCATGATCGTGCTCTATATCCTGATGGGATTCGTGATGGATTCGTTGGCCATGATCTTGCTGACGGTGCCCATTTTCTGGCCCATTATCGCCGGCCTTGATTTCGGCCTGCAGCCGGAAGAGACCAAAATCTGGTTCGGCATTATTTCGCTGATCGTCGTCGAAATGGGGCTGATCACGCCGCCGGTCGGGCTCAACGTGTTCGTCATCAATTCCCTGGCGCGCGACATTCCCATGCTGGAGACATTCAAGGGTGTGGTGCCGTTCCTGGTCTCGGATTTTATCCGAGTAGCCCTGATTATTATCTTCCCGATAACAACCCTGATTATCCCAAGACTACTTGAAGTCCAATAGGGACTAGCGCAGTTTTATTCCCGCGTGCGCTTTTCGGCCCAACCGAGCACCGACATAAACATCACCGCTATGACGATGATAAATACCAAAAATACGATGTTGCCGTCCGTCATCGAACCAGCCTCCAATCATTAATCTGGGCTGATCGTGGCAGGCGCGCCGGGGCCTCGCCTTGATTGCCGTCAAGCGGGCCTAAATATCCAACTCGCACCAGACCGGCGTGTGATCGGACGGCTTCTCCCAGCCTCGGGGGGTGCGATCGATGCCGGATGCGGTGAGCAAATCGGCGGCCTGCGGCGACAGCATCAAATGATCAATGCGGATTCCGTTATCTTTTTGCCAGGCACCGCGCTGGTAGTCCCAAAACGAATAGAGCCCGATACCGCTGTTGAGGGCGCGGAACGCATCGGTCAGGCCGAGATAAACAATCTTGCGCCACGCCGCCCTTGTTTCGGGCCGGTACAGGGCATCGCCTTCCCAAGCTTCGGCATCATAGACGTCGCCGGGCTCCGGTATTGCGTTGTAATCACCGCCGAGCACAAAGGCGTCCTCGCCTTCCAGCAATTCGGCGGCGTGAGCATGCAATCGCTCCATGAAGCCGAGCTTATAGGGATATTTCTCGGTATCCACCGGATTGCCGTTGGGCAGGTAGATGGAGGCAACGCGTAACCCGCCGGTGAAGGCTTCGATATAGCGGGCCTGCTCGTCGGACGCATCGCCGGGCAGTTCGGTCAGTTCCACATCGATGGGGGATTTGGATAATATGGCGACGCCGTTATAGGTCTTCTGGCCGGCAACGGCGACGTTATAGCCGGCATCGCCCACTTCGCTTTCGGGAAACGCCTCGGCAACGCATTTCAATTCCTGCAGCAAGACCACGTCGGGCTGGAAATCGCCCAGCCAGCGCAAGAGGTTCGGCAAACGAACCTTGATCGAGTTCACATTCCAGGTGGCGATTTTCATTGACGCATATTAGACCGCGAACGAGACACCGCAACCGCAAGACGACGAGGCGTTGGGATTGGACAGCCGGAAAAAGGCGCCGATCAGATCGTCGATATAATCCACTTCGGAGCCATCGACCAGCGCCAGGGACATTTCATCAACAACCACTTTAACCCCATGGCCTTCGAACACCAGATCATCGTCGCCCAGGGCGGCGTCCAGATCGAAGCCATATTGAAAGCCCGAGCAACCGCCCGACGATACAGCGACGCGCAGCATCAGGGCCGCATCGCCCTCGGTAGCGATCAAATCGGTTATGCGCTTGGCGGCGCTTTCGGTGATAGTGAGCCCAGCTGATTCGGTCATTCCGTCCTGTTACCTTTTAACGCATGAAATAATAACGATTCTTAACTACCTCTTATCTAGTATATCCGGGCGGTTTGTCAACTTTATGATCGATACGTTGCAGCGCTGGACGCGGCTGACTAATTTGAACCCATGAACGACCAAACCCAAACAAGTTCTGGCGGCACGGCTATTTACGCCTCCGATCCCGAGGCCAGCCGGGGGCGGCTTTACGCCGAACCCGGCAGCGCCACACGCACGCCGTTTCAGCGCGACCGGGACCGGGTGATCCATTCGGCGGCGTTCCGGCGCCTGGAATACAAGACCCAGGTCTTCGTCAATCACGAAGGCGACCATTTCCGCACCCGCCTGACACACACGCTGGAGGTGGCGCAGATCGCCCGCTCCATCGCCCGTTCTTTGGGCCTCAACGAAGATTTGGCGGAAGCCCTGGCCCTCGCCCATGATCTGGGCCATCCACCGTTTGGCCATGCGGGCGAAGATGCGCTGGCCGATGCGATGGGCAATTTCGGCGGCTTCGATCACAACGCACAGACGTTGTCGGTGGTGACCCGGCTGGAAAGCCGCTATCCGGAATTCGATGGCCTCAACCTCACCTGGGAAACCCTGGAGGGCATCGTCAAACATAACGGGCCGTTGGGGCCTGCGTTTGTGCACCGCGACATCGCCGAGTATGTCAGCCGCCATGATCTGGAGCTGGCCACCTTCGCCAGCGGCGAGGCGCAGGCGGCGGCCATCGCCGACGATATCGCCTACAACAACCACGATATCGACGATGGCCTGCGCGCCGGTCTGTTCCGTATGGAAGATATGGCGGACGTGCCGTTGATCGGCGCCATATTCGCCGCCGTATTGTCTGAGTATCCGGGGCTGGATCCGGGGCGCATTCGCCACGAAGCCATCCGCCGACTGATCGGCGAAATGGTCAGTGACTGTTTGACAGAATCGGCGCAGCGTTTAAAAGAAGCCGCGCCAGCCAGCGCTGGCGATATCCGCAGCCTGGATCATCCGGTGATCGCGTTTTCCAAACCTTTGGTGGACGTGGATCAGGGCATTCGCGGGTTTCTGTTCGACAACATGTACCGGCATTTCAGGGTCAATCGTATGACAAGCAAGGCGCGCCGCGTGGTCCAGGACCTGTTTGGACTTCTGCTGGCCGAACCCCATAGCCTACCGCCCCGTTGGAGCAAAATGGCCGGCGAGCCTGGCTCCGAGCAAACGGCGCGCGTCGCCGCTGATTATATTGCCGGCATGACGGACCGCTTTGCGCTCGATGAACATGCCCGCTTGATCGATGTGCAGGCCCGCACCAGTTAAGAATATGACCACTTGAGAACCCCATGAACACGTTCGAATATTTCAAAGAACAAATCGTCGATATATTGAACGGGCTTGCCGCCGCCGGCGTGCTCGGCGAGATTGCCGACACCGCCCGCATTTCGGTGGAGCCGCCGCGCGATGCCAAGCACGGCGATATCTCCACCAACGCCGCCATGGTGCTGGCCAAGCCGGCCGGGCTTAAGCCGCGCGACCTGGCGATAAAAATCTCCGCCGCCCTTAGCGCGTTGGAAGAGGTCTCGGCAGTCGACGTGGCCGGGCCCGGCTTCATCAACGCCACTTTGGCGCCATCCTTCTGGCACGCGCGGCTTGGAGAAATCCTAGAGGCCGGGTTGGCTTATGGCGATTCTCAAATGGGCGGCGGGCGCAAGGTGAACATCGAATATGTGTCGGCCAACCCCACCGGACCCATGCATGTGGGCCATGGCAGGGGCGCTGTGGTCGGCGATGCATTGGCATCGATCCTGGCCAAGGCCGGCTTTGACGTCACCCGCGAATATTATGTCAACGACGCCGGCGCCCAGGTGGATGTCCTGGCGCGCTCGCTTCACCTCCGCTACCGGGAAGCCTTCGGCGAAACCATCGGCGATATCCCGGACGGGCTCTATCCCGGCGACTATCTGATCGGGGCGGCGGAAAATTTAAAAGCCCGCGACGGCGATCAATGGCTGGGCGCCGACGAAGAGGCATGGCTGGAACCGTTGCGCCGCTTTGCGGTTGCCGAGATGATGGACCTGATCCGCAGCGATCTGGCCTCCCTTGGCGTCGAACACGGTTTTTTCCAATCCGAGCGAGAATTGGTTGAGCGCGGCGGTGTCGATGAAGTGGTACAAGTATTGAAAGATGCCGGGCTGGTTTATACCGGCACGTTGGAGCCGCCCAAGGGTAAGCTTCCCGACGATTGGGAGCCGCGCCCGCAAATGTTGTTCAAGGCCACCCAATTCGGCGACGATGTGGACCGGCCGCTGGCCAAATCGGACGGCACCTGGACCTACTTCGCCACCGACATGGCCTATCATCTGGACAAGCACCGACGCGGCTTTGCCGATCTGATCGATATCTGGGGCGCCGATCATGGCGGCTATGTGAAGCGTATGAACGCGGCGGTTATGGCCCTCACCGGCGAAAAGGACAGCCTGGATGTAATGCTTTGCCAGATGGTCAATCTTCTGGACCAGGGCGAGCCGGTAAAAATGTCGAAACGCTCAGGCACTTTCGTTACCCTGGCCGAGGTGATCGATCAAGTGGGCAAGGATGTGGTTCGCTTTATCATGCTGACCCGCAAGAACGACGCCGGGCTGGATTTCGATCTCGCCAAGGTGGTCGAGCAGAGCCGCGACAACCCGGTCTTTTATGTTCAGTATTCCCACGCCCGCTGTTGTTCGGTATTGCGCCACGCAGCCGACATGTTCGAAGCCGCCGAGCTGGCAGCCGATTCGCTGCAAAAGGCCGATTTCAGTGTGCTGAGCGACCCGGCGGAACTTAATCTTATCAAATCCATGGCCGCCTGGCCGCGCATGGTCGAAGGCGCCGCTGAGGCCCACGAACCGCACAGAATAGCCTATTTTTTGGCCGATTTATCCGCCGCCTTCCACGCCCTTTGGACAAAGGGCGCGCGCCAGGACGAAAGTCTTCGCTTTCTCAACGAATCTGATAAAGAATTGACCCGCGCCCGCTTGGCGTTGGTGAAAGCATTGGCGATGGTGATCGCCTCCGGACTTACCGTCATGGGGGTGACGCCCGCCGAGGAGATGTAAGCAATGGCAGAAGACGGCCGTCCCGCTGGCGGCCATCCGGATATTGAACCGCCGCTGGGCGATATACCCGAGTTTGACCGCGGCGAGTTGCAATCGGACACCTTGGCGTTCGAACGCATCAAGCGCCGCCCGCCTGAGCGCCGGCGCCGTATCCTTATCATCGTTGTACTTTTGGTCCTGGCCGGCGGCAGCTATGCCGGCTGGCTGGCCATGGGCGATCAGTATTTCGGTGGCGGCCCGGCCACCATCCCGGTGATCCGCGCCGCCGAAGGACCGGTCAAAGTACGCCCCGACAAACCCGGTGGAATCGAGATCAAAAACAGGGACATTAACGTTTACAAACGTATCGGCGGCGATGCGCCGGAGCGGACGGCGGAAAAGCTGCTGCCGAAGCCGGAAGCTCCCCTGCCCGCCCCGGCGCCGGAAACTGTCACCCCGGCGGAACCGGAACCCAAGACCGCCGAGAAACTGATCGCCGCCGCAGAAGCCAAGCAAGAGGCAGCCGCCGCCAAACCGTCGCCGGAAAAAGTGGCGGCCTTGCAGGAACCGCTACCCCCGCCGCCGCCGCCAGCGGTCAAGGGCAAAACCGCCGCGTCGCCGCCCAGCCCGGAAGCCCGGAAACAGGCTTTGGTGCCGGCCCTGGCACCAACGCCGCCGAAGCCAACGACGCCTCCGCCGGCACCCACCAAGCCGGTGCCGGCTGCATCCGGGGGCGGTTATAGTGTGCAATTGGCAGCGGTACGCGATGAAAACGCGGCACGCGGTGAATGGCGGCGATTGCGTAGTCGCCACGCCGATCTTTTGGGCGCATTGTCTTTGAATGTGGTGCGTGCGGATTTGGGGCCTAAGGGCATCTTCTATCGTCTGCGCGCCGGCGACCTGACCGACAAGGCCAGCGCCCATACCCTCTGCCAGGCGCTGACCAAGAAAAAGGTCGCCTGCCTGGTAATCCCGCCCGGCGGATGACTTCAACCGATAGCCAAGAAAAGCCCGGCCCACGCGCCGTAATATTCGGCTGCGCCGGGCTATCCTTAAGCCCCTCGGAGCGGTCTTTTTTTACGGAGACCGGACCGGCCGGCTTCATCCTGTTCCAGCGCAACTGCCAAGACCCAGATCAGGTCCGGGGGCTTGTCGATGCGATGCGGGATTGCGCCGGCGGCAACGATGCCCTGGTATTGATCGATCAGGAAGGTGGCCGCGTCGCGCGCCTTCGCCCGCCCAACTGGCGAGTGCCACCCGCCGGCTCCCAATTTGCAGCGCTTTACGCCGCCAACCCGGATGATGCCCGCCAAGCGGCGTTTCTGAATGCGCGCCTGATAGCCCATGAATTGACAGCGCTGGGCATCAATGTGGATTGCCTGCCGGTGCTTGATATCCCGGTGGCCGGCGCCGATCCGATCATTGGCGATCGCGCCCTCGGCCAAACGGCGGATCAGATTGCCGATCTAGGCGGCGCCATGTGCGACGGACTGATGGCGGGCGGTGTGCTGCCGGTGATCAAGCATATTCCGGGACACGGGCGCGCATTGGTGGATAGCCACAAGGCCCTGCCCCGGGTGGATGCGAGCTTGGCCGAATTGGAGACCACCGATTTTGCACCCTTTCGCGCCCTCGCCCATATGCCCCTGGCGATGACCGCCCATGTGATTTACAACGCTGTCGATGACGAAGCGCCAGTAACGCTGTCGGCGGTCGCCACCCTGGCGTTGATCCGCGAGATCATCGGTTTCGAAGGGTTACTTTTGTCCGACGATTTATCCATGCAGGCATTGTCCGGTGGACTTGGCGAGCGGGGTGCCGGCGCCATCGAAGCGGGCTGCGATATCGCGCTGCATTGCAATGGCGAGCCCGATGAAATGGAAGCGGTGGCCGAAGCGGTACCACATTTAAGCGCACCAGCTGCGATGCGCTTGCAATCCGCCCTTGATCGGATACAAGCGGTGAACCAATCGCAAGACTTCGATGCCGCCGCAGGATACGCGCGGCTGGATGAATATTTGGGCCTTTGATGGACGAGCACTCGCTGATATTCCGCATATCTATCTGGGTGGTGCCGCTGCTGTTCGCGGTGCCCTTGCACGAGGCTGCCCATGGCTGGGTCGCCTACAAGCTTGGCGACAACACCGCCTATCTGGCCGGGCGGGTCACTTTCAATCCGTTCAAACATATCGATCCTTTCGGCACAATTATTCTGCCGGCAATGCTGTTGTTTGCGTCCGCCGGTAGCATGGCCTTTGGATTCGCCAAGCCGGTACCGGTTAATTTTATGGGTCTCAGAAGCATCCGCCGCGACATGGTGTTGGTTGCCATCGCCGGTCCATTTTCCAATTTGTTTCTGGCATTCGCCTCGGCGCTGCTGCTGCACACGGTGGACTGGTTTCCAGATTTTGCGCGGGCCTGGCTGATTTCCACCCTTTTTGTTTCCATGCTGATCAACATGATTCTCTTTTTTTTCAATTTGATCCCATTGCCGCCGCTGGACGGAGGCCGCGTTTTGGTAGCGATACTGCCGCGTTCGCTGTCCATCATGGTGTCCCGGTTGGAACGAGCGGGCTTTGCCATTATTCTGGGCGGGTTGTTCCTCTTACCCTGGCTGGGTGACGCGGTGGGGATGGATTTGAATATTTTCCAGTGGATCATCGGTATGCCCGCGCGGCTTTCCGTGAGCATGATGATGGACCTGGTGGGATTGCGCTAAAGCATGGCGGACGAATTCGACGACTTTGAAATGCAGGAGCGGCCCGTAGCCGGATCGGGCCTGGAGCTGGTGGTCGATCTCGGTGGCTTCGAAGGGCCGCTTGATGTTTTGCTGACCCTGGCGCGCAATCAGAAAGTCGACGTCACGCAATTATCCATTTTGGAGCTTGCCGATCAGTACCTGGCCTGGGTGGCACGCGTGCGCAGCACCAATCTGGAATTGGCCGCCGACTATTTGGTGATGGCGGCGTGGCTGGCCTATTTGAAATCACGCCTGTTGCTGCCCGAACTCAACGGCGAGGACGAGCCGACCGGCGAGGAGATGGCCGCCGCCCTCGCGTTTCAGATGCGCCGCCTGGAATCCATGCAGGAAGCCGGCGAGCGGATCATGGCCCGGCCCCGCCTGGGCCAGGATTTCTTCGCCAACGGGATGCCGGAAAAATTCGGCTACGCCTCCACATCGGTCTACGAAGTGAGCCTGTTCGATTTGTTGAGCGCGTATGGTGAACATACCCACCGCTCCAACATCCGCACCTTGAGGATCGAGCCGTCTGAGCTGTATTCGCCGGACGATGCCATGAAAATCCTCACCGACATGCTGGGCCGCATCCCCGACTGGTCCAATTTGATGCAATTCCTGCCTGAAGAATTGCGCGGCGATCTGGTCAGCCGCTCGATGTTGGCCTCGACCTTCGTGGCAGCGCTGCATTTGGCCAAGGAAGGCAAACTGAGCCTCCGCCAGAATCAGCCGTTCGAATCTATCTTTGTGCGGCAAACGGAAAGCGACTGACGGATATCCCATGAACGAGACCGACCCAATCCCCGAAGCCATCGATCCGCACCATCTGCGCCTGCTGGAGGCGCTGGTATTCGCCTCCACCGATCCGGTGCCTGAAACGGTGATGTCCGACCGGCTGCCCGATGACGCGCCGATTGCCGTGCTCCTCGCCCAACTTCGCCAGGACTATGCGGAGCGCGGCGTCAACCTGATCAAGATCGGACGCGGCTGGGCGTTTCGCACTGCCGAAGATTTGGGCGCCCAGTTGATAGTAGAGCGCACGCTGACGCGCAAACTGTCGCGCGCCGCGGTCGAGACCTTGGCGGTAATCGCCTACCACCAGCCGGTAACCCGCACCGAGATCGAAGGAATTCGGGGCGTCGGGCTTTCCAAAGGAACCATGGACGTGTTGTTCGAGGCGGGCTGGATACGCCCCCGGGGACGCCGGCGGACGCCGGGCAAACCGGTCACCTGGGGCACCACCGACAGCTTCCTCGGCCAGTTTGGGCTGGAGGCGCTCGACGATCTGCCCGGCGTCGATGATTTGAAAGCCGCCGGACTTCTCGATAAGCGGCCCGCCGTTCAGACCCTAGGCACCCACGCCGCCGCGTTCCCGGTATCTTCGGATGGCGACGAGGATGGCGAAGAAAATGCCGACGGCGAAGCGGACGGCGATGAAGATGAGGAGCTTGATATCGAGGCCGATGCCGAGCTGTCGGAGCTTGATCCCCTGGATCCAGACGATAGCGATCCGCTGGCCAGTACTGGCTAGCGTCCCTTGCGGTTTGACGTTTTTCTGACCGTCTGGGGCGAAGCATTCGTCAGAAAATATCTTGAATTCTCTCTCACTAGCCAGCTATCGCCGGGCAACCTTCCCGCCGCTGCCGCTGAGGGCGCGGATTTTTACTACCACATCTTTACCGACCGGCAATCGGAGCCCCATTTTTACCCAGCCATCGCCTCCCTCCAGGCCACAGCCGACGTGCGCTTCCGCTATTTCGATGAGGTGCCATACAGGGGCGGTAGCCTCGCCGAGGCGATGCAAAATTCCGATCCCAATATCCTTAAACACAACGTCCAGCGCGTCACTTCCAGCGCACTGGCCAGTGAAGCCATGGAGGCCGGCTCCTCGGGCCTGATCCTGCTGGATTCGGATTTCATTTTTTCCGAAGGCTCCTGGCCGGCCATGTTGGCGCGTTTTAATAGTGGCGCCCGCGCCGTCTGTGCCATGTTCATGCGCCTCGACGAAGAGGCCGCGTCCTTGCGGTTACGGGCAGGCATAAGCGGCGGTATCGCCGCCCGTGATCTGGTTCAAATCGGTCTGGATTGCATGCATCCCATATCGGCGCGCATGTTTCTGGATGCCGATCCGTTCACCGGCTACGCCTCCCATATCAATGCCCGCGTCGGCGATCATGGCTATATCACCCATTGCTATTTCCCCCATCCGCTATTGGTGGCGCCAGAAATGGGCGGCCATTATTCCAGCACCATGGATTATGAATTTGCTTTGCGCGCTGTTGCCGACGATAGCGCCATTCATTTGATCCGCTCGTCGGACGAATTGCTGATTTCTAAAATGAGCCGTCACGCTTATTTGGAAGATCAATCAACCGGTGCGGCCCCCAGCGTAGGTTCGCTCGCCGATTTCGCGCTCAACAATACCAACCAGCGGCATCAATTGTTCATGGCGCAACCGATCCGCTTTCGCGCCAGTGGCGTCGATGAGACTTGGGACTTGGAAGAGATGCGCTCGACCAAGATGGTCGAGGCGATTTACAAGACTATCGAATTGACCCTCGCCAATGCCGGTCCAGGCAAAGCGCAAAATCTGGTCAACCTAAAATCCTATATGGGCCCAATCGAAGATTATATGTCGCCGCAGACCCGTGCCCGGCTCAAGGGTTGGCTGCCGGATCGCGGGGAATAAATTCCAAATCCTCAGGCGCCATGTCGGCGAACATGGCTTTGTGCTCCTCCTGATCGAAGGGCCATAATACCGGCGTTCCGGTCTTATCGCTGTACCAGTTTTTGTTGCCGTAAAAGACGGTGTTCGGCAGCGCCTCCTGAAGGCGGGCAACAAAGGCTTCTGTGGCTTCCAGGGTAGGCACGACCACCGATTGGCGCTCGCGCGCCATCTTGATGAGGCGCAGGATATAGCCGATTTCCTGATCGAGCCCGATCGGCACCGGAACATTGTTGACCGGCGCGAACGGCCCATAAAGCATGAACAGATTGGGAAATCCCGGTAGCGCCACGCCCCGGTAGGAAAAGATGCTGTCCTTCCACAATTCATCAATGGTGATGCCGTTCAAGCCAAAGGTTTTGATCGGACGCATATAGGCGTGCGCATCGAACCCGGTGGCATAGACCAGCACATCCAATTCGACCAAGGTTCCGTCGGCAAGCTCCACGCCTTCGGGGCGGATGCGGGCGATATCGCCGGTCTCAATATGCACGTTGGGTTTCTGCACGGCTTCGTAATAGTTTTGGTCCGATTTTGCGATGCGCGTGCCGCCCAATTTATAGGTGGGCGTCAATTTAGCGCGCAATTCTGGATCACGGATGGTTTCAAGAGGTTTTTTGAACTCTTCTTCCATGGCTGCGCGCGCAGCGCCCGGCTCAATCCGCCAACGATCCGCCTTGTTGATGAACTTCCACAGAAAATTCTGCCGCAATTGGTAGGCGAAGGGCAGGCGCAGAAAAATCCGCTCCCACCAGGCGGTGTAGGGATTTTCGCGGATGTGTATCCACTGAGCGCGGCGGATGAATTGGGTCACCTCGCACTTTTCGTAGGACAAGGCCTCGGTGATCTGGATGCCGCTGGCGCCGCCGCCAATGACGCCCCAGCGCTTGCCCGCCATGGGGACGCTATGGTCCCAAGCGCCGGAATGGAAGGACGGCCCGGCGAAACTTTCGCGGCCCTCGATCTCGGGGAAGATCGGCGCATGCAGAAAACCGGTGGCACAAATGAACACATCGGCAATCTCGGTCTTACCGTCGGCGGTCTTGATATGCCAGAGGTTATCGGTAAACCGAGCCTCGGTAATCTCGGTGTTGAAGCGGATATATTTGCGCAAATTCCGGTCGTCGGCCACCTTTTCGATATAGGCCTGAATTTCCGGCGCCGGCGCATAGGTGCGCGACCAATCGTAGTTGGGCTGAAATGGAAATTCATACTGGCGCGACAAAACATCAACAAACAGACCGGGATAGGTGTTGTCCCGCCAGGTACCGCCGACCTCATCGGCTTTTTCATAGACCGAGAAATCGATACCGGCTTTTTTCAATTTCTCCGCCATGAAAAGCCCGGCGACGCCGGCACCGGCGACGATAACGCGAAACGTATCATCAGCCATACTATTTGCCCCCATTCCGTGGCCCTGCACCAGGCCATAGCAAATTTACCCATATTTTGGCCAATCTGGCCACCGAAGAGCGAAATTAGTTACCGAATTTGAAGATACAGCCCCCCGGTGCGGACACGATATGGCCGGCGGAATCATCGGCAAAATGGGCCGGCAGGATGAGCGTATCGGTGTCGGCGTGGCGCTCGACAAAGGCCGTGCGCGTCGCCACCGCCTGCACCGGATCATCACAGAAGATGGAACTTAACTGCGGCTCCGGCACCTGGATCGGATGATGCATGGCATCGCCGCAAAAGGCTGCAGTGGCGCCGCCTGATTCCATATAGAGGCACACCAGGCCCGGTGAATGGCCGGGCATCGGCTCCAACCAAAGGCCTTTGCGGATTTCATGATCGCCGGCCACCAGATCGGCCTTGCCCGCCTCCATCACCGGCAAAACGCTTTCCGCAAACGATGCACCCATCCAGTCGAGCTTGGTATATTCCGTCTCCCAATATTCGAAATCGGTCTTGTTAAACAGATAACGGGCGTTGGGAAACGTGGGCACCCATTGCCCGTTTTCAAGGCGCGTATTCCATCCCACATGATCCATATGCAGATGCGTGCACATAACCATGTCGATCTCTTCGGGGGCGACGCCGGCGGCTCTCAAATTATCCAGCAGGGGCATCTTTTGCTGGTGAAAGTCGGGCCGCGCATGGTGGGTCTTGTCGGAGCCAATACAAGTATCGACAAGGATAGTCAGCCCGGCAAATCGGATCAGATAAGATTGATGGGTGATAATAAGCAGGCCCGTTTCGGGCTGCATGCAGACCGGCTCAAGCCAGTGGCGGTGCTTATCCACATGCTCCTGGGTGGCATCCGGAAACATTTCCGGCGCGGTGCGCGCCGGCACCTGCATCTCCAGGATCGAATGGATGGTACCTTCACCGATGGTTTTGGGTTTCATATCCCAACTCCTTACTGCCTGAAATCGGAACGGGCGGGTGCGCTCAATACACGTCGCGGCGGCGTTCTCTCCGGGCGATCGCGAAAAAGGTCGCGGCGAGAAGCGTCACCGCGCCCAGCACCATCAAATGCACCGCCGAATCCTGATTGATAAATGACGAGGCGCTCGACAGCGACTGGACCAACGCCGCCCCCATCAACGTGCCGATGACCGAGCCACGCCCGCCAGAAATCTTGGTCCCGCCAAGCACGACAGCGGTAATGCTCAACAATGTGTAGTCGATGCCAGTGGCGGGCGAGCCGATACCCACCTGGCCGGCCAAAATCAATCCGCCAATCCCGGCCAATATTCCCGACAGCACGAACGCCAGTAAAATATGGCGATTGGCGCTAACGCCGACGCGGGTGGCGGCGAGCGGGTTCGAGCCTACCGCGCGCAGCCGGCGGCCCAGAGACGTGCGGAACAAACCGAACTCGAAGCACACTACGATGATCACGACCACCGCGAAACAGGCAGGAACCGCCAACATCTTCCATTGGGTCACGTCGGAGATATAATCGGTGATCGCCCCTCCCGCCCGTGGCCGTAAAACCAGCGACATGCCCTGCAGGCCGATAAAAGTGGCCAGCGTCACCACAATCGCAGGAATATTAAGCCAGGTGATCATCCAGCCCTGCAACAATCCAAAACCGGCAGCGACAGCGAGAATCAGACCTACACCCCAGAGTGTATCGACCGCCGACGCCCCATCGGGCGCCAAAAACGACGCAAGCACTACAACGAACCCAGCCAAGGCACCGACCGAAAGATCGATGCGGCCAACCAGGATCGTCACCAACTGGCCGATCGAGATGAAGGCCAGAATGGCGAGGAAGGTCAGCATGGTCTCGATATTGAAGGGCGAAAGGAAAAACTCGTTTATCGCCCCTGTACCGGCCAAGACAATGCCGGTCAAAACGGTTAGCACCAACGCCGGGAAATGAACGGCCGATATGATGCGCCGCCAGCCGGGCTCGGTATCCTCAATTGCGGTGCCGCTTGCACGCGCCACCGTCGTCGTCATATTGGCAGCCGTTATGGCTTCATCGGTTAGCTCTTCGCCCGCAAGCTCGGTCACAATTTGGCCACGCGCGAATACCGCGACGCGGTCGCACAGGCCCTCAAGCTCGAAGCCGTCGGAAGACGACACCACAACGGCAAAACCACTGGCGCCAAGCTCGCGCAGGCGTTGGTAGATTTCACTGCGCGCCCCGACATCGACGCCCTTGGTCGGCTCATCGATCAGCAGCACCTTGGGCTCGCCCGCAAGCTCGCGCCCGATCAGCGTCTTTTGCTGGTTGCCGCCGGAGAGATCCGCAGCCAACGTGTCGTCGTCTTCGACGATCATTCCAGTGGCCACATCGAGCCGGTCGATGACATCCTCGGTCAGCGTCATGTCCCGTTTTTTGTCAATGATACCGCCCGATGAAATTCGGTGGAGTGCGCCGATACCGATATTTTCGCGCAGCTTCAAAGAGAGGAACAGGCCTTCTTCGTGGCGGTCCTCGGTGACGAACCCAATGCCTGCGCTCCGCGCGGCGGCCACATTGTCGCCGGAAACGGCGGCGCCGTCGATTTTCACCGATCCGGCGCTACGCCGTTCCAACCCGGCGATGGTGCGAAGAAACTCGCGCTGCCCTTCGCCTTCGATACCGGTGATGCCGATAATTTCGCCCGCACGCGCAGTGAAGCTCACATTTTCAAAACCGGGCCCTTGGAGCCCTTTGACTTCCAGCACGGCGGCGCCGACATTCTGCGACTTGTCTGGAAATATCTGGCGCAGCTCCTTACCTGCGATCATGGTTACAATCTGATCCGGGGTGATTTGCTTGGCCAGACGGGTGTCAATTATCCTGCCGTCGCGCAGCACCGTAATACGGTCGGCCAGCTCCTTGATCTCGTGCAACCGGTGCGAAACGTAGACAATGCCGACGCCTTCTTCGCGAAGCCGTTTGATAAGCGCGAACAGCTTGTCGATGTCCGCCTGCTGGAACGGCTCGGTCGGCTCGTCCAGCAACAAAGCCTGGGGCTTGGTGGCCAGCGCCCGGGCAAGTTCGATGACGTGATGCTGCGCCAGCGTCAGATCGCGTACGCGCGTGGTAAGCGACATCGCATGCTGCTCCGATGCCACTTCGGATAGCAATCGTTTCGCCTCCGCCCGGCCTTCCGGCCCTTTCAGATTGGGCGCCGCAAGCTGCATATTCTCCATGACAGTCAAGTCTTCCGCCAACTCTGGATGCTGGAATGTGACCGCCATGCCGACTTTACGCAGCTTTTTGGCATTGGGCCTTTTCACTTCCTTGCCGACCATGCGCACGACGGCGTAATCCGGTGGAATGGTCCCGGCGGCAATGCCAATGAGCGTCGATTTTCCAGCACCGTTTTCGCCGACGATGGCATGAATTTCGCCGCGTTTGACGTTGAGGCTGACGGCCTTGAGCGCCTCCACCGGGCCGTAATATTTGGTGGCGCCAACGATCCCCATCACGGGCGCGGCCATGAATTGTCTGGGGGCGCTCATTCGGTTATTTCCAATCGTCTTTTTAATCGAAGATAGGCGGTGTGCATGCGTGTCCTGGTGTCGGACGAGACATTATCCAAAAGTTTGGAAAGCCCCAGCCGCGCCATGGACCGGGTAAAAGTTGTGCGAATTCGAAATTCGACGTCGGGCGAGGTGACCCAAAATTTGAAGCGTATCCATTCGAAGCGGATGCGCCGGCCTACTTCGACGATGCCGACACTGGCGATGATGATCACGGCCTGGACGATGTTCTGGGCCGACGTCTCAAACCCGACCGCGAGTACCAGTTGGCCGAGATAGGTCAGGAACAGTGCGCCGACAATGGTGGCGGCGACGCTGCCGCGCACCCCCCCGCCGATGGGATTGCCGCCGACCACGACCGCCGCAACTGTCGCCAACAGATAGGGCACGCCGCTGAATACGGTCGGCGACGCAACGAAGCCTGCCAGCAGCACGCCCGCCGCCGCGTAACAGAAGCCGGCGAGCGCGTAGGTCGCAACCCGATAGAAGTCGAGCGGAATGCCAACCGCAATGGCGGCATCCGGATTGACGCTGGTGGCGATGAAGCGCCGTCCGAGCGTTGTTTTTTCCAGCAAGAATATCGCGATCGCCCCAAGGACGAGCATGACGTAAATGGTCAGCGGCACCTCGAAGAACTTGCCGATACCGAACTTATTGAGCGACGGCGGCACCTGCTGCGAGAACCCGGAGGTGACCCACATGGTAATCCCCAGCATAAGGGAATTCATTCCGAGGGTGGTGACTAGCGAGTTGACCCGCAACAGCGCAACCAGAATGCCATTCGCCGCGCCGATGCCGACCCCCATTGCCAGGGCGAGAGCGACAAAGGCCAGGGTCGTGCCGATCCCGGCCTCTGTGCTTGGCAGCGCCGAAACGATGACCGCCGAGAACGACATGATGCCCGCAACCGAGAGGTCGAGGCCGCGCTGCTGGATCACCAAATGCTGGCCGATCGACGCGACCGCAAGGATCGCGAAGAACGGCAGCATCAGTTGCAACGCACCCACCGATACCGTTGAAGGTGCAATCAGGGCACCCGCGACGATCAACAAAGCGGTGGAAATAACCACGATCCATAGCCGGGAAAGCGGTTTTTTTCGCCCCTTGTGCTCGCGCTTCGTCCACGCCCGCGCCCGCTGCCGCGGTTCGGCCGCCTTGCCGGCGTTATCAGCCATACCAGACGAACTCGCGCCTGATTACTTGAGGATCATCCTCATATCCTCCTTGGAAACCATGGCCGACGGGATCGCAGTCGCCGGCAGGCTCTTGTCGCACTTGACCCTGAGCGCCTTGTCGGACGACGTGCTGTCCTCCGAGAACGGCAAGTTGATCAGGCTCGGCTCGTCATTATTTATTCCATTCACCGCAGCCAGACCTTTGCGCAACGCCAAGCGGGCAAGCCAGGTATGGGCGCTGGCGGTGGCCATCTTGAAGGTTGGGTTGGCGGCATGGTGATCCTGCCAGAGGCAGCTCAACTGGTTTAAATCCTGCCCCGCCCAGGCCGGGATCGGCCTGCCGGCCGCCAGGAAGGCGCGAATTGGGCCGGTGGTTTCGGCCATGATCCCGTCGATTTTGGGATATTTGGCGATAGCGGCAGCGGTAACTTTTTGCGCCAGTGCCGGGTTCCAATTGGTGTCCACCGGGCCCTCGAGAACCTTGATGCCGGAATGCTTGGCGAACACTTCGCGCCAGCCCACCGCCTGCGACGCGGTCATGGGATTGCCCGGCGTGCCGCCATGGACAATGACGTTGCCCTTGCCGCCCAGTGTCTTGACCATCCATTCGGCCAGCATTTTTCCGAGCCCGATCTGGGTTTCGGTGACGCGTGTGAGGTAGTCGCGGCCCATCTTGCCAAACTTGGCATCGCCGGTGCTGAACGGGATGACCGCGATACCAGCCTTGGTCGCTTGGCGCATAACTTTCAGCTGGGCAACACCGGTATCAGCAAACACGATGATGACGTCGAATTGCTGCGCGATTAGACCGCGAATATCGGCGATCTGCTTTTCCGCCTTGAACTCGCCATCGGTGTAGCGAACCGTTTTGATGTTCGGACATTTGGCCGCTTCGTTTTCGAACTCTCGGCGGGTAATCTGGCGCCAATAGTTGCCGCCCCAGCCGTCAGAAAACGCGACTTTTAAGTCCTTGGTCCCGCAATATTTCTTCACGTCCTGCATATCTTCGATGCCGCCGACCTTATCGGCAGACAGATCGACGCCGGCAAACTTACTTTGCGCGTGCGAAGGCGTCACGTTTGCGAATTGCAGGGTGAAGCCGAGCGCGGCCAGCCCGAGTAAAAATTTGTTCGTAGATGGCATAATTATGTCTCCCTGGTTTCAAAAAACTTTCCCGTGTTGTGCCGGGATGTAGTCCACTTAATGGTGTACCAATTTAATGCATCTGCTATTCTTTGCGCAACAATAGAAGCAGTCAATAAATATATAGGAACGGCGTTTTATGAAACTCAGCACCGACAAAATTCTCACCACCCATGCAGGAAGTTTGCCGCGCGGCGAGCCCCTAAGCTCCCTCCTTATTGATGACGAGGACGGAAAGCGGATCGATCCCAAGAAGATCGACGAGGTCGCTGATGAACGCGTCGCCTATGTCATGGAAAAAGAGGCCCAGGCTGGTATCGACATCGCCAATGACGGCGAGCAAGGGCGGGTTGGGTTCCAGACCTATGTGCCTCAGCGGATGAGCGGCTTCGGCGGCGTTTCGAGCCGGCCATACGGTAAGGAATTTATCGAATTCGCGAAATTCACGGAACGCATGCAGGCGCGCATCCCAAAGACCAGCAAGGTGTTCGACGCCCCCGAGGCGATCGGCGAGCTTTCCTATCGCGGTGAAGCCGAACTGCAGAAAGAGATCGATCGATCCTTACGCAATGCATCAAATCCCAACGCGCACGCGACCGAGCGGTTCATGAACGCACCCTCTCCTGGCGTCATAGCGACCACCATGATGAATGCCTACTACGAATCTGATCAAGCCTATCTCGATGCGATCGTGCGCGAGATGTCCAAGGAATACAGAGCAGTGGTGGATGCCGGCTTCGTGCTGCAGATCGACGCCCCCGACCTGGCAATGGAGCGGGTGCTACTCTATCAGGATCTGACCGACGCCGAATTCGCGGAAAAGGTAGAGCAGCACGTCGATGCGCTGAACGCCGCGCTCGAGGGCATCCCCAGAGATCGCGTGCGGCTGCATGTGTGCTGGGGCAACTGGGAAGGGCCCCATTGCTACGACGTGGCGATGGAGGTGGTGCTGCCACCGATCTATCAAGCCAAAGTCGGCGCCGTCGGGCTTGAATTCGCCAATCCTCGGCGCCAGCACGAGACTGCGGCGCTCAAGAAGAACCCGCCGCCGCCCGAGATGGCCATTATCCCCGGGGTGATCGATTCCAAGAGTAATTTCATCGAGCATCCTGAGGTTGTGGCCCAGCGTATCGAAGCCGTCGTCGATGCGATTGGCGACCGTGAGCGCGTTATCGCTGGTGTCGATTGCGGCTTTGGCACGTTTGTCGGTTGGGAGTGGGTCGCCGAGGACGTGGTCTGGGCCAAGCTGAAAACTCTCCGCGAAGGCGCGGACCTGGCAACGTCCCGGCTTTGGGGATAGCGGCTGGGGCTTTACCCCTCATCCTCGTGAAACGCCCTCAAGTCCGGCGCATTGCCGGGCAGGCCAAGTTCGTCCCAACGTCCGGCCACCCGGTCGGCAACCGATTTCCGCAATGTGGTTCGCTTTGGAAAATCGGCCAGATGGCGGTGCGGCATACAGGCATCGATTAGCGCCTTCGAGCCATAGGGGCGCAATTCGGGCGGGAACTGGCTGGGATCGAGGCCCGTGGACCAGGTTTTCCGCTGGAAATCGATATCGTCTACCGGATTACAGCGGGTGCTCATGGCCCACATCACTTGGTTCATGTCGGCCGGGTCCACATCGCCGTCTACTGCAATAATCCATTTGGTGAAATAGGCGCCTGCCGGGCATTGAGCGGCGGCGGCCAGGATTTGCGCCACATGGCCGGCGTAACGCTGTTCGATGGCAATGACGGTCATACCCCAGCCGGACGCCGCCGCCGGATGGCAGTAGATGCCTTCGATGCCTTGCAGCCCGAACCGCTCCAGATCGTCCCAGATGGCGGCCGAACGCATGACCGCATAGTAGGCGCCGATCTCGCAAGCCGGATAGTCGGCCATCAGCGCCGCCGTCAGGATCGGATCGGCGCGCATATGCAACGCCTTCACCTCGATCACCGGCTGCAAACCTTCGGGCCGGCCATAATAGCCGGTGAACTCGCCGAGCGGGCCTTCCATGGCGGTGTCGCCCTTGGTCACGGTGCCCTCGATAACGATCTCGGCGCGCGCTGGGATCGGCAGCGAAGTGGCGACGCCCTCGCACAATTCCACCGGCGATCCCATCAGCCCGCCGATAATGTCCAGCTCCGACACATCGGGGCCATAGGATTGGGCGGCGACCATGAACGATACCGGATCGATGCCGTAGGCGGCGACCACTTCGCAATCCTCGCCCCGCGCCCACCAGGCTTCCCGGTCCAGCCCGCCATGTTTGCCGGGCGAGCAATACATGCCGATACGCCGGGGCCCTTGCAGCATTTGGCGGTAGCAGCCCACATTGAGGCGCCCGCTATCGGGATCGCGGGTAAAGGTGATGTCGCCGGTGCCGATATAGTCACCGCCATCGCCGGGCCAGAAGCGGGGCACCGGCAGACGGGTCAGATCGATATCGTCGCCGGTGAGGATGATCTCGTTGACCGGCGCGGCGGCGGCATCAACCATGACCGGCGCAATTCTAGTTGCCGAAATGGCGCGCATGGCCTGGATCAATTCGGTTGTGGAGAGATCGGGCTCGATCCCCAGCGCATGCGCAAAGCGGCGCTTGGACGCCCCCAGCATATTGGCAAGGATGCGGGTGCCGGTTTCATCGCCCTCGATATTTTCAAACAATAACGCCGGCGAATTTTCATCGCGGGCTGCCATATAGGTTATACCCGACAGCTCTTCGGCGGCGCTGACCGGCTTGTCGATACGGTGCAGGCCGCCATCGGCCTCGATGCGCTCCATCCATTCGCGAAGATCAGCTGGCGCCGGCTGATTGCCCCGGCGCTCGTCCTTTGGCCCTGTTGATTGGGGCATATTGGTCACTCCCATATGTTTGAGGCTACATACCAGATCAAACCGCCGAGATCGAGGCACGCCAGGCACCTGCCGATAGCCGATATAATTGATTGAACCCGGACAATTAGACCCCATATGCAAATTTGCACAATTATTTGGAAGCTAGGTAGGAGCGCGGACCCGGCACATCGGCACAAAAATAATCGAACCGTACAAAAAAATAGGGCCCCGCGCATTGATTGGCGATGAATGCACTGAAAAATCTAGCGGCGAAAAGCCACCGCAAGACCGGGATTCTTCCGCTTGTCGCGACTATGATCGTGGTCGCGCTGGTGGTCGATGCCGGTGCCACAATTTCTCTCTATTCCACTGCCGTCAAAGAACGCGCCAACCGCCTGACCGAATTGCTCGATAGCCAGGCGGCGCTGATCAGCACCATCGCCAAGTTCAACCGCCACCACTTTGTCGATGTAATGAAGCAAAGCCCGGATCGGGCGCGCCTCACGACCATCAAACAGATTGAAAATGCGCACGAAATATATTCGGTCTTCGGGCGATCCGGCGAAATCACATTGGCGCGCCGGGAAGGCGAATTGATGCATTTCGTTCTTTCCAACAAAATTCTCGATCCAGGAAGCGCGCAACCATTTTCTCTTAATACGCCGATGACGATACCGCTTCAATCGGGCCTGGCCGAACCCATGCAGCGCGCCTTGACCGGCAACCGGGGCTCCATGAAGGGTGCTGATTATCAGGGAATCAATGTTCTCGCCGCCTATCGGCCGCTGCCGGAATTAAACTTAGGGATCGTCGCCAAGGTGAATGTATCTGAAGTGCGCGCGCCGTTTATCCGCGCCGGTCTGATTGCCTTTGCCATGGCGCTTGCCGCCATCGCCATCGGCACCGCCTTCCTGATGCGCTTTTCCAACCCAATCTTCGAGACCATGCGGCTCGGCGAGGAAAAATTCCGCTCCATATTCGAAAGCGCCGCCGATCCGATTTATGTTCTCGACATCAATGACGAAACCAAGGGCAAAATTGTCGACGTTAACCGGGCCGCCTGCGAAAGCGTTGGCTATACCAAATCCGAACTACTGCGCATGGGCGTGCCCGATATCGAAGCCGAGCTGAGCGAAACCGCCCGTTTCGAGAATTACGATGAATTGCTGGCCGGCAAGCCGGTGGGCAGCTTGAAGGGCATTCATCGGCGCAAAGACGGCTCGACATTTCCGGTCACCGTCCGCACCAACCTGTTCAAGGCGGGTGGGCGCACCTATTCGCTGTCCATCATCCGCGACGACACCGCCGAAATTGAGGCGCGCGAGAAAATCCGATCCACCCAACAGCGCTTTATCGACGCCATGGAGCATTTGCTGGCCGGCTTCTCCTGGTGGGACGCGGATCGGCGCTTTATCGCCTGCAACAGTTTTTTCGCCAAAATCCAAGGGCAAATTGCCGACAAGCTGGTTCCTGGATTGTTGTATGACGATTTTGTTAAACTGATCGCCGAAGACCGCAAAATGCAAGACACCTCCGGCAATTCGGAGCATTGGCTCGCCGAACGCATCGCCGAATTCGAAGTGGAATTCACCGACCGCGAGTCCACCACTTTTGACGGACGCACCTATTTCATCCGCAAGATCACCCTCGACGATGGCTCGATGATCGCCTTCCATTTTGACATCACCGAGCGCAAGCAGGCGGAACAGCACATCGTCAAGGCCAAGGAAATGGCGGAATTGGCGAACCGGGCGAAGTCGGAGTTTCTGGCCAATATGAGCCACGAGCTGCGCACGCCGCTGAACGCCATCATCGGTTTCGCCGACACCATTCGGCGAGAGCTGTACGGCCCGCTCGCCAATGAAAAATACGAAGAATATGCCGGTGATATCTATAGCTCGGGCGAGCATTTGTTGGATATCATCAATGACGTCCTTGATGTATCGGCGGTCGAATCGGGCCGCGTTGAGCTGCAGGAAACGGAAACCAATCTGGATGCCTGCTGTGCGTCGGTGATGAGCATCGTCAAACCACGCGCCGAAGACAACGGTATTCATCTGGATATCGGGCGCATGACCGGATTGCCGAAATTGTTCATCGACGAGCGCCGCTTCAAACAAGTTTTTATCAATATTGTCGCCAACGCCATCAAATTCACACCCGAAGGCGGTCGCATTTCCATTGCGCCGAGGCTGACCAACGACGGCGCCTTCGAAATTCGCATCGCCGACAACGGCGTCGGTATGAACGAAGACGGCATCGCGCTGGCGTTGAAGCCCTTTGGCCAGGTGAAAAATGTCATGAAAAAGGAGACCGAGGGAACCGGATTGGGCTTACCGTTGTCGGCCGCCTTGATGGAAATGCACGGCGGCAGCCTGCGCCTCGAAAGCGCGCCCGGTGAGGGCACGGTGGTTACCCTCCATATCCCCATGAGCCGGGTCATCGGAGGGGCAGATCCGGGCGGCCGGATGGTCGCCGCCCAGTGATACAACCCCGATTATCGGCTGGCTTTGAAACGCTAATGAAACTAGGCTAGAGCCTTAAAATATCCGAACCGCCGATAGAGGGGACATACCGATGGATGAAGGAACTTCAATTTCCGAGCGCGCCGACGCGATCGAATATGCGCAAATGCGCGAGCTTGGCGACCGCATCGTCACAAAATCAAACCTTTATCTGTTATCGGACGGCACCCAGCCGGAACGCGCCGATTTCGGTATCGGCAGTGGCCGCGAATTGCTGATGGGCGACGATTCGCGCCTGCCGCAAATGCCGGCGGCACCCACCTTCATGGATTTCATCCGCCTCCGCTTTCAGATCGGCGGCCAACAGCATCTCTTGCAAAGCGCCAACCTGGCGCAAAAAAACGGCCTGCCCGAGCATATGGTGCTGGCCTGTCTGCTGCATGATGTCGCGGTGTCCGGCTTCATCCGCTCCGATCACGGCTATTGGGGCGCGCAGATGATCGAGCCGTATGTGGACGAAGAGGTAAGCTGGGCCATTCGCATGCATCAATGTTTGCGTTTTTACCCAGACGAATCGGTCGGTTATGGCTATCCGGAAAATTATATCCGCATGTTCGGTGAAGACTACCAGCCCGAACCCTATATTGCCGCCGAATATGAGCGCGCAAAGAACCACAAATGGTACATGTCTGCGCGCATGATCTGCGTCAACGATCTCTATTCCTTCGATCCCGATCTGAAGGTTGACTGGGAGCAATTCGAAGACGTGCTCGGCCGCCATTTCAAGCAGCCTCCCGAGGGCCTCGGCAACGACAATACGCCAGCCTCACATATGTGGCGGACGCTTCGAAGGCCGTGCAACGCGCTCTGAGGCCACCCGCCCAATCTGACGCGCGTCAATTTCTCCCTCTTCGCCACGTGGTAGATTACCGGTCAGTTTAATAGACCGGGAGATGAAACGTGGCGGAACTGATTTGGCTGGAAAAGTACTCGGTTGGTGTCGAGGCGCTCGACCAGCAGCATCAGACAATCATTGGGCTTATCAACGAATTGAACGCCGAAGACCGGACCGGGCACACGCCGGATGCGGTCAACCGAATACTGGACCAATTGGCAGGTTACGTAACCAGCCATTTCCGCACCGAAGAAGATTATATGGAGCGTTTCGATTATGAAGACATCGAAGCGCATCTCGAAGAGCACGTCCAATATATCGAGACGATTGCCCGGCTGACCGAGGAGCAAATCGAAGACCGGGACAATGTTCATGGCGAGCTGATCGCATTTTTAAACCATTGGTGGACCGACCACATTCTTGAGGCGGACCAAAAATACACCAAGACATTCAACATTCATGGTCTTCACTGAACGGGTGCGGGCATGACAAATCTAAATCAGTCAAAACGCGAAAAGGCTTCACGGGACAAACTGCGCGCAAATCGGGAAGTCCTGGATGCCGAAGCCAAGGACCGCTCCCGCCGCATCAAAATCCGCCGCGACCAACGCCTCAAGAAGGAGGCGCTACGGCGCGCTCAAAGACGCAAACGCATTTTTAAGCTTGCCGGCGTATGGATCGGCCTGATCTTCATCGGGTTATTTGCCGCCACCTGGTTTTCCGCCGATTTCGTAAGTTGGCTGGAAAGCTTCCTCAATTAGGTTTGCGGCAGCCTATCCAGCCCGTCGCCAGGAATTAGTGACTCAATCCCGCCAGATAATCGTCCCGGATGCGGGTAATTTCGCCGCGCAGCTGGCCGCCGTATTTCTGCATGTCTTCCCAGTCCTTATCGGCCATGGGCGCGCGGATGGCAGCATTGGTGCTGGGCCGCTCCAACGCCAGCGCCCACCAGGCCCGCGTCAAGGGGCGCTCCTGGAGCCAGATATCCAACAAGTTCAGGAATTCCAGGCGGCCCACATAGGGGATCATGTTGATGTCGGCGAGGCTGTAATCGGCACCCAACAACCATGGACCGCCGCCGGTTCCTAAATCGGCCTCCATCTTCTTGAAGGCCTTTTCATAATCGGCCACCGATTCCAGCATGTAATGGCTGTCGGTTCCCTTTTCGAATATCTCGGTGTAGCGGGCGGTGCGCTCCGGATCGCCGACATTATTGAAGCGGGTCTGGCGCTGCTCTTCGGACATGCCCTGCATACGGGTGCGGAAATGGGCGGAGAAGCTAATCTCGCGGGTGGCTTCAAAGATCTGCTCGTCGATCAGTTTGGACCACATCCGCATGCGGGTTTTCTGGTAGGCGTCCACCGGCACCAGGGGCACTTCGGGAAACACCTCGTCCAGATACTCGCAGATGAGACTGGATTCTGGGATCACATGGTCATCGTGTACCAAAGTCGGCACCACGCCCTTGGGGTTAAGTTTGAGGTACGCGGGGTCGTACTGCTCGTTGGTAAACAGATTGATCACGACCGGCTCATAATCCAGGGACTTCTCGTCGAGGGTGATCAGCACTTTCTGGGTGCAAATGGAATTGGGCGAGATATAGAGCTTGAGCATGATCCTTGTCCCTTCGTTACACCTGTTCAACCAGCCTCGGCGGTGTCCAGCTTGTCCTGGGCCGCCACCCAGCGTTCTTCCTCGGCGCTGAGCTTGCCGCTGATGTCAGCAAATTTGCGGTTCAGCCGTTCGTATTCACCGGGGCCCGAGCTGCGATAAAAATTCGGATCGGCAAGGCTTTCCTGAATAATCTTCTTTTCTGATTCCAACTCCGCCATGCGCTTTTCGGCGGTGCGCACCTCGGCGCGCAGAGTTTTGTTTGCCTTGCGGTCATTCTTGCCGCCCCGCTTTGCCTTTTCGGTTCCAGCCGACGGCTTGCCAGATCGCTCCGACAGCATCAGGCGGCGATAATCGGAAATGTCGCCATCGAAGGTCACCACTTTGCCGTCCTTGACTAGCCACAACCGGTCGGCCACGGTTTCCACCAGATGCGCATCGTGGCTGATCAGGATGACAGCGCCCGCATAGTCATTGAGGGCGTGCACCAGCGCTTCGCGGCTTTCGATGTCGAGATGGTTGGTGGGCTCATCGAGGATCAATAATTGCGGCGCATCGATACTTGCAAGGGCGAGCAGCAGCCGCGCTTTTTGCCCGCCCGACAGCATGGACACCGGATTTTCGAAGATTTCCGAGCCGATGCCGACGGCGGCCAGGCGGCCCCGGATGCGTCCCGGCGCTTCACCTTCACGGGCCCGCGCCATATGCTGATAGGCGCTATCTTCTGGATCCAGCTCTTCCATCTGATGCTGGGCGAAAAAACCAATGCCCATCTTGGAAGATTTGGTCAGGCGTCCATCCATGGCCTCCAAACGCCCGGCCAGCAGTTTCGCCAAGGTCGATTTGCCCTCGCCATTGGCGCCCAGCAAGGCGATGCGTTCTTCGGAATCCAACCGCAGATCCAGGTTCGAGAGAATCGGCTTTTCGTCATAGCCCACCGCCGCTTTGTCCAATGACAATATGGGTGATGGCAGTTTCACCGGTTCCGGAAACGTAAACGGCGCCACAGGATTTTCTGACAGGGATGCGATGGGCTGCATCCGCTCCAACATCTTGATGCGGGCCTGGGCTTGGCGCGCCTTGGTCGCCTTGTAGCGGAAACGGTCAACGAAGGATTGAATATGCGCGCGCTGGGCATCCTGGCGGCGCTTCATGGATTGTTGCTGCTCCTGTTTCATGCGCCGCTCGGCGTCGAACTGATCGAAGACGCCGGCGTAGTAGGTTAGCTTGGCGTTTGCCAAATGCAGGATGCCGTCCACGGAGCGGTTCAAAAGCTCCCGGTCGTGGGACACGATCAAGGCCGTTCGAGGATATTTGGCGAGGAACCCTTCCAACCAGATCGCGCCTTCCAAATCCAGATAGTTGGTCGGCTCATCGAGCAGCAGCAAATCAGGCTCGGCGAACAAGACACCGGCAAGCGCAACGCGCATCCGCCAGCCGCCAGAAAATTCGGCGCAAGGCCGCGCTTGGGCAATCTGATCAAATCCAAGGCCGGCAAGAATGGTGCTGGCCCGCGCCTCGCCTGTATGGGCGCCGATCTCGGCCAGGCGGTTCTGGATGTCGGCGATGCGGCCGGGGTCGGTAGCGGTTTCCGCCTCGGCCAACAGCGATGCGCGCTGGGTATCGGCGGCGAGCACGGTATCCAACAGGCTTTCGGGGCCGGCAGGTGCTTCCTGGGCGACGCCGCCGATGCGAAATCCGCGCGGCGTTTCGATGCCGCCGCCGTCGGCCTGCAATTCGCCCTCAATCAGGCGAAACAGGGTGGTCTTGCCGGTGCCGTTGCGCCCGACAATGCCCACCTTGTGGCCGCCCGGAATGGCCGCCGTTGCATCGTCAAACAACAGCCGCCCGCCGAGGGAAAAGGAAAGATTTCTGATTGCCAACATCGTGGTGACAAGTGGCCGTTTCGGCGCCCGATGTCAACGGTGCCCGGCGCATGGAAGCCATGCGGGGCGAAATAGTTCGACAATACCGCCCCCGATACTCCACAATGAAGTTGTAAATAACTCATTTGGCGAGCAATTTTTTTTTGGAGAACTACGATGGCATACGAATTGGATGACTTCTGCGAAGATTGTAAAGATTTGATCGATCCTGCGACCGGCAAGAAAGATTTGGACGCGGTGCGCAATAATTTGGAAAAACTCTGCCAGAACCAGGAATTTGTCGACGCCACCTGCGGCCCCGATGCGAAGGCCGGCGTCCACACCCTTTACCGGGACGCGGACAAAGATTTCATGGTGCTGTCCCATATAAATGCCGAAAGCCGCACCTCGCCGCCGCACGATCATGGCGCGTCCTGGGCAATCTACTGCCAGGCGGTGGAATACACCGAAATGACCGAATATGACCGCACCGACGATAGCTCCGTCCAAGGCCATGCAGAACTTGAGGTCACCAAAAAATACCGGCTGGATCCGGGTAATGCAGGATACTTCGATTCCCACTGCATCCATTCCATCCATTTTCCGGCGGGCGCCCGCTTCATTCGCGTGACCGGCACCGACCTCACCAAGCTAACTACAAAAAAATTCAGCATGGATGAGCAATCGGTTACCGTGGTTACGCCGAACGACAAAGCCGGCGCCGCCGGCTCGGCCGCCGCCTAGACGCGTGAGCGCCAAGCAACTCACCGTCGATTGCCACGTCCATTATGTGCCCGATTGCGTCGCTGACATCTTGCGTCAGCGGCGCTCGGCGCCTTATATCGAACAATTGGAAGGCGGCGCCGAAGTGCGCCATATGCCGGCCGGGAATGTCTTAAGTTTCGGCGCCGATTATACCGACATGGCGGCGCGCATTCCTTATATGGATGGCCACGGCATCGACATACAAATCCTGTCCATGGGCCTACTATTCGGCCTTCACGCCTTGCCGGCGGAAGAGGCGGTGCCCATCGCCCGCGCCTTCAACGACGATCTGGCAGAGCTTTGCGCCACCGGCAATGACCGCTTTAAGGGCCTTGCGCTTCTACCCATTGATGACATCGGCGCCTGCGTCACAGAATGGAAACGGGCGCGGACCGAGCTTGGATTGCTGGGTGCCATCGTTCCGACCAACGGATTTGTAACCCGTGAGCATGCCGATCATATGGCGCCCATCTTCGCCGCCGCCCAGGAAACTGGTGGGCATATATTTGTCCATCCGGGGCCGAGGCCGGAGGAATTAGGGCGCGGCGGGACCCTTGGCGCCGCCGATCCGCTAGCCCTGGAGCGGGCCGCGCTCGGCGTCCAGGCACAGCTCGGTCAGGCGATGGTCACACTTAATTTTTCCGACTATCTGGAACCGTTCCCAGACGTCACGGTTCAAGTCGCAAATCTGGGCGGCACTTTACCGATGGTGATCGAACGCATGGACCATACCTACCAGTCGAGAAAACCGGATGCAGTGCCACCATCAAAGAAACTGGGCCGATGCTACGTGGATTGTGCGTCGCTGGGGCCAGCGGCAATCGATATAGCGGCGACCGTCTTTGGCGCGGACAAGATTTTGCTCGGCACCGATTATCCAATTTTCGGAACCGAACAGGCTTTAAAAGCGGTGCATGGAAGCAGTCTTGCCGAAGCCGACAAGGCCAAATTGCTCGGCGGCAATGCGCTTGAGATGATCAGCTAACAAAACCGGCGGGGGGCCGAATACAATGAGCGAAAATAGAACCGTAGTTTTTGAATCCTTTGGGCCCGGCTCTGCCTTTACCGGCAAGACCGAGCGCGAGGCCGTCGCACTCGACCGCGACAGCGGCCATGGCATGAGCTCGGTAGAGTTCCTTCTGATGTCCATCGGATCGTGCGTCATCGGCACGCTAATGAAATACCTCACCAATCATGATGTCGATCTTGGGCATATCACCGTCGAATCCATCGCCGAGTTGGTGGAAAAGACCAACGCTTACGACAATATCGATATCAGCATCGCATGCTCCGAGCCATTGACCGAAAAAATGTCGAAGATCGTCTATAACGTCGCCAAGACCTGCCGCATCCACCGAACCCTCGATGGCGGCCCCAATATCAGCGTCACAGTCTCCGGCGGTGACGCCGGCTAGACCAAAAATGTGTCAGGCGTACGCGCCTCGGCGGCGGCGTTGGCGGGGTAGGATTTCGCCTTGTCGGCGTAATATTGGGCGCGCATGTCGCCGTCCGATGCCCGGTTAAAGGTCAGAAATATGTTGCGCCGGCTGCGATTGCCAGTATTCGGCGGCGAGCCGTGCGGAACGTAACAATCGAAAAAGATGACATCGCCGGGATCGGCTTCCAACAGGGCGTATTCATCGTTGGGCTCATAGGGCGGATCGTTCTCGCTAAGTGGCTCCCATTCGGGGCACATCAGGGAGCGCTCGTAATTGCCCGAGGTCATGAAGCTAAGCGCCGCGTTATCCAGGCGGTTTTCATCGACGGCGATAGCCATGGTAATGAAAAAATCCGTATAGCGGTTCCAGCCCGCCGCCTGATCCTGATGCAGCTTGTCGGCGCGGCATCCGGGCAGCTTGAAATTAATCTTTTCCTTGAACAAGACCGGCGCCTCGCCCAGCAACTGATCCAGGCAGGTACGCGCATCGGAAGAAATAACCCGTTCGGCAAAGTCGGCATTGTTGCCGCCGAATATATCTTCGATGCGCACCAGAATGCTTTCGCCGGTTGTCTCCGAGGTCTCGAAGAACTTGCTCTCGCCGCCGCCGTCTTTTGCGGCCAGTCCGTCCAACCAATCGGAGATCAATGTCATATCGCCGGCCCCGAAGAACCCCTTCACGACCACAAATCCATTTTGCTGAAATTCCGAGACTTGGCTTTCGCTCAAGCGCATGATGCCCGCCAACCTATTTGATGCAAAGGATGGGTCTAGCAAACCTACCGGTCGGCGGCATTGATAGGCGTCAAATTGGCTCAGGCGATGGGCTGAACCGTTTCCAGCCGGCGCTCGATCATGAACGGCTCATAGAAGGTGCGCCAATCGGCGACGTGTTCCGAAGCCGTATGGGCATCAAACGCCGCCTCGTCCAGAAACTCTTCCCAAAAGAAAGACTCACCGGCGCCGTTGCTGGTAATCTCGAAGCGGAGGTTGCCGGCTTCGCCGCGAACCGTATCGGCGTATTCCCGCGCCCGCGATGCGACGCTGTCCTGATGATCGGTGGGCACCTTGAGATAGGCAAATACCCGGTGGCTCATTCCCCGGCGTCCCAGTCCTGCACTTCAGCCACATTATTGTCGTAATCGGGATGCACCGGCGGCGACCAGGGTTCTTCGGCTACCTCGGCCTTGACCACCCGGCACAGAAGCGCCCGCAATTGGTAAGTGCCCATGGACGGGCAATAAGGCGGATCCATCGATGTGAGGGCATTGGCGTTGGAGCGCCAGATGCCGTAGTCGGGGCCGTCTTCTTCGGGGAACCACCAGCCGTGCTGGACATGGATGACGCGGGGATCAATGCCATCGAATATGCGCACCTTTTGTCGGCAGCGGCCGCGCGGTGATTCCACCGACACCCAATCGCCATCGGCAACGCCCAATTCGGCCGCAGTTTCGGGATGGATCTCGCATTCCGGCTCCCGGCGGCCACGGCGCAATGTGGGCAACTGGCGGTATTCGGATTGGAAATACATCGGGATGCGGGCGCCGGTGATCAGGATGAACGGATAGTCCTTGGCCAGTTCTGGCGTCGCATTCGGGCTTTCCGGCGGTTCTTCGAAATAGGGCAAGGGATCGAGGCCCAATTTTTCCATGGCCTTGGAATACAGCTCGATCTTGCCGGTTTGGGTCTGGAACCCGGTCTTCTCATATTTGCGGTATTCGTAATCAAGCTGGTGGAAGCCCTTGGCTTTTAATTCATCAAAGGTGATGCCCAGCTTTGCGCCCAACAGGTAATCATAGACCTCTTTTGGATCTTCCGTGCCATGCTCGGTGCCGAACCGCCGGCAAATCTCGGTCATCATCAATTCGTCTTGCTTGCATTCGCCAATCTGGACCGTCTTTTGCTGGGCGAGGACCACGTTCTGGCCGTAGAACGGCACCGCGGCGATAGCATCCACCTCGGCCCAGGTGGCGGCGGGCAGGACAATATCGGCAAGCTCCGCCGTCGGCGTCATATACAGTTCGGCCACCACCAGGTGATCGAGGGCAGTCAAAGTCTCGTACACCAGCTTGACGTCGCCGTAGGTTGCAAAGGCATTGTTGCCGAAGATCATACCCATCTTGATAGGGTACGGATCGCCGGTGCGGATGGCCTTGAAGACAGCGGGAATATGGGCCGACGGCAGTTGTGCGCCCTCGCCGCTCAACACCTTGTGCTGATCAAAGCCGAGCCGCTTTTGCGCCTGTTCCTCGTCCATGGTTTCGAACAATTGCGGGAACGGCGGCAGCGCCAGCATGCCGAACGACCAGCTTCCCGGTTGATCGATATTGCCAGTAATTGAAGGCAGGCACAAAAGCGCACGCACGGTCTGGAAGCAATTGGGCGTATGTTCGATGGCGCAGCCCCATTCCAGCATGGAGGGGCGCACCTCCGCATACAGGCGCGCCGCCGCCCGGATTTTGTCCGCCGGTACCCAGGTGATCGGCTCCGCCCATTCCGGCGTGTAGTCGGCCACCCGTTCGGCCAACTCATCAAAGCCGTGCGTCCATTGATCGACGAAGTCCTGATCCTGCAAACCCTCTTCGATGATCACGTGGAGCATGGCCAGCGCCAGGGCATCGTCGGTGCCCGGGCGCAGTTGCAGCCAAATATCGGCGCGCTTGGCGAGCAGGGTTTCGCGCGGATCGACGACGATGGTTTTGGGCTTACGCGCCAAGGCTTCCTTGACGCCGAAGCCCAATTCTCCGTCGGGTCCGGAATAGATCGGATTGTGCCCCCAGAACAGGATCAGTTCGGGAAAGACATCTTCGGTGTAGGTGCAGATCGGCAACTGACCCATGGTCAGCACCGAGCCATGCACGCGCGGGCGGAAGCATTGCGCGGTTCCCGGCTCGCACCAGTTGGGGGTACCGATGGCGTTGGCGAAACGGGACACATAGGCAAAATGGTGGCGCCCGGTGCCGGTGCCGACCCAGATGCCTTCCGGCCCGATCTCATCGCTCACCGATTGAATGCGTTCCGCGATCTCCCCATAGGCTTCATCCCAGCTTATACGCTGCCACTTGCCCTCGCCGCGGGCGCCAACCCGGCGCATGGGGTATTTGAGGCGTTTGGGGTTATAGACCTGCTCCAGGCTGGCGGCGCCCAGGGGGCACAGCTTGCCCTTGTTCATCGGGTTGTCGGGATCGCCTTCGATCTTGGTGATCCGGTTGTCTTTGACATGGACCAGCGCGCCGCAGCCGCCGTGACACATACGGCAGGCGCTTTTATAGGTGGTTGTCCCGGTGCTATCGGCGATCTGATCCATCGGCGAAATCCATATCTAGGCCACCAATTTCAACAGCTTGGCGGCGTTTTCCTTCAAGACCAGCGGCTTCACCTCGTCCTTGATCTTTAGTTCATCGAAATCACTGAGCCAACGGTCCGGAGTGATCACCGGGAAGTCCGACCCGAACAACACCTTATTTTTCAAAAGCGAATTGGTGTAGTGGACCAGGATCGGCGGGAAGTATTTCGGCGACCAGCCCGAAAGATCGATATAGACATTGGGTTTGTGCTGGGCAACGGCCAAGGCTTCTTCCTGCCAGGGAAAGGACGGGTGCGCGAGGATGATCGGCATATCCGGAAAATCCACCGCCACATCATCCAAAAACATCGGGTTGGAATATTTAAGGCGGATACCGAAGCCGCCGGGCATGCCCGATCCGACGCCGGTCTGGCCGGTGTGGAAGAGCGCCGGCATGCCGGTCTCGGCGATGGCTTCGTATAAGGGATAGCACATGCGGTCGTTGGGGTAGAAACCTTGGGTCGAAGGATGGAACTTGAACCCCTGCACGCCGAAATCGGCAACCAGGCGGCGGGCTTCCTTGGCGCCCTGCTTGCCTTTGTGGGGATCGATAGAGGCAAACGGGATCATGATGTCGTCATTTTCGGCCGCCTGCTCGGCCACCAGCTCGTTCGAAAAACGGGTATGCCCCATATGATGTTCCGAATCGACCGTAAAAATGACAAGCCCGATTTGCCTCTCGCGGTAATACTCGGCAATCGTGGAAATGGGTTCGGGCTCATAACTGCGCCCGAAATATTTTTGCATTCCCTCGGCGAGATCACGCTTGTCTTCGTAGGTTTGCGTCCCGCACGGCCCATCGGCGTGAGTGTGAATATCGATGGCTTTCAACTTGTCCAGTTGCAGCATATTTCCGGTTTCCTTACCCCAAAAAACGATTGATTTACGCCTCCTACTATACACCGGCGAAAATTGGGTGCACGCTCATTATCAACAAATTCAGGGGGAAATGGTCATGGCAAAATCAACAGAAAAACGAAAAGCACCGGCCCACGGGCGCGCCAAACGGCCCCTGGTCATCGACGCCCACGCCCATTTCAACGATCCGGTAGTGGCCAAGTTTATCCGTGAGAAATCGGGCCGCACCGGCGGCGGCTTTGTCACCTCAGGCGGCATATCGAAAAAATTTGCCGACGCCCAGCTTAAGCACATCAAATATGTCGGTGAACGCCACCGCAATGTGGATTTAAGGCTAAAAGAGCTGGATCAGATGGGCATCGACATGCAGGTCATCACGTCCAGTCCAAGTGCAGGCTGTTATTGGGCTGACGGCAAAACCGGCCTTGAAATGGCGGCGCGCAATAACGACACGGTCGCCGAAATGGTCGCCAAATACCCGGACCGGTTTATCGGCGTCGGCACCGTGCCGATGCAGGATGTGGCCCGCGCGGTCAAGGAGCTGCGCCGCTGTGTCCTTGATCTGAAATTGCGCGGCGTCATTATCGGATCGATCATCGAGGGGATCGAGCTTGGGGAGCGCAAGCATTGGAAATTCTGGGCGGAGCTGGAAAAGCTGGACGTGCCGGTGATCATCCATCCGGACGGCTTCACCCATCCCGAGCGTCTGTTGAAATTCAATATGTGGAACAGCGTCGCGCAGCCGCTGGAAGAAGCCCTGGCAATGTCGTCCTTCATCTATGAAGGGGTGATGGACGCCTTTCCGAAAATAAAAATCCTGATCTGTCACGGAGGCGGCTATTTGCCGTTCTATGCGGGGCGTGCCGATATCACCTACCTGGACCGTCCCGCGTCACGTGGCAAGGCGCGCAAAAAACCGTCGGATTATATGTCACAGTTTTACTACGACACAGTATTTTATAATCCCGACATGCTCGAATTTCTGGTCAAAAAGGTCGGGCATGACAAGATTATGATGGGCACCGACTATCCCCATTTTATGAAAACATGGGACGCGGTGGCCTTCGTTACCAAGGCGGCCGGTCTCTCCAAGGCGGCGAAGGCGGATATCCTCCACAAAAATGCCGCAAAGCTGTTTAAGATTGCGCTCTAGGCGAATTCCCACCGCTTTCTGGCGCCCAGCCTTCCGCCTTGAGGTGGATTGCCGAAACATGGTACGGATTCTCCTGTAGCGCCGAGGATCGTCGGCGGATTGTTCAAGCCCAACAAAGGCGGAGGGAGATATCATGAAAGCCACGATTTTATCCATTCTCGGCGCGGTCGTTGCAATGACCATGGCCGTATCGGCATCGGCAGGAACGCTGGACGACGTGCGCAAGCGCGGCCATCTGCAATGCGGCGTTAATACCGGCCTGCCGGGCTTCGCCGCCCCCGATGACAAGGGTGTCTGGCGCGGCTTCGATATCGATTATTGCCGCGCCGTCGCCGCCGCCGTCTTCGGCGATGCTTCGAAACTGAAATTCACCCATCTGACCGGCAAGACCCGCTTTACGGCCTTGCGTTCGCGCGAGATCGATTTGTTGTCGCGCAACACCACCTGGACATTCAGCCGAGATGTGGATCTGCAACTTACCTTTGTCGGCGTCAATTATTACGACGGCCAGGGCTTCATGATCCCGAAGAAGCTCGGCGTCAATTCGGCGAAGAAACTGGACGGCGCGTCGATCTGTATCCAGACCGGCACCACCACCGAATTGAACCTTTCTGATTTTTTCCGCACCAACGGCATGAAATATCAGCCGGTACCCATCGAAACCAACGCCGAGGCCCGCACCAACTATCTGGCCGAGCGTTGCGACGTCTACACCACCGACGCTTCGGGCCTTGCCGCCACGCGCGCCGCCCTCGATAAGCCGGGCGATCACGTGGTCTTGCCGGAAATCGTTTCCAAGGAACCGCTCGGGCCGCTGGTCCGCCACGGCGACGACCAATGGGCCGATATCGCCCGTTGGACTTTGAACGCGATGGTCGCCGCCGAAGAGATGGGTATTACATCGAAGAACGCCAAGGCGATGGCCAAGGGCACCAAGAACCCGGAAATCAATCGCCTGCTCGGCAAGGAAAAACTGCAGGGGCGCGAAGCCTTGGGCCTAAGCGCCGATTGGGCGCTCAACGTGATCAGCCAGGTCGGCAATTACGGCGAGGTTTTTGAAGCCAATCTGGGGCCGAAAACGGCGCTCGGCCTGCAGCGCGGCAACAACGCGCAATGGAAAAACGGCGGGCTCCTTTATGCGCCGCCATTCCGGTAGGGCATTCAAGCGTTCCTTAAGTTAGATGACAAAGGCCAATAGTTGACTGGCCCAGCCACATTGCAGCCCGCTTATTCCTGGTCGCGCATCTGGCGGGAGGAAAAATCGCGCGGTGTCGTCATCCAGATCATGGTGGTGCTGATATTTTTCGCCACCATTGCCTGGCTGATCGGCAACGTGACCGCCAACTTTGCCGCCCTCGACAAGACATTCGGGTTTAAATTCCTGTGGCAGCTTCCGGCCAATTACGACATCAATCAGGTTCTGATTGATTACAACAGCCAATACAGCCATCTGCGCGCCGCCTTGGTCGGGCTGATCAACACCTTCCTGGTGGCCGTTGTCGGTATTGTCCTGGCCACCATCTTAGGATTCACCGTCGGCACGCTCCGGCTATCGAACAATTGGCTGGTGGCGCGGCTGGCTTATGTCTATATCGAAACGATCCGCAACGTGCCGGTGCTGCTGCACATCCTTTTGTGGCACGGCATCATTATCAACACCCTGCCCCATCCAAGGCGCGCCCTCAATGTCGGCGATGCCACGTTCCTATCCAACCGCGGGCTCTATGTACCGCGTCCCCTCTTCGAAGACGGCTTCGGCTGGGTCGCAATCGCCTTTGCCGCAGCGTTGATCGGGGCCATCCTTTACCATAGGCGCGCCCACCGGATTCAAATGGAAACCGGTCATCAGGTGCATTCGGTTCTAATCGGTCTGGCCATCGTCATTGGTGTCACATTGCTGGCCTTTCTGGCGGCAGGCTCGCCCATCGGCTTTGAGTTGCCGGCCTTGCGCGGCTTCAATTTCCAGGGCGGCATCAATTTGTTGCCGGAATTTGTGGCCCTCACCTGGGCGCTATCGATCTATACCTCGGCGTTCATCGCCGAGAATGTGCGCGGCGGCATTCTGGCGGTCAACAAAGGCCAGACCGAAGCAGCGCAATCCCTCGGCCTTCGCCCGGGCAAGGTTTTGAGCCTGGTTGTCCTGCCGCAAGCGCTGCGCGTCATCATTCCGCCCCTGACCTCGCAATATCTGAACCTGACCAAAAACTCATCGCTGGCCATTGCCATTGGCTATATGGATTTGGTGGCGACACTGGGCGGCATCACTCTCATGCAGACCGGCCGCGAAATAGAATCAATGATGCTGGTGATGCTGGTCTACCTTTTGATTTCGCTACTCATTTCGAGCTTTATGAATTGGTACAATAACCGCGTCCGGCTGGTGGAACGATGACCGAAGCAGGCACAAATTCGGGCGCCTATGCGCCCGGCCAGCATCCCGACCTGCCTCCGCCGAAGGGCTCGGCCGGCGCCGCCGGCTGGATGCGCGGCAATCTCTTCTCCTCGCCCTTCAATACGGCGGTGACAATCCTCGCGGCCATACTCTTGTATGAGCTGATCACAAGTATCGCGGGCTGGTTCGTGCTCGATGCCGTCATCGATGCCGGCTCCAAAGCTGATTGCCGGCAAGCCGGTAGCGGCGCCTGTTGGGCAGTGATCAAAATCCGCATCAATCAATTCACCTTCGGCTTCTATCCGGCCGACGAACGCTGGCGGCCGATCTTGGCCTTCGTGCTGATGTTCGCCGCCCTGGCGCCCCTGTTGTTCGACAAGACGCCCTTTCGCCGGCAAATGATCTGGTTCGCCATTGCCTATCCGTTTATCGCCGGCTGGCTCATCTACGGCGGATTTGGCTTGGTCATCGTCGACACCCAATCCTACGGCGGTTTCATGCTGACGTTAATCATCGGCATCACCGGCATCGCGGCGTCGCTGCCGATCGGCATCCTGTTGGCGCTGGGCCGGCAATCGCGGCTGTTTTCGATCCGCATCATTTGCGTCAGCCTGATCGAGTTCCTACGCGGTGTGCCGTTGATCACCCTGTTGTTCGTCGCCTCGACCATGCTCAACTATTTCATGCCGCCGGGCACCAGCTTTAATCTGTTGGTTCGGGTCTTGATCATGGTGACCATATTCGCGTCGGCCTATATCGCCGAGGTGGTGCGCGGCGGGCTGCAGGCGATCCCGCGCGGCCAATACGAAGCCGCCGACGCCATGGGGTTCACCTATTGGAAAACGACCCGGCTGATCACCCTGCCCCAGGCCTTGAAGATATCCATTCCCGGCATCGTCAACACCTTCATCGCGCTTTATAAAGACACCACGCTGGTGGTCATCATCGGGCTTTTGGATCCGCTCGGCATCGGGCGCGCGGTGCTCGCCGACGCCAAATGGAATGGCCTGTCCACTGAAACCTATTTGTTTGTGGCACTGTTTTTCTTTTTCAGTTGCTTCGCCATGTCGCGCTATTCACTGTATCTTGAAAAGCGTTTGCATACGGGTCATTAACGAAGAGGAGTTCGGACCATCAGCGACCAGACACAACCAGCCAATGCGCTCCGCTCCTCGATCGATCCGTCGCGGCTGATGATCAGCATCGAAGCAATGCACAAATGGTTCGGCGCCTTCCATGTGCTGAAAGATATCAACCTGCAGGTCTATGAAGGCGAACGGATTGTCATCTGTGGTCCTTCCGGGTCGGGCAAATCGACGCTGATCCGTTGCATCAACCGGCTGGAACAGCATCAGCAGGGCGACATCATCGTCGATGGCACCGAACTGACCGGCGATTTGAAGCATATCGAATTGATCCGCAGTGAAGTCGGCATGGTCTTCCAGCATTTCAATCTGTTTCCCCATCTGAGCGTCCTCGAAAATTGCACCCTGGCGCCGATCTGGGTGCGCAAGATGGCCAAACGCGATGCCGAAGAGATCGCCATGCAGTATCTGGAGCGGGTCAAGATACCGGAACAGGCAGCAAAATTTCCGGGCCAGCTTTCGGGTGGCCAGCTGCAGCGCGTCGCCATCGCCCGGGCGCTGTGCATGACGCCCAAGATCATGCTGTTCGACGAGCCTACTTCGGCGCTCGATCCGGAAATGATCAAGGAAGTTCTGGATGTGATGATCGAGTTGGCGGAAACCGGCATGACCATGCTGGTGGTTACCCACGAAATGGGCTTCGCCAAAACCGTCGCCGACTGCGTTGTGTTCATGGATGAAGGCGAAATTATCGAGCGTAACGATCCCGAACCGTTCTTCAACGCCCCGGAACACGAACGCACCAAACTGTTCCTCAGCCAGATATTAACCCACTGAGAAACCTATCTTTGCCTTAAACCAAAGCGGTTAGAAACTGACGGAAACGCCGCCAACAACCGCGTAACCAACATTGTTGTTGGATGCGTTGGTCGCCTCGTCCTGCCAATCCACATAGGCGATGGTTCCCAAAAGATCGATCCCCGGCCCCATGCCATAGCTGACACCAAACAGGAGCTTGGTCACCTCGTCATCGCCGGGAGCGGCGCTGGTCAAGGGCATTTCCGAGCCCAATGCGGTCAGACCGATAGCCCAGCCTGAACCGGAATAGGTGACACCGATGTCCCAGGTGTCCTGATCGCTCGAGTTTGCGGTGCCCGATACACCGGAATCCGTATCCCGGACCTGCCGGTAGCCGCCGCCGATGGTGAACGCCCCGGCGCTGATATTCATGCCCCCGCGGAGCGCTCTGATCGACGACGCGGCAGGGCCCACCACCCGCTGATATTGGATATCTGCGCTGATATTGGCCTTGCCCAGCTTGGCCGCATAGCCAAGACCAACGTCGAAGGATTGGGTTTCGGTGCCCGAATTGCCACCGCTCGCGGCCACCAATTCCGAGGTTGCCGCGCCGGGCTCGTAGGAGCCGCCGAGAATAAACCCGGCCATGCTCGGTGTTACATAGACAATTTTCATGACGTTGCCGTCGCTGATATCAGAGCCCGGCGATCCGAGGCCGGATGCGGCCGGCACAACGACCCAGTTGTCGGTGTCGCCATTGTCATGGGAAAGAGCGCCAATAACTGGTGCCGTGTTGGCAAAATCGTGCGAACCCGGCGAAGTCGAGCCAATTCTGATTTGGCCAAACCCGCCGTCGAGGGACATGTAACTATCGTCGATACCTTTGTCGCCCTGGCCGCTGGCACCGTTCGCCGTGAACTGATCGGCTTCAAACTCGGCCACCACGGAAACCGTCATACCGTTATCAAGCCGGATACTACCGGAGACATGAATTTCTGTATCCATAATAATATTGAATTGTTCATAGTGGGTGACGCCGGAGACATCCGCGTTGCTGGATTTTTCGAACGAGCTTTTTTGCGTTCCAAAACCTAAGAGGCTGGTCATACCGCCCGACAGGCCCAATTTGATCTTGGCCGCTTTGCCTTGCGCCAATACCTGTTGGCCGCCGAACAACGCCACGCTGGTAAGCGCCGTTGCCGCCAATAAGTTCGCCCGCGAAAATATCTTATGCATCACAATGATCCCCGCACCCAATAAGCACACTCCAAAACCGGTAGAGGCCCCCACCGATCATCTGACGATCTAAATTGTATGTTTTTTGTGCATTTTTATAATCGCCATATTTATGACCATTATTTAGGCAAATTAAATTACCCCATATGTAGGGGTATGCTTAGGTTTTACTAACTATATATTCATAGCGTGCGCCATGTCGAGTCAATTTAACGGCAAAAACGCGCCACATATATCACGTTTGTCTTGAATTTGGCGGCTATAGAGGTGCAATAGCCCGCGGCGGCGAAGGCCTGCAAAGAACCTCCGAAATGATCGGGCGAATCGGCTTGGCCCGGACGGGCTAACCTTGATCGGACAGGCGCGCCAGAGCGTCTTCCAGCTTACCCAACAATCGCATGGTCTCTTCGCGGCGTTCGTGCTGCTCGGCGATGACCGCTTCGGGCGCCTTGGCGAGGAAGTCTTGGTTGCCCAGCTTGGCGTCGAATTTCTTGATCTCGGCCTGTAGCTTGCCGGCTTCCTTGGAGAGCCGCGCCCGCTCTTGGGCAAAATCGATCACTCCGGCGAGGGGTAGGATCAAGGCGGTCTCGCCGAGCACATCCTGGACTGAGCCTTCTGGAACCTCGCCTTCCAGGGTCGCCAATTCGGAGATGCGCGCCAAGCGTTTGAGCATGGCGCCGTGGGCATCCGCCGCGCGCTTCGCCAGCGCATCGGGCTTGCCGAGGAACAGCGGGATTTCGGCGCGGGGCGGCACGTTCATTTCGGCTCGCACCGAGCGGATTTGCGACACCGCCCGGACCACCCAATCGATTTCCGCCTCGGCGTCCGCATCACCAAGCCCGGCATGGCTGGGCCAGGGCGAATTGATCAGGGATTTCTCGCGGCCATCGGCCATTTCGGCCCACAATTCTTCGGTGATGAACGGCATAAAGGGGTGCAAAAGCAGCAAAAGCTGGTCCAAGACCCAACCGGCGGTGGCCCGGGTCTCGGCCATGGCGGCTTGGTCATCGCCTTGCAACATCGGCTTGGTGAATTCGATATACCAATCGCAAAACGTGCCCCAGGTGAACTGATAGATGGCCCCCGCCGCCTCGTTGAAGCGGTAGCTTTCGATGCCGGCGGCGACGGCTGTGGCGGTCTCGGCAAGCTTGCCGATGATCCATCGGTTGACCGCGTTTTGCGGCGCTGCGGGATCGAACGTAGGGTCCGGCTTGCACTCGTTCATTTCGCAATAGCGCGCCGCGTTCCAAAGCTTGGTGGCGAAATTTCGGTAGCCTTCGACCCGGTTTTCAGACAGCTTGATATCGCGCCCCTGGGCGGCGTGGGCGGCCAGGGTCATGCGCAAGGCATCAGTGCCGAATTTTTCGATCAGCTCCAACGGGTCAATGATGTTGCCCTTGGACTTGGACATCTTCTGGCCCTTTTCGTCGCGCACCAGGGCGTGGATATAGACCGTGTGGAACGGCACCTCGTCCATGAAGTGCAGCCCCATCATCATCATGCGGGCGACCCAAAAGAAGATAATATCGAAGCCTGTGACCAGCACATCGGTGGGATAATATTTGTCCAGCTCTGGCGTTTGCTGCGGCCAGCCGAGGGTAGAAAACGGCCAAAGCGCCGACGAGAACCAGGTGTCCAGGACATCGTCGTCGCGCTTCAACTCCACCGCCTTGCCGTAGTGGGTCTCGGCGGCGGCACCCGCTTCAGCTTCGGTCATTTCGACAAAGATTTCACCATCCGGTCCAAACCAGGCGGGGATCTGATGGCCCCACCAGATTTGCCGGGAGATGCACCAAGGCTGGATGTTTCGCATCCATTCGAAATAGGTGTTTTGCCAATGGGCGGGCACAAACTTGGTGCGCCCGCTTTCCACCGCCTCAATCGCCGGGCCGGCCAGCTTGGCAGCGTCGGCGAACCATTGATCGGTCAGCCAGGGCTCGATCACCACGCCGGAACGGTCGCCATAGGGCACCGTCATCTCGTTGTCCTCTTGTTTTTCCAAGAGGCCGAGGGATTCCATCTCCGCGATGATCTTTTTGCGGGCTTCGAAGCGGTCCAGGCCTTGATAGGCCACTGGCGTATTTTCATTCAGAACCGCGTTTTTATCGAAGATATTGATGCGCTCTAATTCATGGCGCTGGCCAACTTCGAAATCATTGAAATCGTGGGCCGGGGTAATCTTCACCGCGCCGGAACCTTTTTCCGGATCAGAGTATTCGTCGCCAACAATGGGGATCAGACGTCCGCAGATAGGCAGCACGCAATTCCTGCCAATCAGGTCTTTGTAACGCTCGTCTTCGGGATGCACGGCGACGGCGGTATCGCCGAGCATAGTTTCGGGCCGGGTGGTGGCGACAGTGATGAAGCGCCCCGCCTCGCCTTCCAATGGATATTTAAAATACCAAAGACTGCCGGTGGTCTCGCGCTGCTCGACTTCCAGATCGGAAATGGCGGTGTGCAGTTTCGGGTCCCAATTGACCAGCCGCTTATCCCGGTAGATCAACCCTTCTTTATAAAGCTTCACAAAAACCGTGCGCACCGCGTCCGAGAGGCCCTCGTCCATGGTGAAGCGCTCCCTGCTCCAATCGGCCGACGCGCCCAGGCGGCGCAATTGCGCGGCGATTGTGCCACCCGATTCGGCCTTCCACTTCCACACCGTGTCGATGAACGCGGCGCGGCCCAAATCGTGGCGGGTCTTGCCGTCGGCTTCCAATTGCCGCTCGACCACCATTTGCGTGGCGATGCCGGCATGGTCCATGCCCGGCTGCCACAAGGCATCGCGGCCAAGCATGCGTCGGTAGCGGATCAAGATATCCTGCAAAGTGTTGTTGAGTGCATGGCCCATATGCAGGCTGCCGGTCACGTTGGGCGGCGGAATGACGATGGTATAAGGCTCGGCATCGGAGGCCACGTCGCAGGCAAAATCGCCCGCCGCTTCCCAGGCGGCATAGTGGCGCCGCTCTACCTCGTCGGGTGTGAAGGTTTTATCCAGCATGGGGGATCATCGCCAATTCGCAAAAAACCATTTCGGAAACCCAGACCGGAGCGCAAAGCGCGCGGCCTAAGGGGGCGCACCATATCATGCAAACGCAGGCTGTAAATTACATTTACAGATCGAGGCTTTCGGCCTTGTTGACCATGTGATCGATCTCTTTTTTGACCAGCCGCTCGATTAGATAGGGCAGGTTTTGATCCAGCCATTCGCGCAGAATTGGACGTAAAATTTCGCGGATCAAACCCTCCAAGGTCATATCGCGGGTGCCGATGGCGATGTCGCGCTTGGAAAGGAGCGCGCGCGCCAATTGCTGTAGCGCGTCGGTCGAGTTTTGGTGGGCGCCCGGTGACAGGATCGGCGCGCCGGCGCCCGCATCGGACATAGGCGTCGCGATCATGCGTTCGGTCAATTCCAGAATATCCTCGACCGAGCCCACGGGCTGTGGCGGAGGCGGAGGCGGCGGAGCCATCACCGGTTCGGGCGGCGGCGGTGCGGGCGCGGGCTCTGGGATTGGCTCCGGCTCCGGGATAGGCTCGGGTTCCTCGACAATATCCTCTAATTCGATTTCCGGTTCAGGCTCGGGCTCCGGTTCCGGTTCCGGCTCGGCGGCCTCCATGTCTTCCATGGCCGCCGCCATATCCATCTCTTCTTCTTCCTCTTCTTCCGGTTCGGGTTCGGGTTCGGGTTCGGGTTCGGGCTCCGGTTCAGGCTCCGGCTCCGGTTCAGGCGCGGCCCCGGCTTCCGCTTCGCCGCCGCCTTCTTCTTCGTCCTCCGACAATATGCGTCTTATGGACGCAAGGATGTCTTCCATTGAGGGCTCTTGCCCAGAATCTTCTTCTTCAGCCATTGTCGATTATCCGATCTCTCACAAACACCAGATTTTGCCCATTCCCGAACCGCCAATTTGGCCGCATCCGGGATTCGTTAACATGACGCAACCCTGCCGCTCCAACCGCCTGAGGTTGGATTTTGTGTTCTTCATTTTTTGCCGTCCGGCGTGGTCGTACCGGGCGTATCACCGCCGAACATCTTCATCCGCACCCGTTTGTAATAGGCTGCCGGATCATAAATCGTTACCGGTAACTGCAGTTGCCGGGCGGTCAACAGCCCGGCTGATTCTTTCAATTCAAACGCCGCGACCACTTCGTCGCGCTGGGCGCGCACCAGGGACACCTTGGCGTCGAGCAATTCCTGTTCGGCGTCGAGCACATCGAGCACCGTTCTGGAGCCGACCGTGGCTTCGCGCTGCACGCCTTCAAGAGCGATCTCGGCGGCTTTAATCTGGGCGTTGAATGATTGGATACGGGCCTTCGCCGCCTCCAAGGTTTCCCAGGCATCGGAGGCCGCCTGGATCTGATCGCGGCGGGCATCATCAAGGGTCAGCCGGCTTTTGCCGGCGTCGATCTTGGCTTCGCGCAGACGCGAATAGACCGAACCCTTCTGATAGATCGGCACCGATAGATCCAGCTTGACCGAACCGGTGGTCAATTGGCTGTCGTTGGTCGATGATTCCCAGGCTCTGGAAAGGGTGCCGACAAAATTCAATGTGGGCAGCAGCTCGCCGCGCACCGACTTGATATTGTCGTTGGCCGAGCGCACATCGAAGTCGGCCGAGACCACGTCGGGATGCTGGGTGCGCGCCGCCACCACCGCCGCTTCGAGGCTGGCGGGCAAATCGGTCGGCGCCGCCGGCTGGGTGAGGGTTTGCGGCGCCTCGCCGACCACGTTCCGGTATTCGGCGCGCGCCGTTTTCAGATTGCCCTCGGCGGCGATGCGGTCGGCGGTTGCGCCGGCTAGCCTTGCCTCGGCCTGACTGACATCAGTGCGGGTAATTTCGCCGACCCGGAAGCGGTCTTGGGCGGCTTCCAGTTGGCGGCGCAAGACCTGCTCGTTGTTGATATTCAATTTGAGGACAGCTTGATCGCGGACCACGCCCACGTATGCGGACGCGGCCTCCAAAAGCACATCCTGCTCCTTGGCGATCACCTTGGCGCGCTGCGAGAGAACGTCATTTTCCGCCTCGGCGATACCGGCCACTGTCCTCAAGCCGCGAAACAAAGGTTGGGTCACAACCAGATCGGCAGAGCGCGGCGAGCGCATTTGATCCCGGTTGGTGGTGGTCCGCGTATTCAAATGAGATTGGGTGCGGGCCACGTCGCCGGACAAGGTCACGTTGGGCCGCCAGTTGGCCAAGGCTTGCGGCACGCCTTCATCGACGGCGCGCTGCTCAGCCCGTTGGGCCAGCAATTCGGGATTGTTGGTATAGGTTGCGGCCAACGCATCTTGCAGCGATTGGGCATTGGCAGGAATGCCGGCAACGGCCAGACTAAACGCCAGGGCCGAAATCGTTACACCACCCGCAACCAATTTATTTACACGCATTTAGTTGTTACTCCCGACGGCGACCATAAGGCCGCCGATAACGGGAATTCGGAAGCAATAGCCGCGCCTGCCGATGCGCTCACAACACCCCGAATATCCCAATCCGACCCTATGGAAAAAGTCTTACCAAAAGGTTTGCGAAATCCCCCGCACATTTGTGTTCCTACAAAGTATAGAGGATCATCAATGCTTGGACACCAAATAAAGCGGAATTCGGCGGAGTTTGCGCCATTCAGGCCTCAAATTCGGGCCCGGAGCGTGCAATTTTCAAAAACTGAAGGCGGCAACCGGCTCAAAACCCGGCAATAGGGGCGATCCGGCGTCGAATATGTGCCTGCGGCTGACCGATTCGCCGTATTTCCCGATCACGTAACCGCGGCCGACGCCGTCATCTGAGGCTTCGATAAAAACCAGCCGCCCGCCGTCCGCCAATTGCCCGATGATAGCGTCCGGCACGTCTGCGGCGGCGCCCGAAAAAATAATGGCGTCGTAGGGCGCCTGGCCGGCATGGCCATCGGTGAGCGCGCCTTCCATGACGGCCACATTATCGATCTTCAATTCACCCAGCAGCTCGGTGGCACGGGCGGCGAAGCCCGCGTCTTCTTCCAGTCCGACAACGGTCCCGGCGAGGCGCGCCAATACCGCCGACGAATAGCCGGTGGCGCAACCGATATCGAGAACCACATCATCGCCGCCGATTTCCGCTGCCTGCAGTAACATCGCGAAGGCCATCGGCTCCATCAGGTAGCGCCCCGGCCCAAGGCTCAGGGCTTCATCCACATAGGCAATGCCGGCCCGGTCTTCGCCGACGAACAGTTCGCGCGGGATTTCGCCCAAGGCGGCAACGATGCGCGTATCGGTGACCCGGTTGGTGCGTATCTGGCTTTCGACCATATTGCGGCGCGCGGCGGCAAAATCCATGTCTTGTCCCTCCATGTCTTGTCCCCAAAGCTCTATTTAGAATATGGGAATCTCTTACCACCAAACAAGCAAAGGATCACTCTATTCCGGCGCGGGCCGCCAAATTTTTATTTTGCCGGCGTCTGGGCTGAAAGGGTTCTTGACCACTCAGGGCGCAACGTCTAATTTCTGCAGCCTTTGATCAGCGCCAATCAGGAGGTGCCCTGGAACGGCGCGGTGGCGGAGTGGCTACGCAGCGGCCTGCAAAGCCGTGAACACCGGTTCGATTCCGGTCCGCGCCTCCAACAGTTTATTCCGGCGTAGCTCAATGGCAGAGCGAGCGGCTGTTAACCGCTAGGTTGTAAGTTCGAGTCTTACCGCCGGAGCCAACAAAATCAGGGGTCTAGCCAGACAATGGCTAGGCCCCTGATGCTGTCACCTAACATCTGGCGCCGGAACGCGAATTGGCATAGCATCGCCTCCAAATTTGCATGTAAGGAAAAGCCAATGAAGGGCGATGGCGAGAAATTTATTTCGGCCATGGACGGGCGCGCGGCGGCAATGGCTGCGGCTTGCACCTCCTGCGGCGATTGCGTGACCGCCTGCCCGATGACCAGCACCGGCGATGATGCCCCATTGCTGCTCGGCGGATTGCTGGATGTGCTGCGGAGCGGCGGCGAAGATGGCGAGGCGGCATGGGTCAATCTGTGCACCGCCAGCGGCGATTGCATCCCCGCCTGCCCGGAAGATTTGAACCCGCGCTTTATGCAACTGGCGGCGCGGATGATGTTGAAGCGCGCAGAAATGGGCGACGATGGGTCCAAGAAAACCGGCGCCGCCGGCTACCGGAATATGAGCAACAGCGTCCGCACGCTGTCGCGCATGCAATTGACGCCGGAGGAATTAAATCGCCTCGGCGAGGGGCCCGGTGCCATGGCGGATCAGCCGGACAGCTCCGATTTCGTCTTTTATATCGGCTGCAACGTTTTGCGCACGCCGCATATCGCGCTTCTGTGTCTGGATGTGCTGGACGCGCTGGAGCTGAAATATAGGGTCATGGGCGGGCCCAGCAATTGTTGCGGCGTGCAGCAGGTCGGGCCTGGCGACGCCGGCGGCACCGGCAAGCTGGCCTTCAATACCATCCGCAGTTTAAGCGCCGGCGGCACCAAGCAGGTGCTCAACTGGTGCCCGGGCTGCGACAAGCTGATGGACGACGTGACCTTGCCCAACTACCGCGAAGCCACGGGCGAGGATACTTTCGGGATGAGCATGTTCATCACATATTTGGCCGAACGCATTGATGATTTGCGCCCATTTCTGGTGCACCCGGTAAACAAAAAGGTCGGCCTGCACGAACATGCCGGCGCCAACGCGGTCTCCGAGGCGGCGAAAAAGATTTTGCAGGCCATCCCCGGTTTGGAATTCGTCGATCTTCCGGTGCTGCAAATGGCGCTAAGCTGCACCAACTATGTGGGCCGCCCGGCGCTTCGCGATTCTGCCCACTCCGATTTGCTGGAGGCGGCGAAGGCGGCCGGCGTCGATACCCTGGCCGGCGTTTACCATGCCTGCCACCGGGATCTCTGCAGCCATGAAACCGATTGGCCCTTCGAGACGGTCAATATGATGGAGCTAATCGGCGAGGCCATGGGGATTACCCGGCCCGATCTGTTCAAGCGCTTCAAGGCGATGAACGATATCGACGCCATCATGGCCGAAAGCGCCGAAATGATTGCCCTGAATGGCCTCGATGCCGCCAAAGTCCGCGAAGGCCTGGTCGGCGGTATGCTGGACGGGTAGGCACCTGGCCCGGCAGCGGCCTCTAATGTTCGATCTCAAATATACGGGCCACCGGTATTATTAATTCGTGACAGTATACTAATTAATAAGATAAAGTATGAGCGGTAATTAGTATACTGTCATGAATTAACCTGGATGCTCAGGGCGTTAGCACCCCGGCAGATGTCGAGATCATTCGTCATCTGGATGGAGTTCTCGGTACAGTCGATCAAATAGCAGCGAAACGTAATACCGGCGGTAGACATAAAAGAGGGCATAGAGGACCAGGAATATATAGAACCATTTTGCGCTATCGGCTGAAAGAAGAGCGCAACCCCGCCCCTGGCAATATGACCCAATAGCCTGAATTGCGAATCCGGCGACCAATAGCGGCAGTCCAAATCTGGCATCCGTTCTCTGTAGCATCAAAGACCCGAACACCACCTTGTTGCCGCCCCAAGCCGCGCCGGCCATTGTGACCATCTGGCGCGTTTTGGCACCAAGAAACGACAGCGCCAGAAGGATCACTCCTACCACATCGAACGCCAGGCCGATTACTGTTAGTTTGCCCATACTCGCCATCATGCAGCGCCGACGCTGGAATAGGAAGGCCGCGTATCAATTCGTGACAGTATACCAATTAATAAGAATAAATATGAGCGGTAATTAGTATACTGATGGGGTGGACGGCCCCCGCGCGGCATCGAGTGTGCCAGAATGGATGTCGTTAAAACGGACCATTCGAAA
>ENA-OREN01000521-OREN01000521.1-marine-metagenome-genome-assembly--contig:-NODE-521-length-55403-cov-7.980371_pt1 | contig 55403 bp, 42 predicted proteins | sample MGYA00248624_ERZ508555 | MGnify/ENA primary metagenome ERZ508555 (study PRJEB26222, sample SAMN06267773) | marine metagenome | isolation source: Saanich Inlet, British Columbia, Canada | place... | reverse complement strand
TTCCATAATAAATCACCATTATCACTTACTGCATAAACCATCATGTCTGCGATATCTTTTGTGTTTTCGTATTCTTGATCGCATAATGGTGTAAATGAGGATATATCATCCGTTATTTTCCCACAGGTAAATTCTAAATGCTCATTACTATGATCATAAGAAACTACTATCAGACTATCAGAGATAATTTGAACGATTCCATTGCTGATGTCACTATCTTCATTAGACATATTTAAAATAGAATCTATAGATGATTCAGATATATCGAAAACTTTAATTGAATAGCAACTAACTGTATCGTCACAACTATCTCCTAAAAAATCAAAAATTGAAACTCCATCTATATCAATTGTTAGATATTGAATGTCGGAACCGCCACAATCATCATCATTGTATAAATAAGTTCCGTAATAGGATGGGAGATCAATTGGTACCACATCAGATTGGGGATCTGCGGTATCTTCTGTACATGTTATTAAAATGAAAAGAAATGAAAAGACTAAAACAAAATATTTCGTCATCGGTCTCGATTGAATGTGGTAGTTTGCTGTGGCTAAAATTTAATCAAAAGAAAGTTTTTAATTGGAATTATATCATGAAATCAAAAAATATTAACATCTACTTTTTACTTATTCTATCTATTTTCACTTTCTCATGTGGCGAAAAAGAAGATCAGGGAGACAATAAGTACTACACTGAATGGACATCAGTTGGCGATGGATTAAGCGCCAATGTAACCAAGAATGTTTTGACCGAATTTGTGGGATCAACAAATTGTCCTTATTGTCCTGAGCAAGATGCACTCCTGCTAAGCTATTTTGATAGCGGACATGAAAATTATGTTGGAACCGCTATAACCAATAAATGGTTTTTGGTGAATTACCATACCTACTCTCCTTCCAGAGGCGATCCCATGTACGAATTCCATCGCGGCACTTCATTAACTGGAGAAGATGATTTTTGCTATGTCCGCTTTGAAGAAGGTAGCTGGTACAATATATCTGGCGTCCCCACAACATTTACAAATGGCATCGGAACTTCCGTTTATCCAGAGATGGCAGTGGCGCCAATGGCGGAAAGCACTCCTTTGCAAATGAACCTAGACGGCTCCAATATTGATGGAATGAATGTTACTGTTAGAGTTTCTATTTCCAGCAGTCTTGACATGACATCCAGCGATTCTCTTTGCCTGTTTATCGCTGCAACTATGGACAATATTGACTATACAGGGAACAATGGGGAGCCACACCATCAGGATGTGTTCCTGGGATGGATAAATGAAGGGCTGAGCGGTGAACTTTTATCATTGGGAAATGAAGAAGTAGCTAGGACATATTCCTGGACAATGCCTTCAAACTGGCCCCAGAATAATTATGAGACAAGCTGGGCCCAGGTTGAATATGATGTGTCCAATCTAGCCGTAGTGGCCTTTATCCAGAATAAATACACTAGGGAAGTTTTACAGGTCGTTGGTTACGATTGATGTCAGACTGGAACCCGGCAAGTAAATAGAGATTAAATTATAATTTTATAATTGGTATACTTTTTGGGAACACTTAAACAATTGACCCAATAAGTTCATACTCGTTGGCGCTTTCAATTCTGACCCGAACAAAATTTCCTTTGTCAACTTTACCTTGTATATGTACAATATTATCAATCTCTGGGGAATCATATTCCGTTCTACCCACACTCACATTTTCACCTTCTTGATCCACTAAAACCTTAAGTGTTTTTCCAACAAAAGATTCATTCCTATCTAAACTAATCTCATTCTGGATCTCTATCAAAAGGTTTTTCCTATCGTCTTTTACCTGCCTCGGAATATTATCATCTAAATGGGCAGCACCAGTTCCTTCTTCCTCTGAATAGGTAAATACACCAAGACGATCAAATTTCATTTCTTCTACAAAATCTCGGAGTGAATTAAAATCATCTTCAGTTTCCCCGGGATAGCCAACAATTAAGGTCGTGCGAATCGCAATTTCTGGAATTGCACTTCTAAGACGGTGTATTCTGTTCCGTATTCCATCCTGTCCTAATCCACGTTTCATTGATTTTAAAATAGTGTCCGAAGCATGTTGAATAGGCATATCAAGATAATTACATACTTTATCACACTCTGCCATTGCATCTATGATCCTTTGAGATAAATGAGCGGGGTGGGCATAATGAATGCGAATCCATTCCAAATTTTTAATTGTATTCAATTCTCGAAGAAGATCACTTAAATAGACTTTTGTTTCAAGGTCCCATCCATAAGAAGTAGAATCCTGCGCAATCACTAATAATTCTTTTGTACCATTCTTAACCAATCTTTCTGCCTCATCCATGATGGCAGGAATTGTTCGGCTTTTTTGGAGTCCGCGCATGAGCGGTATGCTGCAAAAAGAACAACCATTATCACACCCTTCGGCAATCTTTAAATATGCATAATGGTTAGGTGTCATAAGAGACCGGAAAAACAGGGGATCGTCTTTAGCAAATTCTTTACCTGTAAGAAATGAAACAATTTGCCGGTGGTCATTGCTGCCGAAGATGCGGTCTACTTCCGGAATCTCTTTTTTTAATTCGTCCGGATAGCGTTCTGAAAGACAACCCATGACAACCAATTCTTTCAGGTTGCCGGCTTTTTTTAATTCTGCCGCTTGAAGGATGGTATCCACTGATTCTTCCCGGGCGATATCAAGGAAGCCACATGTGTTCACAACAATAGTATCTGCTTCTTCAGGATTTTGGGTTAGGGTTACATCGGTCTTATTTAATCCACCGAGAAGGATCTCCGAATCCACAAGATTTTTTGCACAGCCAAGACTGATGAGATTTAATGTTTTATTTTTACTCATAATAGAGGGAGAAAATTACAGGAAATATAACGGCACATTGATAGGTTGTTAAATGATGGTTTGAATAATGAATGGACTAAGGAAGTTTTGGAAGATGCTCCAAATGCCCTTCAAGTTGATTTAATCCCAGCAATCCGTCCACATAATTTTGTGGATCAAAAAATTCTAAATCACCAAGATCTTCGCCTACACCAATAAATTGAACTGGAATTTTCAATTCTTGAAATAGTGGAAAAACGATGCCTCCTCTGGCTGTTCCATCCAACTTAGTGAGAATAGCACCATCCAGTTTAACATGTTTCCCAAATTCCTTTGCTTGAATTACTGAATTCTGCCCCAGATTTGCATCCATTATAATAAGTGATTTGATGTCAAATTCAGGAAATCGATTCTCAACAACCCGATACATTTTTGCCAATTCTTCCATGAGATTAGAATAGGTATGAAGTCTCCCGGCTGTATCAACAATAATAACATTACTATTATTAGATTTTGCAGAAACCAGCCCATCAAACAGAATAGATGTTGGTTCAGATGTTTTATCATTGCAAACCAAATGACACCCGACACGGTTTCCCCATATTTTTAATTGATCTACTGCAGCGGCTCTGTATGTATCTGCTGCGATAAGAGTCACAGTTTGGCCTATTTTTTTATATACTTGTGCTAGTTTTGCGGCAGTAGTTGTTTTCCCTGAACCATTCACGCCAACCACCATAAGAATTGTTGGCACTTGGAATGGAACTGGATTGAATGATTCAGATAAGAGAGACACTAAATGGTCACCCACTTTTTCAATAAAATTAGATTTGGAATGGTGTTCTACCACATCCATGATGGATTCCACCGTTTCAAAGCCCAAATCGGCTCCTAATAGTTGTTCTTCCAACGATTCCAGAGATTCTGGTGTGATTCGCTTTCCTGCCAATGATTTAAAAGCATCAGCGATAGTGGATCGTGAGCGTGAAAGCGCCTTAAATAGTTTGCTTAACACGGTTCGTTTTAATGGCGATAAAAAATTGCTTTAAATATTGAACGCCACTGATGACAAGCAATACGGTAGCTACATAAATGGAACCTAATTTAAGCCAGGGCAATGCGTGAAAATCAAAAATATGAAGAAATATACCCAATGTGGTAATACCTGTAGCCCATTTGCCCCACCAGTTAGCTTCGAGAATCATGTAATTATAATTGATGCAATACAAAGCCAGTGATGCAATGATAACATGTCTGCTTAAATAAAATGCAAAGAACCAGACAGGAAATATTTCGGAGAGGACTAAATAAAGAACAATAGCAATGATAACAACAAAATCAGCCAGTGGATCCAACCATCTCCCAAAATAAGTTACTTGATGGGCACGCCGTGCAAAATAGCCATCCAATGCATCAGACAAAACTGCCAACAAGATTAAAACAGCCGTGAGCCATTCCCATCCCGGTCTGGCCATTGTATAAATAATAGGGATAGCAGACAATGCCCGAAGCATACTAATAAAGTTAGCGAGAGTCAAAACCCGAGTTGGGTCGTTGATAATTCGTTCTTTAAGGTTTGGTTTTTTCTTCTGTTCCAACTGGAGTATTCTTAATTGTTTTCGTATCTAAATCGATGATTTTATCACAAATGGATCGAATAAAGGTCTGATCATGCGAGACAATAACAAAATGCATTTTTGTCATACATTCTCGTAAAAAGGATCGCAAAATTACACGTTGGTCCCAGCCCAATCCAAAGGTAGGTTCATCTAAAATGAGTACATCAAATTTGCAGTGAGCTAAAATAACAACCATAATTGTTCTTAATACTGCCCAGGGAAGTTTTACGCCTTGTAACGTTTTTATTGTCTTCCATTGTATTCCAAACCGCAACAATCTATTTTTAAATGTCTGTTCCAAGTGCGGATCAAATATCCCATTCTGGGTAATCATATCTAAAAATTCTGCTGGTGTCTTTAATTGTATTAAGTGCTCGGGGAATTGATCAACATAGCCGATTTTCAGATCAACTATGCCATTAATGGATAAAACCGCCTGCCCCTTTTGGGGCTTTAAATATCCGAAACATAAACCAGCAAAAGTAGTTTTCCCAGATCCATTACTACCGAGCAGACCTACGGATCGACAATCATCCAATGATAAAGAAAGATCTGAGTAAATTCTCCTTGAATTATCATATTTAAAGGACACATCATTCCATTTAAGTGAAAGGGATCCTTCCGGAATATGGATTGAATCATAATGCTCTGGTTTAACATATTCTGTTTTTTTAAATGAATCCAAATCTAGCACCCATTTAGTATCGCCAAATTCTAAATCATTCTTTTCGGATGTTGCCCAAACTACGATTGACTTCGTATTGTTTGCCCATGCCCTTAGCCAGTTCACAGCAATCAATTTATTTTCTGATGACAAAAAAGATAATCCATCATCTATAATCAATATATCCGGAGATGACTGCATTGCTGTGGTGAGATTCAACAATTCTTTTTCACCACCTGATAATAGCCCGGGATTCATATAAGAATCGATTGTATCTGGTAGTTGGTCCAATCCAGATTCGATTATCATTTGTAATTCAGAAACTGGTTTTCCTTTACATTCACCGCTAAAAGATAATTCTCCTCTCACAGACCTCCCAATGATCTGATTATCCGGATTCTGAAAGATCCTGTGATAAATAAATGCCGTATTTTTGTGCTCTATTTGGAAATTATAAGACTGGTTTAGTGATTCTCCTTCTATACAGGAAAGAAAAAAACTTTTCCCGACCCCGCTAGCTCCATAAACTATATTAATTCCAGGTAAAAATGTAAAGCGTTGGGCAATGTTCTGGAATTTATCAAATTGAATTGTAAACTTGAAATTAGTCACGGATCAAGTTCCGAATTATCCGAGTAGATGAGCCCAAGTTTTGATGAATCACATTTGTTGCTGCATAACTAGCCTTCAAGAAATGATCTTCATTGGTGACCAATCTTTCCAGAATGGATTGAAATTCATCTTTCTTTTGAATGCAAAATCCACCTCCATAATCCAGGAGTTCTTCTGCTTCATGAGCATGATGATAATTTGGACCAAAAATCACTGGTAATCTTGCTATGGCTGGTTCCATTACATTATGGATTCCCGTGGAAAATCCACCGCCAATATAGCAAATCTTTCCTTGCCAATAGAGCCTAGAAAGGACACCCACAACGCTCAACACTACCACCTTGTCCTCTGGCAATTCCAAAGTTTTCTTTCTTCCAAATACAGATGACTGTAATCCAAATTCTGAGAAAGCGGATTGAATGCGTTTGATCTCAGACTTGGATGGTTCGTGCGGTGCATACAATATCTTTAAATCCGGATGAGTATTCATCATTTTACTCAATACTGGAATCAGAAATTCATCATCTTCCTTGTGTGAACTACCGATAATGATCCTATTATTTCGGGACAAAACTGATAGCTGGTGTTCTTTTGTGAATTCATCAGCAGTTTTCATTACCATATCGTACCTAGGATTTCCTAAGGCTCGTGAAACTGGTATGTTTGAATCACCTATAATTAACTGCATATTTTTATAATCTTTTTCTGCAACTGTATAAATTGTTGATATAGATTGATAAACTGATTTATGAAAAGAAAAAAATCCTGATTTAAGTTTTAAGGATCCGTCTTTTATTCGTGCAGCAAAAATATTAGTATGTATGTTTCTTTTTTTTGCGACCCACACCATATTTGGCCAAATGTCATAGGATGCAAATATTACCTTTTTCGGTCGTGTGATTTTCAATGCTCTCCTGACACTCCATAAAAAATCAAACGGCATATAGATTCGGAGATCAATATCATCGCTCTTGGCATTATCATATCCCGATGGCGATGAAAAACTCACAATAGCTACACACTCCGGTTCAACATTCTTTAATCCTTCCAATACAGGCTTCACCTGATAGAATTCTCCCAAACTTGCTGCATGAAACCAATAAATTTCTGCGGTATTAGATATTGAATTAAAGAATTTTTTCAACTCTGATTGGGAACGGAATCTTCCTGCAACACCTTGTCTAAATTTTGAGTCAAAAAGAGAAAAAATCAACCCAATAACAAAAATTAAAGGATAAAATATTAAATTATAACTAATAAACCAAATCAGCTTCATATTTTATACCGAGGGTACTGATTGAATAACATCAGCTACCGATATGGAATCCATACACACTTGATTTTTCCGATAACAGGGTCGTTTACCGTTTTGAGAACAAGGTCGGCACCAAAGATCCGTTTCAATATTTCTGGAATTTTCTAAATGAACACCAGCACCTGTTTGTTTGGATGTGGGTCCTAGGACCATAGACACAGGAATACGCAGCGCTTCCGCAGCATGGGTCAATCCAGTATCACTCCCAATTACGTGTGTAGAATTTGATAAAATAGCCAAAGCCTGTCGCAAAGATGTTTTGCCGGCAAAATTGATGACAGATGGTACTTTATTTGCAATTTGGAAACATATTTTATCTTTCTTCTCTCCAAGTAAAACGACCGACATTTTAATATCCTGGATCAATTCAATATATTTATCAGATGACCATTGTTTTTGGCCCCAAGCTGCACCAGGAATCAGTGTTATATAAGAATCTTCTCCCACAAATCTTAATGCTTCATTTTTTTCATGGTTTGTGACCTTTAAAGATGTGTTTGGAATCTCATCGCCTTCCTGCCAGATCTTTCCTAAATGCTCGTGATACATTTTTCTAGTGGAGAAATCATCGGCAAATATATTTTGGTGGAATTGAAATAACATAAAACGATTCCATCTTGGTTTTTTCAACTGTAGGACCGGCCCTGTCGTTCTGAAAGTAATAATATTTGAACGGAGAGAATTATGAAGATCAAATATGGATGAATAATTCTGTTTTCGAATGTAATCACTAAATTCCCAAAGATTCCTACCTGTCATATTTTTACTAAGTGGGATGAGCCTATCTATATCAGGATGAAATTCTAAAAGAGGTGCAAAGTGATCCAGTGTTAAATAACTGATTTGTGAGTTCGGAAACCTATTACGGATCGTTTTCAATGGAGATGTAGTAAGTACAATATCTCCGATTGAACTGAATCGGATGATCAGAATTTTCTGATCGAAGGACATGGTTTTACTTGACCCGGAGTGCGTTAAATGCGACGAGATCAGATAAGGATTGTTTTATAGGCGTATCAGGGTAAATCGAAATAGCGTCCAAGGCATTATTTGAAAAATCATCTAATTTCTTTCTTGAATACTCGAATCCACCTGATTCATCAATCATACCGCGAATATCTGTCAGAATCTTTTTAGTTTTCTTTTTTGCACTCATTAATTTTTTTAACTGTCGATTTTCAGATTTTGTCATATGGGAATAAGAAAATATTAAAGGCAGTGTCATCAAGTTTTTCTTCACATCTCCTCCGCTATTTTTCCCGGTATCTGTTTCTTTTCCTAATAAATCAAAAAGATCATCTTTGATCTGAAAAGCCATACCAAGGTTTTCCCCAAAATCAAAAGTAGCTTTCCTATCCTGATCTGTTTTTGACGTTGTGATTGCCCCCAACTCACAACTGGTTGCAATCAAGGAAGCTGTCTTCTGGTTAATCATATCAAAATAAACATCTTCTGTCATTGATTTTGTGATACTTTTTTCAATTTGTAGAATTTCACCTGCACTCAATTTTTCAGCCGTATTGGAAATTTGCTCGAGGGCATCAAAATCTTTAATACCAATCATATTAATGAGTGCTTTACTTAAAATAAAATCACCCATCAAAACAGATATCTTATTTTTCCAAACTTGGTTTATGGATGGCATCCCACGACGAAGAGTCGCATCATCCACCACATCATCGTGGATTAATGTTGCAATATGGAGTAATTCCATCATGGCAGCAGCTCTATAACTATTGAAGGTCGGTTCTCCGCATAATCTAGCAGATAAAATTGTCAGTATAGGTCGAATATTTTTCCCACGATTGCGAATCATATATTTAGAAATAGAATTGATGAGACGCACTTCTGACTTCAAGGCATTTTCAAACTCCTGTTGGAAAATCTTTATATCATCAAGTATTGGCGCAGTGATCTTTTTTAATGTTATCAAATCTTTATGCATGATGGTGATAAAATTACCGAAGAATTTGGAGAACCTTTCGAAAATCCTAATGCATAAAATATTTTTCTTTTTTCTATATGCATAGGTTTAATGAATCAATAATGATTTAGTACAATCAAGTTTTATTGCGATTAACCACCCACGAGACACCAATGCTTAACTCATAAAGCAAAATGAGTGGAAACGCCATAATCAACATGGAAATTGGATCAGGTGGTGTAATGAATGATGACAAAACCATAATAACTATGATAGAATGCCGACGATAATGACGCATGAAGGGCGGCGTTAATAACCCAATAGCAGACAAAAGAAGAGAAACCACTGGCAGTTGAAAAATTAATCCTGAACCTAGCATGAGCCATGTGAGAAAACTGAAATAATATTGAATAGAAAAATTATTTTCCACATGTCCTGAACTGATACCACTGAAAAATTCTAATGAAAATGGAATTAAAATAAAATATCCGAATGAGATACCGATCATAAAAGATGTAAAAGCAAAAAAAACTACTGGAAATGCATATTTTTTTTCATTGATTTTAAGTCCCGGTGCAACAAATTTCCAAAACTGATATATCAAAATGGGGAGTGCAATGATCAATCCAGAAATAAAGGAAATGAACCATTTAATTAAAAACATTCCTTGAACCGACAAAACCTGGAGGTTTATGGAATTTGTTGTGTTTCTTGTTGGGTAAAGAAGAATTTCCAAGATCCGATCAATATATCCAAATGAAATAGCAGAGCCGACAATAATTGCCAACAAAGATTTAATAAAACGCCATCTCAATTCTTCAAGATGATCAAGAAACCCCATCTCTTTTGGAAGTTTAGAACTCATCTTGTTGACGATCCAATAATTGTTGCGCCAGGATTACAGGTGCAGTTTTAATGGAACTTAATGTTTGTGTTAATTGATCTAAATGCGATCTTTTTTCTACCGTCCAGAACGCATCTTCTAACCTAACACGTATAAGTTCAGACACTCTATTTCTATATCTACTTAACCGACGATCATCTAGCATGCCATTCTCAGTCATTAATTTTAGATGATCCTGAATTCCCATAAATAGTTCAATAATGCCGTGACCTTGATTTGCAACTGTATTGAAGACTGGTGGTTCCAATTTGCCACGAGTTGTAAAATTATGGAGAATATTTTTTAAGAGTGATGCCAATCTATTTGCGCCATCCCGATCTGACTTATTGATCACAAATAGATCTGCGATCTCAATAAGCCCAGCTTTCATGAGTTGAATCTCATCTCCAGATTCTGGGACTAGCACTACCACCGTTATGTCCGCTGCCTTTGCTACATCATGCTCACCTTGCCCCACACCGACTGTTTCAAATAAAATAAAATCTTTCCCACTAGCTGCCAATACGTCACCTGCTTCCTGGGCTTTTCTGGCTAAGCCACCCAAATCTCCATGACTACCCATACTGCGGATAAATATTCTGTTATCCCATAAATATTTATTCATCCGGACGCGATCGCCTAATAGGGCACCACCCGTGAAGGGGCTTGTTGGGTCAACAGCAATCACGCCCACGGTTTTATTTTTTGAAAGGCACGTTTCGATCAATTCATTAGTGAGAGTGCTTTTCCCAGACCCAGGTGGTCCCGTGATTCCTATCCGAATAGATCCGGATGAACTTGCATGGAGATCACTGTAAAAAGAATCAGGGATACGTTGATTATTCTCAATTCGGGTAATGGCTTTTGAAATTGAGCGCGTATCATTTTCTAGGATTCCCGAAATCAATGGATTGGGCATCTAAGAATCAAACTCCTCAACAAATCGATTATAATCATAAATAATAAGTTCTTTGCCGTTTCGTTGGACAAATCCTTCTTTTACCAACAATTTCAATGTGCGTGACACCGTTTCCCTAGATGTGCCTGACATATTAGCTATATCCTGCTGGATGGGCATTTTTGGGATACTCACCTGCCCTTTCTTAATCACACCCTTCTCATCCGCGATGCGAAGGATACACATTGCTATCCGTTTTTCAGCATCACTTAACGATAAGCTAGCTATCTGACGATCACTTTTTCGTAAACGATGTGCCATTTCCTTTAAAAGCCGGATAGCAATCTGTGGATAATTTTTTAAAACGAGTAAAAAATCATTTCGATTCAATGTTAAAACTTCCGTATCATCAAGTGCCACCACATTTGCAGAACGGAATTCACCATCCAAGAGTGACATTTCACCAAAAAAATCACCATCACTTAATATTGCAAGAATGACCTCCCGCCCTTTCTTACTTAATCGGGTAATCTTGACACTGCCCTCCGTTACAAAAAAACATTGTTCTCCTTCTGACGCTTCCAATAGGATCATTTGTCCTGCATCATAATGTTTCGAAACCATTTTTTCCGATATATATCCCAGTTCTTTTTCAGTTAAATCCCAAAAGAGTGAGACAGATTGTAAAAGTTTGATCTTCTTCATACTAAAAAAATACCATGAACTTGGTTATTTTCAAATTTTATATGCATTGAATTATTAATAGTTAATAAACTCAAAATTTGCCACATGAATACTATAATATTGATGCTCATAATATTGTAAACAGTTTATTGACTCTGAATTTCATGATAGTGTAATATTGCGGGCTTTAAACTAAAGGAATTTTACTAAATGGATAGACATCCGCAACAAATAAAGCGAGAACGCCAAGATATAAAAAGACGCGCAAGAAATATTGATAGCATGTCTCGTCTTCGCACGCATATTAAAAATGTTTTATCAACGACAACCAAAGCCGATGCTGATAAAGCATATGGTGAAGCAGTAAGCATTATTGATAAAGCAGTGAGTAAGAATCTTATTCATAAAAATACGGGTTCACGTCGAAAGGCACAAATTACCCGTCACGTCAACTCTCTGAGTTAAACTTTACTCAGACAGATAATTGGTCACCCATCTGAGACCTGATAGTTAGGCGCTTCCTTGACTATTCGAACCTCATGTGGGTGATTTTCTTTTATTCCTGCGGCAGTGATTTGAACAAAATTTGATTTTTCTCCAAATTCTGGTATCGTTTTACATCCACAATATCCCATTGATGATCTGACGCCGCCAGTCAATTGATGAATAGTGTTTCTAACTGAACCACGATAAGGGACCATTCCTTCAATCCCTTCAGGAACCAATTTTGTAGCTTCCGCACCTTCTTGAAAATATCGATCGCCGCTACCTTTTTGCATGGCACCCATAGATCCCATTCCACGATAAGATTTATATTGTCGTCCTTCATATAAAATTGTTTCACCAGGACTTTCGTCCATCCCAGCAAGTAAGCTACCAAGCATAACTGAATCTGCCCCTGCAGCTAATGCCTTTGCAACATCGCCACTATAACGAATTCCACCATCGGCAATAACCGGAATGCTGAAACCTTTCGCTATGTCCACAGCATCCATGATAGCAGTTAATTGAGGAACGCCTACACCAGCAATCATACGAGTTGTGCAGCTTGCACCCGCACCAATCCCTACTTTTACACCATCCACGCCAGCATCGATCAACGCTTTTGCCCCATCTCCTGTAGCCACATTTCCCGCAATAACTGCAAGATTTGAATATGATTTTTTAATATTTGCGATGGAATTCAAAACTCCTTGAGAATGGCCATGGGCTGTATCGATAATGATTGCATCTACTTCTACATCCGCTAACGCCCCAGCTCGATCAAAAGCATCTTTTGATACACCTATTGCAGCTCCCACACGGAGGCGACCATTGCTATCTTTACAGGCATCAGGATAATCTTCTTTTTTCTGAATATCTTTTACTGTAATAAGCCCTGTAAGCTTTCCATCTTTATTAACAACCAGTAATTTTTCGATGCGGTGTTTTTGTAAGATCTCCTTGGATTTATCCAAAGAAGTTCCGGTGGGGACAGTAATAAGGTTTTCCGACGTCATTCTATCAGAGACATTAAGGGAATTATCTGTTTCGAATCTGATATCTCGATTAGTTAATATCCCAACCAAGCGGTCATCATCCACGACTGGGAGCCCACTGATTTTAAATTGAGCCATGATCTTTTTAGCTCCCCCAATCGAAGAACCAGCGCTGATAGTAACAGGATTTAAGATCATTCCACTTTCAGATCTCTTAACACGGTCAACAATTGTTGCCTGATCTTCGATAGTTAAATTTTTATGAATGATACCCAACCCACCCGCTCGTGCCAAGGCAATCGCCATTTCACTTTCGGTTACCGTGTCCATAGCAGCACTTAAGATGGGGATATTCAGGGTGATGTCTCTTGTTAATCGAGTTTGAAGTTCTACGTCCCGGGGTAGAACATTAGATGCCTGCGGAACAAGAAGGACATCATCAAATGTCAGGGCTTGTTTAAAAGGGGGGCGATTTTTCACAGTTACTCCAAAATAATATTTTTAGTTACGGCGTGTACAAATTCGCCACATTTAATTTTTTTCGCAATTGATTCTATTTCTCCAGAAAGAGTACGATCTCCATTATGATATTTACACAAAGATTTTAGAATATTAAGGGTAGGTAATGTTCCTTTCCCTGGTGTAAGATTTGGAGATGCAATTTGATTTGCAGCACCCGCTACAAGTAATTCCACCGCAAGAATGTGCCGTAAATTATGTTGAATTTGCAATAGTTTTTGTCCAGCCCAAGGCGCCATACTCACAAGATCTTCCTGACCACCAGATGTTGGAAGTGAATCCACGCTGGCTGGATGTGCCAAGGTCTTATTTTCTGATACCAAAGCAGATGCAGTTACATGGGCCATCATATAACCAGATTCAACACCAGGTGATTTGGTCACAAAGAGATGAAACTTGCCTTCCACACCTTTCATAAAATAATGAGTACGTCTTTCAGAAACAGCACCCAATTCACAAAATGAGATCGCTAGAAAGTCCATTGCCTGTGCCAAATGCTCACCATGAAAATGGCCGGAATTGACTATATCACCATTTTCTAAAATAATTGGATTGTCACTGACACTATTGATCTCATTATCGATCATATTTGCTGCCCGTGTAAATCCATCCTTGGATGCGCCATGAATATGAGGAATACAGCGAAAACTGTATGGATCCTGAACAATACCGCAATTCGAATGAGATTTTACGATCTTGCTCCCATTTAAAAGCTTATACACATTGCTAGCTACAGATTGCTGTCCGGGATGATTTTTTAATGCATGAATTTTCTTTTGAAACACTTTGCGACTAGCAAAACTATTCTCAACAGAAAGTGCTCCTGCAATATCTGCTGTTTTTAACAATAAATCCCCATCCAATAAGGATTTAATGGCCAGAGCTGTGGAAACCTGTGTGCCATTAACAAGACTCAAGCCTTCCTTTTGTTGTAATACTAAAGGTTTTATCTTGGCTTTTGAAAGTGCCGTTTTTGTCGTTATTTCCTTTCCGTTGTAAAATACTTTGCCTTCACCAATGAGAGCTAGAGCCATGTGTCCCAAAGGCGCTAGGTCACCACTGGCTCCTACAGAACCTTTTTCAGGAATGACAGGGAGAATATCATTATTTAAAAATTGGACAATTTTTTCTGCTACGGCTGGCCTAATACCACTATATCCTTTTACGTATGTCAGGAGTTTTAGAACAAAAATAATACGAATTAATCCAGGTTCAAGAGGATTACCTACACCGGAAGCATGGCTTCGCACTAAATTGAGTTGAAGATCTTTTTGATCTTTAGGATCTATCTTAATATTACTCAAATTCCCAAATCCGGTATTGACACCATAGATCGTTTCGCCTGTATTTATTTTTGCGAGAAGACGCTTATGTGACTGCTTGAGATTATGAAGGGAGTTTTTTGTCAGAGTGACGCAGACAGGCCCATTAAAAAGATGAGCGAAATCTCGATAGGAATATGAACGGGTAGAAATACGTAGTATTTTCATCTACGAATCTATGATTTTGTTTGATTTTAATCAAACGACAGAAAAAAAAGATTATCGGATCGAATCCATCTCAGAGAAAGTTGTCATTTCAACAGGTAAGGATCTAGCAAAAACCTGACCATATCGTTTGGTGACAATACGGTTATCGAGACAAATAAATTTTCCAGCATCATAAGTTGTACGAATCAATCGACCGAAACCTTGGCGAAAACGGATGGCACATTCAGGGACCGTATACTCCATAAAGCTATTTCCACCGATTTGACTCACAAATTCTGAATAAGATTTTACCAAAGGTTCTGATGGCACATCGAAAGGAAGTTTCACCAGGATTAGAATCTCTAAAAGGTCACCTGGGAGATCAACCCCTTCCCAGAAACTGTTTGTTCCAAATAAAATTCCATTTGGATGCTGATGCATTCCTTTAATAATTCCAGGTCTTGATGCACCGCGGGTCTGAGCGAATAAGGGTAAGTCCCGTCCACCCGGTTTTTCTTTTAAGTAATTTGCAGTATCAGTTAATGCTTTTCTTGATGTAAAAAGCACCATTGTCCTTTTACCAAGCGTTTTATGTAAATGATAAACTAATTCTCCAATCATGCTGGGGTCAGTAGATATTTCGCGAGCACCACCATATTGGTGATAAGTGACCTGTTCATTATATAGAAAAGGACTAAGAAATTCTTTAGTTATTACTTTATCGCTATCATCTAATCCTATTCGTCGCACAAAGTAACTAAACGAATTGTTCACTTTAAGTGTTGCGGATGTTAATAAGCAATAATCAAATCGTTTAAAAAATTGCTCCTTTAATGTTTCTGCAACATCAACCAAGGAACCATGAAGCGAAATGATCAACTTCTCTTTGGATGTATTAGGGCTTCTATATTCCCCCTCCATCCAATAGACCCAGTCATTATCCTGATTCTCCGTCAAACGTATCAAGGAATTCATCAGACTGCTGGTGGTTTCCAAACCACGATCTAATACAGAATGCAGGACAGAATAATCGGTACGGGAAGGATCCATTTCCAATACAGATTTTCGAATTTTTTCTAAAATAGACAAGACATGTTCTAAACTTTTATTCATACCGTGGATCTCAAGCGTTACTGGGGCGTATACTTTTTCCAATAGACCTAAAATTGGTTTATCTTGATAGGCTTTTGCTGGTGTAAACCTATTATGATTGTCTTCTGATAAAGCTAACATGAAATCTTTTAAACATTTTTGGGCTTGTTTTACCGATTCTTTTAGATCATCGCGCAGATGTCCAATGCTCGGTTCCAATTCACTTATTTTATGTAAAATATTATTCCAACGGGCAGACCGTGGAAATGATGGATCAACTGTTTGGAGTAAATAAGATGTGTCTTGCTCACTCCATTTTGTCTTGAATTGTTGGTAGGCAGATTTCACAAGATTGTGGGCCTCATCAACTATCACAGAATTGAAATCAGGTAGAAACCCTGGTTGGGCGGCATCTGTCATTAACAGTGAGTGGTTTACAACAATAATATGCGCACGGAAAATTGCTTTTTTTAATTTCCCATAATAACACCCATCATGTCGGTTACAAACATCACCTGTACAAAAACCCGGTTCACTACAAAAAGTGGATTTTAACCACGTTCTCCGTGCATTAAAAAAACCTGAGCATTCTGATAAATCTCCAGTTTTTGTCCAATACATCCAAAATAAAATAGGAATTAATGCTTCTACGTCCAAACTATCGAGTGCTTTTACATCTGAAATCAACCAATTAAATCGCGTTTTGCAAATATAATTATTTCTTCCTTTCATCATAACTGCCTTGATAGGTACATCCAATGTTTCAGCGAGTTGTGGCAGATCTTTATAAAATAATTGATCCTGAAGATGCTTTGTATGGCAAGCAACCACGGTTGGTCCATCTTGTTCAACATTCAATGAATTTTTAAAAGCGCCAAACAAGTATGCCATTGATTTCCCAAGCCCTGTTCCTGCTTCTGCCACACCAACACCCATTTCTTGGGTTAAAGTTTCTTCTGCCAATGCAGCATATTTAACCTGATTGGGTCTGCTTTCAAAATTTGGATGAACATTTTTCAAAAGTCCATTAGGACCAAAAACATCATCTGCTTTGATTTGATCAATATCACGTGATCCGTTACAACGGTACGTATTCCATTTGAAATCATGTATTTGACCAGATGAGTTTAATCCTGATTTCAAATCTCCCAATCGTGTCAATTCATTACCGAGGTCAATATATAATTGCTGGTTCGGAATATCAGATCCCTTTGTCAATGCAATGACTTTTGAGATCATTTCTAAAGGGTAGGTGCTTAATTCATCTAACATTTCCAAAAAGATCAATCCAGTATTTTCGGTATCCTTTTCTGCTCTGTGTGCCCCTTTAGCAGACAAACCAAAATATTCAGATAATGCACCTAAATTGAATACAGGTTGCTCAAAAAATAAACTCCGTGACAGTTGGAGAGTATCATAATTAGTATTATTCCCTTTATTTCTACTAAGACGATCACACATTACTGATAAAAATTGTTCATCAAAATGAATATTGTGAGCCACCAAAGGATCATTCCCTAGAAAATATAAAAAATCATCAATGATAGTTTCTTCTGTGGGTGCATTTTGAACCATTTTATTTGAAATACCGGTAATCTCTGTAATCATTCTCGATATGGGTCTTTCAGGATTGATTAATTCTACATATCGATCCGTTATCTCGCCATCTTCGAATCGGATGGCCGCAATTTCTATGATGCGGTCGTTATAGGGATCGAGACCTGTGGTTTCAAAATCGAAAGCAGTAAAACGAGATAAATTGAGTGTTTTGAGAAGAGATTTTCTATCCAAAGGATTACCCAATTATGAAAAGAGAATTTTAAAATAAAATAACGGGCTCGAGAGCTCATCTTTCGGGATTTCATGAGATAACATCCCGGAAATAATATTTTGAACTTCCTCGTTTCTTGAAGCTCGGTTGATTACAAAATTCAGGAGAAATTTAGATTGCGCCAGACTTTGTAATTTAGTGCTTGTTCTTAACTCTTTTCCCACTTCTTCCCAAAGTAATAGATCATATTCAGCCAAAGCACTTTCGGAATAATTACCTGATTTTTTACATTTTGCAGCTATTTCCACGGCATATTGACCTGATACCATAGCATTCCCAATTCCCTCTCCAGTAAATGGGTCGACGAGCCCAGCTGCATCGCCAAGAAGCATGAATCCATTACCATGGTTTTTTCGATGGATACTCCCTAAAGGCAAATTCCATCCTACGGGTCGTTCCAGTTGTTTTGCATCGGCAAATCGTTCTTTAAAATATTCAGTTTGAGTAACTTCATCCATAATTTCTCTAAGGGTGCGCTTTTCCTTTTTCATGTCACTTTTACTTAAACCAATTCCGATATTGGCTCTTCCTTCACCTGCGGGGAAAAGCCAAAAATAACCTGGATTTACTTCCTTTACATAATGGAGCTCGATCTGGTCGGTTAATCCTTTCACCCCTTCATAATAACACCGGACTGCAACAGAAGTATTTTTCATATCCATTTGGTAGAGTCCAAGTTTTCTTGCTACAATTGAATTACACCCATCGCACCCCATGACAATTGGAGCTCGAATTTCTTCTTCATCTCCATTTTTTGTTTTTCCAATAACACCTATAACGTGGTCATTTTCAATAATGAGGTCTTTGACGGAAAATCCCTGACGGGTTTCTGTAACAGCGTCAGCTTTTTCAAACATATAATTATCGAAGATTACCCTGGGAATAACAAATCCTTTAGTAATTTGATCCTTATTTTTTGTTCCTTGGAGATAAATATCGAATTGTTTATTACTAGGACTTCCAAATGTGATTCGATTGATCTCGGATCCTTCCAATTTTTCTACTTCATCCAAAAGATTCAATTCCCGCATTATGCGGACACTTTTCCCAGATAACGCATCGCCACAAATCTTATCTCTCGGGAATACCGCCTTATCCAACAAAATACAGTTTAAGCCCAGTCGGTGCGCATACAAAGCAGCGGTAGTACCGGCAGGACCGGCACCCACAATAATGACATCAAACATTCTTAAATTTCGTCTGGGAGGTCAACACCGAAGGAAGGAAAAACAATTCCGTACCTGAAATAATTTACTATCCGAAGTGTATAAAATAATCCTGCTAATGGGATTAGAAACCATGGTGCACGGACACAAAGGAACATGGATAAAATGAACAATGGATAAAATCGAGCTCGCTGTAAATGTCGGACATGACTTGGCCACAAGAGTGCGATCACTGGAAAAGGTAATGATACAATACTGGCTGTACTAATGATGGGGTCATCCATATAAAAGCCCAAAACGATCGCACCTGCCATTAATACTACAGAAAGAGAAAGAAAAAATATCTTTTTATCCCAATTAAAGTTGAACCATTCACCTTTCGTTTCATCGAATTTTATCTGAAATTGAAAAATGGCTAATCCGCTTAAAAAAGCAGCTATATAAGGTAGGAATGATCTTAACTCATTTACGGAACTATTCTGATTGGCCCAACCGATAACAAGCAACAAAAGTGCAACACCAAAATGGATGCCGTATTCTTTTTCATTAAGTCGTTTATTCCCTGCGGTCCAGATTCCTTTTGGCTGGAAAATATAAATATATAAACCTGTTACAAAAGCAAGTTTGAGCAAACCAATATACCAACCAGCCCATTCCCAATAGATAAACCGGTCTGTTGAACCCATTTGCAAAACAATACCTGCCACGGTAAAGGTCCAAATGGTGAATAATTGGATTAATCCCTTTGAATCAATAAATTTGCCGAATTGTACAAAGAAATTCCTCCATTTATTATAAAAGGAATTATCCGGAGGAAAAATACGTTCTACGATCATAAATTATCCAATAATTGGGGTTCCTGTGATGGATGCAATAATCTCGTTCAATAAGATAAACCCCACCACAGTTGCGGAGATTGCAAATAAGATACGAACAAATACAGGGTTCACATTTTGATTATCCATCCCAACAACCATTTCAGCAACAAAATTCGGAATACCCCATCTATATAAAACAAATACTGCAGTAAGCATTCCGCCAATGGGCAGCATATATTTAGATGACAGGTAATCCATTACATCAAAGAAACTCATACCCAAAAAAGATGTGATATTGAAAGAGCCCATGGAAAGTGAACAAAAAGCGCCCACAACAGTTATCACCGATCCGAAAACGATGGTGGCCTTTTTACGCGCCCAGCCCTTTTCATCAATAAAGTAAGCAGTAATCACTTCTAAAATAGAAATGGCAGACGTTAAAGCCGCCATAAAAAGCAGAAAGAAAAATAACGTTCCCCAAATGGCACCCCCTGCAATTTTAGGAAAAATTGTTGGCAAAACAACAAAGATCAATCCCGCACCCTCTCCAGGATCAGCACCCATTGCAAATACTGTCGCAAAAATAGCCACACCTGCCATCAAAGCAATCAATGTATCTAATAATATAATCCACAAAGCCGACGACAGTAGATTCTGATCTCTACGTAAATAACTCCCGTATGTGATCATCGTCCCCATACCCAAACTCAGTGTGAAAAAAGAATGCCCTAATGCAAGAACAATACTTGATGCTGTTAAGTCTTCAAATTTTGGTTTAAACAAAAATTCCAAGGCCTGCATTCCATTGGGAAGCGTGAGTCCTCGAATCATGAGCACAACCAATATCACTAAAATCGCCGGCATCATAATTTTTGACCACTTTTCAATCCCGCCTTTCACGCCTTGTACAATGACAAAAATGGTGAATCCCATGAATAAAATCTGCCAAATGATGGGTGCCATTGATCCAGTGATAAATGAATTAAAAAGCGAACCTGATATATCTGGATTACCCGCTAATTTAGTAAACCCACCTGTTAGTGATATGAGAGTATATTTTAGAGTCCAACCGCCCACAACACCATAAAAAGAAAGGATCACAAATGCAGATGCTACACCCAGCATCCCAACCCATTTCCAATTAGATTTTGACGCTATTTTTTCAAATGCGCCAACTGGGCTAAGTTGCGTTTTTCGTCCTAAAACAAATTCAGCAATTACGATGGGAAGTCCAACAATTAGAATACAAAGTAAATATACAATTGTAAACGCTCCACCCCCATTTTCTCCAGCCATATGTGGGAATTTCCAGATATTTCCCAACCCTACAGCCGATCCGGATGCAGCTAGGATAAATCCAAGTTTTGATCCCCATTGTTCCCTACTCTGCATCTTTAATTTTCCTTTTTTTTTCGCTTTCTAACGGACTTGCCATTAAATGATCAAAATTGTGTAAATGTGCATCCACTACCGCATCAATCATGCCATATACATAAATGAAGCCGATCCACCAGGCATACTTGTTTCTTTTTTGAAGATACCGATGCTTTGGAAGAGGATAAGTATCTTTAAAATTGTTATAAGAATCCTTGTTTTCAATCCAGGCAGCATATGCCGCTAATTCCAATCCGACAATACTAATTGACTTCACCCATTTTCCATTATAAGCTTGTCCAAGTCCGGGAACTAAAGACCAATAAAATGCTATTTTTGAATTTTTTAATTTTTCTTCTTTTAATGGTAAAGCGAAAACAAAACCGATCATTAATATTAGAATGATGGGAAATTGTAATCTCATTCGTTTACACAAATGCAATACATTCAATTTCAACTTTGGCATTCAAGGGTAATCCAGACACCTCTACCGTGGACCTTGCAGGAAAATCAATGCCACTAAAAAATGCTTTAAATGATTCATTCACATAATTGAATCCTCTTAAATCAGTGACAAAAACGGTGAGTTTGACGATATGAGATTTATCTACACCTGCAGCTTTAAGAATTGCATCAATATTCTGTAACGCACGAAACGTTTCAGATTTGATTCCTCCTTCTATTATTTTTCCTGTTCCAGGGACAATTCCTACCTGCCCAGCTGTATAAATAAAGCCGTTGGATTGCACGGCCTGATTATAAGTACCGATAGCCGCCGGTGCATAAGGTGTATGAAGTATTTTTTTCATGATATTTCGAATCTTTTTTCTAAACAATTGCAAGGAAGTCCCACATCTTCATTGAGTTTACGATAAGCAGTCCCGTCAAATTTCCGCAGGAAAAATTCACCTACGGCGGCAACTGTGGTTTCAAACAAATGACCGCCGATGGTTTGCATATCATGGTCGGACAAAACCACATGAGCATGGACAAAAGGAACGCCTTCTTTCAGGGTAACATTCCCTTCAAAATTGACCAATTCCCAAACTTTAGGGAAGGGTTTACGGATATACTCTTTTGCGATGGTATCATAAGCGCCAATTTCGGTTTTTTTAACTGCACCGATCCCGGAAATCTTTGCATTCGTAATTCCCTGATCCTTACAAAATTGGGTTATTGTGTCCATAACCTTTTCATTTTTTTCAATATAAATGAAATAATCTTTTTCTACACATTCAAACTGCATTTCATGCTAACTCTTTAATTTTTTAATTAATAATGTTTTTGTTTTTTCCAACGCAGGAATGATTGCAGCATTCTCTTTCCCACCTGCAGTGGCAAGATGAGATTTACCGCCGCCGCCGCCGCCAATAAACCCTCCAATCTCTTTCGCCAATTTTCCTGCAAAAATCCCATTTTCATTCAAATCTTTTGAGACCACAACTACGGCAAATGGTTTTTCATCACCTTCGCTGAAAAGGATGCCAATTCCGCTGGTCAATTTATTAAACAATTGGTCTCCTAAACCTTTCAATTCATCAATTGTTTCGACAGATATTTTTTTAATGATGATAGTATGATCTCCAACGGTTTCAGAGTCGGATAACAGGTCAATTTCTGAAGATGACTGAATTTTTTTCTGTTTTAATTTTTTGCCAAGATCTTTTTTCTCCTGGAGCAGAATAGATATTCTTTCTGCCATGCCAGATGGTGGTGTATTAAGCAATTGTTGCAATGTTAATAAAACTGTAGCATTGGATTGCATCTCTTCAACTGCTTTTTGTCCTGTAATGGCAACAATCCGCCTTACACCCGAAGAAAGGGATGCTTCTTCTGTAACCTTGAAAGAACCAATATCACCTGTCTGTTTCACATGGGTTCCACCACAGAGTTCCAAAGAATAATCGCCAACCCTGACTACACGGACTTCATCACCATATTTCTCGCCGAAAAGAGCTTCAGCTCCCGCTGCCTTGGCTTCATCAAAACTATTAATTGTAACGTCTAACTTTGTATTTAACAAAATCTGCTGATTAACAATTGATTCAATTTCTATAATTTGATCTGCAGTTATCTTTTCAAAATGGGTTATATCAAATCTTAAATAGTCCGGATGAACTAATGAGCCTGCTTGATTGACATGATCTCCTAAAATATATTTGAGTGCTTTATACATTAAATGGGTTGCAGTATGATTATTCATAGTGGACTGCCGTCGAGATGAATCCACTTTACAATTAACTTCTCTCTGCTCAGTCATCACTCCTTTGCAAATATGAATAAAGGAATTATTCTCTTTTTTTACATCCAATACCGCAAGCTCGATCCCTCGCCCATTAATTGTCCCCATATCACCTATTTGCCCACCGGATTCGGCGTAAAATGGAGTTTGGTCTAATACAACAAGAATAGAATCACCCTGAAACGTATATCGCCGAATTTGAGATTTAGATTCTAATGATTCATATCCCAAAAAGGTTGAATCATCTCCTTCAGAAACAATGATCCATTCAGTCGAATCCGTTGATCCTTTAAATTTACCGGCATCTTTTGCTCGTTTTTTCTGCTCTGCCATTTCAGAATCAAAACCATCAACATCAACAGTTAATTCACGTTCCCGTGCCATGAGTTCGGTCAGATCTAATGGAAATCCATAGGTGTCGTAGAGTTTAAAGGCATCTGCGCCGCCAATTTCATCTCCATCCAATTTAGATATAATTTTATCAAAATGATTGATTCCCCGATCCAATGTTTGGTTAAAAGAAACTTCTTCTGCTCGGATTACTTTTTCAATATGAGAGCGTTTATCCACGACTTCAGAGAAAATACTACCCATGACTTCTCCAACTGTGGGAACAAGTTTAAATAAAAATGGTTCAGCCAAATCTATGCTTCTTCCAAATCGAGCAGCCCGCCGGAGAATACGTCTTAAAACGTATCCACGACCTTCATTCGATGGCAATGCACCATCCACAATAGCAAAGCATAACATTCGAATATGGTCTGCAATTACACGAAAAGGAATTGGATTCTCTTTATATGAAAAATCAGACAATGATTCAATTTTATGAATAATTGGTAAAAATAAATCTGAATCATAATTGCTTTTCTTTCCCTGGATAATTGTGGCTATTCTTTCTAAACCGGCTCCAGTATCCACATGTTTCTCTGGAAGGTCTTCCAAAGTATTAGCATCAATTCGATTATTCTGAATAAAAACCAGATTCCATAATTCCCAATATTCATCCGTGTTATTAACACCTTTAGGGTCCTGGTTTTCAGGATCATCACCAACATAATAATGAATTTCTGAACAAGGGCCACAAGGTCCCGTTTCTCCCATTTCCCAAAAATTATCCTTTTTTCCACATCGGAGAACCCGATTATCTGCAATATCAGTTACTTCAGTCCAAAGATCAAAAGCTTCATCGTCATCTTCGTAAACTGTTGCCCAAAGCCGATCTTTATCTAATCCCCAAACTTCAGTGAAGAGCTCCCATGCCCATTGGATTGCTTCTTTTTTATAATAATCACCAAAGGACCAATTTCCCAGCATTTCGAAAAATGTGTGATGAAAAGTGTCTACACCCACTTCTTCTAGATCATTGTGTTTACCCGAAACACGAATACATTTTTGGCTATTTACTACACGAAGGTTTTTCGGAGTCGTTTGATTTAAGAAGATAGGCTTAAATTGGTTCATCCCTGCATTTGTAAAAAGGAGTGTGGGATCATCATTTGGTACCACTGGAGAACTACGGATAAATTGATGTCCCCTGTCCTTAAAGAAGTCGATAAAGGATTGTCTAATTTCTGCTGATTTCATTTATAATATTTCGTATTTCTTATAGCGACATTAAAAAGAAAAACTAGTTTCAATACTGGTCATATTGATAGTTTCACCTTCATCCTTGACATCACCATCTCCGTTAAAATCCTGGAATGTCCTTCGGAAGATATAAGTTAAAACCATGCCATTCCCCAATTTAAGTGATGCATTATATCCCGTAATTGTAGATTCAGAATGTTCAAAATCAAATGGGTTTGGCACATTTCTTTGTTGGTAAAACCAAGATGCTCTATCAATTTTACTAATCGGTTTAGCTAATTTTAATATTGCAGTAAAACTTTGGTTGGATGCTCTTTCAAATTCTTTAATCTCTGAATTATACTGCTCACCCTTCAGGTTTTGAAACGCCATTCCCACATCAAATAAACTCCCAAGATTAATATTCAATGAAGAATAAAAGCCCTTCTGTTTGCCGTAGGTTCCCAGTTTGCTGGCTTTTGTAATAATTGTACCCTGATTGAAGGTAGCCCGCTCTATTTCGTAGGATCGATTAAAATACCCAAACTCAAAATTCCCTTTCGGTATCATTCGAAATTCAAAATTAAATTTCGCAGGGCCAAGTTTAGCTGATAATCCCAATGGTATTATACCATACCCTACATTTTCTCGTGTGCTATCTTCTGGGAAAGGATTGGTCGTTTTTCCCAATAAACTTGCATATTGGGCATAAAAATCTAACGAAATCGGGCCATCCCTGAGAAGCGGAATACCCAGGTCTAGAGCAAATGAATTAATTGGATCCGATTCTTTCTTAATATTGATAGGTTCAGGTTTAGTTATTACACCATCTTGATCTATTACAATACCCCATAATGGCCAAGTATATGCTGAGTCTGTCCAACCATCACCATCTACATCAAATTCATTTAAGGTATCATTATCTGCCCAACCATCACCATCTGTATCAACCCACCATTTTCGATTATCGGGAAAATCATCCACAAGATCAGGACGGCCATCATCATCTGAGTCCTTTAATCCAAGGTACTGGTTTCGATCACCCACCCAGGAAACGCCCCCTGTGAATCCATGAGAGATGGGGGCAGAAAGACGTACACCGGTCACACCAAGGTTTTCCTTAAAATCATTAGTAAAACCATACACATTGACACCAAAGGCCTGGGTTCTAAATTCCATGCCTACTTTTCGAACCTGTGGATATAACAGTGTGTTGCTGTAATTATTTAAAAGGATACCATACCCCATGGTTACATTATCTAAGGCACCGATTTTAAAATAATTCTTGTCCCAGCGACTACCATACCGAATATAATAAATCTTATCGATAATCGCATTCTTGACTTTTTCTCCGCTAGAAAAATCCCATTCATCATCGTGTATATTGCCATCCTGGTCGATGTAAATGACAAGATCCAGAGCAACGGATAATTTACCAAAGGGCAGAACGGGGCGAAGCGCGATCTGGTTCCAGATTTTTCCATCGATGGTTACAGCACCAAATGCTCCCTGAACTGATTTGTCGGCTGATGTAGTTTCCGGGTCCATTTCTTCTGATTGTCCTATCAGAATTTGCGTGGTCAAGATGATGATGATTGGTATGGATTTAAAGTTCATTTATTCACGGATTTACGTCAAGAAAATTACCCTGTGCTGTTAATCTGAACAATGAGTAAATCATTCAATATAAGTCTATCACTGATATTGAAAAATGAATAGTACATTACCATAGGTCATTTTTTAATTTTTTCTAGATTAAAAACCAAACTCGATAAAACCATTACCCAATTATTAGTTGATTGTTAGAGATGAAACAAATAAACAAATTTATTGTAAGACAAATAAGTTGAGAGTCTCACTTTTTTCTTAAATTAAATTATCGTTCAACCAGGTATAAAGATCAATATTTTTAAACATATCATTTTATTCACTTTTTGTTCAGCGATATTGTACTCTCAATCAAGCGAACTGAATTCCATTTCCCTTAAATCCAAATCCAATGGAATTGTTGTTCAATTGAAGATGAACAATTTACCAGACGTGAGTAACATCACGGCCTGGCAGGCCAGTTCGGGTTGGTTTTACATAACAATGTATAAAGTCAAAGGTGATTCTTCTTCTCTCATGCCACGCAAATTGCCTCCACAGGTTATAGATTTTCAAATCATTGAGAGTGATGAATCCATTCAACTGGGTATTCGTATTAAACAGCCCATTGAAAACCATGATTTTTTATTGGTAAAAAACTCAAACACTCTGGTGGCTTCGCTCCATTATTCTACGGAATATCTTGCCCAACTTGATACCGTAAAAAAGATGAATTTAGGACAACAGAATAAAGAGATGCCTCAAGAGATAAGGAATTGGCTCTATATCACTGGAACTGGGTTAACAGTAGCAGGATTACTTCTAGATTCAGATGATAGAATGAATTCGCAGACTCAAAGTGGGTTGGGTGTATTAATTACAACTATATTATTAGACCTTATTTGGTGATACTTTGAAAGACTCACTCTTATTTTTATCAATCGTTTGGGCAATTGTTTTTCTGATAATGGGCCTTTATATGAGGTTTAAATACAAAGATAAATTTGATGACCTGGACAAATAGGCTCCTTCTATTATTCTCAATCTGCACCTGTTTATATGGACGTGAATTGTCAGTGAAAGATTCCTACGATGCTCTTTTTCATTCAAGCGGCCCTGTTCATGCAACGCTGCATATCAATAATCTGATTCGACAAGGGGCCATTGGTTTAACAGATCTTGAAAAAGTTCGATTAAGTGAAATCGGACTTTCAGTACATGGGAACGAGATCATTGTTTTAAAATCTACAGTTCTAGACCAAACTTACGATTCCGATCATTTTCGTTTTTATTACACCTTAGACGAATCATCAAATGATGTAGTGGAAAATGAAGATTATGTAATAAACATGGGTGCCGTATTTGAAGAAGTCTGGTCTTTTTATATCGATTCAATGGGCTTTGACCCACCACCCCTGAATCCAAATAATGATCATGATCTTTATGAGATTTATATTGAATATTTATCACCAACTTATTTTGGACTGACTTTTGGAGAAGGATCAGGAGAATCTTGTCATGGATTTATTAAAATGAGAAATTCATATACTGCATCTCAGTTTAATAATCATACTGAATTAGAAAATATACAAGTGACTGCGGTTCACGAATTCTTTCATTCCATTCAATTTGGGTATAATTGTTATGAAAAATTTTGGTTCATGGAAGCATCCGCAACTTGGAGTGAAGATGAGTTATATGATAATATCAATGATTTTTATCGATATATCCCGAACTTTTTCTCAAATCCAAATCATGCGATTGGAACGGAGGGCACTTTCATGTATGGGACCTGTATCTTTTTCCAGTATATTGATGAACATTTGGGTGGACGGGAAACCATTCGAAAGAGTTGGGACTATTCAAGAGATTATGCAAGCCCAGTGAATGATATCAGTTTTTTAGCAATAGATGCAGCATTACAGGAAAATAATTTCAGTTTTGAAATCGCTTATAACCAAATGCGAATTGCAAACCAAATCTTAAGTTCCAGTGAAAATGCAGGCGTGTATTCCTATGAAGAAGCAGATGGCTATTTAACCGTAGTAAGTCCTCCTCCAAAAGAGGATTATTTCTTTTTTGAAAAAGGCGATATTGAATCAATTGATAATTATTCACTCCAACTTTATGAGTCCCATTATTATTCCCTTTCGACAGAAACACCCGTCGCAATATCATTAACTGAAGTCAACGGTGAATTTTCTTTTACATCAATTGTTAAAACGAGTGGTGGAGATCAGTGGATCGTAAAAAGCGGATTGGAACAGAATATTGATCCTGAAATTGGCATAGAATGGATTACCTTGATCGTTTCAGCATTGGGAGAAAATGAAAATGATTGGGATTATTCATTGAGTTTATCAGATGGGTATTCAGAAGATTTTACTTTTTACCCCCCATATCCTAATCCATCAAAGGGGCAATCGGTTAATTTTGAATTTCAGGTAATTACTGAACAAACTATTGATTTCCAGATTATTGATATTTTAGGTCAAGTTATCTGGAAATATTCCAGTCATTATTCAAAACCGGAAGTAATAACGATAACATGGGATGGAAATAATCAATCTGGACAGCGAGTTGCAAATGGTGTTTATTTTGGAATCATGGAAGGAAAATCGGAACACAAAGTATTTAAAATCACATACCTGAAAAAATCAAATTGATTCTGTAAGTTTCCTTATCTCTTGCAATATTGCCAAATAATTATCCTTTCCATCTTCATATCTGATTTCATAATCCATAGGTTGGTGTTTTCTTGATTTTAAGACCACATTGGCACCTGCTTCTTTTCGAGCAACTATATTTATATTAGCTAAAAATTCTTCATAATTATTCAATTCAATTCTGTATTCTTCTAGTTTTTTTGCGATCATGGTTATATTCTTTGAATAATCTGTTCCAGGATGCTCAAATAAAGATTCATTCAAGACTTTATTAAAATAATCCAGGTGTGGTTGTAAAAGATCTCGCTTATACCGCAAGTTATAAATTGTCTTTTTTAGTGGAATAGTAATTTCATCCAAATATATAATCTGTTTCTTTACTTTCTTGAATCCCTTATTTAGACCTTCTTTACTTTTGCTGTACTTACGTTGAGCTTTTTGGATTTCGACACTTTTTTCTCGGATCGAAGTCCGATAAGTCAGCTTAGTTTTTGGGTAAATAGAATCCAAACCAGCAGACTTTGACCTTTTTAATCTCTTGACTATTTTTATCAGTTCTTTAGTTACACTATCCATAGTGAAAATGGATGATTCCATCAGTGCATACTTAGGTTCGAGTTTTTCATAGATCCTAAAGTCATTATCAAGATAATAGCGCAATTCGTTTCTCATGATTCGGTCTAGTTCTTTCAAATCCCTATTTACTGTTTTTGACCATTGTCGTGTATTCAGAATCTGGACATCTACCGCATAAACATCCTGAAGTTTCCAAGGTTTCACACGGCCTGCACATCCTGAAAATAAAAACAGGGTTCCCGCAAGTGCGAAAACCCTGTTTAATTTGGAAAAAGTTTGAATCAAGTCGTTAATTCTCCAATGCTGTCCAGTTTAAGTAGATCATCATAGCCTCCAATAGGCTTTTCATCAATGATAATTTGGGGAACTGTATGCCCACCGGTCAATTCAAAAAGATCATCACGACTCCACCCTTTTTCTTCGATATTTATCTCTTCGAATTCTAACCCCCGTTCAGACAGAAAACGTTTCGCATAAATGCAGGATGGGCACCAACTTGTTGAATATATTTTTACCATTTTACCTCGTTATTTTAAGAAAACCAGTTTTTGTACTTTTGTTTTTTCTCCATATTTCATTATAAGAAAATATGATCCTGATGATACAGATTTTCCAAAATTATCTATTCCATGCCAGGCAATCTTATACTGTCCTGGAGCCATCATTCCATTTTTCAAAATAGTAACTTCTCTTCCCAGGATATCAAAGACAGTCATTTTTACAAATTCACCATAAGGAATTATCAAATCAAAATGTGCCACAGGATTAAATGGATTCGGATAGGCCGGGCTCAAAATAAAATCATTGGGAGTTAATTTATTATCCAACGTTAAGGATGCGACATAATTATCAGGTGCTTCTGTAGTAAAACGGATGACTCTTTCATTAGCCAATGGTGCTGCACCCGGCGAATAGACATTATTGAAAACATATTGAATGCCGTAATTCTTTGTTGGAGATTCAATCCCCACTGTGGAATAATTCTTGGTTACATCCACATCTTCAATTTCGAGATATTGGAATTCAATCACACCATCACCACTTTCCGTAGGCATGGCATTCTGATCGTATAAAATAATCTCAAATGTTTCTTCTGTAATTTCATCATAACCATTCAAGGCCCGAGACCATTCAATAATAAATCGTCCATTATCTTCATCATACCAGGTAAACACTTTAATCCATACATCAATCTCGTCATCATTATTGGTGTCGATTGTTTCTAAATCATCAGAAAAGGGTGCCAGCATCGCTTTCGGCCCCATATACATAGGAATGGACATATTCCAGAAATAATCTATGTAACAAAGCTCAAAGGATGTCCAACCATTAGAACTGACTGTAATCTGATTATAATCAATACCATGATACTTGAAGGTAAATGGCAATTCAATATTTTCATGATCATCATCACCCAATTGGTAATAAGTGCCATTATTTCCACCATAATTGGGATCCAACTCTATCCAATCAAATGTTGGCGTTTCATCAAACCCTGCATCTGTATCATCATAAGCCCAGTAACCATAATTATTCGGTGCCACAGGGATATTATCCGAGGGTGGTTCAATATGGAGTGGAACTTCCTGACTGAATATGGAATGTCCATTTTTTAAAAATTCTACCAGAAAAGTAATATCACTGCCGTAAGCCACATCGCCAATATCAATTGTATAATTGGTCACCTGAGACAAAGTTTGAAATGGTGCAAAAGTTGAAAACATATCTGATGCCGGATCTAAAATTGCCGTTGCACCTTCTGATATTGCTTCAATCGAAACCCAAATTCCAGAATAAGTTCCATTAGAAAAATTGCTAATGGCCAGAGATGGATCGATTGTTGTATTTGGTGTGACAGAATTTTCAAATGAAATATCGAAAACGGGGATTTCTGAATCAATCACAAATTCGCATATGATATTTCCGTTTCCGTCATTCAATGCTCCCAAAGCACCTTGCCCTACATCTGTATAATAAATTGCAAATTCGATACTCTGTAATGTTGTTATTTCACCCGCGTCCAATCCTGGTATATTTACTGAAAATAAATTGGGTTCAACACCATTTGAAAAGATGATTTCTCCTGTAAAAGCATTAATAGAACCTTCTGAATCGTTTTTTAACTCTAAAGTAAGATTGATCAATTCCCCAAGAGTCGGTTTATCTCCTCCATTTTCACTTATCACATTCATATTTGCAATAGAGATGTCAGAGCTTGCTGGTTGAATAACAACACTCGTATGACCTTGAATAAATCCACCTTTATTGGCATATACTTCTAACTGCATACCAGCATATGCATCTAAACTCGTTAGAAAATGGCCTTCATCATCTGTTATTCCTTTTGACAATAATTGATCATCATCCATAATACTGATCACCGCATAGTTAACTGTACTCCCTGAAGTATTCGTCAAAGTCAGGTCAACAAGGCCATCATTGGCATAAATATCTTCAACATTCATTGTGAATTGCCCCGGAGTATCTATATATACTGGTAAAGATGGATCTCCGAGAATATTGTAAACGTGGGCATAAAATTCCTGTGCTTCACCAGGACCATTCTGAGCTGGAAATTCTTTTAATAATCCTGACTGTCCTGCCTGCATGGCTGGACCCAATTCCACCACACCATGATTTAGCATGGCATCAAAGGTATAGGCATTGATTACATTATTATATTTTGTACTGGTGTGGAGATCCGATGGACCGATAAATGCTACTCCACCTTTTGGTATTGAAGGTGTTCCTCCACGTAAAACAGATTCCGATAAGCACGGATCCACATTGTTGGCAAAATCGTTGGAGTTACAAACCCAGCCGAAAAAAACAGGTGTTAGCCAACCATTGTTAAGATCATTCACATCGTCCGTGTGAAATTCGGGATAATGCCAACCATTTGCATCTCCCCAACCGCGATAATTCACAATCCCTACACCATTATTGATGCTTGGAATTATATATGGTGCACCCTGCTGAACAGGCGGATAAAAAACCGTATCGATCTGATTATAACCATAATTCAATAATTCATCTCGGAGCCAATATGAAGTCCATTTTGGTGTAATGGGAATAGGATAAGAGTTGGAGTAGTTTCCAGCCACAATAAGCCCCCGACTCAACCAATCAGAATCATAAAGTAGGGGATTTTTAACATATTGCATTGTTTTGGCCATAATCACTGCTAAGTCAGATAATGAGTCGATGGAAAGACGTCCAATGAATACGTCCGGAATATTATCATCTCCTAAAATATGTGTGTATTTCTGATCAGATACATCATTCTCAGGACCATAATAAAAAGAAGGAAATGAGGCAAAACCATCCACATCACCGAGGAGTAATACATATTCCAGCATGGGATCTTCAGCAAGTTTATTGGCAATGGTAGATTTGATTAAAGATGCAGACTCTCCCGCTTCGGATAATGCGATTACATCCACATCAAATCCCTGAGAATTCTTGAATGATACAAAGTCCCCGAGATACTGAATGATTCCGTCTGGTGCGATGATGAGGAATGTACCTCGCTGTGGATTGATTTGAGAGGGTAGAATATTATAATTATTCATAACCATATTAGCGAAGGCCAAAGGAATCGGTTGACTCATGAGTTGCTCACTAGTCTTTCCACGAAATGATACATCATCGCCTAAAAGAAAAGAAAATGAAATAATATATATAATTAGATATATTTTTTTAAGATTCATATTTTTTTATCGTTTACTTTTTAAGTATTATAAATTTTTTAACAAATTGCTCATTTCCAGATTCAACACGTACAAATACCATCCCAGAGCTCATGGGACGGCCATTGATATTATTAAAATTCAGATTTAAATAATGTCTGCCAGAGGATAGTTTCTGAAGATCAAAGGATTTGATTTCCTGTCCTAAAATATTAAATATTCGTATACTTCCATTACCTCCTGGATAATTTGCAATATCTAATTGAAATAGTCCATGGGATGGATTAGGATAAATTCCCGTAATCGTCATAGGAATTTTGGGTGAAATAATTCCAGATGATTCAACAATATCCAAATATTCATCCAATATAGAAAATAAGGTCAATGATTGCAGTTCCCACCCACGATAATTCACCGTTCCATCAGAAGAAAATTCAAGACGTACCTTGACCTGTGAAAATTCCGTTTCTGCGATGGCTGTCACTAAATCAGTTTGATAATCGCCCCAGCGGTCCCCTGTCCAGGATTTTGTTCCAAGAATATTATCATTTTCATCAAGTAGTGTAATAGTAACAGGATCATGATCCCATTCTGTTTCAAATTTGTGCGTAACTGCAACAACAGCACGGTTCATACCTGAAATATCTTCTAAATCAGATTCCATCCATTGCGTTAAAAATGTAGAATCCCCATTATCGTAAAGTATACTTTCCTGGGAACGGAGAATTACATTCCCTGATTGCCAGGGGCCGTCAGAATCACTCCATGGCCATGACTGGCTCAGGATTTGCGGATTTCCATTCCAATATGGAACTGTCAATCCTAAATCGGTTGATAATGAGAAAGATTTTTCCCATGGCATCAGTTCTCCATCCAAAACGAACGAAACTTGATAATCTCCTTCTGGGAGTTCATATATATTTGAACCTGTGGTTATTTGAATTTCTTCTGTGCCAAATTCATGTATAATCAATCCTTCGATGGTATTGACGTCCATGGTTTCATGATATAGGTTTAGAGTCAATTGGTGAACAGGCGCAGGTAAAAGTGTGATATTTTCCATTGTCATAGCACTATTATTCGCAACTGTATAAATTTCCTGCGGCAAATAACCTTTCGCTCTGATTGAAATTGTATAACTACCCGGGTTTAATATGCGTCTATAACGGCCAAATTCGTTGGTGAGACGATGTTTAAGAACTGAGCCTGTGTGTTCTAGTACTTCAACAATTGCGCCTTCAATCGGCTGATTTGTGGAAGCATCATAAACTGTACCCGTAACCTGTGCTGCATCAACGTTGTACCCCAATGCTCTGTCCATTAAAAATACCATAGCTGGTTTTGTACGGTCGATGGTATCCTCTATTAAGATACTATCTGGTTGAAGATTTGCTGTTCCACATTCTACCAGGTATTGAATACAGCCTGTTTCCTTATAAAACCAATCGTGAAGTTTACCATTTCTGGACCCACTGTAAACAGAGAGGTAAGATCCAGTGCCATCTTCCGTTTCAAGTAAATCTGAAAATTGATCTGCAATTGTCTTCATTAGATCTAAATCAGGAGAGTCCTTTGTTTCTTCCCATCGCCAGGAAGTAAACACTTTCTCCGATAAATTGCCCGATCTTGAACTATGCCATACGATTGAAAAAACAAAATCATTTTCCAATGCCAAATCTCGGAGTGCAATGGCTTCTCCTTCTGAAAAAGGTTCTTCCCCTTTATAATAATCATAATGGGATGCATAATCAGAATTATCAGGTTCCAGGAAGGTATCACCAAATGCCCAGTTAAAACCAAAATTCCGATTCAAGTCCACACCATCTATATCATTTCCGATTGTGGACTCGTAATCAAAAATACCGTTGGGATAAGGCCCTCCGGGAGAGAGATCTTTTTTATTTTTCCGGAAACTCATATCTAATCCTTCGTGTACAACATTAAGACCTTCTGGATTTGCTGTAGGAACAATCCATATTTCCATGAATTGTTTCAGGATATTCATATGGCTATAAATACTATTATCTGGAAACAAGAGGTCTTCCATAAGATCCAGAACCACTTCAACGCCAAGAACCTCTTCTGCATGAACTTGACCAACAAATAGCACCTGAGGTTCATCTTCATTTAAATTAACATTATCAGAGATCTTGACTGCAAGAATCGGAATTTGCTCATGAGTAGAAAAGCCAATGGTATCTACACGAAACCATCCATTTAATTCTTCCAATTGATCTAATGAATCAAGAAGCGTATTGATCTCTACGACAGAATGGTAGCGCTCATCCAGTCCTTGTCCATTTACGTGACTAAGGATTAAGATAGAGATTATGATCAGGAGATATTTTTTCATTACTATTTTGTCAATTATTGAGATTGCCCATCAACTCTTCAGGAGTAGTTTAATCGAAACCCATGACAAATGTTTATCAATCGATGTACATTGCCAATCTAATACTTCAACTATTACTTTAAGTAAGTGATCTTTCCTTTTTCTATTAGGTTATTTATCTTAAATTCATAGAAGTATATTCCACTAGTTGCCAATTGACCATTCATGGATTTACCATCCCAACTCACACGATAATTTCCACCAAATCCCGGCAAGATTAATCTGTCCAATACAACACGTCCGGTCAAATCATATATACGGAATTCTACTGCTTCTTTTGCGGGCATACTAAAATCAAAATTTACTTTCCCATTAAATGGATTTGGATATGCGGCGCTCACTCTGAATTCAATTGGTAACTCACAATCACAGTTAGAGGAATTGGACAGTAATTCACTTTTAATTAAGGTCCGGCCATAATAATTGGCTAAGTCTTCTTTCCCAGAGCTACGATAGTCAATCCAATCGAGAAAAAATTCTTCTCCTGAATGATGGGTTATATTCACATTTTGTTGCTTATGATAAGCCACACAAATCGGAGTGCCATTCATATCTGTGGTCATTCCTTGGCCAATTTTGTAACCAGATCCATATAAATCCACACCATTGATTAATAACGGATCTTCATTGATGTACCCTCTACCATCTTCCCAAAGTATTAAGAATTCATCGGCCATAACAGATTTCACTTTTGGTGTATAATTATTTAAAGAGTCATTCACTACTGATGTGAATTGAATAGCATCACCCAAAAGATTCCCATTTTCAAGATCTAAAGCTTGTCCAAATATTTCAAAATTTTGCCCATTGCGAAAATCTTCCCAAACTATCATAGATTTACTATGGTCTTCATTAAGATCGAAAGTAAAATTTGTTTGATCTTGGTCTGCATCAGAAATAACAATTCCTCCTGAACTCCATAACTGATTCCCTTCCCAATCGACAACTTGGGAATATATATCTGAAAAGTTCCCAATTTGATTCCAATAACAAATAATTCCACTTTCTTCATTAATCATTTTTATTTGAAGATTACTTGATGCTGAATAGGGATCACTTAAATTGACTCCTGCAGGGTTCCAGCCAATTGCAGGACTTCCGTCATGATCAATTTTTAAATATTTAATTATTTTGAGAGATCCATTTGGTGACCATTGTTCATTGAACCAGAAGATCATTAAATGATCGTCTGGTGTTTCAATCACAGAAAGAATTATATCATCGCTGTTTGCATTTATCAGCTCTATACCTCCACTGTTAAACACCGTATTCCCATCTTCATCCAGCTTTTGATAATATATATTATAGTCCCATAGTCTACTCTCTGACCAAAAACATCCCACACCATTTTGAATATTGACAAGAATTCCATCCCTCATATCTGCTTCAGGAGAAATAGCAACACCCGTTGAATCCCAAATATTTTCTAATTGTTCATTAAGTTTGTTTATTTTCATGAATTTAGGTGAAGATGTGGCATCATATGTACCAACATAAAAGTTTGATTCATTTTTTATAACATTGGGAGATGTATTATCATCGGATGAATTATCGCTGAAAGAAATTTGTTTACCGTTGTTATACTGGATCGCACTATTGATTATTCTAGTGGCATATATCTTTTTTGTCGCCCGATTATCTTCCCAGGTAAGGAAAAAATCATCATCCCCTTTTCTGAAATTTGATGTGTATTTGATATCTCCATCCAAACCGACCATTGCGGTTACTCCGCCATTATCCCAATAAGGCGTTGGGCCAGTATCCAATTTTTGAACTTTTAAATCAATACTAGATTTCTCTTTATCAGCATAAATAATATATAATCCGGTTGAGAATGAGCCCAAAATATTGGGAGAAAACTGTTCTCCATTAGTATCAGAAATATTCAGAGGATCAGTTAAAGTGTATGACCCATCTGATTGAACATTTTGGTACATAATTTCAATTTCCGGGAAAGTGCCTCTTTCCCACACAATATTCAAGTCACCTTCATCGCCACCGGAAAATCGAGCACCAAAATCACGGGAATTATCTAAATCAATTTTAATGCCATTTCCCCATTGGCGATCACCATTTACGTCGATCTTTTGAAAATATTGATCGCCATCCGTTGGTTCATCTCGATAATCTGTCCACTTTACAAATACTTCCCCGTTGGAATTTCTTTTCACTCTGGGCAAAGCTTGTGTTGAATCATGGTCTGAGATAGGTCGTTCTACATCAAAAACGAGACCTTCATCATCCACAAATTGGTAAAATATTTTGGAATCCGTACTCCCCTGTTTCCAAGTAACAAAAGATGTTTCATTGTTCACAAACGTGGCTCGAGGTTTTGTTTCCTGATTTGTTGTATTAGCGATGGGGAGTCCGTTTTCCTGGAATAAACCATTCATACCCACATCCAACCGTTGACAATAAATATTGGCATTTGCACCTTCACGATAATCGACCCAAGCGATAAAGGCCTGATTATTTCCGGCATATTCTATTGTTTTAGCATTTTGATATCCACCATCTACAACAATTGCGACACCGGATCCAGGTGCAATGATTTCGTGATTGGCTGAAACGTGTGTACCATAAATATCTTCATCAATGCCACCTCGTTTATCTTGCCAAGTAACAAATACGCCTCCAAGACTATCGGTACACATATTAATGGTAATTTGTTTTCCTTCAACTTGCGCCAAGGCAATACCGTTTTCATTAAGGAGGATATTTCCATCCGAATCCAAATGTTGAATAAAAATATCACCTTCTGCATCAAACCGATAATCGACCCAACCAATAAAAACTCCACCATTGCCGTCTACGATTGCAACAGGATCTTCCTGTCTTCCCGGAAGATCGGTTACAACAGCACCTGTTGTACCCCACATCAGATCGCCGTCTTGATTCACTTTATGGGCAAAAATATTCCGCATACCGTACCGGGTGTCAGACCAAATAAAAATGGCTTCACCTTCATTTCCCGGCGCTACAGTTCTGTACCATTCAATATGGACACCCTGGCGGATTGGAGCGCCATCTTCGGAGTCGAACCCGCTTGCGAATAATATTGATATAAAAATAGTAATGAAGACTATTTTGTTCATTTTATAATTTCCTTTTTCTGCCATTTATTTGCTTCAACCACCAGACAACGAGTCGGTAGGAAAGCTCAATCAACGACATTATTATTGTTTAATACTTAAAATCTGTAATCCTTCACGAGAACACACCAATAATTTTTCTCCCCAGAATTCAGTTTTATATACATAACCTACAGGGAATATTCCTTTTTCTATCGGTGAAGATGGATCTGTGACATCATATAAAGCAATTCCCTTTGAGCCCAAAGATAAAACTGCAATTCCATTATTTACAGCAATGTGGTCAACTGTTAGGTCTTCTGCAAATCTCGTGGATGAACCTGTTCCTGAAAATTTTCCGGTTGTAATAAAGTAAGCACCGGCATCATCACAAGCAGCAAACACACCATCACTTGTTAGGGTTACTTGTTCCCCATTGCCTTCAGTATCAACGCGTCCTAGTAAGTTTGGATCTGCGCCCAATGAGTCAATTGAATAAAGTTCCACGCCCAACTGATCCACGGCCATAGCAATGTATGATTCACCATCAGAATCGATTCCCTGAGGCTTTCCAGGTGTATAGATCTCACCACCGCCGTAAGGAGTCCATTCAATAAATTCAATATTAAAAATATTGGTTGTATCCAAGTTGTAATAATGCCATTTCATACCATCATCATTATCTGCCGCATACATGATAAATTGGTCTGTTTCGGATGGAAATGAAACGAAACCTTTTGTTTTCGCACTCATAATTGTGTTTCTATAAAATATGCTATCTCCACCATCATAATGAAAAATCTTCACATCTTTTCCAGGTTCTGAAACAAAGATCAATTTATTAGTTTCATCTCTACCAATTAAAGAAGGATCATCAAATCCAAGAAAAGCACCACCTTCCTCGTAACCGGTAAAACCGGCTGATAGTGATTGACTTTGTAAATCCCACACCTGTATTCCATATTGCCCCGTGGCTACATAAGCTGTATTATTTTCAATGGCTACATCCCGTGAAAAACCGTCTGTTTGTAAAACGCTTTCAACTGTATAAGACCAAAGGTCTTCAGCATTGGGCTCAATGCAACCTGAAAAAATGCTTGCTAACAAAATTGTATAAAGAAATAAAAGATAAGCAGGCATGCTTGCAAAACTTTTAATATCGGTCATAAACTAAATCCAGTTCCATTTTGCACCAAAATTGCAATTGATTAAAACTTTTTAAATCTGTTACCCAATTATAGGCTGATTCTGTCTCACGGATCCGATAACGCCCTGATAAGGTTACCTTCATATACTCGGTTAAATTTTTCTTAATCCAAAGGTCGTATTTAGAATCCACATGATTACGCCCTGAATGGAGTGGATCATTCGGATCTTCTGCAGCATAAACACGATTTTCTTGCCTCACGGAAATACCTATTTCATTTAGAAAAGGAATCCCTTTTTGAATCTTGATTGGAAGATACCATTCCATGGTTTCATAGGACCGATTGAAACTGCTGGGACGATCAGGTAAAAAATGAGACTGACTCGTGGCTCTTCCACGATTGACCTGAAATGAGATGTTTCCCAATTTCCTTAACTTCTGGTTTAATTTCACTTTCACGTAATTAATGTTTAAGTCAAACTCTGTGAATGGTTTATCATAATAACGTTGTAAATAACCAACACCCAAATTGACCCAATATCGTTTTGATATTCGATGCGTCAGTGCAATACTTTGATTTCGATCTGTAAATGCACATGGCGACTGTGTTTCAGTACTTACATCACGATTCACATAATGCCGAAGATAAAAACTATCTAAATGGCGAAGAGAGTATTTAATATTTTGATAGGAACCCCATTTGAAAATGGCATCCACTCCTCCAGATGCGTATTCCCTTTCAGGATTATTTCGATAATCTGCCCAATTGAACAGTCCATTTATGGACAATTCTTTTTTCATCGATTTCCAAACTATTTTCTCCCCAGAAACGCCAATGCGATAAACAAAACTATCGAATGTTTTGGCACTACCCATTAGGTCCGAATCCATAGCTGCTTGATCAAATTCTTCTAATGAAAAACGCATAACATTATTGTCGTACCCACCGGTAATTCCTATGGTATAATCAAAAGGTGTTCTAGCCGACAGGCACGACAAAATCAGTAAACAAATAATTATTTTTTTCGGGTGTAACATTAGTACAATATAAAACGTGTCAGTACAGCTTTGTCCTTATCAGCAACTTCAACGGAATAAGTATGTTTCCCCTTCATTACAGAAATTTCACATGACCGCCATTTACCCGGTACTTTATTATCGCGTCCTTGTATTTGTGATACCGATGAGCGCTCCGTGTTAAAATAATAAGTTCCAATGACCTTTTTGCCTTCCCGAACGCGAATTCTATAGGACGCTTCTTGCCCCATGGAATCAGAAAATTCTAAACGGCTTAAAATCCGGAGCGTTTTCTCACCACTTGCTTCTACCTGTAGAGGTAAATCAGAAGTGCATTCATAATATTTGACATCTTTGTTATCTGTCAACAAATGAACAGCATTTTGGTGGATCATAGGCGCCAGCACTTCTTTATTATTCCCTATGGATTCAAATTCTTTTGATACAACTCGTATTAAAACCGGAAATTTCAGGTTTGCCCCTGCCAATAACTCCACACTATGAGATCCTTTTCCCAAGTTGATGAAATAATTTCCTGAATGAGTATATTTATGTTTGGGATGCTGGATAGATTTAATGGTTTTTTGGACTTTATAACCATGATTAACCTGAACTGTATCTCGACCATCAAGCACAATCCGATAGTTGAAAGAATGGCTTTTCTTTTTCTTCCTTAGTACTGGGTAACGAGAAATGAATTCCAGTCTCATGGGGCCCTCCATGGAATAAAGTAGACCTTCATTCTTGATGGGGTAATAGAGTCGTCTTTTCGCGTTAACGATGAGCACCTCCTTTTCTTCCCCATTTCTGGTGGGTTTTAGAAGTTTAGCTTCCAATGGCGATATAATAATTACCGCCAAAAGTAATATTAATGATTTAGAGTATACTATCTGGTTCATGTTGTTTTAAATGTTCTTTTATCTTTTGTTTACTATCCAGTCCTATAGCAAATACACTTCCACCCACTAGCATCAAACAAATTCCAGCAATAGTCAGGTTATACCTTTCCTTGGCATATAAACTGCCTGAACCAATTTCGGGAATTGGAATGGGAGCAAAGGGCATATTAAATTGCTCTGTTAGGGGCTTAATATTGAGAATGTGGAGACCTGGTATATTTTCTTTAATAAATTTAGCAAATACACCTTCTATACCACCCGGGCGCCCGATATCAGTAATATCCGATCGATTAATCACCCCCGGTGGTAATAATTTTAAATTAAAACTGGTTCCAAGACTGGCAACACCTCCACCCACATTGATAATGGCTTTATAATTTTTCACTGGCTGAATTGATCCGAATGTTTCCATTCTTTCTTCTATATTTTTTGCCAATTTACTTTTTTTAATCAGGTGCAGATTATGGGAAGCAATGTTATCCATAATGATCTTTCTCCCTGCGGGTGACAATAAACGACCCATATCATTTCTCCCGCCAATGGATGCAGCAATACTCTTTGCCTGGATCAGTTCATGATCAAAAAGGATTAATTCCATATCCAGCCATGTAAAATCAACCTGATTTGCACCCCATTGAGATGCACCAATACTGGTAATAGTTACAGGATAAACTCCCAACGCTTTACACGCTGTAAGAACCGCTATATTTGCACCGGGCATGGATCCTGTCATTAAAATGGCAACTGTATCTCCCCTTTGCAGATTCACTTGATGCATAAGGTCAACAATTGCTGCAGAAAAATTGGGGTCTAGAGTAGTAAGCTTTGCATCCAGATCACCTTCATCTGTTGTGATGAGGCTAAAAGGGCTGCCGACCAAACCTGTTTCATTGGGGTCATTTTCAATATCTATAAAAATGCCATGCTCCATCCTAGAATCTTTTAAAACAGTCATGGATTTTTTCATTAATTGTGCTGCCATGACTTTGTTTTCATAAGAAGGTGACACATCTGTGGTTTTCATATTGATAGAAATAATGAAACACACCAGGGATAATGTAGCCAAACCAACCAAGGTTGAAGTTTTTTGGATCGCCGGGATGAAAGGCTGTTTTTTATAATTATTCAAAAAGTACACCACCAAATAACAGCATAATAGCCAACTTCACCAAAACTGCTGTCAAGATCACTACAGATATGGTCCGGGCAACACCTTGTCGATCCATCCAATTTGCGATAAGACCCGGAATAATATTTCCTATAACAGCGACGGAACCTATTTCTTCAGGCATAAAAATAAAATTCCTGGAAATATACCCAAAAAAGAAGCCCAGGATCAGTGCTAAAACTATTCGCCGTTTTCCATAGAGGAACATGACCTTTCCCATCCCCTGAATAATAGCCCAAACTAGGATTGCTACACCGAACGTGACCAAAACCTGAATTGGGTGATGGAGATAGAGTGAAATATATCCTGGTACAATGATACCACCAGCGGTGACTCCCAAAGTCTCTGAAAGAACCAAACTTAAAATAATTCCCAGGCCAATACTAATCTCAGCCATAATGCCTGTATTTTGAAATTTGTGTTAATATCTCTTGTCCTGCACCAACTTGATTTCCAATGGCATAAATCAAGGTATCATGAGGCAGACCCACTAACATTTCCACAGTGGATCCAATATCATCATTTAATCCTATTGTTTGAATTTTGGTTGTAGGCGAATGATAGGCAAGCCTGTTGAGCGTTGACTGTAATTTATCTCCTCGAATGATAAAATGATCCGGTTTAATCTCTTTCAAGGTGAGTTCAATCATTTGGCGGGTGCGGATTGGACGATCATCCCTTGAATTAAAGAAGACACAGGTTCCTCCTTCACCAGGATATCGGTCAATAACAAATTTCCAAATCTGAAGTGTAGATACAGGATCATTGGCAGCCATTCCGTTCACAAATTGGATTCGTTTTTCCCCATTGTCCAAATTCCATGCTATTAATGCACCCAAATCCGGTTGGACTTTATGCATTCCCGCTAGTGCAATTTTTCTGTCAACACCTGCTTTTTTACATACATCCAATGCTACTGCCACATTCGCAGGATGCTCCATATAGGAAAAATTGTCTAATTCTTCTTGGGCAATCAATGTTTCGTCAGATTGAATGAATGCTGTACCATTTTGTTCAGCAACTCTCTGTAGGATGTCCGGCTTTTGATCTTCGCCCGTAATTAGTGTTCCACCAACTGGAACTGTATTGCACAAGGAATAAGCCACATCATCTTCCGTGGGACCCATTTCATCTAAATGATCAGGACGAACATTGGTAATAACTCCAATATGGGATTGGACCATCTGATGCTCTGCGATCCATTGATATTGTGGTTGGACTGCCATACATTCCATAACGACAGCATCTGGTTTTTCACCGGCGAAATAACTTAATAGACGAGTTTGTTCTCCAATAGATGGTAACCTTAAACGATGAATAATTCTGTCTTTCCCTTCAGAATCAATCACACGTGGTGCAGTGCCGGTTGTTTTGGCAAAAGTACGAATTCCTGCTTCCCGAAGTCCGGCAGCTATCAGACGTGTTACACTTGATTTTCCCCGCGTTCCATTCACATGGATGCGGAGTGAGATTGCAGCCAAAGACCGCATATGAAATTGATATTCAAGAATACCGGCAATGCATAATGCCAGCGCCAGTGAACCCAGTACAATTAGAGGTGTGATAGACATAATTATACAGAGATTTTATCTGCCTTAGGAGTTTGTGTATCCTAATACTACCCTGATTAATGCAACCATATCCATTACATTTACTAATCCATCGCTATTGATATCACCAAAAAAGGGATTAACATGATCTTCATAGCCCAGATTGTAATCCACCAACAATAGAATGTCATAAATGTCAACTTTTTCATCGTAATTCAAATCACCCCTCAGACGAATATTACTGCCTCGAGTTGTAAATAGCAGTGATGAACCATCACTCAATTCCATGGCAGCAGGATGATATGAATTATTAAATGTGTATTGAAGTCCCATTGTCATGGTGTGGTCTTCTGTACCTATGGTGCAATAATTTCCATGATTCGTCGACCCGGATGTGTATGATGTATTATTAAAATCCATGTATTGCATCATGAATTCTCCGTCACCGGTGGGTGTTGTATAATAATCAGGATCCAATAAAATAAGCTGAAAAGTTTCTGTCGAATTATTTTGATAGGTTCTCACCCTGGACCATTGAATATAAAACCTTTTTTCTTCCTCATCGTACCAAGTATAAACCCTGCCTTGGCTAGAGACAATTAGATCATCCCAGAAAACAGCTATCATTTTTGATGGACCACCGACCCCAGGAATTTGATAATTTCGAAAAGACTGAAGGGTTGATTCACCCATGGCTGCCCATCCATTGGAACAAATACTGACCTGATCATATTCTTGACCATAAAACTTAAAGGTAAATGGTAACTCTACGGTTTCAACATCATCATTGTTATTTCCGCTATCATTTAAGGATGACAGGTGACTTCCAATGCCACCATACCTATTATCAATTTCAACCCAGTTATATGTGGGTGCCAATGTATAGCCTATGTCACCACTATCATATATGTAATAGCCGTGAGCATCCGGACCAACTGGGTCATTGATGGTTGGCTCACCTATTTGGACCTCAACAATTGAATTGGATTCATACCCTTGAACAGTCTCTACATTTAAAATAAAATGAACAATGGCCCCTGGAAGGGTTTCCTCCGATACAAAAACTTCAAAATAATCACTACCATTCATAGATGAACCGTCACTCATGACCGAAGACCAAGTCCCTGTATTATCTAAAATTTCAATTAAAGGTGATGCACAAGTTATTGTTCCGGTCACTTCAGAAGCATTTACGGTCCCTGAATTATTCAGTTCAATTTTAAAATGGGAAGATTCCCCAGGTGTTAAAATATCGCTGGATGATCCAATAACATCTACACTAGTTGCAAACAAATTATTCCCAGATACACTCACGTTTAGTATACCTGATGATGTTGAACCGCCATTGTCGTTAAAATAAATAATTAAATCAAGATTGGCATCGTCTGGTAATCCTTCAGCAAGTGTAACAACATAAGGTATCGGTGCATCTACAGTATTTCCGGAAGGTATTGCACCATAGTTTACCGTGGCCGATTGAATTGTAACATATCCACTTTCACTGGCAATGACACCATAAACATTCTCAGCATCTTCACTACCAAAATTGGTTGCACTAATAGAAATCTCCAATGTTTCTCCACCATTAGCAACACCATTCCCATCTCCGACGGATTCACCAAAATTATCATCATCAATTGTAAGTGTTGATTCTGAAACATTCACAGATACACCTGGATCATAAATCTGGAATGAACTTTGGTAAGGATAATGATTTTTCTTTGTAACTGTAACCAATGCAACGCCAGTTTGTGATGATGGAATAGGTAAACGAATAAAACCATTAGAGTTGGTATATCCTGATTCAAAGATTTCATCATGCATTAAAATTGTTACCCAGGCTTCTTCCAATGCACCGGACGCTTTTGCCACAATAATATCTATATAATTAGTTCCTTTTGACAGTGCATATGGATGATCCACTGTTATTTGCTCAGGGTATGCACTCCACATGGACAAGGATGATTCACCCATGAGATTATTCCAATGTGAAAAAATATGGCAGTAATTGCTCGGATTAGTTGGATAATTTTTATAAAGCATCATTTTTCCATACATGAGAGCCGCACCGGCAGATTCAATACCTTCAACCAATGCGCCATAATAAAATCCCATATCAACTATATTATTGAACATCGTATGTGTCCCTAAGGTCGCTGTTCCAATACAAGCTACAGATCCCTTTGGATTTGAAGCCGTACCGGCACGAATAAAGGATTCACTGAGTGCTTCTCCACTCCCAAACGACCCAGTACCACACGTAATAACAGTTGCAACAGGGAGCATGAATCCATTACTCGTATTATTCACATTACTAGAATTAAACCCACTTACACCCCAATATCCTCTGTAATTGAAAAAGGAGACACCTGCAGTAATTCCAGCCTGCATTTGGCTTTCCCAAGGAGCATTATAAGCTGTATTCACTTCTTCAAATCCAGCAATATCTAGTAATTCATGAATATGTTCATTGGTAATTACACAAGAAATACCAGATGTTGAAGGGTCACCAACAAGACAAGCTCTCTGAAACCAGTTTTCACCCATATAGGGACTGGATTCATAGTTCAATGTTTTACTTATGATGGTTTGTAAATCGGAGCTGGTATCAAATGAAAGGCGTCCTAGAAATAGGTCAGGGAATTGATCGTTCCCTTCTAATGTTGAATAAGGATGATCACCATCACCGTTATAACTACTCCAAGAATCTGTCCATGTTGGAATATCATAGGGCCCTTCAGCATCACCAATAATGGTTACGTGAACGGGGGGATTATCCCAAGTTTCATAGGCATTATCAATGTAATTCTTCAAATTATTCCTATTGTTTACAACACTGGAAGAATTAACATAATTTACTTCATAGCCAACCCGATGTTTCCAATCCATTAATTCTTCAACGTAATTCATCATGCTTGTTGTGAGATTACTGGGAAGAACGTAAAGAATAGCGGGTTGCTGGTATTCTATTTCATCTCGGCTCAATGATGCATAATTCACTACAAGGGATTCATACAAAGGTTCAAATGCAAGGGATCGTTTGACGGGGATAAATGGCATCTCAACTACACCATTTTCCACCAATTCTACTTCAACACTTTGAATAACCGTTAATTCTTCTGTAACCGGATTGTATTGAAAGGGAGTGACTGATACCTGAACCATGGTTAAGCCGCGCATTACAATGGCATCAGAGACAATTGCAATGGTTTCCGGAAAAAGAGCATTCCGTGCGTAGGAATCGCCTTTTACAAGTTTTCCTGTAAGGTTAGCATCCCAACTTTCGAAAGGTAGAATATTAACATTTGGGATTATTTCTTTTTCCTGGACATTCACAACCACAGAAAAAGATTTACCGGGCTCTACAGCATAATAGGTTGATACAGTGGGCAAATATGGTTCACCGGGGTCACTCATGGAACCAGCATTTTCCATATTCAGATTAATATAACTTTTTCCATCCTGGTCAATTTGCTGTAATTCAAATTCGGGTGTCTCATACTGAATTTTCATAGAAGAGTTCAATGAAACTGCCTGAAAGCCATCAAAGGTTACGGGAATTGGAGTTTCTGTAGCCACCACGAAAGATAGGGCTGAAATGAAACCAATTTGAATATGTGTTTTTGTCATAAAAATATCTATTGTATGATTAATAAGTGGAAGAATTCGGGGTAATAAAAACTACCTATGTAAACACCTATTCCAGCTACCGCTAAAAATGGCGCCATAGGCATAGCCCGATTCTTATCAAAATCTTTTACTAATGAAACGACTATCCATGCTAGTAAACTCAAAACAGATGCAGAAAACAATGTTAAAGCCATTCTCATTGGGCCTAACCATGCACCGAGTACTATCCCAAGCTGGATATCGCCAAATCCCATACCTTGCCGTTTTGTAATAATCCATAAAATTCCCATTATAGTTAAGGGAATAATAGCACCAACAAAAACACCCCACAAAGCAGACACTAAAAATACATTATTAAATATCACTCCGGCTATGGATAAAACTATACCAACAAGAATAAACACAAGGGGTATCTGGAATGTCCTATAGTCTACTAATGCAATTCCAATAAGTATCGTATAGATTCCTAAAAATATAAGAGCTTCAATGTTTGCTAAATGGTTAAATGCCCAAAGCGAACCAAAGATAGATGTAAGCTCAAGAAAATAATTATTTTTTTTTAGCTTAAAACCATCAATAGATAGCCAATTGATGATACTCTTTGTAGCAAAACCTGCTACTATACCTACAAAAATTGGTACTAAAATACTCATAAAATCATAATCCAGATTGTAATGCTGAACCCAAATGGAATACAGGAAGATAAGTCAGAACCACCATCAGGGCTATGACCGCGCCAACAAGAAGAATAAGCAGTGGCTCAATCAACGTGGTCATTCTATCCACAAGGGCATCAACCTGCTTTCGATAATAGTCAGCTGCTCTATCTAATAGATCATCCAGTTCACCAGTATCCTCCCCTGTAGATGCTAGCTGTAATAAAATAGAAGGAAACACTTCTGTACGTCTAAGTGCAGTAGAAATATTATATCCATCACGTATTAAATCAGATGCATCATCTATTGCTCTTTCATAGACTCTATTATCAACAACTTTTCGTAACAACGCTGTTGTCTCTAGAACGGGGACACCTGCACCAATAAGGATTCCAAATGTTTTACAAAATTTATTTAAAATAGATTGCTCCATTAATGATCCAAAAACAGGGAGCTTTAGCTTGATAGAGTCAATTGCAAAGCCACCTCTTTGTGTCTTAGAGATAAGCCATATTATAGAAAAGACCATGAATACAACAAAAGATAAAAATCCTATATTATTACCAAACCAGTTACTAAAGTCAATCATTTGTCTTGTCGCAGCAGGTAGACCCGCTCCTAGCTGTGCATATACCTCAGAAAATTTTGGGATTATAACTAACAACATGACCATCAGCATACAAATAAGAAAGACAATCATAAAGATAGGGTAGTTCATGGCAGATTTGACTTTTCGCCGCGTATCATCTAGATTTTCAAGATAAGATGATAACTCCTCCAAGATTTCATTAAGATTACCGCTTATCTCTCCAGCCTTAACCATTGCAACAAAAAGAGTATTAAAGACACCTGGGTGTCTGGAAAGAGACTCTGACATGTTGAGCCCTTTTCTTATATTATCACTAACAGAGTTGAGGATCTTTTGGAATTTTCTATGTTTCTCTTCTGCGCCAAGGCTCTGTATCGCTCTCTCAAGTGTAAGACCTGCAGAGAACATTGTGGCTAACTGACGCGTAAAGAATACAATATTGGATAAAGGTATACGATTCTTAGCTTTCTCAATTGATAATTGGATTTCATCTAAGAAAGGTCCCAGAAAGTCAAAGGTATCGTCCACTTCTTTCATAGAGATGACCAACTGCCCATTTGTAGACAATTTTTGAATCGCCGTATCTAAAGAGTCTGCACGGATTTCTCCTTCTTTTCGATTTCCTTCCATATTTTTTGTTAAATAAGTATAAACGGCCATTATAATTCTTCTACAGTAGACCTTAAAATTTCTTCGGTAGTTGTCGTACCATCAAGAACGCGAGCAAGACCTGCTTCACGAAGAGTGACCATACCGTTATTTAATGCTGCCTGACGAATATCATCTTCATTTGCGCTTTCAAAAACTAATTTCCTCAGCTCTCGTGCCATAGGTATCATTTCAAAAATAGCGAGCCTACCTTTGTACCCTGTATTACGACATTCAGTACAACCTTTTCCGTGGTATAATGCATCAGTGACACGACCTGGATCAAGACCAATCATTGCTAGCTCTTCTGGAGTTGCAGAATATTCTTCTTTGCAATTATTACATATACGCCTGACTAAACGTTGCGCCATAACAAGGTTTAAACATGAGCCAACAAGAAACGGAGCAATACCAATATCTAAAAGACGTGTAATAGTACCTGGTGCATCATTTGCGTGGACTGTCGAAAACACCAAGTGACCCGTCAAAGAAAATTTAACAGCAATATCAGCGGTCTCTCCATCCCTGATCTCACCAATCAATAACACGTCAGGATCCTGTCTCAGGATCGAGCGAAGAGTGGATCCGAAGGTCAGTCCAATATCTTCAAATACCTGTACCTGATTCACTCCATCTAACTGATATTCGACAGGATCTTCTACGGTCGTTATATTAGTTTTTTCATTCTTTATTTCTTTCAGAGCAGCATACAAAGAAGTTGATTTACCTGAACCAGTTGGCCCAGATACAACAACCAAACCATAGGGCTGATTAATCACCTTTTTAAATACTCCTAGGTTCTGTTTTGGAAATCCTAGGGATGTCAGATTAAAATCAAAACCCGTCTTGTCAAGGAGCCTCATAACAACCTTTTCACCATAAATAGTAGGTAGGATCGAAACACGAATATCAATATCCTTTCCAGGAGACTTAATAGAAAAACGCCCATCTTGTGGAAGGCGTTTTTCTGCTATATTAAGATTAGATAAAATCTTTATACGTGTTACCAGACCACTCAATGAAGAAACGGGAGGAGTCATAATAATCTGTAAAACACCATCAATTCTAATTCGAACATAGACCTGCTTTTCCATAGGCTCAATATGAATATCAGTCGCACGTTCTTTAATAGCCTCCTGAAAAATCAAATTTACAAGCTTAACTATTGGTGCATCTTCCTTAGATGCCTTATCTGGTGATAAATCTATGGTTTCTTGAGACCCTTCATCCCCCGAGACAACTGTAATACTGTCTATCGTTTCAGCAACTTCTGCTGTTTTCTGGATCTCTCCATAAACCTTATCAAGCGATTTCTCTAGGAGTGTTGGACCTGAGACAAGAATATCAGGAATTAAGTTGGTTAGTCTTTTTATGGAATCTATGGCGACAACATCTTCAGGATCTTCCATAGCGATTATAATAGTAGTCTCGTTTCTATTCACTGCAAGAACACGATTCTCTCTTGCAAAATCTTCAGGAATCAAAGCAGCAACAGTGGAATCAGCTTCAAGAAGTATAAAATTATCAGCTTTTCTGTAACCTAATTGCTGGCTGTATGCAGTAGCAAAATCATCTTCTTCGATCATTCCCATTTCAATAAGGGTCACACCGATCTTATTGTTTGTCGTTTTTTGCTGGGCCAAGGCTTCATTTATTCCACCTTCTGTTGCCTTACCATTGTAAACTAAGATTTCACCAAGCTTGGAAAACTGCGGATTAAAATCTGGACTCATAGTTTTGTATTCCGTTTTTATATTTTAATTAACCTAATCACAATCGGTCCCTGTACGAACCAGTAAGATGTCTAGGGGTTCACTTGTTGTGATCTCTGGTATCAAAAGAGTGGCTGAAATACTAGCAGTGAAATCATCATAGGTACAGTTACCAGCATCATCTACATTTGCTAGTGTACAGAGACCCTGATCAAACTCAACAATAATTCTCGCAAAGCCATCTTGGTCAGTTTTAACAATAGGCTCACATCCAAGCATAGAGTACCCGTCCCACTGTCCGTTACCCTCACCTTGATCTGAAGTCCCTTCAACACCATCAAGGCCAAAATCATTGAAAAACTCAGATTTTTCTTGATAATCCCATTCTCCATTTCCATCAGTATCAAAACTATCATGGTAATCATTATAGTTTCCCCAATCTGGTGTTTCAGGCCGATCATCTAGCCCATAATCCCTCCATGAAAAACATTCATCCCCTACACCAGCACCTTCGGCTCCTTCATCAATCCATCCTTCACCCGGATCACAATTACCATTTCCATTTTCATCAACACAACCACTTTCATATCCAACTTCAGAGTAGTCACTAACGCCGGTACCATTGAACGCAATCGGAGCTCCAACAACAGCATTACCATAGTAATCAATCACGATCGCCGTAATCTGAATCTGGGCAGGATCACCATCTATGGAAAAGTTGTGGTATGTTGCACTCGCCATTAGGGAAACTTGACCTGGCAAGAAAAACATCGTAGCATCCCCTTCATCTTCATTAATAAAGGTTACTACCGAATCTCCATCAGCCCCATATGTAAGTGCACGTACACGACCAATAGCACCGATTGCATCTGTTGAATAAACAATATTAGACCGAGCTACGCCTGATGTAGCCGTACCACTTAAGATTCCTTCATTGTTGGTAAAACTAACACCTTCAACAAAAGCATCAATAAGTGTATCAGGGAGTAACGGATCAATTGACCAATAAATATATGTGGAATCTTCTACAGGATTATAATGAATATCAGAGACAATAGCTGCACACTCCGTCTGATAGAACCCTCCTCCAATCGCTTCTGTTGAATTAGGATCATATTCTGCTTCAATGTGATAAGGTGCTCCAGATGATATAATTACAGGAACATCTATACTTGTCAGATCGACCACTCCATCCTGATTACAGTCACAAGTAGCAACTATACGAACTGGACCAGGATCCGTGCCACTATTTATTGATACAGATGCAACACCATTTACCGTATAAATGGTTACTGATGTTGAGCCAGGTGTTTCAAGATAAGCATCGCCTAAAAGAGGTTCCAAAGTAAAGACAACAGGTGTAGGTGTATTAATAAGTGTGCCATTGTCATCATAGACTTCCGCTCTAATAAAAGTTGATTCAAGACCACCACCATCTCTAACAACAATATTGCCTGGTGTTGATGAAGGTATCTGCATAAACGCACAGGACTGGAAGGAAGGGTCTTCAATGTAAACCTGAAGTGAATCCTGTATAAGTATACCACCAAAACCCGGATGAGAGAAAGTTGACATAATATCGGACACACCTACATCTTCTGGATTACCTAAATCTGTAAATGATACAGAGTCTACGCCAACGGAATCTGTAAAACCTGTGGCAGCTATAAATCCCAAAGATGCAGTATAATTAATCTGAGCATTATTCACTGGATTTCCAAGTTTATTCAAAAGCCTGGATACGATCCAAGCTGTTGTTTCTCCGCCATCCAGTGAAATCACATCTGTATCTGTATTAACAAACAAGTTGTATGGCCAGACATCATCAACAGCATATACGTTAAAATTTTCTGGGTCTGTGGTCTTATCTCCGAACTTAGCAAAAATAGTAACACCCTCATAGTTAGGAGTTCCAGGATTATCCTTATAGACATTACCACCATCATCAAACTCAGCAACCACTTGACCATTGGTATTGGATAACACATTTGCATAAGTTATTAACCCAACTGAGACATTACTTGATGTTGCAGTGAATGTAATTGGTATACCTGATATGACGTTTCCAGATGTGTCTGTAACGGTCGCTATCAATCGGGTAAAGGAAACATCCCCGGATATGTCTTCACCAGTAACGACAGTGCTTCCGGTCTCATCATAAGATACTGGAAAAATTTGCAAAGACAGGCCATTATCAGTACCAATTGTAACCTGCGCAGAATCACTTACCGTAGCTGAAAAAGCAGGATGCTCAAATGAACATAATATATTTGCTAGACCAATATCTTCTTGATCTCCATTATCCTGAAAGGTCATCGTAACGGATCCAGTACTATCCGTGGTCCCTTCACTTTCTATATACCCTTTATTTGAATTAAAAAATAATATCACGTTATGCAGTGGTGTATTAGTCTTGTTAAATAATTGCGCTGTAATCTGGGCGGTAGTAACACCGTTATCAAGTTTGATATTGTCTACATCAGACGATACGTTAATAGTATAGGGCCAAACGTCATCTTGTTCCTGATAAACATTGAACTCTACCGTGGCCATAGGACTGGTACCATATGTTAGAGTTACAACCAATCCTTCAAAATCTGGAGTGGTTGTGGCATCTACTTTCTTTTCAGATGAATTCGGTTGAAATACATTTACAACCTGACCATTATCATCCGTCATTGCGTTTCCTCCATTTGAAAAACTCCCGCCCTGTCCATTATGACTGAAACTGATTGTCTGATCTTTAAAAGCCTGACCGCTTTCATTTTTAAGAGTTGCAACAATTCTCATGGAAGAATAGCCCGAGACTACTTCCCCTACACGGTCGCCACCTTCGTCAGCAATGGCCTGTGCCTCTGTGACATCTATCGTTGAATTTGTGCTACTCTGTGAATCGTCCGGTACACGATTATCGCATGCCCAGTTAACAAGGCTAGAACAAATAAGGCTACTAATGATTAAATACTTAGAATATTTCATGCTATTCTCCTTCCTCATTTGATATTTCATCATCAGTATTATGGGCCGGATTATTTAGATCCACACCATCACTCTTTAACACTTCACTAGATGATCCTTTAATTACGTATTCTTCATACTTAGTCATCGCATCTGATTTTGTAATCCCTGTATATGCATCAACCACGATCTTGGGTGTAATCTGTATTACAAGATCTGTTTTTCTCTCAATTACACCATTCGAAGTAAATAATATTTTGCCCACATACGGTAGCTTATGAAGAAAAGGGAACTTGTAAGTTGTTAATTTTCTATCATTGCTTAACAGACCACCAACAACGATTGACTCACCATCTTTCACACGAATAGTTGTTGATGATGTTCTACTTTTTACCCTTGGTATATTTGCATCTGGGCCAATAAACTCAAAAATCGTTGAGACCTCTGGGTCAACTTTTACTGTTATATA
>ENA-OREN01000519-OREN01000519.1-marine-metagenome-genome-assembly--contig:-NODE-519-length-55633-cov-4.579235_pt1 | contig 55633 bp, 60 predicted proteins | sample MGYA00248624_ERZ508555 | MGnify/ENA primary metagenome ERZ508555 (study PRJEB26222, sample SAMN06267773) | marine metagenome | isolation source: Saanich Inlet, British Columbia, Canada | place... | reverse complement strand
AGTTACTTCAACACCACATTTTTCACATATGATACCTCTAAACTTCATTCTTTTATATTTACCGCAAAGACATTCATAATCTTTTACTGGTCCAAATATTCTTGAGCAGAAGAGCCCGTCTTTTTCAGGTTTAAATGTACGATAATTAATTGTTTCAGGTTTTTTAATTTCTCCAAAAGACCATGAACGTATATCATCTGGACTAGCAATTGATATCTTCAAGCTATTAAAATTTTTAATTCCTTGATTTTGATTAAAAATATTTACTAATTCTCTATTCATTTTCAGACACCGTACTTTCTATGTTTTTTATTGGTTTAACAATTTCCTTAAATTCTAAGTTAAGACCAAGAGATCTTAATTCTTTAACCATAACATTAAATGATTCTGGCGTACCAGACTCAAAATTATTATCACCTTTAACAATTGACTCGTATACTTTTGTTCTACCAGCAACATCATCTGATTTAACAGTTAAAATTTCTTGAAGTGTGTATGCTGCGCCATATGCTTCGAGGGCCCAAACTTCCATTTCACCAAATCTCTGGCCACCAAATTGTGCTTTACCTCCTAGAGGTTGTTGAGTAACTAAGCTGTAAGGACCAATTGATCTGGCATGAATTTTTTCATCAACTAAATGGTGTAATTTGAGCATATAGACGTACCCAACAGTAACTGGTCTCTCAAATTTTTCGCCCGTGACACCGTCGTATAGTATTTCCTGACCTGTTTTAGAAACTCCAGATTTTTCTAATAAAGACGAAATATCTTTTTCTTTGGCTCCATCAAAAACAGGTGTGGCAAATGGAATTCCATCTTTTAAATTTTCTGATAACTCTAAAATCTGATCGTCATCCATGTTTTCAATCTCTTCTTTGTGATTTTTAAAGTCATATATTTCTAAAAGTTTATTTTTAAGATCATTAGTATGGCCATCAGTTTTCAATTTAGTAATCATCTCGTTAACCTGGCTACCTAAAGAAGCTGATGCCCAACCTAAGTGTGTTTCAAGAATTTGCCCAATATTCATACGACTTGGAACGCCTAAAGGATTTAGAACAATATCGACAGGTCTTCCATCTTGCAGATATGGCATATCTTCAACAGGACAGATCTTAGAAATAACTCCTTTATTACCATGACGTCCAGCCATTTTGTCTCCAGGTTGAAGTTTTCTTTTAACAGCAACAAAAACTTTAATAAGTTTTAAAACACCAGGTAATAGCTCATCACCACTTTGAATTTTATCTATTTTATTTTCAAATTTTTGATTAATGTTACCAAGCTGATTTTCATAATTCTTAATTAAAGATTCAATTTGAGTTGTTATTTTTTCTTCTGCAATGTTAATTTTAATTAAATCATTTACTTGCAAATTATCTAATTGATCAAAACTAAGCTTAGAATTTTTATCTATGTTTTCCATTCCAGATATAAACTTTTTTCCAACAAGAAGATCTTTTAAATGATTTCCAAAACTTTTTTTAAGTATATTTAATTCATCATCTCTGTCTCTAGAAATTACTTCAATTTGAGAATTTTCAATACTTATAGCCCTTTCATCTTTTTCGATTCCTCTTCTTGAAAAAACTCTGATTTCAACAACAGTACCTTTAACGCCTGGGGGGACTCTCAAGCTTGTATCTTTTACATCAGCTGCCTTTTCTCCAAAAATAGCCCTTAGTAATTTTTCTTCAGGAGTCATCGGCGATTCCCCTTTTGGTGTAACCTTACCAACCAAAATATCTCCTGAAGATACCTCAGCCCCGACATATACTATTCCAGTTTCATCAAGATTTACTAACATTTCCTCACTTGCATTTGGAATATCTCTTGTAACGTCTTCAGGTCCCAACTTTGTATCTCTCGCCATGACCTCAAACTCCTCAACATGAATCGATGTAAAAACATCATCTTGAACAACTTTTTCAGAAATTAATATTGAATCCTCAAAATTATAACCATTCCAAGGCATAAAGGCCACTAAGACATTTCTTCCAAGAGCAAGTTCACCTAAATCAGTTGCCGGCCCATCAGCAATAACTTGGTTTTTTTTAATCTGATCTCCAACGTTAACAAGAGGCCTTTGATTTATGCATGTGTTTTGATTTGATCTTTGAAATTTTTGCAAATTATAAATATCAATTTTATTAAGTGAGTTATCTTTTTTATCTGTAACTCTAATAACTATTCTATTTGCATCTAATTGATCAACAATTCCTTCTCTTTTAGCTACAACTGTTGATCCACTATCTTTAGCAACAGTATATTCCATTCCAGTACCTACAAGTGGTGCTTTTGGCTTAATAAGAGGGACTGCTTGTCTCATCATATTGGAACCCATCAATGCCCTATTCGCATCATCATTTTCTAAAAAAGGAATTAAAGAAGCTGCAACAGAAACTAATTGCTGTGGAGATACATCCATAAGATCAATTGAATCAACTTCTGCATTTATAAATTCCCCATTTTTTCTTGAACTTATTACCTCGTTTTTAAATTTACCTTTTTCATCAACTTCTGAGTTTGCTTGAGCTATTACAAAGTCCTCTTCATTGATGGCACTTAAATAAACAACATCACTTGTTACTTTTCCGTTATTTACAATTCTGTATGGTGTTTCAATAAATCCATATTGATTAATCCTTGAGTAAGAAGCTAAGCTATTAATAAGCCCAATATTAGCCCCTTCTGGAGTTTCAATAGGACAAATTCTTCCATAGTGTGTTTGGTGAACATCTCTAACTTCAAATCCAGCTCTTTCTCTGTTTAGACCTCCAGGGCCAAGTGCTGATACTCTTCTTTTATGAGTTATTTCACTTAAAGGGTTAGTTTGGTCCATAAATTGACTTAATTGACTTGTTCCAAAAAATTCCTTGATTGAAGCTGCAACAGGTTTTGCATTAATAATATCCTGAGGCATAATGTTATCAACTTCAAGTGAGCTCAGCCTTTCCTTAATTGCTCTATCCATCTTAAGTAAACCAACTCGGTATTGATTTTCAAGAAGTTCTCCAACTGACCTTACTCTTCGATTTGCTAGATGATCAATATCATCAATGTCACCTTTGCCATCGATAAGATTGTGCATATGCTTAACAACATCAATTATGTCAGATTTGTCTAATATTTTTTGATTAATATCAGTGTCTTTTTTAAACTTTGCATTAATTTTTAATCTTCCAACAGATGACAAATCATATCTATCTGAGTTAAAAAACAAATTATTAAAAAGTAACTCGGCAGTCTCTATAGTAGGCGGCTCACCCGGTCTAAGAATTTTGAATAATTCAAATAGAGCCTCTTCTCTAGATCTAGCTTTATCTAACTGAAGAGTATTTCTGATGTATGAGCCTATCTCAATATTATCCACTTTTAAAATATCTAATTTATTTATTTTATTAGAACTAAGAAAGTTTACAAACTCTTCATCAATTTCAAAACCTGCCTCATAAAAAATTTTTCCAGTCTTTTCGTCAATTATGTCTGAAGAAATATAAAGACCAATTAATGAATTCTCATCGATTGATAGATTAGAGATATTTTTTTTCTTAATATCATTAATGATTTTTTGATTAACTTTAGTTCCTTTGCTGATTAAAATCTTACCATTATTAGAATCTAATATATCAAAGTTAAGAATTTTTGATTTATAAAAAATTAAATTTTCCTTAAACTGCCAACCATGATTATTTTTCTTAAAAGTAATGTTATCGTAAAAAATTGAAAGTATTTCTTCCCCAGTCATACCTAATATTTTTTTAGAATCTGGATCAATTTTATTTTTATCACATTCTTCAATATATTGAGTTGATGAGTTGCTGAGTAAGCACTTTAATAAAGTGGTGACTGGAAATTTTCTTTTTCTATCAATTCTTGCATGCAAATTATTTTTTGCATCATGCTCAAAATCAAGCCAAGAACCTCTATAAGGAATAATTCTGGCATTAAATAAATATTTACCACTTGTATGAGTTTTACCAAAATCGTGATCAAAGAAAACACCTGGAGATCTATGCATCTGACTTACAACAACTCTCTCCGTTCCATTAACTACAAAGGTTGCATTTTTAGACATCAAAGGGATGTCGCCCATATAAACTTCTTGTTCTTTAATATCTCTTACAGATTTAGTTCCTGCAATCTCATCAATATCCCAGATTATTAATCTAAAGTTAACTAATAAAGGAGCTCCATAAGTCATTCCTCTTTGAGAACATTCTTCAACATCATATTTAGGAACACCAATATCAAAACTCACATAATCAACCGTAGCTCTTTCAGTATAATCATTAATAGGAAAAACTGATTTAAAAATCGCATGTAATCCAATGTCTTCTTTTTTCTCAGGTGAGACTCTGAGCTGCAAAAAATTATCAAAAGATCTTTTTTGTACTTCTACAAGATTTGGAAGCGATGTAACCAACGGTATCTTACCAAAAGATTTTCTAATTTTTTTTGAATTGATATAATCTAAGCTCATTTATTCACCTTTGTTTAATATTTTTAAAGAAGACCCCCACAATAAGTGGAGGTCTTAAAAAATTATTTAAGTTCTACTTTAGCTCCAGCAGCTTCAAGAGTTTTTTTCATCTCTTCAGCTTCAGCTTTCGCAACACCTTGCTTCAAAGATTTTGGTGCACCTTCAACAAGATCTTTTGCTTCTTTAAGACCTAGAGCTGTTATTGTTCTTACTTCTTTAATTACTGCAATTTTATTTGATCCAGCCTCAGCTAAAACAACATCAAAATCAGTTTTTTCTTCTGCTGCAGCATCAGCGCCAGCAGCTGCAGGAGCTGCAGCAGCAACTGGGGCAGCTGCCGAAACACCCCATTTTTCTTCTAGAAGTTTGCTAAGTTCAGCAGCCTCTAGAACAGTAAGTGATGATAAATCATCAATAATTTTATTTAAATCAGCCATTTTCTTCTCCTTTTAAACCTAATTGGACTCTTCTAAACTCTTACTTTGAGCACTCACTAATCTAGCTATTTGCCCAGCAGGCTCCTTCATAATTAAAGCTATTTTTTGAGCTGGAGCTGAGATTATTCCTAAAATTTTTCCTCTTAACTCATCCATTGAAGGAAGAGTGGCGAGAAAATTAATTTTTTCTAGATCAATTTTTTCCCCATTATAACCACCACCAATAATTTTAAAATTTTCAAGTTTTTTTTCAAAACTAACAGCGACTTTTGCTGGAGCTACAGGGTCATCTGAATATGCTATAGCAGTAGGTCCTGTAAATAGATCAGCTAAATCTTTAAATTGTGTTTGCTCTAAAGCGAGTTTAGTTAATCTGTTCTTCGTAACCTTGAATTTAGCTCCATTATCTCTCATTTCGGATCTTAACTCTTCTGATTCATTAACAGTTAGACCAGAGTAATGAGTAACAATAACTGAAGTTGATGAATCTAACTCATCTTTCAAATTTTGAACTAAATTTTTTTTATCAGAACGTTTCACTTACACCTCGGTTTATATTTAGGTAAAACCTAAAATTAGCTGTCAATGTTTGCTAATCAAACACAGACAAGCCTGTCAAGAAGCCAGAATCTCTCGCTTCAGTCTATGCAGGGAATTAAGCATAAGCTCCTACAGTCTTTGACAGGTGATAACCTTACGATTATCTGTTAAATCAGCCTTAACGTAAACTCGCTACGTTTATTTCTAATCCAACACCCATAGTTGAAGCTATGGTAACTTTTTTAATAAATGATCCTTTTACAGTATCAGGTTTGCTTTTATTAATTGCGCTAAAGAAAGCTTTTAAATTATCTAAAAGATCATCTTCGTTAAAATTCATTTTTCCAATTCCTGCATGAACGATTCCACTTTTTTCATTTTTATATTGGACTTGACCAGATTTTGCATTTTGAATAGCAGTTTTTAAATCTTGAGTTACTGTTCCTAGTTTAGGATTTGGCATTAAACCTTTAGGTCCTAAAATTTTAGCAACTTTACCAATAGAAGGCATCATATCAGGTGTGGCAATAAGAAGATCAAAATTGATTTTGCCACTTGATATTGAATCAATTAAGTCGTTCTCTCCAACAAGATCAGCTCCTGCTTCCTTTGCTTCATTTTGTTTGTCTCCTTTTGTAAGAACTGCAACATTTATATTCTTACCAGTACCTTTTGGTAAAATTATCATACCTCTTATATTCTGATCAGTTTTATTAGGGTCAATTCCGAGATTTATCGCAATCTCAATAGATTCTTCAAATTTTGTATAAGAATTTTCCTTTAAGATCTTGATTGCTTCAATAGGATTATAAACTTTTGAAGTATTAATTTTCTCAATTAAATTTTTATTATTTTTAGTTTTTTTCATTTAACTTACAACCTCCATACCCATAGATACGGCAGAACCTTTAACCATATTAACTGCACCGTTTAAATCAATTGCATTTAAATCTTTCATCTTTTCTTTCGCAATTTTTTCAACATCTGCTTGAGTTACTTTGCCAACTAGTGTTCTCCCAGGGGTTGAATTACCTTTTTTAATTTTAGCGGCTTTTTTCAAATAATAACTAACTGGAGGCAATTTTGTTACAAAATCAAATGATCTATCTTTATAAGCAGTAATTACTACAGGAATTGGAGCACCTTTTTCTACATCTTTAGTTTTATCATTAAATGCTTTACAAAAGTCCATAATATTTAAACCTCTTTGTCCAAGTGCTGGACCTACAGGTGGGGATGGATTAGCTCCTCCTGCCGGAATTTGAAGTTTAATAAAACCTAATACTTCTTTTGCCATATCAACCTATCCTTCTTTATGCTTTCTCAACTTGTGAATATTCTAAATCTACTGGTGTTGCTCTGCCAAATATAGAAACGGCGACTCTTAATCTAGCTTTTTCTTCATCAATTTGTTCTATTTCACCATTAAAAGATGCGAATGGTCCATCTATAACTTTAACCTGCTCACCAATATCATACATAATTGCTGGTCTTGACTTTTCAACACCATCAATAACTTGTTCTGATATTCTTTTTGCCTCAGCATTACTTATTGGAACTGGCTTACCTTTGTTACCAAGAAATCCAGATAACTTAGGTGTGTTTTTAATAATGTGCCAAGTATCGTCATTCAAATTCATTTTAATTAAAATATAACCAGGAAATATTTTCCTTTCCGTATTTATTCTAACTCCTCTTTTGACCTCAACAATATTCTGAGTGGGGACTGAAACCTCTTCAATATGTTCAGAAATTCCTAACTTATTAGCCTGATCCATTATGCTTTCTGCTACTTTCTTTTCAAAACCAGAATATGCATGAAGAACATACCATCTACATCTAATCATATTAGAGACCTGAACCAATCTGAATAATTTTTTGAATTAAAAATGACCACATTTGATCAGTTAAAAGAAAAAAAATAGAAAATAGAAAAATAAGCAAAATAACTATGGCAGAAGAAATAAATGTATCTCTTCTCTGGGGCCAAGTCACTTTTTGCAACTCTTGTCTTACCTGCCTAACAAACTGAGCAGGTGATGTCTTTTTCTTTTCTATATTACTCATTTACACTTTCACAATTTAATAAAATTATTGGCAGGAGTGGCAGGACTTGAACCCGCAGCCCCCGGTTTTGGAGACCGGTGCTCTACCAGTTGAGCTACACTCCTAATTTTAAAAGCAGCTGAAACTAGCAGAGAGGTCTCAAATACCTATTCAATAATTTCAGCAACAACTCCAGCACCAACTGTTCTACCACCTTCTCTAATTGCAAACTTCAAACCTTTATCCATTGCAATTGGTGAAAGTAAAGTAACTTCCATTGTAATGTTATCTCCAGGCATTACCATTTCAGTTCCTTCAGGTAGTTTAATAGTGCCAGTTACATCTGTAGTTCTAAAATAAAACTGTGGTCTATAATTTGAGAAGAAAGGTGTATGTCTTCCACCCTCCTCTTTTTTAAGAACATATGCTTCAGCTTTAAATTTTGTATGTGGCTTAATTGATCCAGGTTTAGCTAAAACTTGACCTCTTTCAACTTCTTCTCTTTTTGTTCCACGAAGTAATACTCCCACGTTGTCACCTGCTTCTCCCGAGTCTAAAAGCTTTCTAAACATTTCAACACCAGTACAAATGGTTTTTTGAGGCTCTCTAATACCTAAGATTTCAATTTCTTCACCAACCTTAACCTGACCTTGCTCAATACGACCTGTTACAACTGTTCCTCTGCCTGAGATTGAGAATACATCCTCAACTGGCATTAAGAATGTTTGGTCAATTGGTCTTATTGGTTGAGGAATAGATTCATCAACAGCTTTCATTAGTTCAAGAATTGAGTTTTTTCCAATTTCATCATCTCTACCTTCTAGGGCAGCCAGAGCAGAACCTTTAATAATTGGAATAGTATCACCTGGGAATTCATATGAGGTAAGAAGCTCTCTTATTTCCATTTCTACAAGTTCTATTAACTCTTTATCATCAACTTGATCAACTTTGTTCATGTAAACAACAAGTGCTGGAACGCCAACCTGTCTAGCAAGAAGAATGTGTTCTCTAGTTTGAGGCATAGGACCATCTGCGGCATTAACTACAAGTATTCCACCGTCCATTTGAGCAGCACCAGTAATCATGTTTTTTACATAGTCAGCGTGACCAGGGCAATCAACGTGTGCGTAATGTCTTGCTTCTGTTTCGTATTCTACATGAGCTGTAGAAATTGTAATTCCGCGTTCTCTTTCTTCAGGAGCCTTATCAATATTAGCATAGTCAGTAAACTCTGCCCCTCCAGATTCTGCTAACACTTTTGTTATTGCAGCAGTTAAAGTAGTTTTTCCGTGGTCTACGTGTCCAACAGTACCGATGTTACAATGCGGTTTATTTCTTTCAAATTTTGCTTTAGCCATTTTTATTTACCCCAGTATTAAATATTCATTTTGGAGCGGGTGAAGGGAATCGAACCCTCGTAGCCAGCTTGGAAGGCTGGAGCTTTACCACTAAGCTACACCCGCTTTATATCTGACTCACTCACTCATTACTTTTTTCCTACTCTCCATTTTTGGTGGAGGGGGTAGGATTCGAACCTACGTACGCTCACGCGGGCGGATTTACAGTCCGCTGCCTTTAACCACTCGACCACCCCTCCAAATTTGAAGAAAATGGCACATACTAATAAATTAGTATGATTGTCAATCTAAAACAACTTACTTTCACCCTAAGATACGAAAGTTCTTTAAAGCGGGCTCCTTTTAGACAAAAAATTAGAATTTGTATATATCTAGATTTTATTTAATGTACAAAAATAGCAAAAATTTATATGTCAAAAAAAAAACCTAAAAAGACTAATAATACTGGGAAATTTCAAACAATTTATGGTTTGCATGCAGTTAAGGCCGCTTTAATAAATAATAAAAGAGAGCATGAAGAGCTCTTTATTAATGAAAATCATCGTAATTTAGCTGAAAAGTATAAATCTAAAATAAGGAAAATTACTTTTCTTGATCAAAAAGACTTTAAAAAAATTTATGGTGGTGAAAATTCAACCCAGTCCATAGTGTTAAAAACTAAAGATTTTGAAAGACCGAGTTTAGCTCAGTTTATAAAAAATGAAGATTTAGAAGATAAATCCGTTATACTTGCTTTAGATCAAATAACTGATCCTCAAAATATAGGGTCTATTATGCGATCATCTGCATTATTCAATTGCAAAGGCATAATAGTAGCAAAAGATAATTCTCCTGACTTGACGCCCTCGTTATTTAAAGCAGCTTCAGGAGCTGCTGAAATTATAAATTTTTTTAAAGTAACAAATTTAAAAAGAAGTATCTCTGATTTAAAAAAATATGGTTACTGGGTTTATGGTTTTGACTCCTCAGATGAAAAACAAAGTCCTGGAATAAAATTTTCAAAAAAATCTATACTAGTTTTTGGTTCTGAGGGAAAAGGGATGAGAGAATTAGTTAAAAAAGAATGTGATGAGTTAATAAAAATAAATATGAAACCTAACAAAGAATTTGGGATAGATAGTTTGAATGTATCTAATGCTACAGCTATAGCTCTTTATGAGTTTTATAAATCTTGATTATTAAATGGTGCCGCGTGTCGGAATCGAACTGACCACCTGATGATTACAAATCAACTGCTCTACCAAATGAGCTAACGCGGCACTAAATGCCATTTACAATTAAATTAAATATTCGACAAGTGATTTATTAGTTAAATACCAGGAATATAAGGGACGCCATCTCCTTTAGCTTTTTCATTAATTTCATTTAGTGAAGAACAAGCTGTTATAGGTGATACTAACAAAAATAATAATATCAAAAGTTTTTTCATGATTTTAACTTATCTTTTCTATTTTTGCAGCGCAATATTTAAATTCTGGAATTTTTCCAAAAGGATCTAGGGCGGGATTAGTTAAAAGATTTGCAGCAGCTTCATTATAACAAAATGGTATAAAAATAACACCCTCGGGAATAGTTCTGTCTTCTCTTACTCTAATGTTAATTGAACCTCTTCTAGTTGATACTTTTATTTGATCTCCAGGTTTCATATTATTTTTTAAAATTTCATTTGGTGATATTGACACAGTCGCCACAGGCTCAAGTGCATCAAGGTTAGAGGCTTTTCGAGTCATTGCACCTGTATGCCAATGCTCCAACTGCCTTCCAGTAGTAAGTATCATTTCATAATCTTCATCTGGAACTTCATTAGGGGAAGTAACGCTTGCTGGTACAAATTTTCCTCTGCCAGTTTCATTTGGAAATTTATCTCCAAAAACTATTTCCTCTCCAGGTGTCGTAGGAGATTTACTTGGATATGTGACTGAGCTCTCTTGATCTAATCTATCCCAACTAATGTTATTTAACGAAGGCATTGTTTGTGACATCTCTTTATAAATCTCTCTAGGATGTTTATATTCCCAATTTAAACCCATTCTTTTCCCTAGTTCATTTGTAATCCACCAGTCTTCTTTGGCTAATCCAGGCGCATCAAGAGCCTTACGTCCCATTTGGACTTGTCTATTTGTATTAGTAGCTGTTCCATTTTTTTCTGGCCAAGCAGATGCTGGAAAAATCACATCAGCATATGTTGCAGTCTCTGTTAGAAAAATATCTTGAACAACTAAGTGTTCTAACATTTGAAGAGCTTCCCTTGCATGATTAAGATCAGGATCTGACATTGCTGGATTTTCTCCAAGAATATACATTCCTATAATTTCATCTTCATGAATTGCATCCATAATTTCCACAACTGTTAAACCTTTTTTATCATCTAAAGTTGTGTTCCAAAATTTTTCAAAAAAATCTTGCTTGTCACTTTTCTCAACTAACTGATAATCAGGATACATCATCGGTATCATTCCTGCGTCTGAAGCACCTTGAACATTGTTTTGACCCCTAAGTGGGTGAAGTCCAGCTCCTCTCCTACCAACATTACCCGTCATCAATGCTAAAGAAATTAAACAACGTGCATTATCAGTTCCATGAACATGTTGTGAAACCCCCATACCCCAAAAAATAATACCTTTATCAGTTTTGGCATACAGTCTTGCAACTTCACGTATCATACTAGCTTTTATTCCTGTCTGGTCTTCCATTAATTCTGGTGGGTAGTTTTTTAAATGATTTTGTAATTCATCAAATCCTGATGTCTGTTTTTTTATATATTCCTCATTAAATAAACCTTCTTCAATAATGACATTCATAATAGAATTCAGAAGAGCAACATCTGAGCCTGATTTAAATTGCAACATATGAGTTGCATGTTTCTTTAAGGCATGACCTCTTGGATCCATTACAATAAGTTTAGATCCTTTCTTAGCCGCATTTTTGAAAAAAGTTGCTGCAACTGGATGATTTTCAGTTGGGTTAGCGCCAATAACAATTATAACTTCCGAATGCTGAACTTCATAAAATGGAGCAGTAACAGCTCCAGAACCAATCGTTTCCAATAAAGCTGCAACTGAAGATGCATGACATAATCGTGTACAGTGATCAACGTTATTTGTATTAAAACCCGTTCTAATAAGTTTTTGAAAAAGATATGCTTCTTCATTAGAACACTTAGCTGAACCAAACCCAGCTAAATTACTTTTTACGTTTCTTTTCTTTTTAATTTCAATAAATCCATTAGCAGCATAATCTAATGCTTCATCCCATGTAGCCTCCCTGAAATACTCATGAATATTTGAAAAATTAATAATTGGGTGTAGGTCTTTTTCTTTACCTTTAATTCTTATTAAAGGCTTAGTTAATCTCTCAGAATTGCTCACGTAATCAAAACCAAATCTTCCTTTTACACAAAGTCTATTTTTATTTGCAGGTCCATCAACACCGTTGACAAATTTTATATCATTACCTTTAACATTATATTCAATTTGACAACCAACACCGCAATATGGGCACACGCTTTTAACTTTAGTATCTACGTCACTTAATCCAACACCTTCTTTATCAACAACAGTTGCCGGCATAAGAGCTCCAGTTGGACATGCTTGCACACACTCTCCACATGCTACACAAGTACTGTCACCCATTGGGTCATCAAAATCAAAAACTATTTTTGAGCTTTCTCCTCTGTACGCCATGCCAATTACATCATTAACCTGCACTTCTCTACAGGCCCTGACACAAAGATTACATTGGATACAAGCATCTAAATTTACTGCCATACTTGGGTGAGAATTATCAGACTGGCATGGAGTTTTACTTGGAAACCTACTTTCTTTTATATCAACTTTATCAATCCAATTCCAGAAATCTGAATTGTTATCATGTGCAATCTTTCTTTCTGGCTGGTCTGCTAAAAGTAATTCAAAAACTAATTCTCGAGATTTTTTTGCTTTACTTGATGCTGTTTGAACTTTCATATCAGCTGAAGGTTTTCTAATACAAGAAGCAGCTAACACCCTCTCTCCTTCAATCTCAACCATACAAGCCCTACAATTTCCATCAGCTCTGTATCCAGGTTTATTTGCATAACACAAATGAGGAATTTCAGTACCAAGTCTATTAGCTACCTGCCATATGGTTTCATCTTGAGTTGCCTCAACTTGCTTATCATTGAGATAAAATTTAATATTTTTATCATTCATAACTTATCTCTTTTTCAAAGTATTTTAAAACTGAATTGAGTGGATTTGTAGCTGCTTGACCTAAGCCACAAATAGAAGCTTGGGACATTACTTCTGACAAATCAGAGAGTTTTTCTTTATTCCAAATTTTTTCTTTCATAAGCTTTACAGTTTTTTCTGTTCCAGCTCTACATGGAGTACATTGACCACAGCTTTCTTCTTCAAAAAATTTTAATAAATTTAATGCGACATCTTTCATATTATCCTTATCAGATAAGACAACAATTGCAGCAGAGCCTAAAAAACACCCTGTATCTGTTAATTCTTTTGATCCATAATCTAAGGGAATGTTATTCATTGAAGCAGGCAAAATACCTCCTGAAGCACCGCCTGGAAGATAACCTTTAAAGACATGGTCATCTTCTATGCCACCACAATAATCATCTATTAATTGCTGTATCGTAATTCCTGCTGGAGCAACTTTTACCCCAGGATTCTTAACACGACCAGATACAGAAAAACTATGAAAACCTTTTTTACCATCTATACCTTTTTCAGAGAACCAATTAGGACCTTTTTCAATTATATCTCTGATCCAAAACAATGTTTCTAGATTGTTGGTTAATGTGGGAGCGTTAAATAAACCCACTTCAGCAACATAAGGCGGTCTATGTCTTGGAAGACCTCTTTTACCTTCAATACTCTCTATCATAGCAGACTCTTCACCACATATATATGCTCCAGCACCTCTTCTTAAAATAAAATGTCCTTTTGGAATTATATTTTCTTTTTCTAATTTTAAAATTTCATCATTTAAAATTTGAATTACTGAGGGATACTCATCTCGCATATAAATATAAACATTAGTTGCTTTGATAAACAGTGATGCAATAAGTGCCCCTTCCAGAAATCTATGAGGGTCTGTTTCTAAATATTTTCTATCTTTAAATGTCCCAGGCTCACCCTCATCTCCATTTACCGCTACATATTTTGTTCCATTGTACTTAGATACAATTTCCCATTTCATGCCTGTTGGAAAACCAGCTCCACCTTTACCTTTAAGGCCACTTTCTTTTAGATACTCGATTATTTTTGTGTTTTGTATTTCTCCTTTTTTGATTTGGTTGGATATTTTATACCCTCCATCTTTTCTATAATCATCCAAAGAAATATAATCGGGAATGACAACATCAAAATTTTTATTTTTTAATGCCTCTTCAACAGTTTTTAATGATGCTTTATCTACATAGTTTTTACCTACACAAACAGTTGGCGCTACATCACATCTGCCCATACAGGGACCAGGGACTACTTTTATATTTTTATTTTCATTTTTTTTTAGATCACTAAGTAATTTTTTTGCACCAAATAATTCACAAGTTAAACTTTCACAAACTCTTACAGTTTTAAGAGGTTCATAAGTTTCTGAATTTTTTACTATGTTAAAATGTGCATAAAAAGTTGCTACTTCGTAAATTTCAGAAAGTGGTAAATTTATTATCATTGATAATGCAACTAGATGTTTGTCATATAAGACACCAAACTTATCCTGCAATATATGAAAATATTCAATTAATTCGTCTCTCTTAAAACTCATTCCTTGAAATAGCGTTGATACCTCATCATAAAAGAAGTTTTCTACCTGTCTTCCTTTTGGTTTCCATCGTCTCTTCTTTTTCTTTAGAGAGCTATCGGTTTGAGAAATAAATTTATCCATTTAAATTGAATTATTAATATATATTTTGTATCAGATTAAAATGAAAGATTCAGTTGAAAATGATGAAATAGTTCTAGATACAAGCGGTACAGAATGCCCCATCCCAGTGCTTAAGGCTAGAAAACTTGCTCAAGAATTAAAAAATGGTAGCATAATCAAAGTGATAGCTACTGACCCCTTGGCAACAGCTGACTTCGAGCACTATTGTAACCAATCAGGTTTTGATTTTTTAGAAAGTTACAATGAGGATGAAAAATTTATAATTAGATATAAATTTAAAAAAAATTAAATAAATAATTTATCAAAATCATAAAAATCAAACACATCACCCTTTTTAATAAGGTTTATATTTTCAGGAATTTCGACTACTCCATCTGAATATGAAATAGAAGATATCATACCTGAACCCTGTTTAGGGTATCTAGATATAAAATATTCATTATTAATTAATTTTTTTGAAACCCTTAACCACTCAAGTCGTTTTGTTTTTTTAACCATTGAAAAGTCAGTCTTAATTTTTTCTGATGTAATCTTTAACATTGGTGAACCAATTAATTTTAGAATTAAAGGTCTAACTACAAATGCAAATAGCAACTGTACAGAAACAGGATTGCCAGGCAAACAGACAATATAAGTATTTTTTATTTTACCTATTGCAATAGGCCTTCCTGGTTTAATGGCAGCTTGCCAAAAAAAAATTTTACCATTATTTTTTAAAGTATCAATTAAATGGTCTTCATCTCCCACCGATGCTCCACCAGTGGTAATTATAAGGTTATATTTAGGTATTTGAGACAATATTTTAGTTTTAATCTTAACGGAGTTATCCGGAAGATTTCCTAAAAACTTCTTATCTATATAATTTTTATTTAAAAGGGAGCTTAATAAATAATAATTTGAATTATTAATTTTAGAATTTTTTAGTTTTATAGTTGGTTTTACTAACTCATTACCACTTGTAAAAAATCCAACTTTAAGTGAGGAATAAACTTTCACTTTATTGCATCCAATAGCTGCAATTAAATTTAAATTTCTACTGTCAATTTTAGATCCTTTTTTTAAAACCAAACTTCCTTTTGATATATCCTCCCCTTTTTGCCTGCAATTATCCCCATACAAAGGAATTTTTAATAAAGAGAGCTCAACATCAACAACATTTGTATTTTCTTGCATAACTACCGTATTAGAGTTTGATGGCATTTTTGCACCTGTAAAAATTCTTATAACTTCACCATCTAGAATTTTACTTGTTCCAATATCACCTGCTGCTATTCTATTTTTATTAATTTTTTTTTGTCTTTTATTCAAATCTTTTTTTAATAATGCGTATCCATCAACTGCTGAGTTTTTAAAAGGAGGTAAATCTATTTTAGAGTAAATATTTTGTGCTAATATTTTATCTTCAGCATCAATTAGATTAATTATTTCTGTTTTAGATATAGTGCTAGGGCGCTTACTTATAAATGCTAAAATTTCTTTTAAATAAAGTGGTTTTTTGTTCATAATATTTTTTTAATTATAAATTCAACTAAACTTTTAATTTCATTTTTTTTAAATACAGGAGTATTAGAATAGAGCATTACATCAGAAACAATTGCTATAACATTTTTAATTTTGCTATTAGATATTTCTAAGTTATTTGCAATTATTTCAATTTTTGGATGAATTTCATTCTTAAAACCTTCTACAATAATTATATCTATATATTCAAATTCCTCAATTAGCTCTTTTAAGCTTTTTTCCCTGTTATCAATATTTTCATTTATTTTTGCCCAACGCCTTGAAGAACTAATTATGACCTGACTAGAACCAGATTCTCGATGTTTAAAACTATCAGTTCCAGGTTTATCAATATCAAAGTCATCATGAGCGTGCTTAATAGATCCTACTCTATAATTTTTAGCAACCAATAATTTAATTATCTCAGTTACAAGATAAGTTTTTCCAACATCTTTCCAACCAACTATTCCAATTACTCTAGTCATATTTTTCTCTTATTAAAAATATAGACTAAAGAATATATAATAATTGTTAATAAAATTAATACTATTCCAAGTGCCATTGCGTATTCAAGATTTCCCATTCTTGTTTCAAGTGAAATCGCAGTTGTCATCACTCTTGTAAAATGGTTAATATTTCCACCAACTATCATAACAGCTCCGACTTCTGAAATAGCTCTGCCAAATGCCGAAAGAAGGGCTGTTATAACTAAAAAGTAACTGTGTTTTGTAATAATAAAAGCTACTCCAAAAAAAGGCATATTAATGGATCTTAACTGATCTTTATATTCTCTCCAATTTTGATCAAAAATTTCATGTGATATAGAAGTCACAATTGGAAAAATAATTATTACTTGCGCAATTATCATAGCAGCTGGTGTGTAAAGTAATTGTAGAACACCGAGAGGGCCACCTGATGCAAACATAAAGTAAACAATTAATCCAACTACAACTGGAGGAATTCCCATCAATGAATTGAGGATAATTAAAATAAAATTTTTAAAAAAAAAATTTCTTAATGCTAAATAATAACCAATTAACAATCCAAAAATTGAAGCAAAAATTAATGCAACAAGACTGACGTATAAAGATAAAAGTATAATTTCCCACAAATCTTTATCAAAAGAAAAAATTAAGGATAAAGATTCTGTGAAAATTTCTATAATGTTCATATAAAGATATTATCAGAATACATTATGAATAAAAAAATTAAATATTTAGTTGCTCCTAATCCTCAAGATAAAAATCTTACCAAGGAAATAGATGGATTTGATGAGAATTTAAAACCAATTAAAACAAAAGTTATTATTGAAAAAGATCTTACAATTTATTTAAATAATCAAGAAATTGTAACCCTTATGACAGTTGGTGATCATCCTGAATACCTTGCTCTTGGTTATTTACTAAATCAGAATATGATAAAAATAACTGATAAGATAAAAAAAATTGAACATAACCAAGAATTACGAGTTGTAGTAGTAAGGACATCAAGAAAAACTAACTATGAAGAAAAATTGAAGAAAAAAATTACTACTAGTGGGTGTGCGGTTGGAACAATTTTTGGAGATGTGTATGAAGAAATTTTAAAAAGCAAAATTCTATCCAAAAAGAAAATTAAACATTCTTGGATTTACGAAATATCAAAGAAAATAAATTTAACTCCAAGCTTGTATTTAGAAGCTGGGGCTATTCATGGATGTGCTATCATCAAAAATAATAATCCAATTATTTATATGGAAGATGTGGGACGCCATAATGCAGTTGATAAAATAGCAGGATATATGTTTCTTAAAAAAATTAATGGGAATGATAAAACTTTTTACACAACAGGAAGACTTACTAGTGAAATGGTTATAAAAACTGTAAAAATGAAAATTCCTATTCTAATTTCAAGATCAGGCTTTACCTCTTGGGGAGTAGAGTTAGCAAAAAAAACAAACCTTACTCTAATTGGAAGAGCAAAAGGTAAAAAATATATAATCTTATCAGGTGAAAAAAGAATTGATCATAAATAAATTAAAAACACTTATTGTTATTCTCGCAGGAGGGCAATCAAAACGATTTGGAGGTGGTTATAAAACTTTATATAAATTTAATAATAAATCATTACTGGACAGGATATTAAAAAATTTAGGAAAGTTAGATATTGAAATTGCCTTAAATGTAAACTCAAATGAAAATGAATTTACAAAAACAAGTTTGAATCTAATTAAAGATGAGTTTGTTAACTTTCAAGGGCCTCTTGCAGGAATATACTCATCAATGAATTGGGCTTTAAAAAACAAAAAAGATGTTGAATGGATTTTTACCACACCTTCAGATACACCTTTTTTAAATAGTAGTTTAGTGGATAAATTTTTAATTAATAAATACTCAAACAATACTAAAATAATTTTAGCCAGAACTTCTAATAAAATTCATCCAGTTATTGGTTTTTGGCATATTTCATTATTAAAAAACTTAGAAAATTTTTTAGAAAAAGATAGTAGAAAAATTATGCATTGGGTAGAGCAACAAAATTATGAATTGCTAAATTTTGAAAATAAAAACTATTTTTTTAATATCAATTCTAAATCAGATTTAGAAGAGGCAATCAAAATTGAGAAGTCAATAAAATTACCATAATTAACTGGATAATATTAATAATAAGAATATAAATTAATACTAGAAATCATGTCAATTTATCTCCCTATCGCCGAAATGAATGTTAACATATTCTTAATCGTTTTTATTGGTATGCTTGTTGGGGCTTTATCTGGTTTATTTGGTGTAGGTGGTGGTTTTTTGATGACTCCTTTTTTAATTTTTTTAGGCATACCTCCTGTTGTTGCTGTAGGTTCAGAAGCACCTCATGTTTTAGCTTCAAGTGTGTCTGGAGTTATAGCGCATTGGAGAAAAAAAAATGTAGATTTTAAAATGGGTTTTTTTTTACTATTAGGAGGTGTTGCTGGCTCAACACTTGGGGTAAATATTTTTAAATTATTAAGTTCATATGGTCAGATAGATATTGTAATTCAATTTTTATTTATAATTTTCTTGGGCTTCATTGGTATATCAATGGCTTTTGAAAGTGCGAGAACTACAATCAAAAACTATCGGACAACTTCAGCGATTAGAACCAAATTGCACCAACATTCTTGGATACATGGACTTCCTTTCAAACTTAGATTTCATCGTTCAAAATTATATATCTCCACAATTCCACCAATAATAATTGGTTTTTTTGTTGGAGTATTATCAGCCATGATGGGTGTAGGGGGAGGTTTTATAATGATACCCGCAATGGTTTATATTTTAGGCATGTCAACAAATGTTGTTGTTGGTACTTCTTTATTTCAAATTATTTTTGTGACAGCAAATTCAACTTTTTTTCAATCTTATTTAAATCAAACAGTGGATATTGTTTTATCCGCTCTTATGATTCTTGGTGGAGTTATAGGTGCGCAAATTGGTGTAAGGATTGGCTCTAAATTAAAAGCAGAATATTTAAGAGGTATTTTAGCAATTTTAGTTTTACTAGTTTGTGCAAAAATATTAACAGGTTTAATTTTAACTCCATCTGATTTGTTCACAACTTTAATATTGTGATGAACCCATTTAAAAATCAAACAGAGGAAGTTCAAACATCACCCAAGGTAAGTGATGAGATAAAACAAACTACATGTTTCATGTGCGCTTGCAGATGTGGTATTAATGTCCACTTATTAGATAATAAAATAAGATACATCGAAGGTAATAAAAATCATCCAACTAACAAGGGCGTACTATGTGCAAAAGGTTCTGCTGGAATTATGCAGCAAAACTCTCCTGCTAAGTTAACAAAACCACTTCTACGAACTGGAGAGAGGGGTAAAGGGGAATTTAAGGAAATTGAATGGTCTGAAGCTATGGAAATTGCTACAACTTGGTTATCAGAAATTCGAAACACTGATCCCAAAAAACTAGCATTTTTTACTGGAAGAGATCAAAGTCAATCATTAACTGGTTGGTGGGCCAATCAATTTGGCACATGTAATTTTGCAGCCCATGGAGGTTTTTGCTCGGTCAATATGGCAGCTGCAGGATTATATACAATAGGTGGTTCTTTTTGGGAATTTGGAGAAGTTGACTGGGAACACACTAAATATTTTATTTTGTTTGGATGTGCAGAAGACCACCATTCAAATCCAATAAAAATGGGATTAGGGAAACTTAAATCTAAAGATGATAGTAAATTTGTATCTATTAACCCAATTAAAACAGGGTACTCAGCTATAGCGGATGAATGGATTGGCATACGACCAGGCACTGATGGTTTGCTAGTCCACAGTATTATTTACGAATTATTAAAATCAAATAAAGTTGATTGGGAGTATCTTAAACGTTACACAAATTCAAATTGGCTCGTTTACAATAACCCTGGAAAAGAAAATCATGGTTTATTTGCAAGAGATGAAAACAATTCTCCTCTTGTATACTGTAAAGATAATAAAAAAATAACTACGACAAAAGATCAGAATTCTAATTCTGCTTTTTTTGGAAAATACAAATATAATAATTTAGAGGTTATTCCATCTTTTGAATTACTATCAAAAGAATATTTAAAACCAAAATATAAACCTGAAAATATTTCTAGTCGCATTGATGTAGAAGTCGATGTGATAAAAAGAATTACTGCAGAAATAGCTGAAACTGCATTTGAAAAAGAGATTGAGATTAAAGTTGAATGGGAAGATTTTAATGGAAAAAAACATTCTTCTTTTAAAGGAAGGCCAGTTTCAATGCACGCCATGCGCGGTATTTCAGCTCACTCCAATGGATTTAATACTTGCAAATTAATTCATATTCTTCAAACCCTACTTGGGTCAATTGATGTTCCAGGGGGTTTTAGGTACAAAGCGCCATATCCAAAGCATGTTGTTCCAGGCCCAAAACCAGCTGGTAAAATAGTTAAAGCAAATACTCCAATTGGAGGAATGCCTCTTGGCTTTCCTACCTCACCAGATGATTTGTTAACTGATGACAATGAAAACCCATTAAGAATAGATAAAGCATATAGTTGGGAAAATCCTTTATCTGCTCATGGATTAATACATATGGTAATCAATAATGCATGGAAGGGCGATCCGTACAAAATTGATGTACTTTTTATGTACATGGCAAATATGGCTTGGAACTCTTCTATGAATACAAAGGAAACGATAAAAAAATTAACAGATAAAGACAAAGATACTGGGGAATATAAAATCCCTAAAATAATTTATAGTGATGCTTATTATTCAGAGACAGTTCCTTATGCTGACTTAGTTTTACCAGATACGACTTTTCTTGAAAGATGGGATTGCATATCACTCTTAGATAGGCCAATAAGCTCTGCTGACAGTGCTGCAGATGCCATAAGGCAACCTATTATCAAACCGTCAAGAGATGTGAAACCATTTCAAGATGTTTTGATTGAGTTAGGGGCTAGACTGGGGCTTCCTGGATTTGTAAACGAAGATTTCTCAGCTAAATTTCCTAATGGGTATAGTGACTATATTGTTAATCATGAAAGACAGCCTGGTGTAGGTCCTTTGGCAGGATGGAGAGGAGATGGTAATGAATTTGGAAAGGGTGCGATCAACAAGAATCAAATTCACGAATATATAGATAATGGCTGTTTTCATAGTCATGAATTTAGTGAAAATCAAAAATATTTTAAGTTTACAAATAAAGCTTATTTAAATTTTGCACATGAAATGGGTTGGATTGCCAAAAATGAACCTATTGTTATGCAATTATATAGTGAAGAAATGCAAAAATTTAGATTAGCAGGAGAGGGTTTCGGTAAGAAAATTCCTCCAGATCATTTAAAAGAAAGAATTATAAAATATTTTGATCCAATCCCTTCCTGGTATCAACCATTCGAAGAAAAATTAAATGCAGATAATAATAAAATTTATGAATTATATGCCGTGACTCAAAGACCTCCACACATGTATCATTCTTGGGGCTCTCAAAACGCTTGGCTAAGACAAATAACTAATTTAAATTATTTGTATATTAGTAAACATATTGCAAAAACAAATAATCTCAAGAATTTTGATTGGGTTTGGCTCGAGAGTTTTAGTAGTAAAATAAAAGTTCAATGTAAAATCATGCAAGGAGTTAATAAAAATACTGTATGGACATGGAACGCTATTGGTAAAAGAAAAGGTGCTTGGAACTTAAGTCCCGACGCTCCAGAATCGAATAAAAGTTTTTTATTAAATCATTTAATCTCTGATGTTCTTTCAAATGCAAGCAACAAAAATTCAATAATATCTAATTCAGATCCCATAACCGGTCAGGCCGCTTGGTATGACTTAAAAGTAAAGATTTATAAATGTAGTGATGAAGAGAATGATGGAAAAATTTACCCAAGTTTTGAAATAATTAAAAATAATTCAAGAAGAAATATTTCTATTAATGATTATGGCAAACAATTTCCAAAAGAATATAGTAAGAATAATTTAACTAAAATTAAAGAATTCATCGGAAACAGCAAAAATATAAAATGACATCTTTGCCAAAAAAACAAAATAAAAAACTTGGTCTCGTAATTGATTTAGATATCTGTGTGGGTTGCCATGCCTGTGCCGTAAGCTGTAAAGAGTGGAATACATCAGGACATTCATCGCCCCTTCATGATATCGATCCATACGGTGATGATCCAACTGGTGTTTGGTTTAATAGAATTCATACATTTGAAGTTGAAAGTGAGATTAATGGAAGTAAAACAGTGCATTTTCCAAAGAGCTGTTTACATTGCAGCGATGCTCCATGTGTAACAGTTTGCCCAACTGGTGCTTCCTACAAAAGAGAAGAAGATGGGATTGTTTTAGTCAACCCAGATACTTGTATTGGATGTAAATTGTGTTCGTGGGCATGCCCATATGGTGCCAGAGAATATGATGAGGAGGCAGGCATAATGAAAAAATGCACTTTATGTGTAGATAAAATATACAACGAAAATTTGCCAGAAAGTGACAGAGTTCCTGCTTGCGTATCAACTTGTCCAGCAGGAGCAAGAAGCTTTGGTGACTTAGGGGATGAAAACTCTGAAATATTCAAGTTAGTCGAAGAAAGAAATGGATATGATCTTATGCCTGAACAAGAATGTGCTCCGACAAATAAATACCTTCCGCCAAGAGAGAAAAATGATCAGTTTAGTAGTGACAAATTAAGTTCCGTGACTCAAGACAATGATTTCACCTTTGAAACATGGAAAGAAATAATCAAAGATGCATCCAAGTAAGTCTACAATATTTTTTACTGTATTTTCTGGAACTGGTTACGGGATAATACTATGTCTTTCTTGCCTCTCATTAATTACACAGATAAATTTTGATAGTGATTTTAAATTAATTCTTATTATTGTAAGCTTTGCTTTTATTTGCTCTGGACTACTATCATCAACTCTTCATTTGGGTCACCCTGAAAGAGCTTGGCGATCTTTTAGTCAATGGAAATCCTCTTGGTTATCTAGAGAAGGCTTAGCAGCGATTTTTACTTTTATCCCTTTAGTGTTATTTTATCTTCTTTGGTATCTTGAAAATAATCTTTTTATATTTTTTTTGCATCTTTCTTCTATTTTATGTTTAGTAACAGTCTACTGTACTGGTCAAATATATGCTACTTTAAAAACTATCCCTGTGTGGAACAATAAACTCGTCACACCTATTTATATAATTAATGCCATATGTATGGGAGCGCTTAGTATCTACTGTTTGGCTTGCTTTTATGAAGTTAAGGTTATCTATTTATATCATTTAACTATTTCAAGTTTAGTATTGTGTTTATTTTTCAAACTTACTTATTGGTATTATATTAATAAAAATACTAAAAGCACTGCAAATTCTGCAACAGGATTAGGTGGGAAAAATAAAAACGTATCATTATTTGAAGGTCCACATACAGGAAAAAACTTTTTAACTACTGAAATGATAAATAAAATTAAAAAAGAAAAAGCAAATTTTTTAAGAGTATGCTTTTCGATATTAACGTGCGTGTTACCTATTTATATGATTGTACAAGAAGCAAGTCTTATAATTGATATCTTTATATTAAAATTATCTTTTTTTATAATTTTTATTTTTGCGATAATTGGCATGCTGATTGAAAGATATCTATTTTTCATTCAAGCAAAGCATGTGGTAAGTTTATACTATGGGGAAAACAAGGTATAAATGCAGTATAAAATTTATAAATTAAGTATTTTTTTAATTATTGTTTTTTTTACTAAAATAATTTTTGCCCAAGCTTACTTTGATCTATCAGAAAATAATATAAAAATTAAAACAGATTTTAATGGAAAAGAAATAATTGTATTTGGAATTTTAAATGATGAACAAGAAACTTTAATAACTATAAAAGGTCCTGAAAAAAAAGCAGTAATAAATAAAAAAGAAAGAATTTTAGGTTTTTGGTTCAATACTAAAAAAATTACTTATAATAAAGTCCCAAGTATTTTTTTTATTGCCTCATCAGCTGAACTTGAAGATATCTTACCCACTTCAACTTTAATAAAACAAGAACTCAGTTTTGACTATTTACTTGAAAATAAATTATCAAAAAGAAATTTTATATCAAACTCTACTCTTAAAAATTGGAAAGATAATTTTATCAGAATAAAAAAAAATAAAAATTTATTCAAAAAATATCAAATAGATAAAATTGAAAATAAACTTTTTCAAACAAGAGTATTCTTTCCCGCTGAATCTTTACCAGGGGAATATAAAATTAATGTTTATCAAATAAAAGATAACATAATTATTAACATGAAGGAAAAAACTATAACTTTAGCTAAATCAGGAATAGGAAGTAAAATATATGATTTTGCTCACAATAATTCAGCAGCTTATGGTTTGTTTGCAATTATTTTTGCTATATTGTCAGGTTTTTTAGCTGCTTCAATGTTTAGGAGATTATAATGAATGATAATAGATACATACTTGTAATAGCTGATGATTCTAATGAGATGGAAATAGCCCTTGAGTATGCTTGTGCAAGATCAAAAAAAACAAGTAGAAAAATTATTATTGCAACATTTATCGAACCTTTGGATGTTTTAACAACACAAGGTGTTACTGAAATTATGAAAAACGAAGCAAGAGATACTGCGGAGTTACTTCTTCAAAAGGCTGCCAGTCATGTCAAAGATAAAACAGGTGAAATGCCAACATTAGCTATAAGAGAGGGTGAAACGATTACTGAATTAAAAAAACTTATAGAGGAAGAAAAAAATATTAATGTTTTAGTATTGGCAGCAAATTCTGATCCTAAAAACAAAGATTCAAATACAATAATTAATTCTCTTCTTAGTCAAGAAATAACAAATATGAGAATTCCTATTATGATTGTTCCAGGTAATTTTTCTAAAGATCATATTGCGTTGATTAGCTAGAAATGTCTGAAATTGTTGCTGAAAAACTAATTGATATTAAATCGGTTCAATTCTCTTTTAATAAGCATTTTACCCTAACATCAGGCCTTAAGTCTCCAGTCTATGTAGACTGCCGAAAAATTATTTCATTTATTGATGAGAGAGATTTTATTATGAATGAGGCAGTAGAATATTTTAAAAAAAATAATTTAAATTTTGATTTAGTTGCTGGAGGAGAAACTGCAGGCATTCCTTACGCAGCAATTATTTCAGAAAAAATTAAAAAACCAATGCTTTATGTTAGAAAAAAATCAAAAGGGTTTGGAAAAAATCAACAAATTGAAGGTAGCTTTAAAGAAGAGCAAAGAGCAATTTTAATAGAAGATTTAGCGACAGATGGGGGAAGCAAAGTTATATTTGTTGAAGCAATGAGAGAAGCAGGATTGGCTGTTAAGGATATTTTTGTAATATTTTATTATGATATATTCAATTTTGAAAGTTCAGTTTTAGGTAAATTAAATGTTAAAATTCATTCTCTGTGCACATGGAAAGATATTATCTCTGTTATGGAAAAAAGAAATTTATTTAGTCAAAATGATATTGATAATTTAAAAGAATTTTTATCAAATCCGGATGAGTGGAGAGAGAAAAATGTCTAATATTATATTAATAAGTGGTGGCTTTGATCCTATTCATAGTGGTCATATAAAGTTAATTAATGATGCTAATAAATACGGAGATGTTGTTGTGCTACTAAACTCTGATTCATGGCTAAGACATAAGAAAGGTAAGGAATTTCTCCCGTTTAGTGAAAGAAAAATAATCATGCAGAATATTAAAGGTGTTTTAAAAGTAATTAAATTCAATGATAGTGATAAAACTTGTATTAATGGAATTAAAAAAGCAAAATCACTTTTTAACGATAAAATAATTAAATTCGCAAATGGTGGAGATAGAAACAACAATACTACCCCTGAAAAAAAATTTTGTGATGAAAATAATATTGAAACACTTTTTGGTATAGGCGGTAATGATAAATCAAACTCTAGTTCTTGGATCTTAAAAAAATGGAATCAATAAAATATTATGGATATAACCTTTTTGTTTTCCAAGATTTATCAGAATAAACATAAACTACACGATCATGCACTCTAAATGGCATCTCCTGCCAAAACTCTACTAATTGAGGAGTTATTATATATCCATTCCAATGATGAGGCCTTGAAATATCTTTGTTTTTAAATTTTTTTTCTATCTCCAGTATATCATCTGTTAATTTTTTTCTGGAAATTAGTTCATGACTTTGATTTGATGACAATGCTCCAATCTGACTACCTCTTGGTCTTGACTTAAAATAAGAATCGGAAACTTCATCACTTACCACACTTGCCTGCCCTTCTATTCTTATTTGCCTGTTTTGGGTTTTCCAATGAAAATTCAAAGCTATATTATTATTTTCTTTAATAGATTTGCCCTTTTTACTATTAGAATTAGTGTAAAAAATAAAACCATTTTCATCATATGATTTTAATAAGACAACTCTTGAGGATGGTTGATTATTTGAAATAGTAGCTATTGTCATAGCATTTGGATCATTTATTTCAGTGTCACATGCTAAATCATACCAATTCTTAAATAAAGAGAATGGGTTATTGGTTGGTTCTATTAAATCTTTGTGCTTTAACATTTTCAATTATTTAAGTATTAAGGATTATATAATCGTATAACAAAAAAAAACAGGTATTTAAATGTTAATGAGTGGAAAAAAAGGTCTAATAATGGGTGTGGCCAATGACAAATCTATTGCTTGGGGCATAGCTAAGTGTTTGGCTGAAAATGGTGCGTCAATTGCACTAACCTACCAAGGAGAAACTCTTAAGAAAAGAGTTGAACCATTGGCCCAAACTATCAATGTAGATACATTAATTCCTTGTGATGTTTCAGATCAAGAAAGTATGAAAAATGTTTTCAAAATATTGAAAGAAAAATGGGGTAAAATAGATTTTCTAGTTCACGCTATTGGTTTTTCAGATAAAAATGAATTAAGAGGGAAATACTACAATACTTCAGCAGAAAATTTTAACCAAACAATGCATATTTCATGCTATTCATTTACCGAAGCCTGTCGTTTAGCAGAGCCATTAATGAATGAGGGTGGCTCAATTTTAACATTAACATATTATGGGGCAGAGCAAGTAATGCCACATTATAATGTTATGGGTGTTGCAAAAGCAGCCCTAGAAGCAAGTGTAAGGTATCTAGCAGTTGATCTTGGTGAGAAAAAAATAAGAGTAAATGCAATTAGTGCTGGACCAATAAAAACATTAGCAGCATCTGGTATTGGTGATTTTAGGTTTATTTTAAGATGGAACGAATTGAATGCCCCACTTAAAAGAAATGTTAACCAAGATGATGTGGGTAACTCAGCATTATATTTACTGAGTAATTTAGGAAGTGCAGTAACTGGAGAGATTCAACATGTTGACTGCGGGTATCATACTGTTGGAATGGTTGCTGTGGATGAGGCTGCTAAAGTGTCTGATCTTTTGGGTGAATTTAGTAAAAATAAATAATGTCATCAAATTCAATAGGAAAAATATTTACATTCTCAACTTGGGGTGAAAGTCATGGAAAGGCCATTGGCTGTATCGTTGATGGAGTCCCATCTAATATTAAACTTAATGAAAGTGATATTCAGCCATTTCTTGATAAAAGAAAGCCTGGCCAATCAAAATACACAACGCAAAGAAAAGAAGAGGATAAAGTAGAAATTTTATCTGGAGTTTTTGAAGGATTAACAACAGGTCATCCAATATCACTAATTATCTATAATAATGATCAAAGATCTAAAGATTATTCTAAAATTAAAGATAAATTTAGACCAGGACATGCTGACTACACATATTGGGAAAAATATAAAATTAGAGATTATAGAGGTGGTGGAAGATCAAGTGCTAGAGAAACAGCAATGAGGGTGGCAGCAGGAGCTGTTGCAAGAAAAGTAATTAATAAAAAAATTGATAACCAAGTTAAAATTACAGGCGCTCTTATACAAATTGGTAATTCTAAAATAAATTATAATAATTGGGATGAAAGCATTATATCTCAAAATGATTTTTTTTGCCCTGATGAAAAAATAATATCTGAATGGAAAGATCTTATTAATAATGCTCGAAAAGATGGATCATCTCTTGGAGCCATAATAGAGCTCAGAGCATCAGGTATTCCTCCTGGCTTAGGCGAACCTATTTATGACAAATTAGACTCTGACATAGCTAAGGCGTTAATGACTATAAATGCAGTTAAGGGAGTAGAAATTGGTAATGGTTTTGGAAGTGTAAATGAAGATGGCAAATCAAATGTGGATGAAATGATAATAAAAGATGGAAAACCGTTTTTTTTAAGTAATAATAATGGAGGGATCCTAGGTGGTATCAGTTCTGGACAAGAAATAATTTGTCGCTTTGTTGTAAAACCAACTAGCTCTATTACTTCAGAAAGAAAGACAATCGACTCGAATTTTAAAGAAACAACTATTTCTACAAAAGGTAGGCATGATCCTTGCGTTGGTATCAGAGCGGTTCCAGTAGGGGAAGCAATGTTAGCTTCAACAATTGCAGATCATTGTTTGCGTTTTTTTTGATATTTAGCTATAAGTAAAAATTCTGTGTTTCCTTTAGGCCCCTTTATAGGACTCTCAATAATGCCCTCTATGTAACAGCTACATTCTGTTTCAAACCATTCCTTTATCTCATCACAAATCCTTTTGTGAATTTGACTATCTCTAATGATACCTTTTTTTAATTCATATTTTTTTGCCTCAAATTGGGGTTTTATTAAAACAATAATTATACTTTTATCAGTTAATAAGTTTAAGTTTGGACCAATAACCTTTTTAAGACTTATAAAACTTACATCACAAACCATTATCTCAATTAAATCTGTAAATAATTCTTTATTTAAATATCTTGCATTCATTTTTTCTAAATTAATTACTTTGCTATTTTTTTTTAATTTTTCATGTAATTGATTTGTCCCTACATCAACTGCATAAACTTTTTGAGCATTTTTATTAATTAATACATCAGTAAAACCTCCGGTAGATGAACCTATATCTAAACAAATCTTATTTTTAATTTCAATTTTATAAGTTTCTATTGCTTTAATTAATTTAAAAGCACCTCTTGATACCCATTCTGGACCAAGATTCTTAACCTCAATATAAGCATCAGTTTTGATACCAAAACCACTTTTATTTATTGGATTACCTTCAACATATATTTGACCTGCCATAATCATAGCTTGGGCTTTTGATTTAGTTTCAGCTAAATTCCTATCAACTAGAATTTGATCGAGTCGTTGTTTTTTTAAAATCAATTTTTTTTAGTTTTATTAAATAATTGAAAATCAAGAACATTAGTTTTATAAAATTTAAGAATTTTTTGAGCTATTGAACCTGCATCCATTCCCATTTCTAAGTATTGATCTTCAGGTGATTGATGATCAATAAATCGATCAGGGAAGAAAATATTACTGATTTTAGCAGATGTTGGTTTAACTCTTTCATTGTGTATATAATTCAGAACAGTTGCTCCAAATCCACCACTTGAGCCTTCCTCGATAGTAATTACGTATTTATGATTATCTAACAATTGATTTATTAAATCTTTATCAATAGGTTTTGCAAACCTAGCATCTGCTAGGGTGGGAAATATATTATGGTCTTTAAGTAACTTTATTGCCTCTTCACAGCTTTCCATTCTAGTACCTAAATTTAATATAGCTATATCGTTTCCTTGAGTTACAATATATCCCTTACCTATTTCTAAAACCCTACTGTCTAGATCATTTTCATTAAATATACCAGTTCCTCTTGGGTACCTAAACGCTGAAGGCCTGTCATCAATTAGTAATGATGTATTGATCATTCTGACTAATTCATTTTGGTTACTCGGTGCCATAATAATAAAATTAGGTAATGTAGATAGATAGGTAATATCATAAGAGCCTGCATGCGTAGGCCCATCAGTACCAACTTGACCGGCACGATCAATAGCAAATCTTACAGGAAGACTTTGTAATGCTACATCATGAACAATTTGATCATATGCACGTTGAAGAAAGGTTGAATAAATAGCAACATAAGGCTTAAATCCCTCAGTTGCCAGACCTGCTGCCATTGTCACAGCATGTTGTTCAGCAATACCCACATCAAATAATCTAGACTGGTGTTTTAAATTAAAAATATCTAATCCAGTACCACTCATCATAGCCGCTGTAACTGCAACAATCTTCTCATCACTTTCAGCAGCTTTTGATAAAGTTTCACCAAAGACTGCAGAGTAAGTTTTTTTATTTGATGAACCTAAAGATTGACCTGTTTTTACATCAAATTTGTTAACACCATGGAATTTATCTTCAGCTTTTTCTGCAGGCTCATATCCCTTACCTTTTTTAGTAATACAATGAAGGAATATTGGCTTACCAACAGATGAAGTTTTTAAATTTTCCAGAACTGAAACTAGAGTTTTAATATCATGACCATCAATTGGTCCTAGATAATAAAAACCTAGCTCTTCAAATAAAGTACCCCCTGTTACTAAGCCTTTAGAATACTCTTCTGCTTTATATAAAGTTGTAGATACTGAAGATGGAAACTTCGCAGATATTTTTTTTAATAAACCTCTAACACTTGTATATTGTTTTGAAGAAAGTAATTTAGCAAGATAATTGCTCATTGCACCAACTGGGCGATCTATTGACATTTTATTATCATTTAAAATCACAATCATTTGCTTATTAGTTGCCCCAACATTATTCAAAGCTTCATAAGCCATTCCGGCACTTAATGCCCCATCACCAATCACACAAATAATATTTGCATTATCATTATTTAAATCGTTAGCTATTTTCATTCCCATTCCAGCTGAGATAGAGGTAGAACTATGAGCTGTTCCAAAAGGATCATATTCGCTCTCACTTCTTTTAACAAAGCCATACAAACCATTTTTTTGTCTTAGAGATTCAATTTTATTTTTTCTTCCTGTCAAGATTTTATGAGGGTAAGTTTGATGACCTACATCCCAAATTAGTTTATCTCTTGGAGTATTAAATACATAATGTAAGGCAACTGTTAGTTCTACAACTCCTAAACCTGCACCCAAATGACCACCAGTTTTAGCAACCGTATTAATTGTCTTTTCTCTTAATTCACTTGAAACTACCTCTAATTTATCTATTGATAGTTTACGTAAGTCAGAGGGAAAATTAATATCATCTAAATATTTATAAGACATTAAACTATAAATTCTCTTTACTTATTTTATTATTTTCTATTTTTATTTTTTTTATTTGCATTTCAATATCTTGGAGTTTTTTATCACATATTTTTTTAATTCTCATCCCCTCTTCATAAAGCTTAACAGATTCCTCTAAACCTGACTCACCTGACTCCAATTTATCAACTATTGACTCTAATTTTTTTAAATTTAATTCAAAATTATTGTCTTTTTCTTTACTCATATTACCTTCCTATTCTCGATACTATTTCATTTTTCTTTAAATTATATATAATGAAGATTAATTGATCATCTTCCGATATAACAGCTAATATTTCATTTTCATTAATTATTTTTACATCTACAATTCTTGCTTTATTATCTAACTTTAATGAGTAATTACTAATTTCAGCACTTGATTGACTTTGGGAATTTGATATTTTTGAATAGAAGCCGTATAAAAGCAATAAGAAACAAAAAAATATTAATATAGCTAAAAAAATAACAGTATATTTTAGAAACTTATCTGACATGAATAAAACCTATAATCACAAAGTAGTTATAAATAAAGAACTAAGTTCAATTAGGTTAGATAAGATTTTGACAAAAAAACTTGAGAAATATTCTCGCATGCAAATTAAAATGTTAATTAAAACTAGAAATGTTAAGTTAAATGGACAGCCTATTCTTGACCCCTCATATCTTGTTCGGGAGCATGACAAATTTGAAGTATCAATTACTCATACAGAGGAAATAAAATACAAAGCTGAAGATATTAAACTTGATATAATATATGAAGATAATGATTTGTTAGTAATAAATAAACAGGCAGGTATTGTTACTCATCCTGCGCCTGGAAATGAAACAGGAACTTTAGTACAAGCATTACTTCATCATGCAGAAAATAATCTAAGTGATATTAATGGCAATAAAAGACCTGGTATAGTTCATAGATTAGATAAATATACTAGTGGGGTAATGGTCATTGCAAAAAATAATTTTACACATACTAATTTAGTTGATCAGTTTAAACTTCATTCCATAAAAAGAAAATATCAAGCAATAGTCTGGGGTGTACCAGCTAAACAAACTATTGATGGCTATATTGAAAGAAATAAAATTAATAGAAAAAAAATGAGCTTAAATCAAAAAGGTGAAGGAAAATATTCAAAAACAGATATTATATTAAAACAATCATATAAAAATTCATCCTTGATTGAATGCACTCTTCATACTGGTAGAACTCATCAAATTAGATTGCATTTAACATCTATAAGTGCTCCTATAGTGGGTGATGAAATATATGGTAAAAATAAGATAAGTAAATTTGGGCTTGAAAAAAATACTTTCAATAAATTTTTAATTTTAAAAAATTTCTCAAGACAGGCTCTCCACGCAACACATCTGGGATTTTATCATCCAACACATAAAAAAAATATAGAATTTAACTCAAATTTACCAAATGATATGCAAAATTTAATTGATTTACTATTAAAATATTAAATTAAAGTATAAATATGTTATAGGCATTTATGCGTTTACCAATTCTATCATCTGAAGGGAACTTAGCTTTTTATTTACAAGAAATAAAAAAATTCCCAATTCTTACTGCTGAAGAAGAGTACATGCTTGCCAAAAGATATAAAGAACATGACGATACTAAAGCTGCTCATAAGTTAGTAACAAGTCACTTAAGATTAGTTGCAAAAATTGCAATGGGTTATCGAGGTTATGGATTACCAGTTACTGACTTAATATCAGAAGGAAATGTGGGTATAATGCAGGCAGTAAAAAAATTTGATCCTGAGAGAGGTTTTAGACTCGCTACCTATGCTATGTGGTGGATTAGAGCACAAATTCAGGAATATGTTTTACATAGCTGGTCTTTAGTAAAAATAGGAACCACTGCGGCACAAAAAAAATTATTTTTCAACTTAAAAAAATTAAAAAATCAATTAAGTTCAATTGACTCAGGAGATTTATCACCTGAAAATGCTCGTGAAATTGCAAGTAGATTAAATGTAAAAGAGGCAGAAGTTTTAGATATGAATAATAGATTATTTTCTGGGGATCAGTCATTAAATACAAAAGTTGGAGATGAAGGTGATACAGAATGGCAAGATATGATTATCGACTCTAATGATACTCAAGATAATATATTAGAACATACTAACGAACTTACTTATAGAAAGAAAATTTTTGAACAGGCCCTTGATGTACTTAATGACAGAGAGAAAGAAATAATTAGTTTAAGAAAACTTAGAGATAAACCTGTTAAACTCGAGGAATTAAGTAAAAAATTTAATATTAGCCGAGAAAGAGTTAGGCAAATAGAAGAAAAAGCTTTTGAAAAACTTCAAAAACAAGTTTCAGTTATCACCTAATAAATTATTTCTATCGATTGTATGAGCTCTATCTGGACCCGTTGATATTATTGAGATTTTTATGCCGATTTTTGACTCTAAACATTCTATGTATTCTTGAGCTTTTTTAGGCAAATCATTCCAGTTAGTTGTGCCAAATGTTGATGATTGCCAGCCTGGTAAACTTTCATATATTGGAATTAATTTTTCTTGGATATTTTGATCAAATGGTAGGTAATCAAATATTTTCTCGCCATCTCTATATCCTGTACAGATTTTAATTTCTTTCATTTCATCCAAAACATCTAATTTTGTTAAGACTACATCTGTTATACCATTAATCGAAATTGATTGACTCACTAAAACACTATCAAACCAACCACAACGTCGTTTTCTTTTAGTTACTGTCCCAAACTCTTGACCTTTTTCTACAAAATGATTACCAATTTCATCATCTAACTCAGTGACAAATGGACCAGATCCAACTCTAGTAGTATATGCCTTGGTAATTCCTAAAACACTGTGATTTTCCTTTATACCAAAACCTGTACCTGAAAATATTTGTCCCGATGAAGTATTTGATGAAGTAACATATGGATAAGTTCCAAAGTCTATATCTAATAAAGAGCCTTGAGCTCCTTCAAATAATATAAATTTATTTTTTTTCCCTGCATCATTGATGATTTTCCATACAGGAGCACTGTATGTTAAAATTTCATTTGATATTTTAATTAAACCTTCATATGCTTCATTATAATCAATTGATCTATTATATTTTTCCAGTCTAGGAAAATGAAAATCATATAAATATTTAATTTTTAATTCTAGATTTAAATGATCATTCAAGTCACATAATCTTATAGCTCTTCTTCCAACTTTATCTTCATATGCGGGACCAATACCTTTTTTTGTTGTACCAATTAAGTTATTACCTCTGCTCTCTTCATTAATTTCATCTATTAATTTATGAATTGGAAGAATAAGGCATACATTTTCAGCAATAAATAAATTATTATTATTAATATTTATCTTTTGATTTCTTAAATTAGAAATTTCATTTTTTAATGCCCAAGGGTCTAAAATAACACCATTTCCAATCATGCATTTTTTATTTCTAATTATACCTGATGGTAATAAATTTAATTTATATATATTCTTATCAACTTTTATAGTGTGACCAGCGTTATTTCCTCCTTGAAAACGTACCACAAAATCTGCTTTCGAGGACAGCCAATCGACTATTTTTCCTTTTCCCTCATCACCCCATTGGGTACCTACAATTGTATAAAACATTATATTTTTTTTATTTTATTATTTTCGTATATATGAGTACAAAAATTATTTTTTGCGACTAACCTCATATCAACCTTATTATCAAAATAAGAGAATATGATAAAGTTTTTTTTTATTAGTTTTTTTTTAATAGTTTCTTCGGTATCAAAAGGTAATAATATTTTTTTTGACAAATTTTCAAATGAAGAAGCTCTTAAAACAGTATCCATAAAACATGTGAAACCTATGGCAGTTTCTTCATTTAAGGTATTTTTAATTTTGTATCGACCGCCACTGGCAATTTCACCACGTACATTTTTAGCAAAAAAATTAAATTTAACACCATCATGATATTTTTTATTATCAAATTCTGTGAAATCATAAATAATTTTATCATTACTTTTTAACTTTATACTTTTTGAAATAATTTTTATATTTTCTATTTCTTGTTTTGCTATATCTGAAACATCAAGAGTATTTATTTTTTTTAAAACGTCAGACAAACTTCCTGTTAAATCAAATAAGTTTGATAACAATAATTTATCTTTTTTATCTTTAACTAAAGTTAATGAATTCTTTTTATCTTTTTGCCTTATAAATAATTTAAGTTTTTTTAAAGATTTGATATCAATAATTTTAGAAAATATTTCATCTAAAAAAATTTTTGAGGTTAATTCTAAAGTAATATTACTGATACCAATTTGAGATAATGATTTGTAAGCTAATGTAATAATTTCAATATCTGCTAATATTGATTTAGATCCAATTATTTCAGAGCCAACTTGTAAAAACTGTCTTTCAGGACGAAGCATTGTTCCTTGTTTTCTAACAACTTCACCATAATAACATATTTTGATAGGTCTAGATTTATTTTTAAATCTTGAAGATGTTATTCTGATAATTTGTGGAGTTATATCATCTCTAATATAAAGCTTACGTTCTCTTTTTTTTGATTCAATTATAAAACAATTTTCACTATTACTTTCATAAAACTCAACTAACGGCGTTTTTACTAAATCAAATCCATTAGAAATGAAATAACTAATAATTTGATTTTTATAATCATGTTCAACATTTGTATTAAAATCAACATGGTCTTTAAAGCCTAAAGGGATTAATGATTTATTTCTCAAGCTTAATCCTAATTTTTTTTTCATAATATTTTGAGTATTCTTGAACTTTATTGATATCCCTACCTTCAACTAACAATCTTATTAATGGCTCCGTACCTGACTTTCTAATTAAAATCCTCATATTTTTATCTTTTAGTTTTTCCTTATTTAGATTTTCAATAAATTTTAAATTTTTAGTAAGTACTTTTTTATAAGAAATATTTACCTTATTTTGAGGAAAGCTTTCATATAGTCTAAAGCTTTTACTTGTTGTTTTATTATTTTTTGAAATAATTTCTATAACTTTTAAAGCCGCTAAGATACCATCACCAGTCTTTGAAAAATTAGAAAGTATAATATGACCTGATTGTTCTCCTCCTAAAATTGAATTAAATTTTCCCATTTCTTTAATTACATTAATATCTCCAACAGAAGATCTTTTTAATTTAATTTTCAGCTTATTTAATAAATATTTTTCAAACCCTAAATTTGACATGACTGTTGTAATTACTGGAAATTTAGAATTAGTTTTATTTAATTTAGTTAAATGTGTAGCAAATAATGCAATAATTTTATCTCCATCGATTTCCATTCCTTTTTCGTCAACTACAATTAATCTATCACCGTCTCCATCAAATGCAAAACCAATATCCGCTTTTTCATCAACTACTTTTTTTGATAGTTGACTAACATCAACAGCACCACAACTTTGATTAATATTTATTCCATTTGGTTTATTATTAATTGAAATTACTTTATGTCCTAATTCCCAAAAAATATTTGGAGCTATTTCATAAGTTGCTCCATTTCCACAGTCTAAAACTATTTTAAGTTTTTTAACTTTAATATGTTTATCTAAAGTACTTTTTAAAAATTCTGAATATCTTCCAGAAGCATCTTTAAGTCTTATAGCCTTACCTGTATTAAGTTCAGAATTAATAATTTTAGTATATTTTTTTTTACTTAAAACAATATCCTCTATTTGTTTTTCTAATTTATCACTAATTTTACAGCCATCAGAGTTAAAAAACTTTAAACCATTATATTCATATGTATTATGAGACGCAGTAATCATCACGCCAATATCAGCTCTTAAAGTTCTCATTAAATGAGGCACTGCAGGCGTTGGTAATGGGCCTACTAGAATAACTTCCATACCCATTGAGATAAAACCAGCTGTTATTAAGGGTTCATAAAGATATCCTGATAACCGTGTATCTTTAGATATTACAACTCTTGAGTTTTTATTGTTTTTTGATTTTAAGAGAAAGCCTACAGTTTTTGCTATTTTTAGAGTTTTTTCAACACTTAGTGGTTCATGATTTACTAAACACCTTATTCCATCAGTACCAAAAATTTTTCCCATAACTCCTTTTATTGAAGTTATTAATTAAAATAAAGAGATTTGATTTGCTTAATTAGTTTGAGAAGCAGGTGAACTACCCGTTTTTGGTACTGAGGTTTTTGGAGTTTTCGTTGATTTAGGAGTATCATCAAAATCATCTCTAGATGGTTTAATTCCTTTTATAAGATCTTTAATTTCATCACCTGATAATGTCTCATATTCAAGCAAACTTTTTGCAACAATATGCAGCTCCTCAATATTATCTTGTAATATTTTTCTACATTTTTTATCAGCTTCATCTGCTAAAGATCTTATTTCTTGGTCAATTAATTTTGCAGTAAAGTCAGAAATATTTTTTGATTGAGCAACTGAATGTCCTAAAAAAACTTCTTCTGTGTCATTGTTATATCTTAAATTACCTAATTTTTCACTCATACCCCATTCTGTGATCATTTTTTTTGATAGATTTGTAACCATCTGAATATCGCTAGCAGCACCATTTGTAATTTTATCCTTACCAAAAATCATTTCTTCAGCAATTCTTCCACCGGTGGCAATGACTAAATGCGCTTTCATTTCATCAAATTTCATTGAAAGTTGATCTCTCTCAGGAAGCCTCATTACCATTCCTAAAGCTCTTCCTCTTGGAATTATTGTTGCTTTATGAATTGGATCAGATGCAGGAGAATGAAGAGTTGCTACAGCGTGACCAGCCTCATGATATGCAGTAAGTTTTTTTTCATCCTCTGACATAACCATAGATCTTCTTTCAGATCCCATCATTACTTTATCTTTTGCATTTTCAAAATCCTCAAGAGTTACCATTCTTTTATTTTTTCTAGCAGCTAATAAAGCAGCTTCATTAACTAAATTTGCTAAATCAGCTCCAGAGAAACCAGGTGTTCCTCTTGCAATAATTTTTGAGTCAAATTTTGGGGAAACTTTTATTTTTTTTATATGAACCTTAAGTATTTTATCTCTTCCAATAATATCAGGGTTAGATACAGTTATTTGCCTATCAAACCTTCCAGGTCTTAATAATGCAGGGTCTAATACGTCAGGCCTATTAGTTGCAGCCACAATTATAACACCAGCATTTGCTTCAAAGCCATCCATTTCAACAAGTAGTTGATTTAAAGTTTGTTCTCTTTCATCATTACCACCACCTAATCCTGCTCCTCTATGTCTTCCAACTGCATCAATTTCATCAATAAAAATAATACATGGTGCATTTTTTTTGCCCTGCTCAAACATATCTCGAACTCTGCTAGCACCTACTCCAACAAACATTTCAACAAAATCAGATCCTGAAATCGAAAAAAAAGGTACATTAGCTTCACCTGCAATTGCTCTTGCTAATAATGTTTTACCTGTTCCCGGAGGTCCTACTACTAACGCTCCTGTAGGAATTTTACCACCAAGTCTGGAGAATTTTTTTGGATCTTTTAAAAACTCTACAACTTCTTCTAGTTCCTGTTTAGCCTCATCTATGCCTGCAACATCATCGAATGTTATCTTGCCAACAGCTTCATTTAATAATTTTGCTTTAGATTTGCCAAACCCCATTGCTTTTCCACCACCACCTTGCATTTGTCTCATAAAAAAAATCCAAACACCTATTAACAATAGCATTGGGAACCATGATAATAATACGCTTAGAATTGGATGCATTGATCTATCAGATGGTTCAGCTACTATTTTAACCCCAGATTGAGTTAGCTTATTAACTAATTCTGGGTAATTAGGAGAATAAGTAGAGAATGATCTACCATCATCAAAAAAACCAGATACATTATTTCCAATAATTTTAACTTCAGAAATATTACCATTATCTGCTGCTATTAAAAAATCAGAAAAAGATACCTCTGTTGATTTATTTGAAGTTGCTGAATTTTGAAAAAGATTAAATAGTGCTACTAATAAAAGCCCTATAACAATCCATAAAATAATGTTTTTACTGAAATTCTTCATTAGTTTACTAATACATAGGAATTAATACCAAAAACACAATAGTTTTTAGTCTATTTAAGAGAAAAAAAAAGTGAATTTGTCTTTTTTTCGATAATAACCCCGCTTAAATTAAATATTTTAAAATTTGGATTTTTTAATGAGTCAATAAAAATATTAATTTTTGAACTTTTTGTCAGATTATTCTTGTTTAAATATTTTAAAACTAACAATATATGCTTTTCAATTATCAATCTGTCGAATTTAATAAATTTATCAAATCTAATCTTTATTTTATGAGATTTGACATCACACAGAATTGTTAAAAACAACTCCCATATCATCTTTTTATAACTAGGTATTTGTTTTTTTAGATTATAAAAATCTTCCTTAACTGTTTTTTTGATATTTTTCTTTTTCAAAAAATTTCTTACTTTTACTCTTGTATAATTAACGTCCGTATTAGAAGGATCGTTTAAATAATTAATTTTATTTTTTTGATTATATTTAAGTATTGATGTTTTATTTACTTCGATAAGAGGTCTCAAAATTTGTATATTTTTATAATATGCTATTTTGTCAATTGAACCTAATCCTTCAAGATTACTGCCATTAATTTTTCTAATTAAAAATGTTTCAAGATTATCATCAATATGATGTCCTAAAAATAAGTGAGAAATATTATTTTTATTACAAAAATTAATTAGACCTTCAAATCTGTTTGTCCTAGCGCTTGACATATTTTTTTTTATTAAAGTATTTTTATTTGGCTTTATAATAATAGCTTCAGTCTTTAAGATTTTTGTTAGCATTTCCCTAACTTGCAATGATTCCTCTTTAGAATTATTTCTAATACCATGATCAAAAACTAAGGCAGACAACTTACCTTTCTTCAATTTTATCCATCTATTTAGTAAGTGAGTAATACACATACTATCTGGCCCACCAGATACGCCAACTGCAATATGAGGTTTTTTTTCAAAACAAATTAAGTTATCAAGATAAGAATTTAAATAAAGTTGATTTAAATTCATTAACTTTAATTTTCACAGTTGAGTTTTTCAAAGATTTTGTCAGGATCTTTGGCAAATTTATCTTCACTATAATTTTCCTTAAATAGTAAATATGTTTTGCAGGCCTCAGAGATTTTACTCATCTCTTTTAGAGATTTTACTAATTCATAATACATTTCGCCAGCCTTAATACTTTTTGGAAATTTTTGAACACCTTCACCAAAGACAAGTGCTGCATCTCTATAATTTAATTCGAATAAATAAATTTTACCTAACCAGAAATAAGCAGAGCCTGAAAGCTGATTTTCTGGAAATTTAGTTACAAAATTTTCAAGAGTTTTTTTTGATCTATCAAAATCTTTTTTCCTCATTTGATCTAGAGCAAACTGAAGTTGTGCCTCAGCTGACATATTGATTATTTCTTGATTCTGTTGGTTATTAATTTTTTTTTCTTGCTCTCTTTTCTGAGCTAAATTTTTTGATTCAACATTACCTGATACCTGCTTAGTGTCGGATATGATTAATTTTCCAAGTGTGTTTTCTTCTTTTACCAGGGTTGATTGAGTAATTTCCTCTTTATTTACTTCAGAACCTGTTTTTTTAAACTTAAATTGAATTATTTCAAATTTATCAAATAATTCAGCTTCCAAAGAATTCATATTATTCGATATGTCATCGAGTTTAAATAAAATTTCCTCAAATTGAAGAGTTAAATTTTTAATATCTTTTTCTAAGTCATAAATCCTAATATCTAAAGAAGTAAATCTTTGCATGTCATTTTCTTCTTCATTGGAATAAAGTTTTTTTTTATCAAATGATTTATTGAAAACAGCTTTATTTAAATCACTTACTTCTTCTATGATGCGGTCTAACTGCTGTTTGACTGTAAGAGCATCATCAGCAAATGATGAACTGAATATTAAGATAAATAATAGGAATATAAGAGATGTTGAAAAATATTTCATTTTTGAAATAATAATTTTATTTTAGACAAAAATAAGGCGCTAGATATTTCTAGCGCCTATAAAGGAAAACTTTTTAGTTAACTATTGTTACAGATCTTCTATTTTGTGCCCAAGCACCATCATTAGATCCAACTACAGCAGGTCTCTCTTTACCATAAGAAATGGTAGATACTCTATCTGAGGAAATACCGAGGCTTATAAGATAATTTTTTACTGATTGAGCTCTTTTTTCACCTAAAGCAAGATTGTACTCTCTTGTTCCTCTCTCATCACAATGACCTTCAACAATAATTGAAACATCAGAATATTGTTTTAACCAAGCTACTTGATCTTGAAGAAGCTCTTGAGCATCACCATCTAAATCTGAACTATCATAATTAAAGAAAACTCTATCCCCAACATTTACAATTAGATCTTCTTGTGAACCTGGTTCTATATTCATAGACTCTGCACTTGTATCACTTGTGTCACTTGTATCACTACCAGAGGTAGTCACATCTGATGATGAAGATGAGGAGCCAGAACCTGATGATTCAGCTGTATCTTTTGGGGTTGTTGAACAAGCTGCTAAAAAAAATACTAAAGTCGCGCCTGTTAATAATTTTATAATCATACAATCTCCCGATCAAATATCGTTAATAAATCTATATTTTAATTATCATCTTTTTTATTAATTCATATATTTTTTTTACAAAAAACCAATTTTTTGTAGAATTTAATGCATTAAAGGTGACCAAGCTGGGTCTGAACCTCCAAGTGGTGTTATTATTTTTCTTTCAGTATAGCCTGTAAGATCTATTGAATATAAACTTGACTCACCTCCAGTTCCATCTGAAGATGATCGTTCTTCTTTAAAATACATTAAATATCTTCCATTTGGAGACCATGTAGGTCCTTCAACGTGAAAAGATTTTGCAATCATTCTTTCATTAGAACCATCTATTTCCATAACTCCAATATAAAACTGACCTCCCTCTTGTTTAGTAAAAGCAATCATATCACCTCTTGGAGACCAGACAGGAGTATAATAACTACCCGCTTCTCTACTTATTCTTCTTAAATTTTTTCCTTTGTTATCAATTATATATATATGTCTTCTTCCTGCTCTATCCGAATTAAAAACTATATTTTTTCCATCTGGTGAAAAACTTCCAGAAACGTCTATACCAGAATTATTAGTTATCCTTTCAGTTGACCTTGTTTGAAGATCTAAAATATATATCTCTGAATTACCAACATCTGGATCTGAGTAAGACATAACAATTTTTTTTCCATCTGGTGAAAAACGAGGGGCAAAAGTCATACCAGGAAATTCACCTACTATTTCTTGTTGGCCTGTTTCTATATCAAAAATAAATACTCTTGGACTATTGGCCTTAACATAAGACATAAAAGTAATTTTTTGAGAATTGGGAGAAAATCTTGGAGTTAGCACTAAATATGATCCATCAGTTAAAAAACGATGGTTAGCCTGATCTTGATCCATTATTGCTAATCTTTTTTGCCTATTGTCTTTAGGACCTGTTTCAGCAACATAAACTATTCTTGTATCAAAAAAACCACCCTCTCCTGTTATTCTTTGAAAAATAGCATCAGAAATAATATGAGCAACACGTCTCCAATTATTTTTACTTGTTTCATATTTTTTACCAACAATTTGTTTTTGTGCAAAAACATCAAACAACCTAAACTCAATAGAAATTTTATTATTATTAGTTTCAATCTTTCCCGAAACCAAATGCTGGGCTTTAATAACTTTCCAATCCTCAAACCTTGGCTGGTCTGACAAAGATTCAGATGACTGAATAAATGCTTTTTGATTTATAGGAATAAATAAGCCTGATCTCTGTAAATTATCTGAAATAACTGATGCAATATTTTTACCAAGTTTATCTAATGTGGAATTATTAGAAAACAAATTAGTTACCGCTATTGGTGTCGGTTTTACCGTACCTTGACTTAATGTAATTTCAAGACTGTGAGTTTTTAGTGAAGTTAAGCAAAAAAGTATTATTAGAAATTTTTTCATTATAAAAATTAGTTTTTAATCCAACTATAATCAATGATTATTGTTAAATCCTTCCATGATTCATATTTATCTAAAGGCAATTTCAATTTTACACATAAGGGGTTATACAGAGTTGCAACTGCGCTTTCAGTGATAGCTTCATAATAAGGATTACTTTTACTTATATTTGTGTCAATAATTTGTACAGTATCTTTTTTGACAAAAGCATTTCTGTCAACTTCAGCTCTAATTTTTACCATTTCATCACCAATAATTTGTGTTCCTGCCCTAGGATTAAAGCAACTTCTTAATTGCTGTATAACAAGGTCCATTTCAAATATGGATACTTCCAAATTTGGTTTTATTTGATTTTCTTCCTTATTATTTTCTACCTTATCATTTTCCTTATTATCAACTGCAGAAACATTTGAAACTTCTTCATTTCTTAGGTCTTTAAGCATACTAGCGATATTAAAATCTTGCTCAGGTTTTTTAATAGGTTTTGGCTTATCTATAATTTTTTTTTCATTATTTATTTCAATTATTGGCTTTATTTTATTTTCTATATCTAAATCACTTTTTATTTCTTTTTTTTCTAAAGGTTTAGGTTTTAACTTAAGTTTAATTTTATTTATTTTTAGAGTTTCAATATTGCTTACTTTGACATTTTTTTCATTCTTTAACTTATTAATTGGCTTTTCTTTTATAGATATCTTTAATGTCTCAAGCTTCTCACTAATATTATTATCTATAGTAAAATTATTATCTATAGTGTTTTCATTTTTAGTAATTTTTTTCTTAGGCTTTTCTTGTAAATCTATTTTTTGAATTTCTGTATTTTCAGAAGAATTAAATTTTTTTTGTTTAACTTTTTTTATTTGCTTATTATCAATTTTAATATTTTCATTTTTAGGTGTTAAGGAAGTAACATCTGTAACATTTAAAATTTCAATGGGTATTACCTGAGGTATTATGATTTGTTTTGGTTTAAAAAAATCAGGAAGGCCGACAGCAAACAATAAAATTGACAAATGAAAAAAGAGAGAGAAATAAATACCTAAGTGAATTGGTTTAGAATTATCTAAATAATTAAAAACCTTATAATTAAGGAAATGCATTTATTTTAATTCTCAGTTGGATTTTCAGTAAGAAGTGCAACTTTGATGTATCCAGCTGAATTAATTAAAGACATAATTTCCATTATTCTTCCATAAGCAACAACTCTATCACCTCTTAGGTATATTCTAGCCTCTTTATTTAATTCAGTTATAGCGTTTAATCTTGGTATTAAATTTACAACCTCAACTTCAGATTCACCTAAATAAACCTTACCCATTGTAACTGTTATTTCTAAGGGGTCTTTTTGATCAGTTAATGCGGATCCTTTAACTTTTGGTAAATCAACGGGAACCCCGACTGTTAAAAGAGGGGCCGTAACCATAAAAACTATAAGTAAAACCAACATAACATCAACAAAAGGTGTGACGTTAATTTCACTCATCTGAGAGTATCTTTTATGCCTTCTTCCTGAGTTATTATTTAAATTTATCAATTTATTTATTTTCTAATTGCCTAAAAAAAATTGTTGTAAACTCATCCATAAAAGTTTCCAAAGAAATAAAATACTTCGATAAGTCGTTTGATATTTTATTGTATGCAACTACTGCTGGAATAGCAACAAATAGCCCTAAAGCTGTTGCGAATAATGCCTCTGCTATACCAGGAGCTACAACTGATAAATTGGTATTTTGAGCGACAGCAATAGATTTAAAACTATTCATAATACCCCAAACTGTTCCAAACAAACCAATAAAAGGTGCTGTTGAACCGGAAGTTGCTAAGAATGTTAGATTTTTTTCAATAACTTCGCTTTCTTTATTAAAGGTCACAATCATTGATCTTTGCATACGATCTTTTAAAGATTCTAGATTTGAATTTGTTTGGCTATCTAAACTGGGTCTGCTTTTTTTCCATTCAGAAATTGCTGCACAAAATATTTTTGATTTTGGATCAAGTTTATTAAAATTCAAAGTTTCGTATAAGTCTTCAAAAGAATTACCTGACCAAAATATTTCCTCAAATTCTTTTTCCATTTGTTTGAGTTGTCTCAACCTTAATATTTTTGCAACAATTATGCTCCATGAATATATGGATGCTATAACTAATATAATAATAACTGTCTTAACCACATAGTCAGCACTCATAAAAAGTGCAAACATCGAAAAGTCTATATTTTCAGAAGCAATATTATTAATTGCATTAACCTCTTCCATTATTTATTTTCCTTAATTTTTTTTAAATCATTACTGTGAACCATTATCCAAAAACCGGGCCTGTTTTTTTCACACAAAGCTATTACTGGGATTTTGCCTTCATCTTTTGCAAGTTTTGCTGTATCATCCCAAAGTGTGACTGCAGTGTGCTTTACTCTCAACTTACACTCAATAAAAAGTTCATCATGAATAACATCAGCACGAGTTACTTTTCCATTACCTCCACTTAATGGCGTTCTTTCACCATTAAAATAATTTGCAACATCTCTCTCTCTTTTTTTCCAAGCTTTATCAGGCATAAATCTTCCTTTCGTTATGCTGTTAACGAGGCTAATATGTCATCAGTAACGTCAAAATTTGATGACACTGCTTGCACATCTTCATTCTCTTCCAAGATATTTAATAGCTTAAATAATGTATCTGCTTTATCTTTTGAAACACTTATATCATTTTCACTTTTCCAAATTAATCCTGTAAAATTTGTTTGACCAAATTTTTCAATAATTTTTTGATTTAGTTCATGAAGGATTTTTTGATCACAAAATATAACATACTCTTCTTCATTTAACTCATAATCATCAGAGCCATTTTCAATAATAAAATCAAAGAGTTCTTCTTCATTAATATTATCTTTATTTATTGTTATGTTTCCTAATCGCTTAAAACCAAAACTGACACTTCCTGTCTCACCAAGATTACCGCCATATTTACTAAATGTTGATCTTACTTCAGCGGCTGTTCTATTTTTATTATTTGTAAGTGCTTCAACAATAATAGCAACACCGTCAGGTCCATACCCTTCATACCTAACCTCTTCATAATTACTGTCGGCATCATTTCCTTCACCTTTTTTAATTGCTCTTTCAATATTATCCTTAGGCATATTTAAAGATTTTGCAGAACCTATAGCAGATCTTAATCTTATATTTTTTTCTGGATCAGGCCCTCCTTCTTTTACAGAAACTGATATTTCTCTACCTAGTCTTGAGAAAATCTTTGCACGTTTTTTATCCTGAGCACCTTTTCGATGCATAATATTTTTAAATTTAGAGTGACCTGCCATAATTACCTATAAATATTTCGTTCGTAGTCAGTAAAGTAAATTCAATAAAAGAGTATTGTGGCTAATATATGTAGTTACTTAAATTTGAAATGATTCAATTTTCAATGATAGTCCAGTCTTATCATCAGTTTCTATATATGCTCCAGATACAGTTATATGACCTTCAGCTGGAAAAAACCTACCTTCTGCCCTAAAACCTCTAACAAAACCATGTATAGGGTTTTCTTTATCCATACCTATTACTGAATTGTAGTTACCAGTCATCCCAATATCTGTTTGATAAGCTGTGCCAGACTCAAGTATTTTTGCATCTGCAGTAGGTATATGTGTATGCGTTCCAAGTATAGCTGATACTTTTCCATCAAAATAATGGCCATAAGCGTTTTTTTCTGATGTTGCTTCGCCATGCATATCAATAATAATGGCATTGCAAGTTGAACCAAGTTTTTCTTTTTGTAAAAAATTTTTAGTTACAGCAAAAGGATCGTCTAAAGAAAGTCCCATAAATAATCTTAACATAATCTGCATTATGATAATTTTTCTATCATCAACTAATTGAAATTCATAAAATCCTCTTCCTGGAACACCTGCTGGGTAATTTAAAGCCCTAACAATTTTAGGATTTTCCTCAATGAATGATAACATTTCTTTCTGATCCCAAGCATGATTTCCCAATGTAATAGCATCAACACCTGACTCAATAAGTTGTAATGCAATTTTCTTATTCAAGCCATAGCCAGCAGCAGCATTTTCTGCATTTACTATTATAACATCTGGTGTATATTTACGTTTAATATCTGGAATTGTATTAATTAAAGTTTCTCTTGCCTGCTTTCCAACTACATCACCAATGAAAATAATTTTCATAAAAATGTATATAATTGTTTTTCAGTTAAAACAAAATCTAATTTATAATCAAATTCTTCTTTAGGAATTTGACTTTGCTTTTGGTCATCAAATGCATAACCTATGGAATAAAATTTAAGATTTAATTTCTCATATTTAGCAAAAGTTTTATCGTAAAACCCACCCCCATAACCTAGTCTATATCCACTTAAATCAAAACCCAAACAAGGGACAAAAAATAATTGCGGCGTAATACTTTCACTTTCGTTTATAGGCTCAGGAATATTAAATTTTCCTGGTTTTAGTGTTTTATTAGAATGATATTTTTTAAAAATTAACTCTTGAGAGTCTTTCTTTATAACTGGAAGTAGAAGAGTTTTTTTTAACTCTATAATTCTTTCATTTAATTGACCAGTTGATATTTCTGAGCGTATTGAAATAAAACTTGCCACATAACTAATTTCATCAAAATTAATATATTTTGATAACTTATTAAATTCTTCTAAATTAAATTCTAATTTGGAATTTTTTTTTATTAAATCTCTTTTCTGTGTAATGATTTTTCTCAAATCTTTTTTCAAAGATATTAGTTCACTCATCTTTTTTTTTTAAAATATTATTTTTAATATTAGAGACTTCAATATTAAGTTCATCTAAAATATTTTCAACTTTAGAAATTTCATGTTTTTTTTCACTTAAATCAGTTTCATATTTTTTTATTTTTTCTAAACCTTCCTCCAATTGAGCATTCTTAGATTTAATTTCTTTTTGTAATAATTCTATTTTGTTAACTAATTGAGCTTCATTATCCTTTAAGGCATGCATACCGTCGAGAGAGTCTTGTAATTCTAAACTTATCAAAGTAATAATTTTTAGATCAGTGACTTTCCCATATAGATGAGAGAATTTACTCCAACTGTTATTTAAAGTTTCTACAGCGTTTATAAGCCGCTGCTTTTCATTATCTTGATATGATAATTTCAGTTTTTGATTAAATATAGTAATTTCAATTTCTGACATCTTCTTCTCCAAGAAACTCTTCTAACTCCTCTATGCTTTCACTGATTCCTGTTTTTAATCTTAATATTTCATTGCTTAATTCCTCTATTTTATTTTTATAGGATTGATTATTATCTATTTTTTCAGATAAATTATGAATATCTTGAATATTTTTTTTTAACTCAAGTATTTTTTCATGAATTTTCATTTTATTTTTTATAATAGGATTAATATAAAATGTCACTTTATTGCATTGAAATATTAGTGTAAAAGACTCCAAAAACTGAGGAAATTTGGAAAATAACAACTTTAATCAAAAAAAAGTATCTCAATTAGCTAATTGTATACGTTTTTTATCAATTGATGCTGTTCAAAAAGCAAATTCTGGACATCCAGGAATGCCTATGGGAATGGCTGATATAGCTACTGTATTATTTAGGGATCATCTCAAATTTGATCCAGCTGATCCTAAGTGGATAGATAGAGATAGATTCATCCTATCAAATGGACATGGGTCAATGCTACTTTATGCATGTTTATATTTAACAGGTTATAAAGATATTAATCTTGAGGACATAAAAAAATTTAGGCAACTTAATTCTCCAACAGCTGGTCATCCAGAGTTCGGTGAATTTGATGGGATAGAAACAACCACAGGTCCACTCTCACAAGGGCTTGCAAATGCAGTAGGTTTTGCAATGGCTGAAAAAAAATTATCATCTACTTTAAGCGAAGATTTAATTAATCACCACACCTACGTTTTTGCAGGAGATGGGTGTTTAATGGAAGGGTTAAGTCATGAGGCTTGTAGTTTAGCAGGTCATTTAAAATTAAATAAATTAATAGTTTTTTTTGATGATAACTCTATTTCTATAGATGGCCCCTTAAAACTAAGTAGCAGTGATAATGTTAAGAAAAGATTTCTGTCTTATAATTGGAATGTATTGAGTATCGATGGGCATAATCAAGATGAGATATATGAGTCCATTGTTGAAGCTAAAAAATCAAATAAGCCAACTATTATATGTGCAAAAACTAAAATTGGATTTGGTTCACCTAATAAAGAAGCTAAGTCTTCATCCCATGGATCACCACTAGGTGAGGAAGAAATTAAACTTACTAGAGAAAACTTAAATTGGAAATATGGTGATTTTATAATTCCTGATGAGCTACTAAATGAATGGAGAAGTTTTTCAAAAAGAAATTCAGAAATAAAATCAAATTGGCAAAATAAAAATAAAGATTTTTTAAATTCTAAAAATTACAATAAATTTTTCAACGTAGAACTTGAAGATGAACTAAAAAAAGAAATTATAGATTTCAAAACAAAATATGCAAATGATGAAACAAAATATGCGACACGCAAAGCAAGTGAAAACTCATTGGAGCTTTTAAATATTCATATTAAAAATTTTATAGGTGGTTCAGCAGACTTAACTGGGTCCAATAATACAAAAACAAAAGATATGTGTGTTTTTAATTCTGAAAATTATAAAGGAAGTTATGTTTATTACGGCATAAGAGAGCATGGCATGGCTGGTATCATGAATGGTTTAGCTCTTCATGGAGGGGTTAGAACTTATGGAGGAACTTTTTTAGTATTTTCTGACTATTGTCGTCCATCTATTAGATTATCAGCTTTGATGAAATTACCTGTTATATATGTCATGACACATGATTCAATTGGACTTGGAGAAGATGGGCCTACACATCAACCTGTAGAGCATTTAGCTGCCCTTAGAGCAATTCCAAATTTAAATGTCTTTAGGCCATGTGATATAATCGAAACAATTGAAGCATGGGAAGTTGCTCTTGAAACAAAAAGTCCAACTATAATGGCTTTAACTAGACAGAGTCTACCTACTCTTAAAAGAAAATCTTATACAGAAAATTTAGTTCATAAAGGTGCATATACAATTAAAGATTACAAAGATTATCATGCTTCGATATTTGCCTCAGGTTCTGAGGTTGAAATTGCTCTTGAAGCCTCAAGCAAATTAGAAAAAATAAATGTGTTTGTAAGAGTTATATCATTACCATGTATGGAATTATTTGAAAAACAAGATGTAGATTATAAAAAAAGTATAATAGGAAGCAAAACTTGTTTTGCTGTAGAAGCTGGAGTAATCAATGGTTGGGAAAAATATGTGCAATATGATAATTTTATAGGAATGAGTTCTTTTGGAGCAAGTGGTCCTTACAAAGACGTTTATAAACACTTTGGTATTTCAGCTGATAATATTTGTAAAAAAATAAAATTAAAATTAAATTTATAGAATACTTAAAGGAGAGAAGATGAGAGTAGCAATTAATGGGTTTGGACGAATAGGAAAATTAGTTTTTAGGGCATTTTTAGAAAAAAATTTAAAAAGTGTTGAAATTGTTGCGATAAATGAACTTGGTAGTTTGGATGCAAGTCTTCATTTAATGCAATATGATAGTGTTCATGGAAAACTTCCAATTGAAATTCAAAAAACTAAAGAAGGTTTAAAATATAAAAATAAAACAATTAAATTTTTCAGTGAGAGAGACCCCGCTAACTTACCTTGGAAAAAACTCAAAGTGGATATTGTATTAGAGTGTAGTGGGGTATTTGCTTCTAAAGAAAAAGCTAGTAGTCATTTAATTGCTGGAGCTAAAAAAGTGATAATTTCAGCCCCGGGATCAAATGTTGATGCAACTATAGTTCAGGGAGTAAATAATAAAATTCTTAATAAAAAACATACTGTTATTTCTAATGGTTCATGCACTACTAACTGCTTAGCGCCTGTAGCAATGGTACTAGATAATGGAGTAGGCATATCAAATGGCTTTATGACTACAGTTCATAGTTACACAGGTGATCAACGATTAATAGATCAAACACATAGTGATCTTATGAGAGCAAGAGGAGCGGCTATATCAATGATACCTACCTCAACTGGTGCTGCTAAAGCTTTAAGCCTTGTTCTTCCAAGTTTAAAAGGAAAATTAGATGGAATTGCAATCAGAGTCCCAACTCCTAATGTCTCATTAATTGACTTAACATTTACTTCAAAGAAGAACACAACTGTTGAAAAAATTAATGAGTTAATGGTTAAGGCAAGTAAATCAAAAAATCTTAAAAATATATTAACAACAAATAAATTACCTTTGGTTTCCATTGATTTCAATCACAACTCTAGCAGTTCAATATTTGATCTAACTCAAACACAAGTTCTTAATGGAAACTTTTGTAGGGTTTTATCTTGGTACGATAATGAATGGGGTTTTTCTAATAGAATGATTGATACAATGCTAGATTTTAAAAAAATACTATAGGTGAAACTTAAGCCTATTGCCTTCACAGTTGATACATTAGAACAAGCTGAAAATGTTATTATAGAAAATAAACATTTTAAAATCAAACCTATACTTCATTTTAAAAACTATTTAACTGAAGGTTTTGGATGTGATTTTATATTAACTTTTAAAAATATTTTAATCTCAAAATTTGGAAGATATAGTTTTAAATTATATGTAGATTGTGGCTTTAATAATGGGCTTAGCATTAATCTGGCAACAAAAAAAATAGAATATATTAAACTGAGAGGTAGCTCCATCATGTTATCAAAAATTAAAAATATAGCTAACAAAAATAGCATTTCATTAAACCCTTCTTTTAATATAGTAGACTGTAGAAATAGAAAAAATATTCATTCAAAACTAATAAAATTATACTCTAAGGATTAAAAATGAAAATTGATGGTAATCAAATTAAGGTTGGAAATATTTTAGAAATAAACTCTAAGTTATGGCGTGTATTAAAAACACAGCATACACAACCTGGTAAAGGTGGCGCATATTTGCAAGTAGAAATGAAAGAAATTAAAGAAGGTACTAAAATGAATGAAAGATTTAGATCTTCAGAAAGTGTTGAGAGAGCTATTCTCGATGAAAAAATCTGTCAATACTTATACGCTGAGAATAATAAATTTATTTTCATGGATAATTCTACCTATGAACAAATTGAGATTGGTACTGATATAATTTCAGAAAACCAATCTAAATTTTTTATCGAGAATGATAATATGAATCTTCAATTTTATGAGAATAATGTTGTTGGTTTAGAACTCCCTGATAATATAATTTTAAAGGTAGAGGAAACAGAGGCAGTTGTAAAAGGTCAAACAGCTGCGTCTTCTTATAAACCAGCAATATTAACTGGTGGAATTAAAACCTCTGTACCTCCTTTTATTTCAACTGATGATTATATTGTGCTAAACACAAATGACTCAAGTTATGTTGAGAAAGCAAAGAAATAATGTTGCCAGCTACAATTAATATTTTTGAAAAAGCAGCTAGAAAAGCAGGTAGAATATTAGCACGCGATTTTGGAGAAATTGAAAACTTACAAATACAATCAAAAAGCATTGGGGATTTTGTTACAAGTGCTGATTTAAAAGTAGAGCAATCTTTATTAGAAACTCTTCGTTATTATTATCCAAATGCAAATTTTATTACAGAAGAATCAGGAGTCATAGAAGGTCAGGGGGAAACAATAGTTATTGATCCTATTGATGGAACTTCAAATTTTATTCATGGCATACCTCATGTAGGAATAGTTATTGGAAAAATTGTTGATGACAAAATTACTGATGGAATAATATTTAATCCAATACTTAATGAGTTTTATTGGGCCTCCGAAGGCAAAGGTGCCTGGTGTAATAACAAGAGAATTAGAGTTTCTAAAAGACAAGATTTATCAAGCTGTTTAATAGGTACAGGTTGCCCTTTTGGATCCAGAATATATAAGAATTATTATAAAGAGTTAGATAGTATTTCACAATTAACAGCAGGTGTAAGAAGGTTGGGGGCTGCTTCAATTGATCTGGCATATGTTGCGTCTGGAAAAATTGATGGTTTCTGGGAAAAAGATTTAAATTTATGGGATGTTGTTTCTGGTGTTTTACTTGTTAAAGAAGCTGGCGGTCGTCTTTCATTACCAAATGGTGCTCGATGGGATATTAAATCTAGAGATATTTTAGCATCAAATACCCTTATACATAATAAATTGGTAGAAAATCTAACTTTACTTTGAGATATATATAACTATAAGATCATAAATTATGAAAAAAAAACTTCATCCTGATTACCATGATATTAATGTTGTTATGACTGATGGATCAACGTTTAAAACACGATCTACTTGGGGTAAGGCAAATGATACTCTTAAACTTGAAATTGACCCAAAATCTCATCCTGCTTGGACAGGAGGTAAAGCAAGTCTTAATGAAGCTGAAGGTCAAGTTGCCAGATTCCAAAAAAGATTTAAGGGCTTAAAGGTATAAAGCCTAATTAAAAAAACTGTCTGCTTGATAGATAGCATCTAACTTTTTCTTAATTTCTTTATTCACTCTTATAAGATCATTATTTAGTTCAAATATATAAGAATTTAAGTCTTCAGCACTAAAATCATCTGAATTTAGTTCTTTTATTGTTTTTTTTGCTAAATCAAATTTTAAATTCATTCATATGCAATTATTTTATATTAAATTCTAATGAATATATTTATAAGAGTTTTTTTTAATTTAAAAGGACGATTTATGAAACTACCTCTTATGCCAAAAGCAACTGCCATATGGCTGATTGATAACACTGCACTTTCATTCATACAAATATCTAATTTTTGTGGTCTTCATGAATTAGAAGTACAAGGAATAGCAGATGGTGAAGTAGCAGTTGGTATGCGTGGTTTTGATCCTATAGATAATAAACAATTGACAAAAGAAGAGATAAAAAGATGTGAGGATGATAGTTCCGCAGAGTTAGTATTGATTTCCTCTGATATTATTGAGGCATTACCACCTAGAAAAAAAGATACAAAATACACCCCTCTATCATTAAGACAGGAAAAACCGTTTGCAATTTTATGGCTAATAAAAAGATACCCTTCAGAATTAAGTAGTTCACAAATTGCCAAATTAACAGGATCAACAAAAAACACTGTTGAGGCTGTTCGTAATGGAACTTATAGAGAAGCAATCCTTGAAACTAAAAGCCCCATGGATACAGGTCTTTGCTCTTATCAAGATCTTGAAAAAGCTCTTAACAAGGCTAAAAATAAAAAAGATAAAGCAGAGGAAGCAGCTGAAAAAAATGGTTCTGAAACTAATTAGAGTTTTAAATTTATAATAAGAGTTAAATAATACATCATTAAGGCTGCCCAAAAACCAATCATTGAGATTACGAAAAGAAATAAATTATTAATTATTAACAAACCAAGTGGACTTCCAGAATAATAAGTCAGAGGTCCTAATATGGCACTGAGAAAAATAGCTATTAATTTATATTTTTCAAGAAACCTAAAAACTTCATTAAATAATACTGCAAAGCTTGGCCAAAGAATAGCCATCCATATTGGTAATAAACCAAGATTGAAAGATGTCTCAAAATTATAAATATTTAAATAAACTAATATTGAGTCAAATAAATATCCCGGCACTGAAATACAAAACAAAATTGAAATAAAATTTTTTTTATTGTCAGATTTTATAAAT